>Ga0114972_10003503_pt1 | contig 11746 bp, 8 predicted proteins | sample M_140807_EF_Meta_FD_87354 | JGI IMG/M metagenome (GOLD analysis project Ga0114972, IMG submission 87354) | Freshwater microbial communities from Lake Montjoie, Canada to study carbon cycling - M_140807_EF_MetaG | ecosystem: Environmental > Aquatic > Freshwater > Lake | place: Lake Montjoie... | reverse complement strand
TCGGACCATTTGCTGTCTTGAAACGCCGATACCCATATTCCAACATCAGGATGCTTTTCGTGCGTTCCGCCGAACCAAGCCGCGATTGGACCTGCCGGGGTGTCCTCGATGGTCGAAGCGTGGCAACTGGGAAAGGGGGCCGTTTCGTAGATGAAGCCTGCGGACCTAACTGCCGGCTGCGTCTTGGATTCTTGAGCATCAACGCGAGTGCTGGTGATGACCAGCCCCAGTGCGAGCAGTCCAGGTGCGAGCAGTACCACCAAACCCAGTACCACAAAGCAATGAACGATTCGTTTGAGTCCATCGGGGTTGTGCGTTTGAATGAGTTTACTCATGGGCTTCATGTTGGTTGAGGGCTGAGGGATCGCAAGTTTTTGGTCATCCAGTTCTGGTTATGATAGACCATGACCGTGTCGAGTTTCCAGTTTGTGGGCTGATTTCGAGAGAGGGTTGCGATTTGGGGATCGACAAGTCCCAGACGGGCAGCCTGATCGAGCGACTCGACCTTGGAACAATCCGGCTTCTTGATCAACCGAAGTTCGTCAGCGCGCAGACGCAGTGCAAGGAGCCAGGCTAGAGTGTCGGAGGTGGTTTCCCAATTTTCTTTGGGACGAAGCCTCGTTGGCACCCAATCCAATCGCTTGGGATGGTAAAAACTCGAGGCCTCGACCAAATAGCATCCCGGAGTTTGTTTCGACGTAGCCACATCAAGGTCTTGTAGGGTCTCGATGAGCCGATCGAATTGCAACAGCTCGGCGGCGGCATCCCAAGTGGCCCGCAAAAGCTCGACGCAGCGCCAGTGCATCCTACTGGAATCTAGCTGTGGATGATTTCGATGAATGGTTCTCATCGATTCAACGGTATCGCCACCACCTAGCAGGACGAACCAACGATTGATTGGATCGCTTTGAATGACTTGGACATAACTGCGGAGTTGGTCGAACTCGATCCCCTCGGAAAAGAGAGACGCTCCGCCAATTTTCAAAACGCCGGTTCGCATGTAACGGCAAGCTTAGGATTTGTAGAGAACAAAAGCGGCGACAAGGCCACTGAGGGCGACCAAGGCGAGCAGGATGCCAGCGATCCAAATCCAAGAAAGACCCTCGGACTCGTCGCCTGAATCCGAAGCGTTGGTTGCTGGCTTGGAGGTTGATTCGACTGGTTTCTTTTCGGTACTTTTGACAGTGCTTTTGTCGGTGCTACCAGGAAGTTTTGTTTGGGATCCGATGGGCTTCGAGGCTTGAGTCGCACTTGCTGGATTTTTGGAACCGATACCCGATGAGTTTTCTTGGGACTTGTTGTTGACTGGCCGGATCAGAGGAGAGGACCCCGACGAGCTCGGATGGGACTTGTCGGACGCGTTTTGGATAACTTGTGATCTTGATTTGGGTGTGTTGGGCTGGCTTGAGTCGTGGATCAAATCGATTTGGCTATCGACGGAGGACGCATCGCTTTTGACGATGGCTCTGAGTACTCCGCTATCGGAACTTGAGAGTGCCATGCCAGCCTGTCCAGGCCGTCGAGTGCTCTCGATCGTGGTTTCATCGAGTTGGTTGTTGACAGTCTCGGATAGGTATTGGCCTTTGGTTTTGGCATCTTCAAGCAGATCGTCAAGCGTCATGCCTTTGGCGGGTTTAATCGCAACGCCGGGATTTTCTGCTTTGTATTTTACCAGCCAAGCTTCCAGAGCCTCGGCGACTTGGTTGCAATCTTGGTAACGGAACTTTAGGTCCTTTTGCATCATCTTGACACAAATCCCATCGAGTTCGCCGGGGCAGTCAGGCCGATCGACTCGGATGTCGGCGGGCATGGTGTTCTGGTGTCTGATGATCCGGCTCGAGATGCTCCCGTCTGGGAAAGGGGGATGGCCTGTTAGCAAGAAGTACATGGTGCAGCCAAGCCCATAGATATCGGCTCGGTTGTCGACGGTATGGCTATTTATCGCCTGTTCAGGGGCGAGATAATCGGCTGTACCGAGGACCTTGTCGTTGTACTCCATCGTCAGCGATGCATCGCCTTTGTCTTGGAAAAGCGCCAAGCCTAGGTCGAGAACTTTGATAACGCCTTCGGTATTGATCAGAAAGTTCGCCGGTTTCACATCCCGGTGGATCAATCCTTGATCGTGAGCGTGCTGCAGACCATGGGCAGCTTGGGCGATATAATCTGCCACCAACGCATAGGGCAGCGGTCCGTGCTTCTTGACGAGGATCTGCAGATCGACACCCTCGATGTACTCCATGACGATGTAGTGGGTGTCTTTTTCATGGTCGATGTCGTAAGCGCGAACGATGTTCGGGTGGCTTAGCGATGCGATCGCCTTGGCTTCCCTTTGGAATCGTTCCAGGTACGAGGTTTTGCCGAGTTTAGATTTTGGCAGGACTTTCACCGCCCTGCGATGCTTGAGCACAACATGCTCACCGAGATAAACACTGCTCATCCCCCCGGTGCCGATGTGCCCGAGCAACTTGTGTTTGCCTAGAAAGAATCCTTTGTACTTGCCCTGGAGGATCTTCTCGGACTGCCATCGGGTCAGCAGGCCAGCATCCTCGAAGGATTTGCAAATGGCGATGGGATCTTGCATCATCGCAACATCCGATTTTGCCGCCAGAACATCTCGATGCGCAGCGAACGCTACTGGATCGACGATCTTGCTCTTTTCGATCAGTTCGAGGACTTTGTCGGCGGTGATCTGCGTCATTCTAACGATTCTCTAGTAGCCCTTCCTGAGGCTCGTAGAGAACCTAGGATTTTCTGCGTCGATCGAACGAAACCATGAGGCTTCGCCCACAGGGGTATAGCGCCTTTGTAGTCGTTCGAAATCCGTAAACCCAACAGTGTACTTGATTTCCTGCATGCAAGAGGGATCGATGATGGAAAGTCCGCCATTTTCGCGATTTTAAGGTTTCGCAATCCGAACGGCATTTACCGGCAACTCCGTTGCATTTGCAACGTATGTAAAACGCTAGTTGCAAGCTCCTGGCTCAGCTTTGTTTTCAATCGAAGTGGACTCCCATACCAAGAGCTCAACGATAAACTGTAAGTCTTGGAGTTGTTTCGCGCGGCGCAAGCCTACCTCTTACCGACAAAGACTGATCATGCAGTATTTTCCGGATATTCAGAAGATTCAATACGAAGGTCCCGAGTCCAGGAACCCCCTGGCTTTCCGTTTTTACAATCCGGAGGAGATGATCGAGGGTCGGACGATGCACGAGCACATGCGGTTCAGCATCGTCTACTGGCACACGATGCGAGGGGGCGGCGCGGACCCCTTCGGACCGGCAACCGCCGAGCGCCCCTGGGATGACGGATCCGATTCGATCGACAATGCTCTCAAGCGGGTCGAGGTTGCCTTCGAGATTTTTGAAAAGCTGCAGGTTCCTTACTACGCTTTCCACGACCGAGATGTCGCCCCCGAGGGAAAGAATATTCGCGAGTCGCACAAGAATCTCCAGAAAATCGCCGAGTCGCTCAAAGCCCACCAAAAGAAAAGCGGAGTGAAGCTTCTTTGGGGTACGGCCAACATGTTCAGCAATCCACGGTTCATGCACGGTGCGGCCACAACCTGCAACGCCGACGTGTACGCTTATGCGGCCTCCCAGGTCAAGAATGCCATGGAAGTGACCAAGGAACTCGGCGGCGAGAACTACGTCTTCTGGGGTGGTCGCGAAGGCTACATGACGCTGCTCAATACAGACATGAAACGCGAGATCGACCACCTGGGTCGCTTCATGAACCTTGCCGTCGACTACGCCAAGAAAATCGGATTCAAAGGTCAGTTTCTCATCGAACCCAAGCCCAAGGAGCCGACCAAGCATCAGTACGATAGCGATGCGGCAGCCTGCATCAACTTCCTACGCGCTTATGACCTAGCCCCATATTTCAAACTGAACCTCGAAACCAACCACGCGACCTTGGCCGGTCACACCATGATGCATGAACTCGATTATGCTGGCATGCAGGGCATGCTCGGCTCGATCGATGCCAACACCGGTGACCTGCTCTTGGGCTGGGACACCGACCAGTTCCCAACCGATTTCTACTTGACCGCCCAGTGCATGCTGATGATCCTCAAATACGGTGGGTTCACCACCGGTGGCGTGAACTTTGACGCCAAGGTGCGTCGCGAAAGCTTCGAGCCGATCGATCTGTTCCATGCGCACGTCGGTGGCATGGATGCATTCGCTCGGGGACTTCGGATCGCTGCTGAAATCCGAAAAGAAGGTTTCTTCGACGACTTTGTCAAAAACCGCTATCGCAGCTGGGACACTGACATCGGCAAAGAGATCGAATCCGGACGCGCAACCTTCGACTCCCTCGATCAATACATCTGCGAAAAGGGCGAAGCCTCCAAGAACGAGAGCGGACGCCAAGAGTTCCTCGAAAACGTCTTCAACCGCTATCTCTAATTCGCTTTGTATTTCAACAAACCTGGAATTGATTGAGCTACCGTGAAAAAAATTGGAATCGTCGGCTGGCGCGGCATGGTCGGTTCGGTCCTCATGGATCGCATGCACGATCAGCGGGACTTTGAACTGTTCGAGCCGGTTTTCTTTTCGACTTCCAACGCGGGGGGCCAAGCCCCCGCGGTGGGTGGTTCAAGCGGCTTGCTGCAGGATGCCAACGACCTGCAGATGCTCTCTAAGATGGATGCGATCGTCACGGCTCAAGGTGGAGATTACACCACGGCCGTTTACGAAAGCCTACGCAAACTCGGTTGGAACGGCTATTGGATCGATGCTGCCTCTTCGCTACGGATGCGCGACGATACGCTCATCATCCTCGATCCAGTCAATGATAAAGTGATCCGAGAGGGATTGTCCCAAGGTATCAAAACCTTTGCCGGTGGTAACTGCACCGTTTCGCTGATGCTCATGGCTCTGCACGGCCTGTTCCGCGAAGGCCTCGTGCAGTGGATGACCAGCATGACCTACCAAGCTGCGTCCGGGGCCGGAGCGGCGAACATGAAGGAACTGCTCCTTCAGATGAATCAGCTTGCAAATCCCGTTGCACACCTGGCAGCCAACCCCAGTTCCGCGATTCTCGACATCGATCAGCGGGTCACCCAAGTGATGCGAAGCTCCGAATTTTGCACCGACAACTTCGGAGTCCCGCTGGCCGGCGGACTGATCCCTTGGATCGACAAAGATCTAGGTAACGGCCAAAGCCGCGAAGAATGGAAAGGCCAAGCCGAAACCAACAAGATCCTGGGCCATCGTGCACCAATCATACCCGTCGATGGTATATGTGTTCGCATCGGTGCCATGCGGTGCCACAGCCAAGCGCTGACGATTTGCCTGAAAAAAGACGTTCCCTTAGACGAGCTTAGCGAAATCATCGATTCAGCGAACGCGTGGTCCAAGGTGGTTCCGAATCAGAAGGAACAGACAATTCGTGAACTGAGCCCTGCGGCCGTCTCGGGTACACTTGACTGTCCGGTCGGGCGATTGCGAAAGCTCGATCTCGAGCCAAACCGAAAAGGATGCTACTTATCGGCATTTACCGTCGGCGACCAATTGCTTTGGGGGGCCGCCGAACCACTCAGGCGAATGCTGCGCATCGTTCTCGAAACCTAATCAGGCTCAATAGCTAATAACGCTGGAGGCTCCTCATGCCATCGATGATCTTTGTGTTGTTGGCATGGGGATGGATGATCCTCGTAAGCGGTGTTTTCCATGGGACTGCGAATGCCCAGGACATTCAGCTCCCGAACATTTTGTGGATCACCTGCGAAGACACCGGGCCGCAATTAGGGTGCTACGGCGACTCCTATGCCACCACTCCGAATATAGATTCTCTGGCGCAGCGATCGCTGATGTTCACCCGATGTTGGTCGAATGCTCCGGTCTGTGCACCAGCAAGAACGACGCTCATCGCCGGTCTGTACCCAACCTCCTACGGGGCTCAGCACATGCGGTCCTCGGTCCCTTTGCCAGCAGGTGCTAGCCCACTTCCGGCGATCTTGCGCCAAGCAGGTTACTATTGTTCGAACAACAGCAAAGAAGACTATAACTTCCCTAAGCCGCAGGGGATGTGGGACGATTCGAGCAGCAAGGCGCATTGGCGCAATCGCAAACCTGGACAACCGTTCTTTGCCGTTTTCAACTCAACTCTCACCCACGAAGGACAGATTCGAAAGAGGCCGTATAGACCCACGCACGATCCTAAGCTTGCACCGATACCACCCTATCATCCCGAGGACCCTGAAGTCCGATTGGATTGGGCGCAGTATTACGATCGGATCTCGGAGATGGACGCATTTGTAGGAGACCAGTTGCAGGACCTGGAAAAAGCAGGCTTGACCGACTCAACCATTGTCTTTTTCTTTGGCGACCATGGATGTGGCTTGCCACGGGGCAAGCGGTGGCTTTATCAAAGCGGCTTGCACGTTCCGATGATTGTCCATATCCCCAAGGCCTTTTCAGAACGGTTTAAGCCCATGTATCGCGAAGGTGCCGCAAGCGGTCGGCTGGTGGCCTTTGTGGATCTGCTGCCAACGGTTTTGGATCTTTGCCAATTGCCGTCGCCCGAAGGGCTGCATGGTCGATCCTTTTTTGCTCCGGAAATTGAAGCCAATCGATACCTCTACGGCTTTCGCGACCGCATGGATGAACGGGTCGATAGCTCTCGCGCCCTTCGAGACGACCGATATCTCTACATCCGAAACTTTATGCCCGATCGCCCCCAAGGATCTTATTTGAATTACATGTTCCAAACCCCCACGACTCAGGCTTGGAAGCGTAAGTTCGATGCTGGTGAGTTGAATGACGTGCAAAAGGTCTTTTGGGAGCCCAAGGCGGTCGAGGAGCTTTACGACATCCAAAGCGACCCCTATCAGGTTCGGAATATCGCCTCCGATCCAGAGCATCAGGCGATTCGGCAGGAGTTGGCCGATGCATTAAAGTCCAAGATGCATCAATTGCAGGATACCGGAGCGATACCCGAGGATTGGATCCGGAACGAGCGAAAACAGGACATGGAACTTGCCATCGATGCGGCTTGGAGATCTGGCCAAGCCCACCGAGATGCCGAGGTGCTCGTTTCCATGCTACAAAGTGCGCAGGTCATCGAGCGCTACTGGGGAGCCGTGGCGCTGCGAGCAGGGGGAGTTGCAATGAGCGACGAGCGTGTTTGGAACCTATCGCTCGGGCTCTTGAACGACCCTAGCTTGGATGTTCGAGCGGTGGTGGCCGAGTCAGTTGTACGGCACTCGCAGCAGGCAGAGCAAAAATCTCAAGCGTTGAACGTGCTGCTTGAGATACCTTTGCAGAAGGAGGCACCGTGGGGGGCGCGGATGATCGCCTTGAACGCCCTGTGCGATCTGGAAATTAGCGACCAGCAAGCTGCACGGATCCAGGATGCTTTCGAGAGGGACGGTAAATCCTGGAGCCGATCGTTGCCTGACCGCTATTCGGAATATCTAACGCGTTTGGTGTCGCGGCTTGTTCAAGCCGACGATGCCCAGTGATCATTCTCCGTGATCATTCTCCGTGATCATGCTCAACGAAATCCTGCGCTTTTTTGCCGTAGGTACTCGCTCAAGGATTCCTCGTCATGGAGAGCGACGACCGGGAGCCTAGCGGCGATCAACCGTGCGCTGTGCTCTAGATAATCCTCTTGATGGCAATTCAGCAGAACGCTCAGTGCATATCCACGCCGCCTGATCATCTCCAAGGCCAACACCCCTGCTTCGTCGACCCGCTGCACAATCACGATCAACGACAATAGTTTGGGCAATCGGCTTTCGGTCTCCATGAGGAGTTGGTCGAGACGTAGGCCATCGGTCCTTTCGAGTCTTGCGAGCATTCGATGCATTTCTGCAAAATGCTCTGGAGTACGATTCGCTCCGAGCAATATTGGCGTGAGCCGGTCGCTCCGATTCTTCATCTCGATGTTGGCGGTAGCAGATGCCCGATCGCTGTACTGAGCTCGCTTGTTGAGCTCGCGGATTCGCTCGGCAGCATCGCGCCCGTTGCTTACAAGTCCGAACGGTTCACAACTCTGGTAGAGCCAGTGGGCGATCGATGCGGCTGCTGTAACCCCTAGGTCGGTTCGGACCGGCTCGTGCTTTTGCGGATTGGTCGATTCATGCATGTCCAGTAGCAACATGGCTCCTTGAACGCATGTGGGCTGAAAAACTCGCGTATGCAATACACCGGTCCTCGCGGTGGCTTTCCAATGCACTCGATTCATCGGGTCGCCCGCGCGGTACTCTCGCAGGCCGCTCATGAGCGTTGGGTCTTCCAAATATCGATCCGTTACCTTCATCTCTCCCATGGGGCGCCGACTGGCAATCTCTAAGCCTTCGAGGACCTTTAATTTCGGCAGGACCGTGATGTAGCTAGGTTGGTTGGCGATCCGGAAACTGCGATGCAACCCGAGCAAATCCCCGGTTTCCAGGAGCGTAGGACCCAGTTGATAGTAGCCGCGTCGCTGGGTCTGAACCGCGTATCTTAAAAGGGTGGTCTGCTTGGGTCGAAAAGAGAACAGCTGAACGGTCGCCGAGAGGATATTCAAAGCTACCGGCGGGAGCTTGGTGTATCGCTTGGATATTTTCTCATCGATGAGCATCCATGGAATCCAGTAACCGGATTGATTGGTGATCTTCATGCCCACCCCGACGGTTTCTCCAACGGTTACCTCTTGGGCCTCGACAAAGCGCTGAACATCGACGGCTTCGATCCAACGGCTCGAAAAGTGCTTGGCTAGCTGGATGACGATCAGAAACGTGCTGGCACCTAGGGCAAAGAAGTTCGCTCCGGTTAGAATGCCCATCAGCAGTAGCAGCGCGATCAGCGGTAGAATCGCCATGGCTCAGCGCCCGTTTTCTTCAAGCGTCGGCACAGCGATCTCGGCGACGATTTCTTCAAGGATCCGATCGGCGGTCATTTTGCGAAGCCGTGCCTCGGGCCTGAGGATCAGCCGATGGCTCATGACCGGTTGCAGGATCCGCTTGACATCATCGGGCTGTACAAATTCGCGACCTCGGATTGCTGACATGGCCTGCGATGCGCGAAACAGGGCGATCGTCGATCGGGGACCAGCCCCGAGCGCCAAATCGGAATGAGCCCGGGTCTCATGGACGATCTGAAGGATGTACTGACGGACCTTGGGATCGACGTACACCTTGCTAACAAGCTGTTGGGCTCCTAGCAACTCGTCGATCGACACGACCGCTTTGAGGGATTGAATGGGGTGCTCGGTTTCGAGCAGTTGCAGCATCCGTAGCTCTTCCTCCATCGATGGATACCCGAGCGTGAACTTCATAAAGAACCGATCGAGCTGAGCCTCGGGCAACGGAAAGGTCCCTTCGTGATCGACTGGGTTTTGGGTAGCTATCACCAGGAATGGAGGAGGGAGTTTATGTGTTTGGCCATCGACAGTAACGCAGGATTCAGCCATCGCTTCGAGCAACGCCGACTGAGCGCGTGGCGTGGTTCGATTGATTTCGTCAGCCAATAGAATGTTCGCAAAGATCGGACCGGGACGAAACTCGAAATCCGAGGTCTTTTGGTTGAAGATCGACGAGCCGGTAATATCACCCGGGAGCAAGTCTGGTGTGCACTGGATCCGTTTGAATTTTCCACCGACGCTAGCCGCAAGAGCTCTGGCCAACATCGTCTTGGCTACCCCTGGAACATCCTCCAAGAGCACATGGCCGCCTGAGAACCAAGACACCAAGGAGAAAACGAGCTGCTTTCGCTTGCCGACGATGCATTTCTCGACATTGGTGATGATCTTGCGCGACGTTTCGTAGACGGCAGTCGACATGGTTTCTCTCCTAATCGGTAGATGTGACTGCCCAAGATTATAGTGTCGGGCCGATCGACCAAGGAGTGAATTCGTCCTCTCCATAACCGAGCAGCTCGCTTTTGGTCTTCTTGCCACTGGCGGTGTCCAAGATGGCATCGAAGAGCCTTTCACCGGCCAGTTCGATCGACTCGCCTTGAAGAATGGTACCCATGTCCAAATCCATGTCGTCGTTCATCCTCTCGAACAGTGATGTATTGGTGGCGACCTTCAAGCTCGGGACGGGTTTGCATCCAAAGCAGCTGCCTCGCCCGGTGGTGAACACAACGACGTTCGCTCCGCCAGAGACCATACCGGTGACGCATACTGGGTCGAACCCTGGCGCGTCCATGATCACCAACCCCCGCTTGGTGGTCTGCTCGGCGTATTCGATGACATCTTGCAAGGCTGTTTGACCACCTTTGACGGCAGCCCCGAGGGATTTTTCGACGATGGTCGTCAGTCCACCTGCTTTGTTCCCCAAGGAGGGATTGTTGTCGATGTCCTCGCCATAGTGGGCCGTGTAGTCTCGCCACCAAACCAGTTTATCGAGCAGTTTGCGTGCCACCTCGACGCTTGCAGCTCGCTTGGTAAAGAGCTGCTCGGCACCATAGAGCTCTGTGGTCTCCGAGAGGATCGAGGTACCACCGTGGGCTACGAGCAAATCCGAAGCGACGCCCAAGGCGGGGTTGGCGGTGATGCCAGAGTATCCATCCGACCCACCGCATTTGGTCGCCAAAACGATCTCGCTGGCAGGAACGCTCGTGCGCTGCATGGCGTTGACCTGGGGCAGCAAAGCCTTGACCAAACCGACCGCTTTTTCAATTGTCGCCTTAGTACCTCCGCTATCCTGGATGGAAAGGACAGGAACGTCTTGCGTTTCAGCTTGTCCTGCACCGGATTTCCAGCGGACACCCTGCAAGGACACGAGCTTTTGGGATTTCTGAAGATGCCCAAGGGTGTTCTGTTCGCACCCCAGGCCTATCAAAACGTAGGCGGCGATGTTCGGATGTTTGGCGATCCCCCCAAGAACTCGACTGAGGGTTCGATGTTTGATTCCATCGAGTGCCATCCCGCAACCGCTATCGTGGGTAAAAGCAATCACTCCATCGACGTTAGGAAAATCCTTGAGAACATCTGGATCGAAGTGTCTTGCGACAGCCTTGGAAACACCTGCGGAGCAGTTGACCGTCGAGATCACCGCGATGTAGTTGCGAGTGCCAACGCGACCGCTTGGACGAACATACCCCTGAAAGCTCTTACCGGAGAGCTTCGGTGGTGGAGCTGGGGTCAGGGACGCAAGTCCCTCGTAGTCGAGCGTATGCTGGCATCTGAGGTTATGGTCGTGCAAATGATCGCCAGGCACGATTTCCGTTGTTGCCACGCCGATGGGCCACCCGTACTTGTAGACAGGCTCACCGGTCTGACGCGCCGCGATGGCGACTTTATGACCAGGTGGGACATCTCTCCTGAGGTTCACCTGAGCTTTTCCAGGCAGGTCGATCGTTGATCCTTGGACGAGTTTCCTAAGGGCTACGACGCAATGATCCTCTGGGTGAAGATGAATCCAAGATTTCGAATCGACGTTGTTGGTCAAGATTCTTCCTAAGTCGCGGGTTGGAGTGTTGAGAGTGCTTGTACCAACTGAGCATCGTCAGCTGGATCGATAGTGCGTAAGACCAAATCGACACGATCCGAGAAGACTTGGGCCCAGATCGAGGGTCGATGCGCGATAAGCGATTCACTGAGTTTGGCAGCCGACATCGAATTTGGGTAGATCTGCAAGACTGCGGTCGGCAAGCTGAAGGCTTGCCAAGGTCCGTTACCGATGCGGTGACTTTGGTTAACAACTTCGATGCGGGTGATACCTGGTAGGCCTTGCAATTGGATCGCAAGTCGTTGGGCTCGGTTCTCGAGGTTCGCAGCGCTGGTCGAGACAATGGCACCGACGGGAGACTTG
>Ga0114972_10003502_pt1 | contig 11748 bp, 9 predicted proteins | sample M_140807_EF_Meta_FD_87354 | JGI IMG/M metagenome (GOLD analysis project Ga0114972, IMG submission 87354) | Freshwater microbial communities from Lake Montjoie, Canada to study carbon cycling - M_140807_EF_MetaG | ecosystem: Environmental > Aquatic > Freshwater > Lake | place: Lake Montjoie... | reverse complement strand
TCTTGAATTCTACATAAATGAAAAGGGCTTGTATTATAATAATGCATTCCTTTGTGAACAAAATGACTTTTTCCGTAATCAATAATTATAGGAACAACATTGGTTGAAATTTTTACATGATCTATTACAGTGCTATATTCTAGCGTAACAGGTTCTTTTTTTCTAGAAATAATAATATTCCAAGGATATAAATCCATGTGTAAAAATCCACATTGTTGTTGAGCTTTGTTTAAAGCTAGACACAGCGATAAAAAGATATCAATCAAAATACTCAAATTAAAATGATTTGAATTGATATATTCCTCTAAAGTCATTCCTTCGACAAAATCGGTAACAATATTTGTATTTTTTTCTAAATCTTGGAAATCTGCAAATGTATAAATAAAATTGGGAACAGTCTTGGAAAGTTCATTAATATATAAATAGCTACAGGCTAACTGAAATTTATCCTCTTGTTTCCAAGTTTGTTTAGTTTTTTTTATAGCATATTTATATCCTCCCATTGTAAATACAGATAAGGTTGTATTTTTACTTTCCTTGTAAACACTTTTAGAGATGGATGTTTTATTTCCAAATACAAACCACAAATAATGACGCAAATCTTTTGATAAATGACAATGATCATCTTTCATTATGGACTCGAAATTTATAATAGATCCTTTTTTCATTGAAATGCTCATTTGAGCTTTTATCCAATCATAAAGTTTCAAATTTTGAACACTCATGTTATTACTTACATGCTCAATTTTACCTGTTGTAGTATATAGGTCCCATAAGGTGTTTTGTAAATAATCCAAAATTGCTTCTCGGGATAAATATTTTTTAGCAAACTCTTTCGCTTTAATAGCAATTTTTTCGCACTTTTCGTCATTTGCTTTACACCATTTAATTTTTTCATACAAATCGTCAACGGATCCTGTAAGAGGAATATAATGCTCCCAAGGAACTAACCATTTAAAAAACCATAGTTGATATTCACAAGGAAAATAAAGTACTACAGACCCGCTAAATAATTCCATTCCAAGTCGATAAGCTTCGGAGTGTCCAGGCAAATGTAAAATATATTTATAGGATGCTTGCTCCAAAGGAGACATACTTGGAACAAGAGAAAAAGGCATTTCTTCTACATGAATTGTTTCAATGTAAGGAAAACAAGGATGTTTTCTGGGTCTAAGATTCCATTTTGTAATACCAGCATCAAGAAGTGGAATATCATCATCATCCAACACACATTTGCTAGACTCGGCAGCCATAGCCAAACGAATATTATTTTCAATCATTGTCCCTTGACCTGTGGATGCTCCTCTAAAAATTGCGGTGGGGATTTTATCCGACCATTCTATTTCATCGAATTCTTCAGGCTTGGGAAATTTTCTAAACTCTTTACCAAACATTTTGTTTTCTGTCCAATAAGAAACTCGAGACCAATCCTCCCAAGTAGGAATGGGAACGTCTGCATGTTGATCACTTGTTGTCATGCTAAGAATGGGAGCATATTTTTCATAGTTATGAGATACGAGTTTCGTTCGATATCCAAAAAATGAATTATAAGACTCTGTATCATCTTTTTTCAAGAGAGGAAAATCTCTCTTGTTTACAAAAAGTTCACAAGAAGGCAACTTGCGCTCCCGACAAAGTGTAGTAAACATGTCATGTAGCATATTCACACCAGAGTCTCCTTCAGAGATAGGAAACTCAAGTCGAACGAGGCCATTATTTCCATACCAGGCTTTGGTATTTTTATGAACTTTACTTTCTAAAAATTCTCTTTTTTCTACCTCTGCTGTATATCTCATCAGTTCCATAATATTTGGAAACCGACGTGGATTGGTTTTAATTTTTTCACTCCATTCATTTTGAAAATCAACCTTACTAAAGGGTAAGAAAACTTTAGGTTTTCCATCCGTAACTTTTAAAAAAATTCCCTTTTTAAATTTGTCCGAAATATAGTGATACGTTTGAATAATATTATGAGCACATAAATTTTTGTACTTTGAAAATCTAGTATTAGGATGTAATGGAATATCAGGATTCAAATTTAATTGACTCCGTTTCTGGGGATTTTCCATTGAAATTGAACCATCCCAAAATTCAAGAAATTGATCTTCATCCCCAGCAGTAAAATGATTTTGTTTAAAAAACTTGTATCTCGGATTATTGTTTTTTTTAATAAAAACGACTTCATGTTCCTTAAGCACGCTATCAGGGTATGACTGTAAATGATCGGTATTGAATCTTTGGGTGTCCATTTTTTAATATCTGTAATTAAAAAACAAAAAAATATCAAATTTTAATTTAACCAGGTCAAGAATTTTTTCCAGAATGGAGGATGATAAACAATTGGTTCTTGTATTGTATAATAATCAATAGAATCAATATTTATTAGGAATTGAATTGGATACTTTTCAAGTTTAGATTTTTTAAAAATAATGTGCTTCCGTAATGTAAGTAATTGAATGTTATCCTCCAACATATTTATTTTTTTTTCCATCATTTTTTCATTTAACAAAATTACAGCTTTTACATCTTTTTTATTGATTTTTTTCAGTACTTTTAATTTTTCCAAAAAATTGGCAAAATCGTGATATTCATAACCAATTGATTTTATAGTTTCTATCATACTATTCTATAAATTTGTAAAATTTTTATTTAAAAAATAATTTTACAAACGATAAATATGAACTTTACAACGTTTTTAATCTTTTTAATACTCATCAGTATTTTAGTATGCACTATTATTGGTTGTGTATACCTTTATAAAGTCCATAAAAATGAGAAATTTACATCTGTATCCCCTTTAGTAAATTTATTTGCCTTGTATAATGGGATTTATTCAAATTATCTTAATCAAACTTGGCCATTGTTATCAACTCTAGGTCCTCCATCTTCTCTAAATGTTTCTTTTCTAGATGCAAATACTTCCTACTGCATGTCTTTTTTTCATTCCTCTGTTGTCGTCAATTTAGTGAATGGGCAAATCCCAGAACCAGTAGCTTATTGGGAATTATCTATATATGATTCTTCCGGAAAATTATATCAAAGTTACAATGATACAAATACTACAAATATTACTCAAAATAGCAATGGAAATTCAATATATAATTTTACTTTTGGATTTCCATCTCCAAATTACCCTAATGCTTTGGCCGTTCCAAATGGTAACTATGCCATTTTAATCAAGGTGATATCAACTCCACAGACACCCACATTAGGAACATCTTATTTACCAAAAATAAACTTGACATCGGCTTCGGCAGTTCCAAATACAACCAGTACGAATATTATCTTAATCCCAGTAGATCCCCAAACTTTAGCTTCTAATAATGATATTGTAGAAAGTCAATTATGGAAATATGTAAGTATGTCTTTCAAACCAAATTATTTATTTCCTGGAATCGACACAAATTCATTCTTTTTACCCCAAAAATCATTAATACCCTCTATTTTTGCGAGTCCATTTGAAAACTATTTAATAGTTTTTCCTTCTTCAAAAAATGTCATCAAAGTTTCAGGTATTTTATCTCCATATATTGGAATGGGTTCTACTGTTCGATCTATAACTATTTCTGCTTGTAATCTAAGTAACACTCAAACGGATTCTTCTATATCTTGCTTTGATTTGCCATTTACTTATACTATTTATATAGCCAAAAGTGAAACCGACGCGAGAGCCTATGGTTACAATTCTTACCTAGGAGATAAACTTTTATTATGGAATTCTCTTAATGTAAATCCTATTGTAGTGTATAAAAGGGTTTGTAGTGATACTAATGATTTGAGTTCTCTCGATAATTCTAAACAACCTATAGATGGACCTGCAATTCAATCCATATTAGGAAAATACTATCCTAATGCAGAATGTTTCAATGATAATTCACCATTAGCTACGCCACAACCTTCGTTAATGCCTGGAGGTCCAATAATTGAGGTTTCTCCATCAAGTTCTTTTTCTCCTCAATTTATTAGTAGTTTAGGTCCTAATTTTGAATTAATGCCTCCTCCTGAAAGCTCAGCGAATCCAAATTCTAGTTATCCCCCATTTCAAAATATAGGCAACTCTGTAGGTAATTCCTATGGAACTTCGTATCCAAGTATGGCTCCTTACAGTGTAGGAAGCTCTGCTGAAAGCTCGACAACAGAAACAATGTATCCAAGTATGGCTCCTTATAGTGTAGGAAGCTCTGCTGAAAGCTCGACAACAGAAATGTCGTATCCCAGTATGGTTCCTTATAACCCAACTACAGAGCCTTTATATCCTAATACATTCAGCGTAGGAAACTCTGCTGGTAAAATGTCTTCCAACTCTTAATTTTAAAGAGTTTTTTTATTCTTGTATAAATATAGATAATGTCCGATCCAACACCTACACCAGCCCCTAAACCAAACCCTTTTAACTTTAACAATCAACGTTATGTTCGCTCTGGAAGACGTTCTTGTGGATGTGGGAAGTAATAAAATAAAAAATTTTTATTTCTCCCATTAGTATTAAAATAAATTTGTATATACTTTATAATGATTGCAAAAACCATCATAGCTGTAAGACCATTATAAAATATTACATATATATCTTTAATAAAAATACCATACAATAACCAGCATGTGACACCACCAAAATGGATAGCAATCATATAAGGTGATAAACCTTCCACATTATTGGTTTTATACACTTTATATACTTGTGGAACAAAAGAAAAAGTTGTCCCTATTCCTCCTATTATTGCAAATGAGTTTATATATTTCATTTATAAAGGGGTAATTTTAATCTTAAATCAATCTTGCTGGCTTTTTTAAATTTAAAACAAAATGTTAAATTTATTGAAACAAACATATAGATTTTTACCCTTCTAATAAAGTTCTAAAAGGTCCCAATAATTCAAAAATTTCTTTATATTTAACATAGCATTCTTGATACTTTTGTTTAATATCTCTCATTTCGTTTATAGTTTCATTTAAATGAAGATTCAAATGAGAATGATATTGATTATATTTCAAAAGTTTAAAGCAAAATGTACAAATTACCGGGCGTAAGGGACATATATTTTCAGTATGATTAATTAAAAACTCAGTGCTAATAAATTGTTCACAATGAGGACAAGAATCATAAGCATGAATTGTTTTTAGATGATCATTATATACTAATTTACTTATATATTTGGTACATAATGGACAATGAATATGTGATGGACACGTAAATAAATGAAAATAAAAATCTTGTTTCAAAAAAACTTTTTTACACTCGCACTGTTTTGGAAATTTTGGACATTCTTTTTCTAAATGATGATGAAGCATAATTTGATTTCCGGTATAATTTAGACAAAATGGACAAATGTGATTGGGTTTCGAATCCAATAACATTAAAGAATAATCAACCCTAAATGCCTTGTCATTAGATAATAAATGTAAAGGAATGGTAGCCGGGCAATAAATACATTTTTTTACAAAGTCTCGCTGTTCTTGATGCATGTCTAATTGTAAAAAATGATTGGCACACATTATACAAATTCGGCAAAATGAAGAACATCCTAATTGATTTAGTCTATAACATGGAAAACAAATAATTTCAACCGGAATTAGACACCTCTCCATACAAATACAGCAATTTTCATTCATTAAAAATATCCTTATTACAAATTACAAAAGAAAAAAAAATTAACATCGAATACCCATTATTTTAAAACTTTTTTCATGAACTAAATTTTCCATTTCAGCTTCCAAAATTTTTTGAATCATTTCATCTTTAGACCAGTTTTCACTAATATCTTGGTCTGCAAACAAGTTTCTATATTGTAACTCTACTGCCCAATATTCCATTTTTTCAAGTCCCGTCTTTTTTTCCTCCATATAAATCTTTTCTTTTTTGGATAAATCCAAAAGTTCTTGAGGAATTAATAATCTTTTACTATCTAAATTGGTTTTAATTTTTTCTTCTCTTTCCAATTGATAAAGTTTATCCAAAATTTTTTCCTTTTCAGTTAATTTGGAAACATCTTCATTATAATTATCCTTTAAAAGTTTAGAAAGTGTTTCAATACTTTTGTCGGCAAAATTTAATTGTAGAAATTCACGAATTTCATTTTTTTCATTTTCGTCAAGATATAAATCTTCTTTTGCTCCAATAAGATTTTTTTCTTCCTCGACTAGTGTAACCACTTTTTTTTCAGTTTTGACCTTTTCTTCAAATACAGATTTAATTTTATCATATTTTTCGTCGGTAATATTTTCAGTATTATAAACTGTTTTTTCTTGATCCGATAAAAGTTTCCATCGTCTTGATATTTCTTTAGAAGTTTCAGATAATTTCCAATCTTTATTTTCTGCTTTGATCAAGGGATAAGTTTGTTTAAAATAATTTTGATACGCTGTTTTCTTTCGAGGTTTTTTCTCCTCCACTACCATATATTTGCTTTTTTCACAATCCGACAATCCGTTCCATCTTTCACGAATCATTAATCTAATTTCTTTGGAATCTAGTTCTGGATGTTCCGCTTTTAAACCAGCATACAATTCCTTTCTAAACATTAAATACTTTTCACGTACCTCCCATTTTCCAGATTTTTCCCACAGTTCAATTAGCTTATGACGATTAGCTTTGCATTCAATGATAATAAGATGCAAAAATTTCTTTTGTCGTTTGTTCATTTTTTTAAATATACCCAATTTTTTAAAACTTTTCAATTTTCAAAAATCATATTTTAGAGTAGTATAATTTTTATATTGTTTTATGTTCGTTGTTGGACCAAAAAAATCGTTTTTCCATGGTATTAGGTAATACTTGAATTTTAGGTTCTATATCTAAATCAACAAGCATACATGTATAAACATTTTCTCTTTCTTTACCAGTTAAATAAGAAAGTATAGATTCATCATAAAACCATTCTAAATTTTCAAAAATAATCATATGATTTTCTTCTTGTTGTAAAGAAAGCAGTAAAATTCTTGCCAAATTTTCCTCTATTAAACAATACACATTATAAGGAATCATATTTTGATAGCGAGCATAAATCACTTGATGATGAAATTTAGAAAAAGTATGAAAACTAGGAACAATTTGGTTCTTATTTAATAAATCTGCAAAAGCAATGGACAAGAATGAAGAAAATGGTTTTTCTCTTGTTTCTTGAATAAATAAAATATTTTTATCCTCTATTTTATATTTATTTTGTAATTGTTGGATAGAATTCATACTTTCTTTTATAGGTAACCAATTTGTCAATATCACTTTTGAATGATGAACCAATGGCCATAAAAAGAATAAACTTGCACGCATTAAAAAATGATGTTTTAATACAAGAAAAGAGATTTTTTAAAAGTTTTAAAAAATGTCTATACTTTCTTATGATGATACAGCGTTTTGTTATTTCTTATTTGGATTGACAATTTCATTTTTAATTCCTTGCACTTTTTATAACAAAAAATGTTTTATATTAATTCTATTAATTTACATATCTATTTCAAAACTCAAATCATCCATTTCTCAATATGATCCTTTAGCTATATTGAATTTAACGGAAGATTTTTCTCCATCGGATATTAAAAAGGCTTATCATAAATTGGCGCTTAAATGGCATCCTGATAAAAATCAAGATCCTAAAGCACAATCGACTTTTATATTGATCAATAAAGCTTATCATCATTTAATTAATGGTCAAAATAATTCCGTTGAATCGGATATTTTTGAATTGTCAATTGGCCTACCTAGTTTTCTTGTCCAGCCAGAGAATCAATTATTTATTTTAATAACTTACTTGATATTCTTAACAATGATTATTCCATTTATAATAATTTATTATTTGTCAAAAAGTTTTCAGTATACAGAGAATGATATTTTCAAAGTTACTTACCTTCATTTTAATAAAATTCTGGATCATTCGGTAGATGAAGCCGATATTCCAGAAATTTTGGCTTTTTCGGAAGAATTTATGAATTACACCCGAAATAAAAATTTTGACACTGACAATATTTTTCTTAAATATGAAACGACAAATCCAATTGTAAATGAAAATGTAAAAAAGGGACTATTCTTGATAAAAAACAATAAAATTCCTTCAACACTTTCCCATAAAGTTTCAAAACTATTAGATGCTATGATTGACATGGCTCATATAAAACAAAAATTCTTTGCGCTGAAAAGTATAATTCATTATAAACAAAAACTAAATTTGTTGGAAAATCCTACCAACATGACCGTAAAAGTAGATATTTTTACAGAGGATGAATACGAAATTACAAATCAGGATTTAATTACGTTTAAAATTAAAGGTCATGTTGATCATATAAATTGTGAATGGTTATTTTTACTAAGATATCAACAGACTATTATTGCTTTGGAAAGATTTAAACCAGAAAGTCTTGATTTTACTTTTTCAATGTATGCTTTTGGACCATTGTCTGTAAAAACTTGTCATGTGGGTAAAAATCAAGTATTTCTTTATATTTTTGGGTATTTTGAAAAAATTATTCCCTTGTATTTTACAGTTGTAGACTATACCTCTTTAGAACCTTTCAAACACCATCCTGAAGATGAAAAATTAAAAGAACAACCTACTTTGTTTAATTCACTTTTAGGAAAAATAGAAGATGAAAGTGATGATGAAAAATAAATTCTAAAAGTAAAAAAGCCTTATGAAAATAATCATTTTATTCCTTTATTTTTTATGTATTCATTCATGGAAACCTTTACCTATGATTAAAAAAACAATCGTTCCTTCAAAAGGAAAAATTCAATTTGTTTCGGTGAAAAAAAATAACTCTTTATTTGGTTATTATTCAGATTCCACATTTAAATTGACTGAAAAAATTGGAAATAAATTTAATACCAAAGGGTGGACACTAAAATTTCCATGTGATTTTATTCAAGATTTAGATTTTGAACAATGGAATGGGGAAACTCATCATTTGGTTACTTGTTATGATAAAAAAGATGATTTAAATCGGGTTTATCTCAACAATAAAAGATTATTTTATAGCAAAACATCCATTTTACAAAGTTTATTAGTAACAAGTTTTAATTCCTTAATGTCTGTTATTATTTGTAGAAATGGTGAAATATCAATCTATAATCAATCACGCTCTTCTGAATCTAATATAACCAAGGAATCCTTTCATTTTTTTAAAACTCCACATACAATTTCCCAAGTTCAATTAAACCATGAAAATTTATCCTTGTATTTGTTGGATTCTATGGGAGCCATTAGCACATTTTCTCTGGATAAATTCAAAATTGTAGACCTTTATAATCTTAAAATTAATCATCCTATAACTAGTTTTTACATGGATGACTTGAATCAAAATTTATTGGTAAGTTTGTTGAACAAACAAATTATTTTATTTCGAAAAAACGAAACAAATGGCCAAATTCCAATTTTCTCTAAAAATATGAATACTCTAGCCTTGAAAGTATTCGTTGACAATAAAAAAATGATGATTTTATGCGAAAATGAAAATGTATTGTGTTTGAAAAATAATGGCGAACCTTATTTTGAATTACCAAAAATTTTTAATAGAAATTTTTTTTATAAATGGCATGTTTTTTCTAGCACTTTACTTGTAGATGGTAATCATGACGGACTTGTGATATATAGTATAACAGGTCCTAAACCAGAAAAATTTTCATATCTTAAATATATTATGGATATTCCTGTATTTAATTCATCACAATTAAAATCTAATTGGAGTCATCCTAATTCTAAAGGTTTCTAATTCTATTTCTTTCTTGAATTCTTTGAAAGATACTTTGTCTAGTAAATTGTTTTTCTACAATAGGAGTAAATTCTTCTTGTTCTACAAATAATACAACAAAGTTTTGGTTTTCTCTAATGCTGGTAATAGTTTCTCCATTTTTAATGTACAAATATTTTTGAATATAAGGAAAAGGATCACCAAAAACGCCAGTCATGGACGTGCGGAAAAATAATGCTCCATTACTAATCAAAGACTTTACAGTGTTTGTAACATCAATAACCATGGTATTGTTATATCCATACAAGAATTGAGTGTCCTTATTGGAGGTCACAAATAGAGTTTCTCCTTGTTGAACATTTCCAATTTCTTGGTCCCCTTTTTTAATGGTAAGGGTATCACTATTAACGATATTGATTTGATTGTTATTTTTCTGGTTAAATACTACCGGAGTAATATTTTCGTTGTTGGTGTTGAAAAAACTAATTTTTTCTAATGACATTCTTTAAATATTGTTTTTATTTTTTTTAATTTTTTCTATTGCTTCATAAAAAAAAAATTAAAAAAATTGAACCGTTATAAAAAAAGTAATTCTTTTTTATAATGATTCATAATATTTTATTAGAACACTACAGAGATTCTGTAATTGGACTTGAAGGACCCACTGGAAGTGGAAAAACATTGGGAATGCTTTCCTTTATCAAAACATTTCCAGAAAAACACGGAAACGTTCTAATGATATTCCCTAATCAATTTGTTATTAATCGGGTTAGACGTTATTTGAAGGTTTATTCACCTCTTGTCAATTTAATGAATCCAACCCTAGGATTGACTTTTTTTTTACAACATCGTGATCAAATTGATACAATTATTGTAGATGAAGCCCATTTTGTCTCCAAGGAATATGAAACTTTTATGAGAACTTTAAGATACTTTTATTACCAAAATTTACAGCAATATAAATTATATTTTATATCTGCAACCTTGAATCGTGTAAAACTAGCACAAAATTTTCCAAATATTAAATTTTTATCTTTACAACCCTCTATTTTTCCAGTTTCTATTGAATATGAAGATTTTAATTTTTGGGATAATCCAAGCCATCAATTATCTGGAGTAGTCATGGATTCTATTGGTAAAAATATTATGGAAAATTTTCCAAATGTTCATTCGAGAATTATAGTTTTTTTAGCGTCTCATGAACAATGTGAAAAATATTGTAAATATTTGAGTCAAAAAGGAATAAATAATTGTTTTGTTTTATATAGTAATCTTAATGACGAACAATACGTTCTAACCGAAAAGCAAATTTTTAATCCAACAACATCGTTTGTTTTATTTTGCACCAATATTGCAGAAACAGCAATTACCGTTCCAAACGTATCTTTAGTAATGGATTTGTGTGTGGTGTATAAAAAACAAAATAATATGCTTATTATTGATTGGTGTGACCAGTCTTCATTAATTCAAAGAGCGGGGCGAACAGGACGAACTTGCCCAGGACAAGTGATTCGTTATATTAGTAAAGAGCATTATAAAAAGTTGCCTATTCATCAATTACCTAGTTTTTCATGGGAAAAGTCTTGTCTTTCTTTAATTTCAGTGAATTTGAACCCTATTGAAATTTTAGGCCCCGAGGTGAATGAAGCTATATTTTTCTTACAATCAAAAGGAATTTTGGATTTTTATAAAACAATAAAAAATAATGATTTGGCACAGTTTTGTTTAAATTCTCCCTTGGATATCGATTGCTCTACGTTACTTTGGAAATTAAAACAAGGAAAAAATTACAATGTCACTGAAACTTTATTAATTACATTGGCAATATCTTTAATAAATTTGATGGAAACTCAAAATGTAAATTTTTTGTACACTAAAAATTTTAAAAAATCTAATCACTTTGTCATTGCTTTATTGGAAAGATTGTTTAAAGAAAAAGATGAACTATGTGTGCTCTTGTCCATATTTTTAACAGTCTTTCTTTCAAATAATCCAGTTAAATTAGCCAATGACCTCAATCTTAATTTCAAGACTTTTCGAATCTGGTGTAGTCAATTTGAAAATTGTCTC
>Ga0114972_10003498_pt1 | contig 11754 bp, 9 predicted proteins | sample M_140807_EF_Meta_FD_87354 | JGI IMG/M metagenome (GOLD analysis project Ga0114972, IMG submission 87354) | Freshwater microbial communities from Lake Montjoie, Canada to study carbon cycling - M_140807_EF_MetaG | ecosystem: Environmental > Aquatic > Freshwater > Lake | place: Lake Montjoie... | reverse complement strand
ACCGCCACACTTCATCGCGGTAGGTATTTTGATTTGTCTGAAAGACGTGAACTCCGCCGTGCTACAACAAAAGAAATCAACACTTTGAATTCGTTTAGTTACTAGGAAACTTGCACGAGCCCCTTGCCAACCGCCGAACTTTTGGCTTGTTCGGTGACAGCGCTGAGTGCAAAATGTACCAAAGTGCTGGAAAAATTGTAATTTGCAATTTTTGGTCAATTACACGAAATATTACACTTTCCGTAATTATAAATATAAGCCATTGATTTATATAGTATTTTCAGCAGCCTGGCTTTCTGTTAACTCAGGACTTCTGTGGATCAATTCAGATCGAGGAGCCAAAACTCCAATTAAAAAAGCACTTGCAACTTGTTTTTAATTTACAAAAAAAACTGCACTGGGTCGAGTTAACTCAGTGCAGGTTGAATGCTCTTTAAAAGTTGGTCGAAATTCTAATTTTTTGCTTAGGATGAAAGCCCGTTCTTATGCAGCCAATTCTCTATGAGTGCTGCCACTTGATCAGAATTTTTATCCATCATCACCATGTGACCATTTCCTTGAATTCCATTTTTTGGAAGATCTATCCAGTCAACTTTGCCGCCCCGCGCATTCAAGTCTTTGGCAAAGTTCACTGATGCGGGCTGTTGGCGCATCCAAACCTCCTGAGTATCAATATAGTCACCCCAGATTATCAAAATGGGGATACCCTTTAACTTGTCAAGTTCTGGACCCGGAGCAGGTGCACCGGCTGGCTCTATTGCGATAATTGCCTTCACTTTGTCTGGAGCAGCCAACGCGGCATGAAAGCCAAAATTGCCTGCTTGACTATGAACCATGACGACCGATGGTCCTAATTTTTGAATCAATGCGTTATAAGCTTTTTGAGTCTGCTCATCATTCACAGTCCAGCGAGGCACGAACTGCTTTCCAAATTGATCAAAGTAGTCGGTTGGAAATAATTGTCCCTTATGGGCGATTCTTTTAGAAGGTGTTACATCATATGAATCCTTGGGACCAATTCGAAAAATCTCCCAAGCCTCTTTCTTGGTTCTGAAAAAAGGCGGGCCTTGATAAATTTCAGGGTATTTGGCCCAAGAGGCGCGACCCCTCTCTACTGCATCTGAAACGTATATTGAATGTCCAGCATTAAAAAAATACTGCATCCACCCTGGATTGCCATCTGGCTTCGTATCCCAGCACACGCCAGTCAGGCCGCCTCCATGCCACATCAGCAGCGGAAACTTACCCTTCTGGTTGCTTGGTAAAAAATACTGAACATACATCTGCTCAACTTCAAAGTCACCATTGGGGTCGACACGTGTGGGTGCCGCCCCTTTAGTAAATACGCTTTCTGTGATGGGATAACCATTCAAACTGGCTTGACGTCCACCGATATGAAAACTACCAAAGCTTTTTAGACCTTGGGGAGCACTTTGTGCTTGCGAACTCGTACTGGTTGACACTGTAAGTCCCAGAGTGGTCGCAGTCAGCATAGATCTTCGTTTAATACCCATGAGTTGTCTCCTGATAGTTTTGATTAAAACAACAGCTGATCGGCGCTGCCCCGGTTTTTGATTTCTATGCCTAATATCTTTCTGAACGCAGTCCCGCTGGAGCGCCAACTGTCGTGTAAAACTACACTTGCTGACCAGTTCAAATCGACAGCACGGTTCATCCGCAGAAATCAAACTGGCTTAATTGAATCTTGTGCAGTTTTGAAGATTCAAACATCAAGGATGCAAATAGAAAACCTTGCTGACGATCTTTCAGTGACCGTCGAACTTCACATGATTGAAGAAATCAGTAAAGCGATGCCCTGTCCAGTTGTCTTGGTCAACACGAACATTAGCGCACGCTCCTAAAACGTCAACTGAAGTAATTTTCGCCTTGATCTCCTTGGCTGCACCGTTTGTATCATTCCAATCGAACAAACCTTTAATGGGTCCTCAAAACAAATCTGCGCCAACTTACCCTTAGATGGTGGCACCTTCATGGAAGGCCGGCTTAATCGCATCACCCTTCCCAGTTCGGGCTCACTCAATGAAGTGGTGCATGATGTTCGTGATGGCATCTACTTCGCCAACATATGTTGGATTAGACATGGTTGATCCTAGTAGGGGCTGATCAGCAGTTGACTATGCTTTTTCAATTAGCACCCTAATACAAAGTGCCTTATCAAATTTGGCACTTTAAAACTAGCAATTGATACATGTCAAGGCATCTGATTTCAAGTGTTAACCCTTGGTACGGTGTGTCGAATTGAAGATTTAGGCGTTTGAGCGTTGAAATCATTGATGAAAATTTCAGTGAAAAAGTTATCCAAAGTCAGTCCATTTCGCCTCTCTATTTCCTTGGTCTTGGAAGATAGCCTGTAGTAAGGCCCATAGATACGCGCCCAGTTTTCCAATTTTAAGTGCAAGGTCGGCGAGCGAAACTCCAGCGCATTGCCCAAAAGCGGAAGGCCAGGCGGTCCAGGCAGATTGCAAAGGCGGCACTAAGCCGTGTCAGTATCAGTCGTAGAAGCCAGAGATGTCATGGATGCCTTGAAAGGAAAACGGAGTGCAATGCGTGGTAGCTGAACCTAGCACAAAAGCTGAGCGGTAACCATTTGCGCTATGCCTGTAATCCCCATGACCATGTCAAGGCAATGGCATCACTTCCTGCAAAAGCCAATTTTCAAATTCAATGATCTTTTTTGATTTTTCTTTTGTATCTGAAAAAGAAATGTAATAACCACCCTTTGTCGCCACGCTGAAATCAAATGGAGCGGCCAATAATCCACTGGTCAAGTCCTCTTGTACAAAAGCCAGCAAACCCATCATCACCCCCAGTCCGTTGGCTGCGGCCTGGTAAGCCAAGGCCGCATTTTCAAACTTAAGCCCTTCGTGCACATCGATAAAGTCAACCTTAGCTTCACGCAACCAGGTTGACCAATCATGGGGACGGTTCATAGAGCACAAGCGATCATGAAACCGCAGATCATCGGGCTTGTTCAATGGCTTTTTGCCATTCAACAGTCCCGGAGAACATACAGGAATTAAGGTTTCCTCAAACAACAATTTAAATCCTGAATGCTCGGGGGGCACGGGTTCAGAATGGATGCTGATGTCAATATCTTCAGTACGGTAATTCACCCGCTGATGGGATGTAGTTATTTGGACTTCTGTATCAGGATACCGGGCATGAAATCTTGCCAATCGCGGCATCAACCATCGAATCGCAAATGTAGGGGGCAATTTGATCCGAAGAAGTCGATCTTCTTTTCTTGGCATCAATTGCCGTGTGCTGCGATCAATGCCATCAAAGATGTCACGCATAGCGACGAAATAAGTTTGCCCCAAAGTAGTCAGTTCAATGCTGTGCCGACCTCTCGAAAATAACTTCAAACCCAGCCAAGCTTCTAAATTTGCGATTTGACGACTGACGGCCCCTTGAGTCACAAACAGCTCCTCTGCCGCTTTGGTAAAGCTCAGAGAGCGAGACACGGCTTCGAAAGCACGCAGGGCGTTCAAGGGGGGGATTTTACGGGTCACAGTATTAAGGAATGATTTTTTCTCATTTCATTATGCGTTAATTTGAATTGCAAATTTATGCGCTCTTGCAATAATGCGAAAGACAAACACCACTGGAGATGAGAGATGAATAAACGGCATATCTTTGCAATTTTGGCCCTGCTCTGCTTGTCAGCTGGCACTTCGGCGCAAACCAGCAGCAATTACCCTAATCAACCTATTCGGCTGATGGTGCCTTGGCCCGCAGGCGGCGGCGTCGACACCACGGCCCGCATGATTGCTGAACCCTTGAGCAAACGTTTGGGTCAATCCATCGTGATTGAGAACCGGGGCGGCGCAGGCGGGAACATCGGGACCGAAATCGCAGCACGCGCAAAACCAGATGGCTACAACTTACTGATGGGCTCCATCACACCCAATGCGATCAATGTTCACCTTTACCCCAAGCTTCCCTTCGATTTGATCAAGGACTTTACGCCCATCACTTTCATTTCATCTTTGCCCATATTTTTGGTTGTTCCTGCCAATTCCCCGATCAAATCGGTGGCAGATTTACTGACATTCGCCAAGGCCAACCCCGGCAAGATTACTTACGGCTCAGCAGGCGTCGGATCCTCTCAACATTTAGCGGCGGTGCAATTTATGAGTGCCACAAAAATTGACATGTTGCACGTGCCCTACAAAGGCACCGCACCAGCAGAGGCCGATTTGATGGCCGGTCACATTTCAGTGATGTTTGACACCGCAACAGCCATCCCCTTCATCAATGGCGGCAAGCTCAAGGCCTTGGGCGTGATGTCCAAAAAACGCAATCCCGCACTCCCCAATGTACCTACGTTGGATGAAGCCGGCTTAACCGATCTGTATGCGTCCTCTTGGTACGGACTCATGGGGCCAGCAGGAATGCCTGCAAGCATTGTGAACAAACTCAATGCGGAATTGAATGATGCCCTGAATTCGCCTGAAGTACAAAAACGCATGTACGACTTGGGTGCAGAAATCGGCGGGGGTACACCCGCAGAATTTGCTAACTTCATTCAATCTGAAATTGCCCGTTATGCCGAAATCGTTAAGCGGTCCGGCGCAAAATTCGAGTAAAACCCATGCAACCAACCCAATCCAAGGCTCAATCCCTGACCTTGTTTGAAAAAATTTGGCAAACCCATGTGGTGATGCAGCGTGACGATGGGGCCTGCCTGATGTATGTCGATCGGCATTTGATTCAGGACGGATCAGCCCCAGCATTTGAAATGCTGCACCAACGTCAACTCAAGACACGCGTACCTTCCAAGGCATTTGGAACCCCAGACCATTACATACCAACGCTCGGAAGGGACCTAAGGACCATCCAAGACCCCGAAAAAAGAGCCATGGCGCAGGCCTTGGAAGACGATTGCGAAAGCCACGAGATTCCTTTTTTTGGACTTCAGGATCCTAGGCAAGGCATCATTCATGTGATCGCACCCGAGCAGGGTCTAAGCCAGCCGGGTCAGTTGCTCGTGTGCGGCGACAGCCACACCGCCACACACGGCGCATTTGGCGCTCTCGCCTTTGGCATTGGCGCTTCCGAAGTTGCACATGTTCTTGCGACACAAACTGTCTGGCAAAGAAAACCCTTAACGCTGCGCATCAACATCGAAGGCAAATTAGGGAAAGGCGTATCTGCCAAAGACATCATTCTCGCCATCATCGGCAAGATCGGTGCAGCGGGAGCCGTGGGGCATGTCATTGAATACACAGGTGAGACCGTTCGCAATCTGTCGATGCAGGAACGCATGACCGTTTGCAATATGTCCATTGAAGCGGGTGGGCGGGCGGGCATGATCGCCCCCGATGCAAAAACAATTGAATGGCTTAAGGACAAACCTTATGCACCGGCAGGCCTCGAATGGGACTTGGCATTGAAAAAATGGAGTGGGCTTTTCAGTGATCCTGAGGCTGTTTTCGACAAAGTGGTGGAAATGCGGGCCGAGGCTATTTCACCCATGGTGACATGGGGCAACAGTCCAGAAGATGTGTTGCCGATCACTGGCGCTGTCCCGTTTCCGGCTGATGCCTTAAGCACTGGCAAGCGCCAAGCAATAGAAAACACGCAGTTGTATATGAACCTGACTCCAGGTCAAAAATTAACTGAGATTGCAATTGACCATGTGTTCATTGGCTCTTGTACCAATGGCCGTATTGAAGATCTTCGATCAGCCGCCGCAGTTGCAAAAAACCGCCATGTAGCCAAGGGCGTGCAAGCATGGGTGGTAGCCGGCTCAGGATTGGTTAAAAGACAAGCGGAACAAGAAGGGTTGGATCAGGTTTTTATAAACGCAGGATTTCAATGGCGAGAACCAGGATGCTCGATGTGCCTTGGCACCAATGGTGACCAAGTGCCGGCCGGACAAAGATGTGCTTCAACGTCCAATCGTAATTTTGTAGGACGCCAAGGACCTGGCTCAAGAACGCACCTGATGAGCCCCTCGATGGCCGCTGCAGCCGCAGTAACCGGTCGATTAACAGATGTGCGCGATCTGATCTGAGGTGTACTTTATGGAAAAATTCAAAACGCTTCAAAGTGTGATGATGCCCTTGGACAAAGTCAACATTGATACCGATCAAATTTTGCCTGCCAGGTATCTACAAAAACCCCGAGCCAACAACTTTGGGGAGTATTTGTTCAAAGATGTTCGTCACGACGGCAGTGGATCACTCAAACCGGAATTTGTGCTCAATCAAGCCCAATACGTCAATGCCAAAATCATGCTTGCCAAGGATAACTTTGGATGTGGATCTTCACGCGAGCATGCGGTATGGGCTATTTATGACGCAGGCTTTAGAGTCGTGATTGCACCCAGTTTTGGGGATATCTTTTTCAACAATGCCCTCAAAAATGGACTGCTTCCGATCCGACTTAGCTCATCCGATGTTGTGACTCTGTTCAACTTAACCCAACAAAATTCTGCATCTCCAGTTGTCATAGATTTGACGTCACAAAATGTTTTGGCCAGCCCTGATTTCAGTGCAGCCTTTAAGATCGATTCGTTCTCCAAGCAATGCTTTCTGGAGGGCCTTGATGAATTGGGCTACACACTGAGCCTGCTACCCCAAATTGAGGCTTTTGAAGAAAAGCTAACTTCTTAATTTATCAACTTATCACAAAGCAGCACCATGAAAATTGCAGTCATGCCCGGAGACGGTATCGGCCAAGAAGTCACAGAGCAAGCCGTCAAGGTCCTCAAAGCGGTGGTCAGAAACCATCCGATGGAGTTGGTTTACGCCCATGTGGGACAAGCGGGTGTCGACGCTGCAGGCGATCCATTGCCTCTCCAAACCCGCGAAATTGCCGACAAAGCTGAAGCCATTTTGTTTGGCTCTGCTGGGGTGCCCGGCGATGAGACCATCGAGTACAACATGCGACCTGGGGCCAGTTTATTGAGGCTGAGAAAGCAGCTCAATCTCTTTGCTAATTTTCGTCCTGCGTTCTTATTTCCAGAACTGATTGGTGCGTCCACCCTCAAACCCGAAGTGGTGGAGGGTTTGGACATCATGATCTTGAGAGAACTCACAGGCGATATCTACTTTGGCGAACCAAGAGGCGTTCATACCTTACCCAGTGGCGAACGAGAGGCCTTCAACACAATGCGGTACAGCGAATCAGAAATTCGCAGGATAGGCCATGTGGCATTCCAAACGGCTCGCCTGCGTAACCACAAGGTGTGCTCTGTGGACAAGGCCAATGTGTTGGAAACCATGCAATTGTGGCGCGAAGTCATGACCGAGGTAGGACATGAATACCCCGATGTGGAACTCAGTCACCTTTTTGTAGATGCGGCTGCCATGCAACTTATGCGTGCGCCTAAACAATTTGATGTGATGGTGACAGGAAATATTTTTGGAGACATTCTCTCAGATGCCGCTGCCATGCTGACCGGCTCTATTGGCATGCTGCCTTCGGCCTCGTTATCAACGGGGCACAAAGGACTTTACGAACCGGTCCATGGCACGGCACCTGATATTGCGGGTCAGAATTCGGCCAATCCATTGGCTTCCATTTTGTCCATGGCCATGATGCTTCGCCTGAGCTTTCACCTGCCTGAATTGGCACTCAAAGTTGAACGCTCAGTTCAACGTGTTCTGGCCGAAGGCTTGAGAACTGGGGACATCTACCAGCCCGGATGCGAAAAAGTCGGTACCCAAGAAATGGGAAATGCTGTCGTGAAGGCGCTCACGCAATTGCCGGACTGAATTTGAAGCTTGTACAGCAGGCTGAACCAAGATGTCCATCACATGCACCTCTTGATCTACTGCACGCCACAGGTTCTGGCACACTCCGTTGATCTTCAAATAGACTTCATCCAAGTGCCAGGCATCACCCATGGGTCCACGTTGGCGTCGAATCTTTTGGGCGTACTGGCGACCAAACTTTTCACACCAAGCACGAACACTTTCATAGGTGACAACGACGCCTCTTTCAGCCATCAAGAGTTCCACATCCCTAAAGCTCAAGGCAAATCGAAATTACGGCCTCACGCATTAACTGATGATTGCTGCTCGGTAGCGTTGGCGCTTGTAGGATATGGGTGAAATGGTGTTCATCAGCTAGACTCTAGCCGATGGGCGGGAGTCAACTTGACGATGCCTGTGTAAAGTAAATGCCCTCTGAAAGTAAAAATCCGCTCTATACTAATTCTTATACGACTAAGAATTGACCATTCGGCAGCGATAAGTTCCTAACGGCAGGAGACAATATGAGCCGTCTTACCCAGGTGGTGGCCTACTTGCTGGCCATAATTTATATTCTTGCCCCGCTTACTGCGAGCGCCGAATACCCGGACCGCCTTGTGCGGATCGTCGTACCTTACCCTCCAGGTGGCGGTATGGATTCAGTGACGCGCACGATCGCCGCCAGGATCACAGGCACACTTGGCCAGCCCGTGGTGGTGGATAACCGTGCTGGCGGCGCAGGAATGATAGGAATTCAGGCCATGACTAATGCGCGACCTGATGGCTACACGCTAATGACGCACGCCTTGGGATTCGCAGTCAATCCGGCCGTTTACAAAAAACTTCCCTACGACGCTATTGGAGACATTCAACCGGTCGCGATTGTTGGCTTTTCGCCGGTGTACATCGCGGTCAATCCTAAGCTGGAAGCAAGGACGCTTCAGGAGTTTGTGGAACTTGCGAAAAAGAGGCGTATGAAGGGCGCCACCTTCGGTTTTGGCGCCAGCCGCCTGATGATTGAGGCACTGCGCCTGCAGGGCGGCTTCGAGGTGGACTTTATTCCTTATAACGGTACAGCGCCTGCCATCATTGGCACCATCTCGGGTGACACTGATTTCGTGATGATGGATGCACCGTCGGTACAGCAGCACATCGCCAATGGATCCCTTCGCGGCTTGGCTGTAGCCAGCGAAAAGCGATCCCCTGGCCTACCAGACCTTCCAACCACCCGAGAGGCCGGTTTGCCGGGCGTCGTCATAGATTTCTGGTACGCAATGTTCACTAAGACCGGCTCACCTTCGGACGCCGTGCGAAGACTTAACGCAGAAATCAATAAGGCAACTCAGGTGCCTGATGTTGCACAACGCATGGCGGCGATCGGAATCGTTCCTAACAACATGAGCGTCGAAGAATCCACTCGCTTTTACCTTGCCGAGGTTGAGCGCTGGAAGGATGTTGTGAATAAGGCAAAAATCGAACCAGTTAACTGAACTTATCGGGGACAACATGCTAAGCAAGGAAGACAACGACCTGCTGTGCCGGATCGAGGGTGATACACCCATGGGTACTATGCTGAGGCACAAACATTGGGTTCCTGCGCTGCGCGCTGCTAGGTTGGAGAGGGACGGCGCCCCCCTTCCAGTGCGACTTTTCGGCAAGGACTACGTTGCCTTCCGTGCTACCGACGGGCGTGTCGGCTTATTTGATGAGAAGTGCCCCCACCGTGGTGTCTCTCTTACCCTTGCGCGCAACGAAGACTGCTCGCTGCGCTGCATCTTCCATGGTATGAAATTCCACGTAAGCGGCAAGGTCGTAGAAGCGCCCACGCAAAGCCTGAACCCTGAAGCCTTTATCAAGACGATGCGCCTGAAGCACTACCCGGTTCGAGAAGCGGGAGGGCTAATCTGGGTCTGGCTAGGAGAAGGGAACACCCCTCCCCCGCTGCCCTATCTAGAGTTTATGTTGTTGCCCGACGAAAACCTTAACGTCCGGTTGCAAGAGATCAATTGCAACTGGATGCAAGGCATTGAAGCAACCATTGATTCCTCACATGTGGGTATCCTGCACAAGAACTGGGTCGGCAACCTCGGAGAGCTTAACCTCACAGCCGACAACACCGCACCGCGTTACGACGTACAAATCACGCCCTATGGTTTAAAGGCGGCGGCGCTGCGTGGCCTGGAAAACGGCCAGACCTACGTGCGCGTCACCGAGCTCGTGTTCCCCTATGTGAGCTACATTCCGCCCTCGAACATGAGCACCGGCGACCGGCTGACCATCATTACCACCCCAATTGACGACGAACACTCGATCCAGTATTTCGTGCGCTACAACATCGACAAACCGATTCTCCATGATGATTGGAGGGCTCTCCCCAATCCCGACGCCTTTGCACCAGTTCAGGGCAACATTAGCAATGCATGGAGCCAAGACCGAGCGGCAATGAAGGAAGACAACTTCAGCGGCTTCAACAACTTGCAACTTGAGGACTTCGTCGTGCAGACCAGTATGGGCGCGATCGCCGACAGGACTCAGGAGCATCTCTGCAACGGCGATCAAGTCATCGTGCGCGCACGCCGCATGTATATCCAGCTTGCACGCGACTTCTGCGATGGCAAGGCCCTGGACGCAGAATCTGCGGACCTACGCCACGTTCGCTCGTGGTCCTTCATCACCAGTGCAGATGACGCAGCCCGTTGGTCTGAACCGCAGTTGCGTTGCGCAACAGAAGCTGCCTGACGCGCTGATGTAGGTGTACTGGTCACAGAAAGAAATCATGGAAATTTCAAGCCCACCGCCGCCCGCATAACTTCAGCTGGACCAAGCATTCAGGCAGGCCCATCGTTTTTAGTTCGATCAGACTGTCGCGAATACATCGTCAAGTTAACCACGAAAGCCGCATATTTGAAGAGCACATGCCCTTCATTGAACCACCTCTGCTTGAGTTACTGATGACCAAATACCCAGACTTTTTTTGAACAACAAGCGGTGATTAGCTGCTGAGACTTTATGCCGTGACAAGGCAAATAAGTTTCCCACTTCACTGAATATTGATAGAAATCACTGCGCTTGGCCTGCTGACTTGAAGCGTTTCATCCGGCACGCTCTGAGGCGGGTTGGCTGATGTGAGTTCTCGGCTCGATTGTTTGCTCCTTTGTCCCTGACATGCAAAGTGTTTGGCAAGATCTCTGAACAGGGCTCGGTGTAGGAAGCGTGATGCGTCTGCGATGCGCTGATCTTCTGAATAGACCTGAATTTGATCAATAACTTGTTTGAATTCTTTGTTCTTCTGAGCAAGCGGCTCGATACTTTCTGCGCTTTTGCTCTTCTTTAGCTCATGAATTGCGACAGTACCGTTCGATTAGTATTTAACCTCCCACAATTCAATTGCTATATCCTTGAAGTTTGTAGCCTTATCGAATGCAAACGCCCGTTGCAAAGCCTGCAGCAACTTGAACGAGAAAACAAGGAAACATCATGATGAAATGGTTCCAGTGGCTTGCCGCTGCTAATGTGGTCGGCGCACTTGCCCTGGCAGCTCCTGCGGCACTCGCTCAGCCCGGTCAGTCCGTGCGCATCATCGCAGGCTATGCTCCAGGCGGTAACGTCGACATACTTGCACGAACCTTTGCCAGGACTCTGTCAGAGGTCCTTGGCCGTCCGGTGATTGTGGAGAACAAGCCCGGCGGCGGCGGACAGGTGGCAGCCGAGATGCTCAAAGCAGCGGCACCTGACGGAAACACCCTCATGATGGCCCCTGACGCCGCCGCCGTGGTACGCCCCTCAGCTATGAAAAAACCAACGTTCGATCCGACACGCGACTTTGTGGCGGTTGTCGAAACCGGGGCGCAGGACTACGGCTTTGCAGTACACGCCAATCTGCCTTTGAAGGACCTCAAGGAATTCCAGGCTTGGGCCAAGGCTTATCCAAAGGAGGCAAATTACGCCTCGGCAGGCATCGGAGGCATTACCCACATGGCCAGCGTACTGATTGGCCGCGCGCTCGATGCGCCACTGCAGCACGTCCCTT
>Ga0114972_10003496_pt1 | contig 11755 bp, 6 predicted proteins | sample M_140807_EF_Meta_FD_87354 | JGI IMG/M metagenome (GOLD analysis project Ga0114972, IMG submission 87354) | Freshwater microbial communities from Lake Montjoie, Canada to study carbon cycling - M_140807_EF_MetaG | ecosystem: Environmental > Aquatic > Freshwater > Lake | place: Lake Montjoie... | reverse complement strand
TGCTCATTTCTCCCTGGTTTGATAATACAGATACGTTCATTTCATCTGGACTTTTAATAAAAGACTTTGCAGCTCACAATCCAATGATTGACTTGGTTCACATTATGAAAAACCAAGAAATCGTAAATGCTGAACTAAAAGAATTACTCGAAAAAGTTAACAAACAAAAAAATGACTTATCAATTATCAATAAAGAAAATGAAAAAAATAAGTATTTTCTAGAAGAAAGTAACAGAAGGTACGAGTATGTAAACCAAGCGATAACTGAAGCTATTTGGGATTATGATATTATCAATAAAACCATGTATCATGGTAATGGGTTTAAAAAGATTTTTGGATTTGATAGCATAGTCGATTATAAGACTAAATATGATTGGAGATTTTTTGTACATCCAGAGGATATAGAAAGAGTAAATCAAAAAATCAACAGTTGTTTAATGGGAAAAGAAAACAATTGGACTGATGAATTTAGATTCCTAAAAAAGAATGGAGAATACACCACCATAATAGACCGAGCACTGATTATCAGAAATGAGGAAGGCAAAGCTATTAGAATGGTGGGCGCCATGAAAGATATTTCAAAGCAAAAAAGTGAAGAGCTCCATTTAAAATTATTGGAATCGGTTATCACTCATTTGAATGATAGCGTTGTTATTACTGATGCTTCCAAAGAAAATAAAATAGTGTATGTAAATGATGCATTCACTAAAATAACTGGATATTCTTCTGAAGAATCAATTGGCAAAAATCCTTCAATGCTACAAGGCCCAAAAACTGATAAGGCAGAAATACTGAAAATGAAAAAGGCAATTGTTAATTACGAATCATGTGAAATTACAACCATTAATTACAAAAAAAATGGGAAAGAATTTTGGAACAATTTATCTATTAGTCCTGTTGCAGATGAAAAAGGAAATGTTACACATTGGATTGCAATTGAAAGAGATGTAACAGAAAAAGTTTTTTCAGCAAATGAAATATCCAATCAGAAAAAATTTACAGAAGACATTTTGAACAACATTCCTGCAGATATTGCCGTATTTGATAGCAGTCATAATTATTTGTTTCTAAATCCAAAAGCGATAAAAGATGACGAAACAAGACAGTGGCTAATTGGAAAAAACGACTTTGATTATGCTAAACACAGAGGTTTAAGTAATGAATTAGCGCTTACAAGAAGACAAATCTTTAACACTACTGTAAAAAACAAAACCACTTATGAATGGATAGATGAGCACGAAAAAGATGGCAAGCCTAGATTTATTTTACGAAAATTTTATCCTTATTTCGAAAATGATATATTGCGTTTTGTAATTGGATACGGAATTGATATCACGGAACTTAAATATGTACAAATACAACTCAATCAAGCATTAGAGAATATCCAAAAATCTAATCATGAATTAGAGCAATTCGCTTATGTTGCATCACACGATTTACAAGAACCTCTGAGAATGGTGACAAGTTTTCTTACGCAATTAGAAAAAAAATATACTGACAAATTAGATGAAAAAGCAAAGGAATATATTTTTCATGCAGTAGATGGTGCTAAAAGAATGCGACAAATCATATTGGACTTACTTGAATTTTCAAGAGTAGGCAAATCGGATGAAGCGTTGAAAGACATTCATTTAAAAGAATTGTCGGAAGAGATTTTAATTTTATATCGACAACAAATAAAAGAGTTGCATGCAGTGATTACTTTTAATCATTTGCCTGTTATTAAAAGTTATAAAACCCCAATTAGACAAGTTTTTCAAAATCTAATTGGAAATAGTCTTAAATACCACAAAAAAGATATCGCCCCTGTTATTGAAGTAGATATTGAGGATCAAAATAAATTCTGGAAGTTTTCATTTAAAGACAATGGTATAGGTATCAATCCACAATATTTCGATAAGATCTTTACCATATTTCAAAGACTACATAACAAAGACGAATACTCTGGAACAGGAATTGGATTAGCGATTACCAAAAAAATTATCAATAACTTAGGGGGCGAAATATGGGTTGAATCAAAAGAAAAAATTGGCACAACATTTTATTTTACATTACCAAAATAAATTTTTATCATGAAAAATAAGATTCATTTATTGTTAGTTGAAGATAATGAAGGTGATATCATCCTAACAAGAGAGGCTCTGGAAAATAGCTTAGTAATTGAAACAATGGAAATTTCAAGAGACGGAAACGCAGCGATTGAATATCTTGAGTACGTTTTATTTAATAAAGAGATTCAATTACCCGATATTATTTTATTAGATATTAATTTACCAAAAGTGAATGGGCAAGAAGTTCTTCAATTTATTAAAGAACATGAACAATTAAAACAAATTCCTGTAATAATGCTCAGCACCTCCTCTTCTGAAAAAGATGTAGTGACCTCCTATAAAAATTATGCCAATTGCTTCATCTCAAAACCAGTAGAAATAGACGATTTTATGTCTGTTATTTCTAAGATTGAAGAGTTTTGGTTAAACACTGCCATCATACCCCATAGTAAAAATTAGTTTCATGGTTAAAGATAATGTCCCTATAAAAGTTTTGGTGATTGAAGACAATCTTGGAGATTATCTCTTAATAAGAGACTATTTAGAAGAACAAATTGAAACCTTACAAATTGAACATTGTACAAAATACTCCGATGCGAAAATCATATTGTCAACAACTGAAAAAAGATTTGATGTTGTTTTACTCGATTTAACATTACCCGATAACAGAGGAGAAACATTAATTACAGACATCGTTTCACAATGTCCAGATATTCCAGTTATCATTATCACAGGTTATGGAGATGTAGAATTTGGAATTAAATCATTAACATTAAAAGTATCTGATTATCTTATCAAAGACGACATCAATGCATCCTCTTTATATAAAAGTATTAAATACAACATTGAAAGAAAAAGAACAAATACTTTATTAGAAGAGTCGGAGAAAAAGTACATGAATCTTTTTGAGTTGAGTCCTCAATCGATGTGGATTTATAATATTTCAAGCTTATACTTCCTTCAGGTTAATAAGGCTGCTACAGCATTATACGGATATTCACTGGAAGAATTTAGTTCATTAAAATTAACAGACATCTTTTCTGACACTTATACTAAAGAAGAAAAAATAAAAACAATTGAATCCATTAATCAAAATAAAGAAATATACAAAGGCAGGTTTAAACACAAAAAGAAATCTAAAGAATTGATTGACGTGGATATGTATACTAATAAAATCATAATAGATGATGCAGAATACGAAACGATGATTTTAATCGATGTTACAGAAAGCATTATTACAGAAAAAAAAATAACCAGTGCGATTATTAAAACACAAGAAGAAGAAAGATTTGAAATAGGAAGTGAATTGCATGATAATGTTTGTCAGATTTTAGCAAGTGGACAATTGAGTTTAGAAATGCTGAAAGAAAAAATACCTGAAGATGCAGTTCAATGGTATGAAAAGTCTAAAAAGTTTATTAATCTAGCACTTGATGAAATTAGAAATATTTCACACCGCTTGGCACCGTCTTTTTTTGATCATACTACGATTCAGGATAATTTCAAAGAGTTAATTAATATTTTTAATTCAGAAGATAAGTATGAAATAAATTTACATTTCAATTATGATGAAAATGAAAATGTTTTAAATAGTGAAGTTCAACTTAATTTATATAGAATTCTACAAGAACAACTCAGTAATATTTCTAAATATTCAAAAGCTACTACTGTTTACATTGCATTAACTATCAAAGAAAAAAAACTTACCATGATAATTGAAGATAATGGTATCGGATTTAACAGTGATGAAATAAAAAAGGGCATCGGTTTAGCGAACATAAAAAGAAGAACCGAATTACTCTCAGGAAAAATGAATTTAAAAACCTCTCTCGGCAAAGGCTGCACATTGATAATTACAATTCCTATTTTATAATTATAAATTAAGCCTAACTCACAATTGAATTACTTCGGATATAAATGATCTTCATTAAAAATGAATTTCCTATCAGATAGCGTCAATAAAAAAGCAATTATATCTATTTTTTCATTGGAAGAAAGTTTCATTCCTTTTTGGAAGGCTTTATCATTATGAACAGAAGCTTTAATGCTTGCATAATGATTTAATACATCACCCAATTTTGTGAATCTGCCATCATGCATGTACGGATAAGAGTATTCTATATTTCTTAATGTAGGCACTTTAAACAACATAGAATCTTTTTTTTCGCCAGTAAAATTCATTCTGCCAAAATCCAAAAGAGATGAATTGATTGTTAATTCGTTTTTGGAAAAATTATTGTTTGTAAAAAATGGCTCTTTATGACAAGCGGCACAATTTCTTTTAAACAAAGTGTATCCGTTTTGTTCTTGTTTGGTAAATGAAGTAGTATGATTCATCACACTATCATATTTAGAATTACAGCTTATCAATGAAAGCAAAAATTGTGTAATACATTTTAGTACTCTATCTTCCTTAATTAAACTATCACCGTATATTTTGGAAAACAGTATTGGATAATTTTTCGATTGCTGTAATTTAGAAATTACATGATTCATACTCTCCCCCATTTCTCTTGGATGAGTAATAGGTGTCAAAGCCTGCTTATCTAAATTTAAAATAGAACCATCCCACATGAAATATTTTTGCCAAGCTAGATTAATCAGTACAGGGGCATTTCTAGTACCAATACTGTCATATATACCATGACTTAATGCATGATCAATATGTGCAAAAGAAGAATATGGAGAATGACAACTTGCACAAGAAATTTTATTGTTTTTAGAAAAGATGGGATCGTAAAACAACTTTCTTCCTAGTTCTACTTTTTCTTTAGAAAATTGATTTTTGGTGAAATCATAGGTTGGCTTAGGCCAATAGATTGGATATAATGCAGCGAAATCATCTATCCATTTAAATGATGAGAATATAATTACCAATAAAATTGCAATGGCAACAAAGCGTTTCATTTATTTATTGAATTTATGGTCTTTAATTATTGAGTTAGCATTAGATTCTTTCCAATCATTTTTGAAAACAGCACTGCATTTTTTCCAGGAGACATTAAATGCTTATAGTTCAAATTTTTTAAATCGTTTAGAATTGAATCAAGATTGAAATTAAAAGATAGTTTATTTTGAACTCTATCTACATCAAAATACAAATGTTGTAATGCATTGTCTTCTCCATTATATCCGCCTATATGAAATTCAAAAGGTTGTTGCTGCGTGACTGAATAATTATATAACCCTTCAAATTTTAAATTGATGTAACCACTTTGCCATGTCCAATACATTCCTAGCATTGGATCTAAGTCGCCATCAAGTGCGCCAGAAGTATTGGTAACACTATCTATTCCAAGATCAAATGAAACTTTATCGATATTGAGTTGATTAGGCATATTTACTGTGAAGAAGCCTTTTGTATTTACATCAACTAGATGAGCGGAATTTTTCTCACACCACACCAATTTGTTTTTGTTATAAAAGCAAAGATTTGAAATATAAAATTTCAAAACTATAATTTTAAAACTATCAGTAGAAGAGCTGTTATAATAATCTTTATTCAAACTTATTAATTGCTTGTTATAAATCATGCCGAAATCAAATCGAATTGCTTTTTCTTGTGCATAAACTTTTGAAAAAAGAAAAGTAAAAACAAATGCCATTAAGCTGATTCTTAGGGTTATTAAGTGAGGACGAAAATGATTCATATTGATTTTAATAAAGAAATTGAATACTAAATTTAAACAGATAAATTTGAAAAATATTATTTTTAAAAATGAGTTCTAGAATAATCACATTTAACAATGAAAATGCCTTCAACAATAAGATGAATTGCATTTTTTTGATTTTGTTTTCAATTGTTCATGCTTGTTCAGCGCAAACTTTACCAATAATAAACTCATGGAAAATCAATGAGCCTGGCACTAAGGATTCATCAAATATCAAAACCGTATTTTTCTCATTGAATAATGTTTATGTAAAAGACGTTGACAATAAGCTATACAATTTTCCTATTCATCCAAGAGTTGACAGTCTGCAAAAAAATGAATCGACTAATTTAAAGGGACTGTTGTTAAATGGAAAGAAAATATTTTCTAATGAAAAAATAAATTGGAACAGGTCGTTATCAAATTGTAAAAAAGAAAACAAAACGCCCAATATTATTGGGTTTGCGTTGGATGGGTATCCGATTTATGATTCCTATCCAAGTGATCAAAAAGATAGTGGAGAAGTTTGTGTAATAATGCATTCTAGTTACCAATTAAAAAAAATAAAAAGAAGAATTATTATTGATCATGGAATTAAAAAGAAAATTGGACCCAAGGTTTCAAAAAAATTTCCATTAGGTTTTTTTGAAAGTGATTATGAATACATTCGTCACTCAGAAGAAAATTATGCAGATGAACATAATGGCAAGTTTTGCAAAACACTCGAATATCCATTAGGTACCTATTGCTACTTTGCTACGTTAGATTCCAACATCTCTCCTAGTTATCCTTTTTTTGTTGGTCCGAATTTTTATGGGGAAATAAATGATAAAGTAATTGATTCAATCCAAGAACCTATTATAGAATACAAGAAAAGAAAAATTGAATTAAAAGAAACAGCAGAAAAAGAATATCAATTAATTGTTATCTTTTCAGCGAAAAGTGAATTAATAATTATTCAATGTAAAGGATTGAATAATGAAGACATTTCATTACAGCTTTTAGATTCAAATAATGTATTAATTAATGAAACTATTTTAAACAAAGGTTCAACCATAGCTTATTTTGACACACAAAAATTGTACGAGAGCATTTATAATGTTAAGGCTGTAACAAAGCAGGGCGTTGCTGTTTACCCAATAGCAATAAAAAGAGATTAATCATATATTACCTTGATAATTCTTAATTGGAATCATTTATAAATAAAATAATTTTCTTATTTTCGGATAAAACCAGCCTAAATGGAAGTTATCAAACATTGCCATTATCAGATTTTGTTTAGAGCGATACTTTTCTTTTCCTTAATTATTTCAAGTAGTGCTTATTCGCAAACAGCTGTTCCTATGAGCAGTTTAAATGGATTGACGTACACCGAAAATTTTGATTCGTTAGCCAACTGGAGTTTTACAATTGGCGGAACAGGTTTTGGTGCAAACAGATGGCGTGGGGTGGCTGTCTCTCCAGGAACAACCGGTGCAGGGACTTTGATATTGGCTGCAAGTACAAGTTTTGTAACAGGTGCTACAACAACTGGAGTTCAAAAAGGAAGCAGTGCACTTCTCTTACTTTCAAGTGGAAATCCTAGCTCTTGTGCTTTAGATTTACTTCTGAATTTTAGTGGAGTAGATGCAGATTCTCTAATATTCACTTCGAGTATAGTAAACAATAGTACCGGCGCTAAAAAATCTAATATGCAAGTATTTGTTAGCAATAATAATGGAACTAGTTTTAGCAATGTTACTACAGTTTTCCAGGCTACAAATAATATTGCCAATACAATTACTTACAGAATCAAATTACCAAGTAATCTTAATGATTCTCCAAGAGTTGTAATTCGTTTTTATTGTTATACAAACTCAGCATCTGGTAGTGGCACAAACTACCCCTATATAAATATTGACGGTATAAAAGTTTCGGCTGCAATAAAAAACCCCAATAGTTTTTTTAGAACAAAGAGTAGTGGAAAATGGAATGACAGTACCATTTGGCAGGCTTCGCCTGATAGTGTTTATTGGTCTAACACAACTGTATACCCGAGCAATGCTGCAAGAGCCATTGTAATTTCTGCTGGGTTAACAGATTCTATAGCAAGTGATATTACGGCAAAGAGGCTTTTAATCGAAGCGGGGGGTACGTTAACCTACGATAATCCAGGCACCTTTAATTTAAATGTTACAGATACTTCAGGATACGATTTCATTATTGGAGGAAACTATGAAATGTTTGGCAATCAACCAACCTTAAGTGCTGGGGGTAAAATATTGGTTAACAATGGTGGAATTGTAAAAGTAAAAAGTAATAATTCACCATCAACAAGTGATGATTTTGCAAGGTCCAGTAATGTATATTTTTCATCGGGTTCTATTTATGATTGGGCTGCCTCTACTGGTTTTGAATCTTATCGATGCACCTACTTTCCAAATGCGTTGGCAACTGACACTACTAATTTCAGAATTTCATCTAGTATTGTTGGTATTGGATCAAGAGATACACTAAGAATAAATGGTATTTTAAATGTCGCATCTACAGTTACTTTTGATTCTGCAGGTATAAAATATTTTAGAAATGGAATAACAGGCCAAAGTAGTGTTACAAATAATGGCACAGGAGATATTATTATTGATGGAGATACAGCCATTTTGAATGGGGGCAATGTTATTCTCAACGGCTCTGGAAAACTTGTGATTGCTGCCAATACACAAGCTACACTAACATCTAATAAAACTTTTGCAACTGGAGTGTTAAATGTAAATGGTGCAGTAAGATGCTTGCCTAGTTGTGGATTCTTAGGATCTGGAACTTTTAATTTAAATGCAGGTGCAAGTTTATATATATCAAACCCTGGAGGAATAACACCAACCGGGGCAACTGGTTCAACTGCAAATGAATTAGGAAGTATAAGAATGACTACAAGAAACTTTAGTAAAAATGCTAATTATATTTATATTGGAATCGTCAATCAAATTACCGGCTTAGGCTTACCAGATACCGTAAAAGGAAAATTAGAAATCAGCAATATAGGGACAAGTAATAGTGATACTGTATTTCTTAGCAAGTCAGTAAAAATAGGAAAAACATTAAGTGTTAAAGAAGGTGTGCTCTCCCTAAAAAGAAATTATGATATCACATTACTATCTGACTCAAATGGTACTGCCAATTTTTCAACCATAGGTGATAATGCAAATATTACCTATGACACAGGTAGAGTTATTGTAGAAAGATATATTGCAACAGGTGCAGGTGCTAATCAGCATGGAAAATCATGGCAGTTTTTAAGTACGCCTACCATTGGCCAAACGATAAAGGCCTCTTGGCAGGAAAATGCAGCGAACAGTGCGACCAATAATAGTCCTGGATATGGGACTCAAATCACTTCAAATCTGTCAAATGCTGTGGCTTTGGGCTTTGATGGTGTTTCTTTATTTTCTAGTATGAAATATTACAATTCAACAGTAAACAATTGGGTAGGAATAGATAGCACCCGGTCTTTATTAAATAACAGTACGGGATACATGATTTTTATTAAAGGTAATCGTTCCATAACAACAAATTCTCAAACGCCTAGTCCAAGTATATTAAGATCAAAAGGTTTTTTATGTGATGTGTTAAATTATCCCCCACCTGTTCCATATGTATCTGCTAATTCTTTTGAATCTATTGGAAACCCTTATGCATCAATTGTTGATTTTGCGCTACTAACCAAAACAGGTGGAGTGCAAGATTTATTTTACCTATGGGATCCTAAATTAACAAATTTTGCAAACTCTCCCTATGGATATGGTGGCTATCAAACTTTTACTTCTAACTTAAATGGGACCTATCATGTATCGCCAGGAGGTGGAAGTTATCCTTCAGCGCCAAACAATGATGTAAAAGGATATATACAATCCGGAAGTGCTTTTTTTGTTCATGCATCCGGTAATAATGGTGGTATTGTTCAATTTAAAGAATCTGCAAAAGCAGACACCCTATCTAATTTGGTAAATAGAAGTAGTGCAATTCCATTTCAAAGATTAGCTATTAATTTATTAGTGCAATCAAGCAATGACAGTATTTTATTAGACGGCATTACATCAGATTTTGCCGATCAATTTTCTAATGATGTTGATGAATATGATGCGCTAAAATTATTTTCAAGCACTGAATCTGTTTCAATCATCAACAATTTAAACAAGCTAGTTGTAGAAAGAAGAAAAAATCTACAAGCGAATGATACAGTGAGACTAAATCTAAGCTCATTAAAACAAAGGAATTATTTTTTTGATTTTTATCCCACTAATTTTAATACTAATAATTTAAATGGAATATTGATTGACAGATATTTAAACACAGAAACCATTTTTAATCTTGATCAAAAGGAAAGTATATCATTTAGTGTCAATAGTGATTCAGCGTCATACAATCCTGAAAGATTTATTATAGTATTTAGGCCTACTATACAATTGCCAGTTAAGTTTATTTCAATACATGCAAATGTGAATAAGCAAAAAACAATCGATATTGATTGGCGTGTTGCAGATGAAATAAATGTGAGTTATTACACTCTTGAAAAAAGCTTAAATGGCAAACATTTTTTCAATCTTGGAAAAACAGCTGTACAAAAATCTAATACTAGTGAAAACGAATACATTTTTAACGATAAAAATCCCTCTTTACATTTTAATTACTATAGAGTTGTAATGATTGAAAAAAGCGGAAATAAAAAATATAGCAATGTTGTAAAAGTAGAATTTATAAATTCCGATCAATTCATGTCAATATATCCGAATCCCATAAAAAATAAAACTTTGAATATATATTTCAATCAAAATAAAACGAATCAATATTCAATAGAAATTCTGGATATGCTTGGACATAAAATTCAAAAAACAAATATTAATACAAGTTCAACTCAAGCTAATTATAGTATTCAATTAAACCCTTCAATACAAGCGGGCAACTATCAAATAATAGTTTCAGATAAGGATTTCAGAACGTCAAGTATGATTACTGTGGAGTAAATTTTTACATTCAAGAACAATAAATGCAATGCAATTACATAAGAGTATTCTACATTCGATTAGGGTATACTTGTTTAAATAAAATCTATTTAATTAAGATAATATTTAGATTGAATTCCTTTCCACTATGTCAATAATTCATTATCTATTATAAATTATAAATTGCCTTACTGATTAATATAGTCATAATAGAAAAAAAAGGGATAATTTGAAAATCTTGTATATCATCCAAACAATATGTAAAATTGTTTTATTAATAAGCATTTATAGAATGAAATATTCTATTTTGTTTTCAGATTTTTTTACTTTCAATTTCATACTTTTGTAAATATTCCAATGTAACTTTTCTTTACAAAAATCAAAAAAAAACATTGTTATTCAATTCATTTGAGTTTTTTATTTTTTTACCAATTGTATATTTACTGTATTGGTTTGTTTTTAATCGTTCGCTTAGATGGCAGAATGTTTTAATTTTAATTGCGAGTTATTTCTTTTATGGATGGTGGAGTGTACAATTTTTGAGTCTACTCTTTCTCAGTACTTTATTAGATTATTTTTATGGTTTTTCAGTAGCCTCTATTAATAAAAAAAAATCCAAGCTATTTTTATGGTTAAGCATTATAAACAATCTTGGGATATTAGGCGTTTTTAAGTATTACAATTTCTTTGCACTACAATTTCAAAAAGGGTTTGAAGAATTTGGCATACACACCAATCCAATTTTCTTAAGCATTGCATTACCAATCGGGATTTCCTTTTATACATTTCATGGCATGTCTTATGTTTTTGATATTTATAATGGCAAGCAAAAACCTGTTTCAAATTTTATTGATTATGCCTTGTTTGTTTCTTTCTTTCCTCTACTAGTTGCAGGTCCTATTGAAAGAGCGAATCATCTTCTCCCACAAGTGCAGCAAAAAAGAAAATTTGATTACACACAAACAATTCAGGGGTATAGATTGATTTTATGGGGTTTGTTTAAAAAGGTTGTCATTGCTGATAATCTTGCTTTAATTGTAGATCCTATTTTTAATAATTATGCAGACAAAAGTGG
>Ga0114972_10003495_pt1 | contig 11756 bp, 13 predicted proteins | sample M_140807_EF_Meta_FD_87354 | JGI IMG/M metagenome (GOLD analysis project Ga0114972, IMG submission 87354) | Freshwater microbial communities from Lake Montjoie, Canada to study carbon cycling - M_140807_EF_MetaG | ecosystem: Environmental > Aquatic > Freshwater > Lake | place: Lake Montjoie... | reverse complement strand
TGGCCGATGGCCAGCCACCAGCCCGCCACCAGAAACCACACCACGTTGCCCAGCAGGCCGAGGGGGCCATGGGCTAAGTCGGGGCGGCCGGTGAGATCGCGGCGGTTGATGGCCTCCCGCCCGAAGGGCCAGAAGGAGAAGCTGGCGATCCGGAAGCAGGCGCTGGCCCAGGGCAGGCCCACGATCGTGATTGCCGCCACCACCCCCGCCAGCCACCATCCCAGACCCATCACGAATCCCCCCAGCACGAACCAGAGAACGTTCAGCAGGAAGCGGAGCATGGGGAACCGGGGGGCCCGGAGTTCAACGCCAATCGCACCGTAGGAGGACTGAACCGTCTCCCCATCGGTGGGACAACCGAACGGTCGCGCTCAATCAACGATGCCGACGCTAGCCCCCCTTCCTAGGCAAGGCCTCGATAGATGGCCGCCACAGCGGAGCCGAAGCCATTGCGGGGGGCGATTGGGGCGGGGCATTCGCTCCGGGGCCTCCGCTGCTGGCAGCGGGCCTCCCGCTTCACCAGCCAGAAAGCCTGGCCTGGCAGTTGGGGGAGATCCGCCCCCAGCCGCGATGGGGAGTGAGCGCCAGCGCGATCAACACGCCGACAAAGGCCGCGCCAGTCCTGTCAAAGCTCGGAGCAACCGCTCGGCCAAGGAATCGGCTTGGCGCCATCAGGTTCAGGAGTGGAACAGCAGCACGAGGCCTGATTTCACCTGGTGGAATTCCCGTTCCTCCCGGCTCAGGTCGAGGCCCACCTCCAGCCCCTCCTTGAGGGCCATCTCATAGGGCGGCGCCGAGGGTGCGGCCCCAGCACACCAGAGCGCCGCGATGCCCACCGGCGTGGCATGCCAGCTGAAACGCTCGGTGGTTCCGATCGTGGGTTCCTTGAGCGCATCTTCGAGGAGCTCTCGAATGGCCATCGCTGCCGACTTGCTCCCACGCACTGGCCACAGTTTCATTCGCACTTCCGGGATGGGAGCCCACCTGAGAGTTTTCGTGATACACCCCCAGATCGCCTGTTCAGGAGGATCGATGCCTAACCTGCTACCAGCCCGGGGTCCGGGATGAGTGAGCTTCCCGGCCCGATCGCCCTGGTGCATGAGTGGTTCACACCGCGCTCGGTCGGTGGCGCCGAAGCGGTGGTGCGGGAGCTGGATGGTCTGCTGGCGGATCGGGGCCGCACCCCCCAGCTGTTTGCCCTGGTGGATGGCGAGAGCCGCCGCCCGGGCAGCTGGCTGCAGGGCCGCCCGATCACCACCAGCTTCATCCAGCGCCTTCCCTGGGGCACCAGCCATGTGCAGCAGTACCTGCCGCTGCTGCCCCTGGCGATTGAGCAGCTCGACCTGGCCGGATACCCCCTGGTGCTGAGCAGCAGCCACCTAGTGGCGAAGGGGGTGCTCATCGGCCCGGACCAGCTGCATGTGAGCTATGTGCACACCCCGGTTCGTTATGCCTGGGATCAGATGCACCCCTACCTCGAGCGTTCCGCCCTGGCCCGGGGCCCGCTCGGAGCCTTGGTGCGGTTGCAGCTCCACCAGCTGCGGCAGTGGGATGCCCTCAGCGCCCAGCGGGTGGACGCTCTGGTTGCCAACTCCCGATTCACGGCCCGGCGCATTCGCCGCTGCTGGCGCCGGCGGGCCGAGGTGGTTCATCCGCCCGTTGCGGTGGATCGCTTCCGCTGGAATCAATCCCGCGAGGCCACCTATGTGAGCCTCTGCCGTCTGGTGCCCAACAAACGGGTGGATGTGGTGGTGCAGGCCTTCAACCGCACGGGCCTGCCCCTTGTGGTGATTGGCGATGGGCCGGAGCGGCGGCGGCTGGAGGCGATGGCGGGTCCCACGGTCCGCTTCCTGGGCCGCTGCAGCGACGCCGAGGCCAATGCCTGGCTGGAGCGTTGTCGGGCTTATGTGTATGCGGGCCTGGAGGATTTCGGCATCGCTCCGGTGGAGGCCATGGCGGCGGGTGCTCCGGTGATCGCCTATGGCGCCGGTGGCCTGCGGGACAGCGTGCGCTGCCTAAAGGAGGGGGAGAGCCACCCCACCGGTCTTCTGTTTCCTGAGCAGAGTGCCGCCAGCCTGGCGGCGGCGCTGGAGCACTTCGAGGCCGCCTCCCTCTGGCGCCGGCTGCCGCCCGAGGGCCAGCGCCAGTGGGCGGAAACCTTTGCTCCTGAGCGTTTCCGGGAGCGCATGGCCGCCGTGCTGGAGCGTCACTGGCATCGCCATCACGAGCGGTTGCGGCGGGAGGGGGCCGCCATCGCCACCGCGGTGTCTGTGCCTCTGGGATGAGTGGCCCCGCCCGCTGGAGTCTCCGCCAGGCCGATCCTTAGATTCGTTTGCCGATAGGGTTCTCGATGCTTTCATCCCTCGGGACTGCTGCCGGAAGCCGATCGCCGCGAACGGTGCGATCGCTCCGCATCACCCCGGTGGTTGAGGCAGAACCCCATGGCATGAGCGGCCATGTGTTGCGGGCTGATCAGCTGATTCAGCTGCAATCCAAGCGCTCCCGGGTGATCAAGCGCAGCGGCGACATCATTTTTTCTCTGGCCGTTCTCGGCTTGGGATCACCGGTTTTTATCGCCCTAGCGCTGCTGGTGAAGCTCACCTCGCGCGGCCCGGTGTTCTATGTGCAGCAGAGGGTTGGACGCGATTATCGCAGTTTTGGTTGTATCAAGTTCCGCACCATGCGGCGTGATGCTGATCGGATTCTCTCGCGCATACTCTCGGAATCTCCCGATCTTCAGGAGGAATTCCGCAATGACTTCAAACTCAAAAACGATCCCCGCATCACCCGCCTCGGGAAATTCCTGCGGCGTTCCAGTCTGGATGAGTTGCCCCAGTTCGTGAATGTTCTGCGTGGTGAGATGAGTGTGGTTGGTCCTCGTCCGATCGTGCGGCAGGAGCTTCCCCGCTATGGCAACCGCATGGAGGAAGTCCTTGCGGTTCGCCCAGGTCTTACCGGACTCTGGCAGGTTTCTGGCCGCAACAATCTCAGTTATGAAGAGCGGGTCGCCCTCGACCTTCACTACGCCAGCCACCGCACCTTCGCGCTGGATCTTTCCATCATCGTGCGCACCCTGGGGGTGATCTTCGATCCCCGCGACCGCGGTGCCTACTGAGGCTGTCCCCCCGCAGCACCCAGGCCCACCAGTCCGGCGCACACCAGCAGCCCCACCACCAGCCAGCACAGCTCCAGTCGGTTGCTGAGGCCCAGGATGCCTTCCACGGCGGCCCGGTCGGCAGCGGGGCTGTCGGCGGCCAGTACCGGTTTGGCCTTTGCTTCGCCCCCGTAGTGGTTCACGCCCCCCAGACGCACGCCGGCGGCGAGGGCGTAGGCCGCCTGGGAGACCCCCGCATTCGGTGAGGGGTCCGGTGCCCCCTCCCGCAGGGCCCTGCGGAAGTTTCGCCAGCTCCCCATCAGCCCGGCACCGGCCAGCGGCGGCAGGCTCAGGGCCACCAGGCGGCAGGGCAGCCAGGTGAGCAGATCGTCGAGTCGGGCGCCGGCGGTGCCCAGCCAGCGCAACCGGCCGCGGCGGTATCCCAGCATCGAATCGAGGGTGCTGGAGGCCTTATAGGCCCAGGCCAGGCAGAGCGGCCCCGGACCCCCCATGGCCCCTACCACAGCCCCCACCAGCATCCAAAAGAGGGGGCCGAACAGCCCATCCACCCCGTTTTCCGCCGCCGTTTCGGCCAGGGCTCGCAGGATGTCGCTTTCCTGGAGCCCCTCCACATCCCGGCCCACGATCCAGGCCAGCCGACGGCGGGCCTCCTCGAGTCGTCCGTTGCCTTTGCCCTCAAGGGCCGCCAGCACGGCCCGCACCGCCTGTTCCAGGCTGCGTCCTGCCAGGGCGCTGCCCAGGCCGATCAGGAGCAGGGGGATGCCCAGGGTCGGCCAGCGGCGGGCCAGGGCTTCCAGGCCGGCTCCGGCCGCGGCGCTGCCCCCCACCAGCACCAGGCTGATCAGTCCCCCGGCCAGGCGCAGTCGGCCGGGGTGATCGCCGGCCCAGCGTTCCGCCCCGGTGCGGAGGCCCGCAATCACAGCTCCCATCACCTGCACCGGATGGAGCAAGACGCGCGGGTCGCCCACGAGCCGATCGAGGCCACAGGCCACGGCCACCAAGAGCCAAAGGCCGAGAGGGTCGGAGGCCGTGCTCACCCTGCGGAGCCCTGGGCCATGCCTCTGGTCATCAATCCGGCTCCTTCGGAGTCCCCGACCCCTGGCCTATGGCGGGGGTCGGGCTCGACACGGGTGGGATTCAGGCCGCCTTCAGCCAGCTGAACATCGAGCGCAGGCCCTTGCCCACCTGTTCGATCGGGTGCTCGGCATCGCGCGCGCGGATGCGGTCCATCTCCGGCTTGCCGGCGTCGCATTCGGCCACAAAGTTGCGGGCGAAGGTGCCGTCCTGGATGTCGGTGAGGATGCGCTTCATCTCCGCCTTGGTGTCGGCGGTGATCAGGCGCGGACCGCTCACGTAGTCGCCGTATTCGGCGGTGTTGGAAATCGAATCGCGCATGGCGGTGAGGCCGCCCTTCACCATCAGATCCACGATCAGCTTCACCTCGTGCAGGCACTCGAAATAGGCCAGCTCGGGCTGATAGCCCGCTTCCACCAGGGTCTCGAAGCCGGCCTTCACGAGTTCGCTCAGGCCGCCGCAGAGCACAGCCTGCTCGCCGAACAGGTCGGTTTCGGTTTCTTCCTTGAAGTTGGTTTCAAGGATGCCGGCGCGGGTGCCGCCGATCGCCTTGGCGTAGGCCATCGCCAGGGCGCGGGCGTTGCCGGAGGCGTCCTGCTCCACGGCGAACAGGCAGGGCACGCCCTGGCCGTTCTGGTATTCCCAGCGCACGGTGTGGCCGGGGCCCTTCGGCGCGATCATCACCACATCCACATCGGCGGGCGGCTTGATCAGGCCGAAGCGGATGTTGAAGCCGTGGGCGAAGCTCAGCACCTTGCCGGCGCTCAGATGGGGTGCGATCTCGGCGTCGTAGACGGCCTTCTGGAACTCATCGGGCAGCAGCACCATGATCCAGTCGCCCCGCTCGGCGGCCTGGGCCACGCTCAGCACCTCAAGGCCGTCGGCCTGGGCCTTAGCGGCCGAGCGGCTGCCCTCGTAGAGGCCCACCACCACGTTCACGCCGCTGTCCTTAAGGTTCAGCGCATGGGCATGGCCCTGGGAGCCGTAGCCGATGATCGCCACCGTCTTGCCGGCGAGGAGGGACTGGTCGGCGTCCTGGTCGTAGAACAGCTGGGCCATGCTGGGCGGCGCTCGGGGCAAAGGACGAGCCTACCCAAGTGCCCTGCCGGTGCTGTGATGGTGGATCACGGTGGGGGAGGCCGGAGGGGGCGGCCGCCAGGAATGGGCACTTCTCCAGGACCTGCGTAAACTTCATCAAGTTTTAAATGCCCTTTCGATGGAAGTGCTCAGCACCAGGCATCAGGCAATCGCCGACCTGTTTGATGCCCACATGGCGGCTGAGATGAAGGGGGATCTGGAGGGCACCATGGCAACCATGGACGCCGACCCTCACCTCATCAACATGGCTTCGGGGACCGGGGGTGTGGGGACCGCCTGGGTTCGCGACTTTTACGCCCACGATCTGATCGGGCAGTTCTTTCCTTCGGATGTTGAATTCATCCGGATTTCGCGCACCATCAACGACGAACGGTTGGTGGATGAGTGGGTGATCCGCTTCACCCATGACAAGGTGATCACCCACCTGCTCTCCGGGGTGGCCCCAACCGGTAGGCGGGTGGAGATGGCCTTTGCGGTGGTGGTGGGGGTGCGGGAGGGCAAGGTTGCCTACGAGCACGTCTACTGGGATCAGGCCGGGCTCCTAGCCCAGTTGGGCCTGCTTGATCCCACCGGACTTCCGATTGACACCACCACCGCCGCCCGGCTGCTGGCTGCGACCGGCAAGGGCTAGTGGCGTTCGGGATCGCAAGGAGAACGTCAATGCGTCGATCGGGATGCCCGTTGCGGGGCGGATCTTCCTCAACCCGCGAACCATCCCGCAATTAGACGTGGAAACAGTGGTCGCCTTGGCGGAGCTCGGAACGGCCCTAGTCAAATCGACTGCGGAGAGCGGCACAGCAGCACCTGAATGGTGGCAGTGAATGCGGCGGAAGCGAGTGGCGTGACGCACCGAATAGCTCGCTTCAGTACATAGCCTTGCGGTTCAAAAGTTACCACGGAATAGACTTCATCCTATGGAATTTCCCGCCACTAGGCCCATCGCTTGGAAGTGTTGCCAACTCAACGGCAGTGCGCGCCCCCTCTTCAACGGTCAGCGTGCCCGATGGATTGGCATCAGTTGCCACATCTCCGGGATGGGCGGAATTGACCTTAATTGAAGTGTCTTTAGTTGCAGTAGCGAGATGAACGGTGAAAGCATTCACTGCTGTTTTGCTGGCGCTGTATGCAAAGAGAATGGGGTCGCCCAAGCCAGACTCTGGCTCACTATGCAGAGTGAGCGAACCAAGCACGCTGGACTGGTTGACGATACGGCCATCTGAGCTCTTGCAAATAAGGGGCAAAAGCCTCTGGGTCAGGTCAACAAGGGCAAAGAAGTTGGCCTCGAATGTATCGCGAATCATCTCAATTGGGACAGTCGCGGCCGAGAATTCCCAATCGCTGACGAAGCCAGCATTGTTGATCAAAACGTCCAGACGTTCATAATCACAAGCAATCAAATCGTAGAGTCTACCAAACGTTGCAGCGTCGTTCATGTCGACTTGAACGGGCCTCACGTCAAGTCCCTCGTCTTGAAGCTCTTTGGCGGCCGCTTCGCCACGGGGCAAATCGCGGGAACCGAGAAGCACGATGAATCCATGCCTGGAGAGCTGACGGCAAATCTCAAAGCCAATCCCCCTATTTCCTCCAGTGACCAGAGCAATTTTTTTAATGGAGTTCATGATCTCGATTTACGAATTCGGCGAGTCATTTGCTGCAGGCTCGGTGATGGGCTTATTGGGGCTTGACCGGGCTCAGAGGCGATCGGTGTGGTGATGCACCGCCCGCCAGTGGCCGTCCTCCTTGCGGAAGATCGTGGTGGAGCGGATGTCCACAGCGATCACCTCACCGGCCTGGGTCATACCGCTGGTGCGCTCGACACAGACCAGCCAGCCCATCTCAGCCGTTTCGACGTAATGGCGATCATCCGCCCGCAGGGTGCCCTGAAAGCCCATCGCCGCTTCGCGGGCAAACTGCTCCATCACCGCCGCCCGTCCAATGCGGATCGCCCCGGTGGGGCCAAGGTGGCTGATGTCGTCGGCCTCCGACCAGATCGCATCGAAGGCGGAAGCATCTCCCGTCAGCAAGCGGTTGCCCGCCGCATAGAAGGTGTCGGCGGCATCTTCCAGGGTGGTTGGCATGGTGGGAATCAGGCTTCGCTGGGATGGGCGATCACGCGGTCGATCAAGCCGTACTCTTTTGCTTCGGCGGCGCTGAGGAAATAGTCGCGGTCGGTGTCCTTCGCGATCTTCTCGAGCGGCTGGCCGGTCATGTCGGCCATCGACTGGTTGAGCATGTCCTTGATGCGCAGGATCTCGCGGGCCTCAATCTCGATGTCGCTGGCCTGCCGCTGGCTGGTGCCACCCAGCGGCTGGTGAATCATGATTCGGCTGTGGGGCAAGGCCAGACGCTTGCCCTTGCTGCCGGCCGCCAGCAGGAAGGCGCCCATGGAGGCAGCCAGGCCCACGCAGATCGTGACCACCTCCGACTTCACGTATTGCATGGTGTCGTAGATGGCCAGCCCAGCGGTCACCGAGCCACCTGGGGAATTGATGTAGATGTAGATCGGTTTGCTGTTGTCCTCGGAATCCAGATAGAGCATCTGGGCGACTAGGGCGTTGGCCACGCCGTCATTCACCTCGGATCCGAGGAAGAGGATCCGCTCCACGGCCAGACGGCTGTAGATGCTGATCCAGCGCTCGTACTGGCTGCCGGGCAGGCGGTAGGGAACGCTGGGAACACCGATGGGCATGGCTTGAGGAGGGGTGGGCCCCGGGTGGGGCTGGTTTGGGGGTGGTGCCCCGCCGGGGACCGGGGCCTTGGAGCTGGGTGGATCCCTCTCCCGCAGGAGCGGGGTCAGGCCTGAAGCTCAGCCGATGCCGGCGGCCGTGGGCAGCGGCGTGGGCAGTTGTTTCAGGCTGGTGAGCACTCGGTCGATCAGGCCGTAGTCCTTGGCCTCCTCGGCGGTGAGGTAGGTCATGCGGTCGGAATCGCGGGAGAGCTCTTCCACGCTCTTGCCGGTGTTCACGGAGAGCATCTCCAGCATGGTGCGCTTGTTCTGCAGCACCTCCTTGGCCCGGATCTGGATGTCGCTGGCCTGGCCGCGGGCGCCGCTGCGGGGCTGGTGCAGCACGATCGAGGCGTGCGGTAGGGCGGCCCGCTGGCCCTTGGTGCCGGCGCTGAGGATCATGGCGGCGGTGCCCATCGCCTGGCCGATGCAGATCGTGTGCACCGGCGGCTTCACGTAGCGCAGGGTGTCGCAGATGGCGAACGCCTCGGTCTCGAAGCCGATCGCATCACCGGAATACCAACTGGTGCCGGTGGAGTTGATGTAAAAGAAGATCGGCTTCTCGGGGTTGTCGAATTCCAGGTAGAGCAGCTGGGCGATGATCAGTTCGGTCACATCCACGCCCATCTGGCGTTTGGCGTCGTCGTCGGAAAACAGCGGCAGACCGAGGTACACGATCCGCTCCTTGAGCAGCAGCGACTCCAGGTCCGGAGGTGGAGTGCGCATCACGGCGGAATCGCCGTAGTAGGGGGCCGACACCGTCATCTCTGGAATCATCCGTGCCGTCTCCGCTGGTCACCAGGGTGATCAAGTGAGCCTAGCCGGGGCCGGTGGGCTGCGGTCCACCGTTGGCCACGGGTTTTCCGCCCTGACGGCCGCTGGGCCGGTCGCAGCGGGCGAAGACCATTCGTCCCGTGGGGGTTTGCAAGGCTCCGGTCACGGTCACCGCCAGCCGGTCACCGATCCGCTGGCGGGCGTCCTCCACCACCACCATGGTGCCGTCCTCCAGGTAGCCCACGCCCTGGTCGGCTTCCTTGCCCTCGCGCACGATCTTCAGCTGCAGGGCATCGCCCGGCTGAACCTCGGGCCGCAGGGCGATCACCAGGGCGCTGAGGTTCATCACCTTGAGCTCCTGCACCTGGGCCACCTGGGCCAGGTTGAAGTCGGCGGTGAGCAGGGTGCCGCCCGTGTCGGCCGTGAGCTTGAGCAGCTTGTCGTCGGCACCGTTGCCTTCGTAGCGGGTGCTGTTCACCACCAAACGCCGCCCGTAGGTTTCGCGCAGTTCGGAGAGCAGCTTCAGGCCGCGGCGGCCCTTACCGCGCTTCTCAGCGTTGCTGGAATCCGCCAGGGCCTGCAGTTCATCGATCACGGCTTGGGCCACGATCACCTGGCCCTCCAGCAACCCCGATTGCAACAGGCCCCGGATGCGGCCATCGATGATCACGCTGGTGTCGAGGATCTTGGCGCTGGCCGGCTGCAGCACCCCATCGGCCACCAGTAGGGCTTCGGTGCTATTCGGGTTGAACAGGCGCAGCAGGGTGCGGCCGTGCACCTCGGCCAGGTTGTAGCCCAGTACCCCGAAGAACACATTGCTGAGCACCGCCGCCAGGGGCTTCACCAGCACCACCTCCCAGGGCAGCGGCAGCAGCAGGATCGGGGCCAGCAGCAGGTTGGCCACGAGAAGCCCAAGGATCAGCCCAACGGCCCGGCTCACGAGCAGATCGGTGGGCATGCTGCGCACCTGGGCCATCAGGCGCTTGCGCAGCTGCTGGAAGAAGAAGCCAGCCAAGAGGCCGAAGAAGGCCCCGAATCCGGCCAGCACGGTGCGCAATCCCTCCAGGTTGGTCACCTGCTGCAGCAGGTTTTCCGGCAGCAGATCAACCCCCAGCCAGCCGGTGGCGGCGCCGGAGATCAGGAACAGCAGCAGGATGAGGGAGTCCACCATGGGTCCAGGGGGCCGGATTCGCGTGGCTGCCCATCACGTCAGCAAGGCAGCATGCCCGATCCCGGGCGATTCGGCCGCAGGGGGTTACCCCCCGTGACCGAGAACCCACACCAGGCGGCACCCACCTCCCGATCCCCATTGAGTCCGCCGCCGTTGGTTCAACCGCCCCCCCGCAGCGCCTACCTCCACATCCCCTTCTGCCACCGCCGCTGCTTTTACTGCGATTTCCCGGTGGTGCCCCTGGGGGATCGCGCCGACGGCGCCAGCGGGCCTGGTGCGGCCTCGATCGCCGCTTATTTGGAGTTGCTCCACCAGGAGATCGCTCGCTCGCCTGCGGGGCCGCCCCTTGCCACCGTCTACCTGGGCGGCGGCACCCCCTCGATGCTTAGCCCCGACCAGGTGGGGGGGCTGCTGGAGGCGCTGGCGCGCCGTTTCGGCCTGGCCCCGGCCGCCGAGATCAGCCTGGAGATGGATCCGGCCAGCTTTGATCGGCCCCGGTTGGCCGGTTACTTGGCCGCCGGGGTCAACCGGGTGAGCCTTGGCGGCCAGAGCTTTGATAACGCCGTGTTGGCCAGCCTTGGCCGCCGCCATCGCCGCGCCGACCTGCTCGAGGCCGCCGGCTGGCTGGAGCGGGCCCACCGGGCTGGGGAGCTGCGCAGCTGGAGCCTCGATCTGATCCAGGGGGTTCCCCTGCCGGCCGGAGCCGCTTGCGGCGGTGAGCCAGCGGCCGCTTCCTCCCCTCCCCGACAGGACGTGCTGCGCCACTGGCAGTCGGATCTGGAGCAGGCCATCGCCCTGGGGCCTCCCCATCTGTCTCTTTATGACCTGATCGTGGAACCCGGCACCGTGTTCGAGCGCCTCCAGCGGCGTGGTGCCCTGCCCCTGCCGGATGAGGACACCGCGGCGGACCTGATGGAGTTCAGCCAGCGCCGCCTGGCCGCGGCCGGATACGGCCACTACGAGGTGTCGAACTACGCCCTGCCCGGCCACGCCTCCCGCCACAACCGCGTCTACTGGAGCGGTGCGGGCTGGTGGGGCTTCGGCTTGGGGGCCACCGCGGCGCCCTGGGGCGAGCGCCAGGCCAGACCCCGCACCCGCCAGGCCTATGCCGACTGGCTGGCATCCGCCGCTCCCTCCGGGGGGGAGGAACCGGTGGAGGCCGGCGAGGACCCGCTGGGATCATGGGCGGCGGCGCTCGGGGCTGGGGCCAGCCAACCTTCCAGCAGCGGCATGCCGTTCGACGAGCGTTTGCTGGTGGGCCTACGTCGCCGGGAGGGGGTGAACCTGGAGGCCCTCGCCGCCGCCTATCAGGTCAGGCGGGAGGCCCTGGCCGACCTGCGGGATCGGCTTCAGCCCTACGAGCGAGAGGGACTGCTGCGAATCGAAGGACCCCGCTGGCGGCTGAGTGACCCGGAGGGCCTGGCCCTCAGCAATGGGGTGCTGCGGGAGTGCCTCGCGTGGTGGGAGCGCGCTGGCTGCCGATCCAGCCCCGCAACGCCTCAATCGCCAGACCCCGCCCATCGATGAGGGGAGGCGAGAAGGGGGGCTGGCGGGGGGTGAGCCCCAGCAGGTCGGCGGTGACGCGCACCTGGCCATCGCAGCCTTCGCCGGCGCCGATGCCGATCACCGGGATGGTGAGCAGGCCGCTGATGGTGGCCGCCACGGCGGCGGGCACATGTTCGAGCACCAGGGCGAAGCAGCCGGCCGCCTCCAGCTCCCGCGCCTGGCGCTGCAGCCGCTCCTGGGCCACCGGATCCTGGGCCTGGCGGCGGTAGCCCAGCCGATGCACCGACTGCGGC
>Ga0114972_10003492_pt1 | contig 11760 bp, 13 predicted proteins | sample M_140807_EF_Meta_FD_87354 | JGI IMG/M metagenome (GOLD analysis project Ga0114972, IMG submission 87354) | Freshwater microbial communities from Lake Montjoie, Canada to study carbon cycling - M_140807_EF_MetaG | ecosystem: Environmental > Aquatic > Freshwater > Lake | place: Lake Montjoie... | reverse complement strand
GCAAGGCTGAAGAGGTTGAAGGTCACCACAAATCCATAGATGGCGAAGGGGACCATCGCCGGTCGCAGGTAGGTGAGGGTGATCGTCTTGAACGAGGCCCACTTGCCCGCTCCGTCAATCTCCGCCGCCTCATAGAGGTCCTTCGGGATCGCCTGCAACGCGCCCGTCGCAACCACCGCGTTCAGTGGCCAGCCAAGCCAGATGTTGGCGATCAACATGGCGTAGTAGCTGAGCGGCAGCGGGATGAAGCTAATCGGATCTTCGACCTGGCGGAGCCAATCAAGCTGAAAGGTTTCTGGCGGAATGCGGAACACTTGGCCAACGAGCCCGAGCAACATGTTCACTGCACCCGCGTCTTGGTTGAACATATTGCGCCACGTCGTGGCAACAACGATCGGTGGGATCAGCACGGGGAGCACGTAGAGCGCGCGATAGAGGCGCTTGAGCTTCAACCCTGGGTGATTCAGTAGGAGCGCGATCGCAACACCAAGAATAATGTGGATGGTGACGTTGCTCAGCGCCCAGAAGATGTTGTAGAGGAAGAGCCGAAGGAATGAGTAGTTCGGAATCGAGAGTTCGCTCGTAAGAATCTTGACGTAGTTCTCAAGGCCAACCCAGTCCGGCGCCGGTGCCCCTTGGCGCAGGTTGGCGAGGCCGTAGTTGGTGAACGACATCCAGAACTGAAAGATCAACGGATAGATGGTGACGATTGCCATGACAACCATGGCGGGGGCAATGAACATGTAGGGGGTCAGGGAGCGTCGGCTGACGCGTGTGAAGATGCTCACCCTGCCTCCCTCTCTTCTCTCCCCTTGGATAGCAATCGGGGCGGGAGCCGAAGCCCCCGCCCCAATCGCGGTTACACCTAAGCGGCTAGCTCGAAGCTAGCAGCCGACTATGGCCAGAGGCCAGCGTCAGCGTTTGCAGTCTCCATGGCATCGCATGCCGTGGCGGCTGCATCAGCACCTGCGGCGCCGGTCTGCAGGACGCTGTCCCACGCCGAGCCGAAGTTGCCCCAGTAATTGTTCATCCACGCCTCGACTGGACGTCGGGTGCCCGTGGCGATCGCAGCTGCGAAGGCCTTGGTTACCGCGTTCTCAACCGTGATGGCGGTCGATGCTGGCACGTGGCCGGCACCGGTGACCATGATCTTGGCGTAGTCAGGCGAGGCAAGGATCGAGGCAACCTTGATTGCCAACGGCTTGTTCATACCTGCTGCGTTGATGTGCCAACCGTCGACACCAACCATGCCCACCGATGGGAGGCCGTTGGCGCCAGCTGGGAACGAAGCAACCTGCGTGCCCGGGCGGGCCTTCAGGTAGTCCGCAAGAACCCAGTTGCCGTTGAACATCACGTCAACTTCACCGTTCATGTACTTCTGGCCAAGGTCGCCGTCGTTGCCATCAACAACTGCACCAGCAGCCTTCAGGCTCTTGACGTAGTCCATGGCGTCGCCGATACCCGAACCACTGAAGCAGCCGGCGTGGCCGGTGCCGTCAAAGATCGAGCCGCCGAAGGCCTTGTACCAGCCCCAGACGTGATACACGCCGGACGGAACGGCAACCTTGCCGCCGTTGTCGACGTAATCCTTGAACTCAGCAGCGGTTGCTGGTGGAGTTGCGATCTTTGCCGAGTCGTAGAACATGACGACTGCCTTGAGGCTCTCTGGAACGAGGTAGAGCTTGCCGCCGATGGTTGCACCATCGAGAGCCTGCTGCGAAACCGTTCCAAGATCCGTCGTGTCCGTGATTGGCTCGAGCAGCCCGGCCGTAACCAGGTTGCCAAGCTCATCGTTCGGAGCAATGAAGAGGTCTGGTCCGCCGCCGGCGGCAGCCTCTGTCTTGAACTTCGTGAAGATGTCGCCGAACGGCACTTCAACGGCAGTGATCTTGATCTTCGGGAATTCCTTCTCGAACTTGGCGAGCTGATCAGCGAAGGCGGTACCTTCAGCCGAGCCGCCGGACGAGCCGTAAGCGTGCCAGAGCGTTACTTCGCCCTCGAGGCCGGATGCCGATGGGGTATTGCTCCCACAGGCAGTGGCCACGACGGCAAGCATCGCTGCAACTGCAGCGAGCTTCCAATTCTTTCGCGCCATGCGTTAGTCCTCCTTCTTGCGAGGCCTCCCCACCAGCGAGGCGACGCGTAGGGCGCCAACATCTGCTGGCGCCGACATAGTTCAGGGTCGCCGGGCGACCCAGTGGTGCGGTAAGGGTAGGGCTCCCTGCGCTCCTGCGTCAATGCGGTTCCCCCTTTTCTGTCCAGACGGGGTGTGGGGAATCCTCACGTCAGGGTCGCGGGTGCAGAAGGGGCGCCCGTGGCATCCTGAGGGCATGCCGATTGCCATCGCCGCCTTCCTCGCCTATGCCCTCCTCCTGCTGGCAGGGCTGGGCCTCACGCTCGGCCCGATCGTGGAGCAGGCGACCGCCGCCCCCGTCACCCTGCAGGGGGTGGTCTGGATGGCCCTGATCGCCGCCTGCATCTTTACGATCACCCTCGTCTGGCAGCGGAAGGAGGCGGGGCGGGGCTTCGCCCTCGGACTGAGCACGATCCTGCTCCCTGCTGGCCCCCTGATCGCCCTCACCCTGGAGAACTGGCTCCCCGGCCTCCCCTTCATCGCCCTGGCCCTCCTCCTTATCCGTGGGCTGCGGGGGGCCGCCGCCCGCGCCTGGCTGAACGAGCAGTGAGCCCCGCACCGCTTCGTCGGATCGGCGACCGCGACCGCCGCCCCGAGCTGGCCCTGGCGGGGGCCTTCGACTCCCCCCTCGACGTGCACCTGCACACCCTCCTCTCCCCTGACTCAAAGGTGCCGCTCGACGTCTATCCCGCCCTGGCGATCGCCCTGGGGATGCCCCGCATCGCCCTGACGGACCACCTCGACTTTGACCCGCGTGAAGTGGGGGCGACCCTGGCCCCCCACCAGCAGCGCGTGGAGACGGTTGAGGCGCTGCGTCGGGAGTTCGGCGATCGCCTCGAGATCCTGCTCGGCGTTGAGATCTCGTACGAGCAGCAGTACGAGGCGGAGATTCGCGAGCACCTGCGCACCAACCAGTACGACCTCACGATCGGCAGCGTGCACCCAGGGATTGACTCGCCCTTTAAGCGATCACTCGCGGCGAACTGGGCGGGGCACGACGTGCACGAGACGGCGCCCTACTTCGCCGAGGTGCAGGCGGGCATTGAGAGCGGCCTCTTCGACATCGTGGGCCACATGGACTACGTGCGGAAGTATGTGTACCCACATATCGACACGCCGGCATTTGAGGCGGCGCCAGACCTGTACGAGCCGGTGCTGAAGGCGCTGATCGAAACGGGGACCGCGCTGGAGATCAATACGTCAGGGTGGCGACAACGCACTGGTATCCCGTATCCGCTGCCACAGGCGGTGCATCGCTATCGCAAGCTTGGCGGTGAATACATCGTCACCGGCTCCGACGCACATCAGCCAGATTGGTTCGCCATGAACTTTGATCGCGCACGTGAACTGTTGCTTGATGCAGGGTTTGAAGAGCTCGCAACGAAACGCTGGAAAGCAGCTGGTGAGCAGTGGCCGATTCCAACTCGCTAACGCTGACCGTTCTCGGTTCGGCGGGCGCGTATCGCACTCACGATGGCTCGCGCGCGTCGGGATACTTGGTGCAGCACGGTGCGACAACGCTGGTACTAGACCTGGGTCACGGCACGTACGCACCACTCGCTGCACACGTCGGCATTAGTGCGCTGCCGCAGATCAGCGCGGTGGCGATTTCACATCTGCATCCTGATCACTGGGTTGACCTTGCAGCACTACGACACGCGCTCGTGCATGGCAACAAGATGGGGAGCGATGCGCGGAGTGTCTCTGTTATTAGTCCAAGTGGCCTTGCACCACGGCTTGCAACGCTGCTTGATGATCGAACGCCAGAGGATCAAGCTGCTGGTACACATGCCTCGTTGCAGCCATTCGCTTTCTCAACGTGGCGAAGTGACGCGGTGCTGCCACCACTTGGTGGTGGACGCGTTGTGCCTGTAGGAGATCTTTCGTTGCAGAGCGCGCGCGTTCGTCATACCGGTGAGTCGTATGCAATGCGCGTTGCATTGCGGGATCAACCTGGACTGACCTACTCCGGCGACGTCTCGCACTGGGAAGACCTTGCGGCAATCGCGCGCCCTGGCGACACACTGATCTGTGAGGCGGCTGGTGGTGCGGCGCAGTGGCGCGAGGATGACACACATGTCACGGCGTTCGGTGCAGGGAAGGCTGCAGCATCTTCAGGCGCCGTGAAACTTTTACTTACACACTTCGGCGCAGAGGTTGATCCAGCGGAAGCCGTTCGGGCGGCAGCGACAGAGTTTGCTGGCGAGATCCTTGCGGTGCGCGAAGGAGATCGCTTCGAGATCTAGTTGACGCGGATCAGTCCGGTGGCAGCGTGGGATCGGTATCGGCAAACCCGCGCTCTACCGCAAGAGCGACGCGACCAGCCTGATCAATCAGCACATACGCCCGAATCACATCCATCGCATCTCCTGCAGGAATTTCCATGGAGGGGCGAACGTCGTCGGTGACGATGAGCCAGAAAGTTCCCTTCAGATCTGGCGCATCGGTGCCGCCGCTACTGAGCGTGATCAGGCGCACGCGCGGCGTTGCGCCAACGGGCGCATCAGCTGAACGAGCTGCGCGAACGGCGCTCTGCGGCGAGATGCCTGCCAGCACCGTGTCGGCGCTCACCGCCGCCCAGCCGGCCGGAAGTGGCAGGTCAAGTTCGCGAATGCGATCCGCCTGGATTCGCAACAGCAGCGCGCCTACGAGGAAGGTGACGACGAGGATGAGTCCGACCCGTGCGATCTGCCCACGGGTGACTGGGGCCGCGAGGACCGCCCCCTCAGGTGGGCGTGTTGGCGGGGTGCCTGCTGGAGCCGTCTCAGATGTCATGGCGCCATCGTGCCAGAGTTCGCGGCTACGATTCAGCCATGAGCACTCCGTCTGCACCAGCCTCTCGTTCCGCTGCGCTGCCGCGTGACCCCCTGCTCGGGCTCCCACTCCGCCATACCGTGCGCGATGCAGTGGCACGCGCCCTCCGACGCGCCGTAGCGAGCGGCGCCCTTCCCGCCCCTGACAACGCCGCCGCACTCGACGCACTCGTTGCCGGCATCGAGGTGGAGATCCCTGGGAATCGCGATCACGGTGACTACGCCTCCAACATCGCCATGAAGGGGAGCAAGATTCTGAAGCGTGCCCCAGCACAGATTGCCGCGGCGATCGCGGCAGAGCTCACCGCCGAAGCGTCGGAGCGCATGCATGGTGGAAGTGGCGCACTTGGACCAATCGCACACGCGGAGGTTGCGGGGCCAGGATTCTTGAACCTGCGACTCCGTGCCGGCCTTCTGGCTGATCACCTCGACGCCATCGTTCGCACGCCGCTCGCATGGGGGCACCTTGCTGTTGCGAGTGGTGCTCCGGCATACCGCGTCAACGTTGAGTTTGTCTCCGCAAATCCAACCGGCCCGCTCACCGTCGGCAACGCGCGCGGCGCATTCGTTGGTGATTTACTTTCACGCGTCCTTGAGGCGGCAGGCCAAGACGTGACTCGCGAGTACTACTTCAATGACTTCGGCGAGCAGGTTCGCCGACTTGGTGAGAGCGTCATTGCGTTGCGCGACAGTGTTGCCGTTGCCGAGAACGGCTACAAGGGTGACTACGTTGGAGAGCTCGCAGCGATCATTCCTCCAGAGATTGCTGCGCGCGCTGCTGCTGCGCCGAAGCGCAGCGGTGAGATCGACGCAGAGGGGTATGACGGCACGGTTGCCGATGACGAGATTGCAGTGATCGGTCGATGGGCCTCCGAGCGCATTCGCGCCGGTATTGAATCGTCACTAGCAGTGCTTGGCGTTGAGTTTGACGTGTGGCGCTCGGAAGGAAGTCTTTACACCGAAGGCTTTGTTGATCGTGCGATCGGCAAGTTGCGTGAAGGAAACTGGCTGGAAGAGCGCGAGGGTGCACTCTGGTTCAAGAGCACCGCGTTCGGCGACGACAAGGATCGCGTGATTCGTAAGTCAAGTGGCGCATACACGTATTTCGGTTCCGACCTCGGCTACATCGTGGAGAAGTTCTCGCGCGGACATGATCGTTTGATCTACGTGTGGGGACAGGATCATCACGGCACCGTTGCGCGACTGCGCAACGCGGGCGAGGCGCTTGGCTTCAACAAAGAGTCAGTTGAGATGCTCCTGGTGGCGTGGGTGCGATTTGTTCGCGACGGCGTAGAGATGAGTATGTCGAAGCGCGCCGGAACATTTATTACCTTGGATGAACTTCTTGAAGAGATCGGTGTTGATGCAGCGCGTTGGTACTTTGCATCACGCAGTGCAACGACGGCAATCGACTTTGACATTGAGGCGGCGAAGGCGAAGAGCAGCGATAACCCTGTCTATTACGCGCAGTACGCGCATGCACGGATGTGTTCGATCCTGCGCAAGGCGGCCGCTGAGTCACTCACGCCCGCGGGCGCAATTGGGAGCCTGCTTGATGACCACACCTCACCAGAGGCGAAACTGGCACGCGCGATCGTGCGCCTCCCCGAGGTGGTTGAGGACTCCGCCACGCATCACGAGACCCAAGGGGTGACGACCTACGCGACAGAACTTGCGACCGCCTTCTCTGCCTTCTATCGCGATGCGAAGGTTGTCGACACAGCGGCGCCGGAGCGCTCGGCTGGCCGGCTACGCCTCGTGGCGGCGGCCGCGGCGAGCCTCTCCGCCTCGCTTCGCCTCCTCGGCATCTCCACCCCCGAGGAGATGTAGCCGAACCCTGGCGGGCAGGCGCCCTGCGCGGGGATTCATTGCGAACTCTTTACCCGATCCCACCTTGCAGATTCACCTAGCGGGCGGATGATGGGTTTCGGCTCACTGGACCTCCCTCCCGTGATCCGACCTCCACGCCAGGAGGGCCGACCGGCATCGACCCTCCTGGCATACCTCCCCCTCCAACCCTCACGATGCGACGGCGTGCGGCGGCGCGTGGGAGAATAAGGGCATGGAACTCACCTATTACGGTCGCACCTGTGTCCGCATCCGCAGCCGGGAGGCGACCATCGCCTACGACCCATACACCTCGATCGTGGGGCCAACCGGGCGCGGCATGAGCGCCGACATCGTCACGCTGAGCCACCCCGACGACGCCCCGCTCTCGCGCGTCAAGGGGCGCCTCGCCCCGCGCGACAATCGCACCCCCATCGCTACGAGCCTCGACAGCGCCGTCATCCTTGAGGGGCCAGGCGAGTACGAGGTGAAGTCCGTCCTTATCACCGGCATCCGCAGCTACCGCGACGAACATCGCGGTCCTGCCGCGCGCCACAACACCGTCTTCGCCGCCGAACTTGACGGCATGCACGTCGTGCACCTCGGTGATTACGCCGACGGCCTCACCGCCGAGCAGATCGGCGAACTGCCAGGCTGCGACATCGTCCTTGTGCCAGTGGGCGGCGAACTCTCGCCGCAGGCCGCATCGCGCCTCATCAGCCAGATGGAGCCGAAGATTGTGATCCCAATGTCAATGGTCGATGACGCGGGCAAGGCCGCCGCGGCGATCAAGGCGTTCTGCAAGGAGCAGGGCCTCGCAACGCCACCACCTGCGCAGCAGAAGCTCGCCATCACCATCTCTGCCCTCCCTGAGGAGACAACGACCGTCATCATTGAGGCGCGCGTCGAAGGGCTCGGCGGCGCTGAGGCAGCGGCCAGTGGAACGCTCGGTCTCGGCTGATCGCTGCGCCAGACTGTTGGCACAGCCAACTGCTCTACTCCTTCTATGAGTGACCTTCGCTGCATCAACTGCCAGCGCAACATTGGCCCCGATGAGCTGGTGTACGAAATTCGCACCTCTCTCGATCCGCAGCCGCCCAACGGCGTAGCCTGCTCTGAGCAGTGCCAGCAGCAGAAAGAGAACGAGAGTAAGCAGCGAGCAATGCTCTTTTACCAAGTGATGGGAAACCCGTTTGGAGGCGACAAGAATGAGTGATGGCGATTTCGGCGGCGATGGTGGCGGCGGAGACGACGGAGGGAGTGACGGCGGCGCGTTCGATTTGAACAACAACGGCTCGTCGTTTGATGAATTCGTCCTCTTCGCAGCAATCACTGAAAGCAACCGTGCAAAGCGATCATCAGGTGGTGGCCCGGCGAAGAAGTCTGGCTGCCTGCTTCCAGCTGTAGCGATCGCGCTCTTCGCTCTTGCACTTCTAGCGATCTAGAACGACGCGCTCCCAGCCGCCGCTGATCTGCAGCGCTGCTGGGTTACCGCCCGCATGCAGCGCACGCTCCGGGAGAAGCCCAACAACCTCTGTCTCACCAATCTGAACACCGCGACCACTCGCTGCCGCGCGAATGCGCTCACGAATCGCATGCAACGTATCGCCGCGATCGGTAGCCTCTAGAAGATCGTGGAGGTTCATCGACACTTGTGCAATTCCCTTGCTTGCAAGCGGGAATCCGAGCGCCTGCAGTCCGCGCACGCCACCGGGCGTTGCACCACGAATCTCGCGTGCGATCTCTTTTGCAACTTGTAGAAGCGTTTCGGTGTCTGCGCCAGCGAGCGCAATGTTCCACGCGGCCATCAGCGTGCGCGCGCCAACGGCCGTTGCACCTGCGGTCGGGTGCGGCTCGCGTGGACCGAAGTCTGGTTCGCCACCCTCCGACGCCTGATGCGCCGTGAGCTGCTCAAATCCGCCACGCCGCAACGTTGGGAGGGAGCGTCGCTCGTCGTTGCGCGCTGCAGCGCCATAGAGATGCACCGGGAGGCTCAGCGTGGTCGCGAGCGCCGCGCCAGCCACGCGGGCGATCTCGGCGGCCTGCTCGAGTGTTGCCTCTGGCGAGATCGGTACAACCGGCACCACGTCGAGCGCACCGATGCGTGGGTGCACACCGCGACCCTCTCCTGATTTTGCTGGGCTCGAGAGATCAATAGATGCGACGGCGATGCGTGCGAGGGCGAGCGTTGCCGCGACCAGTTCAACGCCACCAGCTGCGACATAGGTGAAGACGCTGCGATCGTGATCGGCATCGGTGTGAATGTCTCGCAGCGTTACGCCTGGAACGGCCTGAATTGCGGCGGCTGCCTGTTGCAAGATTTCAGGGTCGCGCCCCTCGCTGATGTTCGCGACGATTTCGAAGTTGGCGGTTGGTGTTGTCATTAGTCGAGCGTACGGCGCATCACTGGCCAGCGCCCATCGGGGCCCGTCGCTGCAACAGTGAAGCCGAGCTGCTCCCAGAAGCGCTGCGTGGCGGCAGAAGTGTGCTCTGGGTCAGCGACGTCGGCTGGCTCTTCTGGGTAGGCCTCAGCGGCGGCGAAGCCCGCAGTGCCAAGACGAGCAAGCACGCCGGCCACCAGCGCGCTGCCGAGCGCACTCCCGCGCGCGGCTGGCACCACAGAGATGCAGGTGATGATTGCGGGCGGCGGACTGTCGGGGAGATCGGGGTAGCGATCCCGCAAGCGTTGCGCGCGCGGAAATGCGGAGAGTGGTCCCGCTTGGCAGTAGGCAACTGGCTCACCCTTCGCGAGAAGAATCCAACCCATCGGTCCACTCACTGGAAGTTGTCGCGTCAGTAGGCGCAGCTTCGGTGGCTGCCCTGGCGCCGCAGCAGCGTCACGTAGCGCCTCTTCGCGTGTTGGTGGCTCTGGAGCGAATGGATTAAAGGCTGGTGCCTGCTCGACATCGGCACCCAAGAATGCGGCGAGGGCGCTCTTCCCCCCTGCCGGTGTGCTGGCGCGCGCCGCGGGGTTCGGTGTGGCGCCGCCGCTGGCCGCCGCCTTACTGCCACGCTCTGCGTCCTCCCACCAGGTGCAGGTGGCATGGTCGGCGCTCGCACTGGCGCAGGGCGGCACGAGCAGCAACTCCTCGGCGCTCTCCACGCCGACTAGCTCGAACCCGTCACCGATGTTGATTCTCATCGTCTGGGATACTACGCCGCATGAGCGATCACGCGACTCCTGGGCACGATTCCCACGGCGAGGCCGAAGAGGCTCCCCTGGGCGCTATCAACCTTGCTGCATGGGGGGCCGGTGCCCTCGGCGTTGCGATTGGCCTGCTAACAGCGGCCGTCATCGCAATCGCCGCAGGCGCCCTCTAACTCAGCCCTTCGACTGCACCTGCCGTCAGCGGCGGCGCGTCGTTCGCTTCGTCGCCACCCCAACGCCCATCAGTCGGCGCAGCAGTGCGAAGAGTGGCGTAGCTGCTCGACCGAGCAGGCCGCCCGCAAGCGCGCCAACTAGTGCGATCGGCAAGACCACGATGACCAGGTTGATCGCCGCAATGATGACCGTTCGGCCAACCGAGATCAGATTTGCGATAGCGAGTGAGACTTCTTCGCCGAGATCAAATCCGCTTGTTGCGTTGCCGATCGAGGAGCCGATCGGGCTGATCGTCACCGAGACCGTGGTCATGGCGACCTGATCGGCGAGGGATGCGCGCTGTGCATCGTACGACTCAATGTCGCTGCGCACTGCGGTGAGCTGCGTTTGCACAGCGAGCACGTCGGAGACGGTCGTCGCTCGCGTCATGAGCTCGAGGAGCGCTGTCTCTGAGGCGCGCAGATTGCGCAGTCGAGCCTCAAGGTCAACGAGCTGCATCGTCACCTCGTAGGTGCTGATCTGTTCGGAGAGAACCGTGCCCTCAGCGCGCAGCGCCAGCACCGACGCATCAAACGATGCAGCGGGAATCCGGAACGTGACGGTGAGGTATGGCATTGACGCATCGGTGTAGCGGTAGCTGCCAGAGACGTATCCACCCTGGCTCTTCACGATGCCGGTCAGCTTTGTCAGACTGGCCTCAACATCCGCAACCTCGAGGCTGAATGAGCCGTTGCGCACAACATCAATGCGATCTCCCTCGAGGGCGCCGCCGCCTGGCGTCGCTGTTGGGACGCCGCCGGTGTCGCCCTTCTCGATGGGAGCCGAGGAGCGGCCGCTCGCGCCGAAGAGAAGCGCGCTGAGGCCGCCACTGGCGGAGAGTGCCAGCACGAGCGCAACCACCACGCCAATCTTTGCAGGCGTGCTAAACGACGGAAGAGTGAGCGATCCGATCTTCATGGTGTGCACCTCAACTTGCGCGCTCACTAGGGAACGCCTCATCTCCGTAACGCCGCCGAGCAGCCTGAGGTTCCTGGGCTCCTAGAAGAGGCCGACGATCTCCCCGCCGTGCTCAAGGTCAAGGTCGATGCGCTCGCCGCCAGGTGACTTGTTGAGGCCTGGCATCAGGCGCATGTCGCCGCACACGGCGGTAATGAAGCCGGCACCGGCGGCCAGGGTGACCGCCTTCACTGGTACGCGGAAGCCGGTCGGTCGCCCGAGCCTGCTGGCATCGTGCGAGAGCGAGTACTGCGTCTTCGCCATGCAGATCGGCAGGTGCCCGTATCCGAGCTCCTCCAAACGCGCGAGGCGCTTCGCCGCGGCAGGGGCAATATCTACCCCATCTGCGCCGTAGATGCGCTTGGCGATCGTCTCAATCTTCTGCGCGAGTGGCATGTCGTCCGCATAGATCGGCGCAAACTTTGCCTCGCCCGAGGTTGCCGCAACCCACACCGCCTCCGCGAGAGTGGCCGCGCCAGCTCCGCCGTCGGTGAAGTGCGTCGTGACCACCGCGGCGCGAGCCCCTGCAGCCAGTGCGACGGCGCGAATCGCCTCATGTTCGGCGGCGGTGTCCGTTGGGAACGCATTCACAGCGACCACCACCGGAATGCCGAACGCGCGAACGTTTTCGATCTGCTTCACCAGGTTCTGTGCTCCAGCGGTCCCTG
>Ga0114972_10003490_pt1 | contig 11763 bp, 10 predicted proteins | sample M_140807_EF_Meta_FD_87354 | JGI IMG/M metagenome (GOLD analysis project Ga0114972, IMG submission 87354) | Freshwater microbial communities from Lake Montjoie, Canada to study carbon cycling - M_140807_EF_MetaG | ecosystem: Environmental > Aquatic > Freshwater > Lake | place: Lake Montjoie... | reverse complement strand
GTATTTCGGCCCATTGTTCCATATCGCGCAACATCCTCCTGTTTAACTTGGAGGTGCCGCACTTTTCGACCGCCGCGCCACTCAGCGCCACCCGCCGCACTTTTCAACCGCCGTTTACACCCTACGGCCTTTGTAGACTAATCGTTACAAAGCAGGATCTATTTTGTGCTTGTCAACTAATGGGAGGCGGGCGCGAGAATGCGTCACTTCCTGAAAGTAAAACAACCGTACCAACTCGCCTCTCACAAGCTTACACGTTTTATGGCCATCATCCGAAAACCTGCCGCCAAAGCCGCTACTGCGGACCACTCCTCTAACGGGAACGGAGCTGCCGCTCTATCCAGCCACTCCTCGGGCAGCAGCCGTGACGCTGATGCGCAACGTAAAAAAGCCCGCACTCTTGCAAAGCAACAGCAGGCCGCTGAACGTGTTGCAGCCGCAACCGAACAACTTTCCAGTGGGATTTCGGAAGCTTCCTCCGCCGCAGAAGAGCTCAAGCGCGCCTCTGACCAGATCGCCGCAGGTGCCGAAGAATCTTCCGCCGCCGCACAGGAGTCGCTGCAGGCTTTCGGTCAAGTGGTGACGGCAATCACCCGGCAGTTGGAGAGCGCTGACGCGAGTCAGGCTAAAGGTGAAGCGTGCCAGGCACTTATCGCACGCACGAGCACGGACCTCAATGTGCTAATCACGAACGTCGGCAATGCCGCCCAGCGCCAGGTCGCCTCCGCCCAGATGGCCGCCGACCTCGAAAAACAGGCTGCCAACATCGGCGACATCGTCAAAGCAGTCGCCCGTATCGCTGACCAAACTAATCTGCTCGCGCTCAACGCCGCCATCGAGGCTGCGCGCGCCGGCAAGCATGGCAAAGGCTTCGCAGTGGTCGCCGACGAAGTTCGCACACTCGCCGAGACCTCGGAAAAGAGCGCCAAGCAGATTCAGGAACTCGTGGTGCAAATCCAGGCTGATGTGAAAAACATCACTGAGGGGATCAACACTTCCGCCAAGGACGCCATGGAAGAGACCGAGAAGGGCAAGATCATCACCGCCCAACTCGAACAAATCCGTACCGACGCTGCCGACGTGGTGAAGGGCATCCGCGAAATTGCCGTAGGTGCTTCGCAGTCCAATGTGGCAGCTCAACAGGCACTTAAAGGCAGTCAGGACGTCGCCGCCGCTTCCGAAGAGCAATCCGCAGCCGCCGAAGAAACCGCGAAGACCGTCGCCGAACAAACCCGCGCTCTCTCTGAATCCGAACAGGCCGCCCGCAACCTCTCCGAGTTGTCCGAGGACCTCAAAAACTCTACCGACGTCGCGAAGAGCGCCGAAGAAGTCGCCTCCGCAGCAGAAGAACTTTCCTCCGCTGTCCAGGAAATCAACCGGTCCGGTGCGCAGATCATGTCTGCAATCGAACAAATCCGCAAGGGAGCCGAGGCACAGTCCTCCGCCGCCGAGGAATCCTCCGCTGCCGTCACGCAGATTGAACGCGGACTTCAGATTGCAGAGGCCCGTGCGACGACGGGCGGAGAGAAAGTAGCCAACATCAAGCAGTTGCTTGCAGTCAACAAATCCTCGGTCAACAACTTGATCGATGGTATTTCCGCCTCCGCAGAAGCCTCGCGCGCCAGCATTCGCCAGATGAAGGACCTCGAATTGATGTCCCGTCGCATCGACAAAATCGTGGACGCAATTACGACGGTTTCCATTCAGACGAACATGCTGGCGGTGAACGGCGCAATTGAAGCCGCTCGCGCCGGAGAGTTCGGCAAAGGGTTCGTGGTTGTTGCAACAGACATCCGGAACCTGGCACATGAATCTTCCGAAAACGCGGATCGCATCAAGGATCTGGTGAAGGGCGTGCAGGATCAAATCGGCGTGGTAGGCCGCGACCTGGACGAAATTCTGGTGGCAGCCGTGGGTGAAGTGGAAAAAGCCAAGACCACGACGGCTAACTTAATTGCCGTAGAAAGCGACATCACCGTAGTGGAAGACGGCACGACGAGCATCTTGAACGCTGCCAACGAAATGGCCGCTGCCATTGTCCAACTCAAAAAAGGTGTCGAACAGATCGCAGCCGCAGCCCAGCAAGCGGACAAGGCCGCCACCGAGGCAGCCTCAGCCGCCAGACAGCAGTCGCAGGGTGCCGAAGAACTTGCCACAGCCATCGAAGAAATCGCCTCCCTCGCTGACGAATTGCAGAGCGCCTAACCCGGCTTTCACCCATGACGACCGACCTGATTAACCAGTCGGCGGATGCTGAAAGCTCCGTAGACGACATCCTCAGTGATGTCACCTCGGACATCCGTCAGTTTGTAACCTTCCTCGTGGGCGAGGAAGTCTTCGCCGTGGACATGGGTCCCGTGCAGGAGATCATCCGCCTACCGGAAGTGGTGCGCGTGCCGCTGGCGCCGGACACCCTCGACGGCCTCGCAAATTTGCGCGGCAAACTACTCCCTATCATCTCGTTGCGCCGCCTATTCGGATTCGAGGAGGAAACGCACAACGATTCCACACGCGCTGTGGTCGTGGACTACGGCGAGCCCTTGGGCTTTGTCGTGGATCGCGTCGCCTCGGTGGTGGGTGTGGATCCTGGCCAGATTGAAGACGCCTCGGCGATTCAGGGCACCATCGACAGCGACCTGCTCTCGGGCGTCATCAAAGACGTCAGCGGGCACGCGATGGTCATGGTGCTGAACTTCGAGAAGTTGATTCACCGCGAGTTCGAGTCCATCGCCGCTATTTCCAAAGCTGCGAAAACCTCTAACCGCACGGCCCTCGCCGCCAGCAGTTCAGACGATGACGGTGATTCCGTGCTGAGCGACGAATTGCAGTTGGTGAGCTTCGACGTGTCCAATCAGGAGTACGCGATCGCCATTGAAGACGTACAGGAAATCGTGCAGGTGCCCGAAACCATCGTACACATTCCGCGCGCTGGCACTCATGTGTTGGGGGTTATCACCTTGCGCAACCGGCTGTTGCCGCTGGTGAGCCTGCGCTCGCTCTTCGACTTGCAGGCGCGCGAACTCGACGAGAAAAGCCGGATCGTCGTACTCGCCCTCGGTAGCGCGACAGTCGGTCTTGTAGTCGATGGCGTGCGTGAAGTCTTGCGCGTCCCCAAAAACGAGGTGGACGCCATGCCCGCCTTGCTCGCTCGGGACGGCGGCCTTTCCGAGATCTCGGAAATCTGCCGGTTGGAAAGCGGCAAGCGGCTCGTGTCGATCATCTCCGCACGCAACTTGTTCAACCAGACCGCAATTAAAGACGCCCTCAGCAACATGAAAGTTAACGAGTCCAATTCCCATTCTGACGACTCCGACAACGACGAGGCACTCGAAGACGACGAACAGGTCGTCGTGTTCCGCCTCGACAAGGAAGAGTTCGGTGTGCCGATTCGTTCGGTACAGGAAATCGTGCGCGTCCCCGACGAGCTTACTCGTGTGCCTCACGCGCCCCAGTTCGTGGAAGGCGTCATCAACCTGCGTGGCAGCGTGTTGCCCGTGATTGATCTACGCATCCGCCTGGGCCTGAGCCGCGTGGAACGCTCCGACCGCCAGCGCATCATGGTGTTTCTCCTCAACGGAGTGCGCACCGGATTCGTGGTGGATCAGGTGGCGGAAGTGCTGCGCATCTCGAAGCACGCGATTGAACCGGCGCCCTCGCTTTCCAGCGAACAAGGCAAACTGCTTTCCCGGATGGCGAATCTGGAAAAACAGAAGCGCATGGTGCAGTTGCTGGAACCCTCGCACCTCATCGACAACGGCCATTTGTCGGATCTCGCGGCGATCAGCAAACAGGATGCAGCCATCTGAGTGCAAGCTTGGAGGAGCATTCCGAGCCCCGAAACACATGTAAGAAAAAGTAGTCGATTTCAACGTACTTCCCTCACCTCCACCTCTTTTTCCTGATGCAAAAGAGGGGCCAAAAGCCGGGGGTGAGGGAATGCTTTCTCGGTCATGATCAAACTGCTCATTGTAGACGATTCAGCACTCATGCGGCGGCACCTTTCCCAGGTGTTCACCGCAGAAGGCGACTTCGAAATCCAATTTGCGCGTAACGGCAAAGAAGCTATCGCCCTCAACAAGGAGTTTCAGCCCGACGTTATCACTTTAGACATCAACATGCCGGAACTTGACGGCATGACGGCGCTTGCAGAGATCATGCAACAGCGCCCCGTCCCTGTGGTGATGGTGTCGTCCCTTACTGAAAAGGGAGCGCTCGCCACCCTCGAAGCACTGAACCTCGGTGCGGTAGATTACATCGCGAAACCCGGTGGTACCATCTCTCTCACGCTGGACCAAATTGCTCAGCAACTCGTCGGCAAAGTCCGAAGCGCAGCCAAGGCGCGCGTTCGCCGTTCGACAGCACCGGGGAGTTTGGTGCACCAGTTACGCAGGGAACGTGAGTCACTCTCGAATGTGGCGCGCAAGTCCAAGCCGACCAGGGGCATGGAGTCTATCGTGATTATTGGTGCGTCCACCGGTGGCCCCCGCACATTGGAAGATGTGTTGCCCTTTTTGCCGGCCGATTTCCCCTGCCCCGTTTTGGTCGCCCAACACATGCCTGCGGCTTTCACCAAGTCTTTCGCCGACAGAATGAATACGCTATGTGATGTGACTGTGGTCGAGGCCAGTGCGCCGGTAGCGCTCCAACCCGGCCATGTTTACATCGGGAAAGGCGGTGCCGATATGGTGCTGTCAAATCGGGCTGGAAGAATGATGGTCGTTCCCAAACCCGAAATGGCCGAATTTCTGTGGCACCCTTCCGTCGAACTTCTGGGCCGCACCACTTTAGAACATTATCGCGGTTCGGAAATCGCGGCGGTCATGCTCACGGGGATGGGCTACGACGGGTCGGATTCGTTTACGGAAATTAAACGCAAAAACGGACTAACCATCGCGGAAAGCGAAAACACCTCCGTCGTATTCGGGATGCCCTGTGAGCTCATCGAAAAGGGCGGCGCCAGCGAAGTGCTCGACGCCGATCGCGTAGCTGAGCGCCTGAAACGTTGGGTGGGAATCCATTAGCACATTAGGCGGTGCATTCACTTATCCTAAATTCCACAGAGCGCTTTTCCTAAAAATCATGGCACTTAAACGCTCACACATCGCTGAGGTCCAACCTGAACTGCCTGTTCAGCCGCCTCACTCCCTTCCTGAACTAAAAGCGCAACTTGCCTCGTCTGAAGCCGAATTGCGCCGCACCGCCATTCTGGAGCTTTCCAAACATCCCGACTCTACTGCGTTGCTCACAGCGCACCTCAAAGAGGAGCCTTCCGCCATTGTGCGGGAGACCATCTTTACGGCACTGGCGCGGTTGGGAGATGCAACGGCCATTGCTAGCCTAGCAGATTGCTTGCGCACTGAAGATGCCAACCTGCGCAACGGCGCGATTGAGGCACTCAAGCTACTTCCCGAGCAGACGGCCCGGATTATTCCCAAACTTCTGGCAGATCAAAATTCCGATGTTCGAATTTTAACGATCAGCATTTTGGAAAGTTTACGGCATCCCAAAGTGGAAAGTTGGTTGATCGAGGTCCTTGAGAAAGATCCGCACCTCAACGTGTGTGGGTCGGCATTGGATTTGATGGTGGAAGTAGGAAGCGAAATGTCAAAAAAAGCCATTGAGGGAATCAAGCTACGCTTTCAAAATGAGCCCTATATCCAGTTCACAGCGGACTTGGCATTGAAGCGGATAAATAAGGCTTAACTCTGTATGTCCGAACCCACAGTCATCACAGAAGCCGAGTTTCAGAAGTTTCGGGAATACTTTTACCGTAAAACCGGCATCAGTTTTGACGACTCCAAACGCTATTTTGTCGATCGCCGCCTCGCGGATCGTATCAAGGCCACCAAAAGCGACGATTTTCGCAGCTACTTCATGCTGTTGCGCTTTCAGTCTTCCGGCGAAGAATGCCAGCTCCTCACAAACGAAATGACGGTCAACGAGACCTATTTCTTTCGTGAAGACCACCATTTCGACTGTCTGGTGCATTCCATTCTCCCAGCGATTGTTAAGCACAAAAAGGACTCCGTCCCCATCCGTATCTGGTGTATGCCCTCGTCCTCCGGAGAAGAGCCTTACTCCGTGGCCATGACGCTCCTCGAACGCTGGCCCGGCATTCACGATTGGGACGTGGAAATCATCGCCTCCGACATTGACACGGGCATCCTCAACAAGGCACGCATCGGCATCTTTTCCGAACGTTCCATCCGAAATGTCCCGCCGCATCTCCTGCGCAAGTACTTCACCAAAGTCGGCCACGACTACCAAATCTGTGAAGACCTTCGCAACGCCGTGGAGTTTACCCGCGCCAACCTCGCTGAACCGCTCGACACCCGTAATTACCGCCAATTCGACGTCGTCTTTTGCCGCAACTTGCTCATCTACTTTGACGATATTTCCCGCCGCACCGCCGCCGAGACCTTCTTCAACGCCCTCAACCCCGGCGGGTTCATTCTCCTAGGCCACTCCGAATCCATGAGCCGGATTTCCTCCATTTTCAACGTCCGCCGTTTTCCCGAAAGCATCGTCTACCAAAAACCCACTATCATCCCATGAAACGTGTCCTTGTTATCGACGACGCCGCCACGGTGCGGATGTACCATCGCAGTATCCTGGAAGCAGCCGGATACTCTGTGGAAGAAGCAGTCAACGGGATGGAAGGTTTGGAAAAAGCACTCCAAACCCCTTTCGATATTTATGTGGTAGATGTCAATATGCCGCAAATGGACGGCTACGGCTTCATGAAACGATTGCGCGCCGCCGAAGTGCCTCAGGCACCGGCAATCATCGTCTCCACGGAAGCTGCCGCCCATGACGAAGCCCTAGCCTATCAGGCGGGTGCCAACGCGTATTTGATCAAACCCGTGAAGCCCGAGACGCTGCTCACGGGCATCCGCTTGCTATTAGGAGAATCCGTCACATGAATCCCCTGCTCGCCCAATTCTTAAGCGAATCCGTCGAGTTCCTCGAGAGCATCGCCTCGAAGCTGATGCAGCTTGAAAAACATCCGGGAGATCCGGATGTGATGAACGAGCTGTTCCGTTTTGTCCATACGCTCAAGGGAAATAGCGGTCTTTTTGACTTTCCTGAAATGACCAAAGTCCTCCATGCGGCGGAGGATCTTATGGACGCCGTGCGTACCGGTGCGGTGGAGCAATCTGAAGGTTTTACAGACAACATCCTCGATGCGATGGATTTCGTGGGTGGTTTAACCCGCGAGATTGAAGCCAACGGACATTACGCCGAAACGCACCGCGAAGAAGCGGTAAGAATTGCGAAAGGGTTGCGAGCCATGATTGGGACGCCGGAAACGGTGGCAACAAATGCGGCGCAGAGCGGTGGCGGTTCGAGCAAGGGGCTCGCGGGCGAGATGCCTGCGACTTGGCAACACGTACCCCAAGGACTAAAGCGGGAACTGCTCGCCCGAGTTCAGGAAGGCGAAACCTGTTTTTGGGTCGTCTATAAGCCGGAGGAAGGCTGTTTCTTCCAAGGCGACGACCCTTTCTTTGTCGCGCGCCAAACCCCGGGACAGGTCTGGGGGCACATTGAGTCGCGCGAACCCTGGCCGCCTATTTCCACCCTCGACCCGTACCGTTGCGTGCTGGATTTCCACACCCTCGCCGTGTCTTTTCGCGAGGAAATCGCCGACCATTTCCGGTACGTGCCCGATCAAGTGGACATTCAGGAAGTGCCTGCGAGCTGGCTCGGCGCTACTGAAGAACGTTCCACAACTCCGCGAGTCGCTGAGACAACCGCCGCCAAAGCCGCCGCTCACGAACCGCTCTCCGAAGCGGTGCGCAACACCCTCGCACAGATTTTCCGGGCACAACGCATCATTCTCCAACTCAACGAGGACACCGCGACGAAGGTCAAACGCCTTCCCGCCGTGTGCGCAGTATTGTTGAACTGTTGCAAATCCACCGATCAACCCGAATCGGTGGCACGTCAAATTCTCGCACATTGCGAGGCAGCGGAAGAAAGCGGCGACCCCGCAGCACTGCTCGCTTGGATGGAGGACTTCCAGGCTTCGGACTTCTCCCCGGTTCAAACCGTCGAAGCACCTTTGGAACTGGCTTTGGTGGAAACGGTTGAAACTGCGGATGTCGGCGAGGTTCGAAGTGCCGCTCGGGCAGAAGACGGCTCTGTAATTTCAGGTGCCAGTACGACAGCTAAGAGCCTGAAAGTCGACCAGACCAAGATTGACCGCCTGATGAATCTCATCGGCGAACTCGTGGTTTCCAAAAACGCGATCCCTTATCTGGCACAACGCGCTGAGAATCAGTACGCCGTTCGGGAACTTGCCCGTGAAATCAAGGGGCAATACTCGGTCATCAACCGGATCGCTGAGGAGATGCAGGACGCAATCATGCAAATTCGCATGATGCCCGTTTCGGTGGTATTCCAGCGCTTCCCGCGTCTGGTGCGCGACATTTCGCGAAAACTGGGCAAGGAAGTTTCCCTGGTGCTCGAAGGCGAGGAAACCGAGGCGGACAAGAACATTATAGAGGCGCTGGCTGACCCGCTTATCCACATTGTGCGCAACAGTTTGGATCACGGACTGGAAACGCCGGAAGTGCGTAAGGCGCAGGGTAAACCTGCCACCGGCACGCTGACCATTCGCGCCGCCCAAGAAGCGGACCGCGTCGTCATCCAGATTACGGACGATGGCAAGGGCATTAACCCGGAAATCATTAAGCACAAGGCTTACGAAAAGGGCGTGATCGACGAGGAAACACTCGATCGCATCAGCGACCATGACGCCATTCACCTGATTTTTGCTGCCGGTTTCTCAACGGCGGAAGTCGTCTCCGACCTTTCAGGGCGCGGCGTGGGGATGGATGTGGTGCGTTCGGCGGTGGAAAAAGTCAACGGCACGATTGATCTGCAAAGCGAAGTGGGAAAAGGCACGCGCCTGAGTATTTCGCTGCCGCTTTCCATGGCGGTCACGCAGGTCATGATCATTGAAAGCGACGGCCAGATTTTTGGGGTGCCGATGGATCACGTGGTAGAGACGGTGCGCGTGCCTCGTTCTGCTGTGCGGGTCATTAAAGACACTCGAATGACACTGTTGCGAGGTCGGTTGGTGCCGCTCAAGTCGCTCAACAGTCTTTTGCAAATCCCCGCTCAACCGCGCACAAGTCCCGACGACGAATACGCAGTATTAGTGGTGCGCGTGGGATCAGATGTGCTGGGCGTGATTGTCGATGAATTCCGGGAAACCGTGGATGTGATTCAGAAGCCTATGACCGGGGTGTTATCTGGGTTGCAAGCGTATTCCGGCTCGGCACTGATGGGCGACGGCTCTGTGTTAATGGTGTTAAACTTGAAGGAGATTATCTAATGCCAATCGAATACAAAAAAAACCACGTTCACATCGTGGAAGTGGCAACCGTTGAAGAAGCCGAACCGCTTCTGGCTTGGCTTCAAGAAAGGAAATCTCCTAAGGTTCATCTGGAGTTTTGCACCCATTTGCATCCTGCCAATTTGCAAGTGCTGATGGGCGCGAAGGTCAGAGTCGCCTCCTGGCCGGAAGACCAAAACCTAAGAGCCTGGCTCCAAGGTGCCCTTTCCAACTAATCCCCCTTTCTCACCTAATCCCACACCTTTTACTCTTTTCTCAATTTCGCCATGGCCAAGAATATCTTAATTGTAGATGACTCCGCGACGATGCTCATGAGCATCAGAACTACCCTCGAAATGGGTGGCTACAAAGTGGAGTCCGCTGCCGACGGTTCGTTGGCGTTAGAAAAGTTGAAAGCGGGTGCGAAGTTTGACCTCATCATCACGGACATTAACATGCCCAATATGGGTGGCATGGATCTCATTAAGAACGCCCGTGCGCTTCCTGCCTGCCGCTTCACCCCAATTTTGACCCTGACCACAGAATCCCAAGCTGCCAAACGCGACGAAGCCAAAAAATTGGGCGCAACAGGCTGGTTGGTGAAACCCATCTCGGGCAATGACTTGCTCAAAGTGGTTAAACAGGTGGTTCCCGGAGCCTAAAAGGTCACCACTCCTAGCTTTTAAGCGTGATTTCACCGCCTGAAATCGGTCCGTTTCGGAAGGCCGCCAGAAAGCCAGTGTTCCGAACACTCTTAGTGTTTGGACTTGTGGAAATTGCATGGAATATTTTAATTCCACTCAATGGCTCAGTCAGTAGTATCATTTTACACATTCTGTTTAATATTACCGCAACGGCTGTCTGCCTTAACAGTCTGCTGCGACAACTGGAATCCTCAAACTACCTGACCTCGAAGCTAAACATCGAGGCCTTGCATAGGTTACTGATCTCCACCCCGGAAATCACTGAGCTGCTCTCCCGTCAACTCGCCCAAGTCTCGGTAACTTCAGAAACCGGCGTGCTCAACCTCATGAGCGGGCTCAAGGGCGTCGACGAACAGATCGCGAATCTCACCGCAACGTTGCACGAGAGCAGGGAGCACTCCCAACTCATGCACACCAGCGCCGAATCCGTGATTGCGGAGTCCGCGAAGCACATTTCAGATTTTCGCGAATACTCAAACAGGCGTTTTGAGATGCAGGACGAAGACGATAAGGCCATTCGCAAGATGATAGGCCAAATCGAAAGCCTCAAACCGCTGGCAGGAGTGATTCGTAAACTAGCGTCGCAAAGTAGCATGCTGGCACTCAATGCCACCATCGAAGCGGCGCGCGCTGGAGAATTAGGGCGCGGTTTTGCAGTTGTCGCCGAAGAAGTGCGTGAGCTTTCCCGACAAGTGGACACGACGGCAAGTCGCATCAGTCAGGAGGTCGATGGTATCGCGCAAATGGCAGCCGCAGATCTCGCTGACTTGCTAGCAACCACTCGGCGTTTGGACGAACGCACCTGGTTGGAAACCATGGAGGCCGAAACGGAACGCCTTACGGAAAACCTGCAATCCGCCGTGCAAGAACTGAGTAGCGTGGCCGCCAGTGCTTCCGAGGCAACGACTCTGGTGAGGGCTTCCCTGCTCGAATCCCTTGGCCACGTGCAATTTCAGGACATTACACGCCAGCAGTTGGAGGTCATTCAACAGGCGCTGAGCGAATGCGCCGTTCGCTTCAACCAAGCGGCTGATTTTGTTCAAAATGACTCCCAAGCAGAATTCAACTTCGACATGCCTGAGGGCGAGCAATTACTCGAACAGTTACGTTCCCGCTACACGATGACCTCCCAGCACGACATCCATTCAGACTTCCTCGGCGGAACCCATGAGGAAGATTCGTCTGGTCCCTCCATCGAATTGTTTTAGTAGAATCGCTTTAGTCGAATGGTTTAGACAAGCCGTTCGAGCGATTTTAAGCGCGCCGCTTAAATTTCTACTAAGAAATAATCTCACATCTCACGCTAGACGCGTGCAGATTGATTATTCAAAATGCTCACTCAATTTCGGTAATTCTCCCCCAGATATATTATCCCTCATGAAACAACGCATTGTCCATTGTGTGGCATTTTTTGCCCTCAGCGCTTCACTACACGCACAGTCTCTTGAACTTAAAAAAGGAGATAACGTCGCCATAGTCGGTAGCGGTCTGGCAGATCGCCAACAACATCACGCCTGGTTGGAGACGCTCATTTAGGATAGGAAATTGCTTTTCAACCCACGGCACGATTTCTTCAGCCTGGACGCGGGAGCGTTAAATACAAAAAGAATCAAGCCAACTTCTTAGACGTGGCCACCGTGGAAGAAGCCGAGCCCCTTCTGGCTTGGCTGCAGGAAAAGAAAAAGCCAAAGGTCGACCTGAAGGGCTGCACGCACATTC
>Ga0114972_10003488_pt1 | contig 11766 bp, 12 predicted proteins | sample M_140807_EF_Meta_FD_87354 | JGI IMG/M metagenome (GOLD analysis project Ga0114972, IMG submission 87354) | Freshwater microbial communities from Lake Montjoie, Canada to study carbon cycling - M_140807_EF_MetaG | ecosystem: Environmental > Aquatic > Freshwater > Lake | place: Lake Montjoie... | reverse complement strand
TTCGCGGGAGTTTCCGAAAACGTCGCGCAAAAGCTTCCGATGGCGTGGTTTCGCTCAAAGCCTCGACCTCGCTACCTCCGCCACGCGGACGGAACCTTTCGAGCCTCGGCGACCGAGTTCGCCGTACGAAGCTGGGTGCACCTTACGGGACGCGAGGAGCGGCAAGGCGGACGGCGCTACCTCGAGACCTCGGCGGAGGATGGCGCTTGGACCGATGCCGAAGATGCGGCCGTCATCGAGCGTCGGAACGAGCGTCCGTTCCTTGTGAAGCCGGGCGAAAAGTGGGTCGTGGTCAGCCTCACTCAGGGGACCCTGGTCGCCTACGACGACATGACGCCCGTGTACGCAACGCTCGCCTCGCCAGGGCTAGGCGGAGTGCCGCGGCCGCACGGCAACGCCCTTCGCGACAGCACGACGCCGCTCGGCGCGTACCGCATCACCTTCAAGGATCGGGCAACGACGATGTCCCCCGAAGCGACGGGTAGGCCGGTCGAGGACGGGCGACGGCTCTGGTTCTCGGACGTGCCGTTCACCCAGTATTTCAACGCACCCTTCGCACTCCATGCGAGCTACTGGCACGAGGACTTCGGAGTCCCCATGAGCGCCGGTTGCATCAATGTCTCGCCGATCGATGCCGAATGGTTGTTTCACTGGTCCGGCCCGACAGTGCCCGAAGGCTGGCAGGGTGCGACGGGCGCCGCCGCGCCGGAGAACGGTCCATCGACGTGGGTTGTCGTGACGCGTTGAGCTACACTTTGGCGATGACGGCACGATTCGTGAGGGGCTGCGCATGGGCCGCGGCGCTCGCAGCATGCAGCGGACGGGACGCCCCCTCGCACGTCCCGGGCACGGGCGCCTCTGCGGGCAGTGGGATGTCCGCGGGCAGTGGCGTCGTCGGTACCACGAGTGGCACCTCGGCCACCTCGACGAGCGGCAGCGGCGGCAGCGACGAGGGGCCCCTTCCGAGCGAAGCGGACCTCCCCGTGCCCTACGGCGAATGCCCGAACTTCGTCAGCGGCAAGAACACGCTGACGATCGCTGGTCTGCCAGCCCGTGGCGTCGAAGTCCGCTTCTCGACCGCGTCGGAGGCGAAGAACGGGCCGCTCGTCGTGGTGTGGCACGGCGATGACCAAAGTCCCAAGGCCGCACTCGAAGAGCTCGTCGGAAGCAAATACGTAGCGAAATTCCTGGCGGACGGCGGCGTCGTCGCCGTTCCGGATCACGATCCTGCTGCGAAAGGTGCGACCTGGTTCGCGAGCCAAGGCGACTTCACCGTCGATGATGATTTCGTGGTCTTCGACCAACTCGTTGCGTGCGCGCGACAGCAGTTCGGCATCGACACGCGCCACATCCACACCATCGGGTACCAACACGGCGGCGTGCAAGCCGCACACGTCGCCCTGCTTCGCTCGACCTTCGTCGCGAGCGCCGTGGTGCACTCGGGCGGAGTCGCTGCGGCTGCGAAGGAGCAAAAGGGAGGCCTCCACTACCCTTTCATGGTCCTGCACGGCGGCGAGACGCTCGACGTTGCGGCCGAGCCCTACGGTCAAGCGAGCGTTGCCCTCGCGAAGCTCGCAGCCCAAGGCGCAACCCCGTTCTCGTCAGAGCACTTCACGGTCCTCTGCGACCACGGCACGGGGCCCGCCGTCGCCACCGACGCGCTCCCCGCGACCTACGCGTTCTTGATGGCTCACCCCTTCGGCTTGCTCGGCTCGCCTTACGAAGTGGGTTTACCGGCCGACTTCCCCTCGTTCTGCGCGACCGCGAACTAACGACGCTCGCGCGGTTCGCCGACCGAGAGTGCCGTGCGCTCCATCTCATCCGCGGTCTTTAGTACGGCGACGCCGGCCGCGACCGTGACACCGGCCGCATTGAGTTCGAGCAGGTTTCCGAGCAAGTCCTCGCTCCGCACCCGCTCGACAGATCGCTGGCGGGCCGCCGGAGAAATCGAGACCGTCGCGCTCGGCCCGTTCGCTACGTCTTCGCCGGGCTGGTCCCGTTCGTTGCCGTCTTCGGTGCCGTGACGCACGATCGCCGCGGACGCTCGGGCGAGCCGCTCGAACCCGTCGCGAAGCCCGCTTGCGCCAGCCTCACGCATTCCTTTGAATCCACCGCCGAGCGAGTTCATGCACTCCGAGACAACGGTTGCGCCGCTGAAAACTTGAGAAACTTTCGCCTAACCGACGCGTCGATGGGCCGCCAGGACAGGCCGCAGGAGGAACTCGCGGACGAGCGACGCCGACTCTTCCGGATGCGAGGTCGTGAGGTCGTGCGCGTCACCATCGAGCCAAACCAACTCGGCCCCTGCGATTTCGCGCGCGAGGGTCCTGCTATTTTGCGGTGGGATGATGTGATCTTCACGGCACGAGAGCACGAGCGTCGGCGCCGTGATGCGGTGCAGCTCCCGCGAGGCGTCGTGAAGACCCACGGCCACGGCCTGATAAGCAAGGGTGCGCGCCGCCACCGGGTAGCGCTCGGCGATCGCGCGCCACTCTTCGAGAAGCTCGGGGTGCTCGGCGGCGTACGCATGGCCTACGACGAGTGACACCTCGATCGCCATCGCCTCGCGGGAATTCAACACGCGGGCACCCGCCATCTTCGCGAACGAGCGCAACCGCGGCAGCGGCGCGCTCCTTCCGCCCGGCGTCGTTCCTCCGAGGACGAGTCGGTCGAGCCGCGGCCCGTGATCGATCGCAAAACGCATCGCGACCATGCCGCCGAGCGACATGCCGAGCACGTGCGCGCGCGAAATATCCGCCGCGTCCATCACCCCGGCGACGTCGTCGGCCATGTCGGCAACGCTGTACGGATAACGCGCCGCGTCCGAGCGCCCAACCCCGCGGTTGTCCAACAAAAGCAGGTAGAAATCGCGCTCGAGCGCTTCGAGCACCCGCCCCCAGTGCAACGTGTGGCGCGCAAAGCCGCGGATCATGACGAGGGTCGGCCCCTCGGGGTTCCCGCGCAATTCGTAGTGGAGCCGACGGCCTCCGACGTGTGCGAACATCGACGACAGTCTAGTCCGGCTCGCGGGCACAGTCAGCGTCCACCATCGGGACAAAGCGTACGGCGCCGAGCTTCTCTTCCACGAAGCGGAAGCCCTTTCGTCGAATTCGCACGAGATCCTGGGAAAACGTGCCGACCGGCGCGACGAGGAGACCGCCGTCGGCGAGCTGCTCGCAGATCCGAATCGGAACGGCCGACGGTGCCGCGGTGAGCAGGATTCGGTCGAACGGCGCACGCTCGGGCAGACCCGCGTGACCATCGCCCAGGTGCGTGCGAACGTTCGGCACGCGCGCAAGCCGGATGGCCGCGTCCCGCCAGAGCTCCGCCACGATCTCGATCGTGTCGACCTCCGCGCACAGCTCGGCCAAGATGGCGGTCTGGTAGCCGCAACCGGTACCGATCTCGAGCACCCGCTCACTGCCCGAGAGCAACAAGGCGTTCGTCATCAACGCCACGACCGTCGGCTGCGAGATGGTCTGCCCGAAACCGATGGGATGAGGCTCATCTTGGTAGGCGTCCTCGAGGCTCACACCGGGGAGGAACTCATGCCGAGGAACGCGGCGAAGCGCGTCGAGCACTCGTGGGCTCCAGGAAACGTCACCCCACGGCGGCTCGGCCGCGATGTTCGAAACGAGCGCCTCGCGAAGCGCAAACGCCTCCTCTTCGATGTCCATCCGGCAAACGTAATCCCCGCGGCGAAGCGGGGCGCTCGCCTCACTTCACGCCGACGATGTAGACGAGCCAGCCCAGCTGGTTCTCTTCCTTCTCGGTGAGGCGATAATCCTCCTCGTCCGTCGGGTCCCACCACACCTGCGTGTCTTTAAAGCCCGCCTCGAGCAGGCACTCACGCACTTCGGGAATCGTCCACAGACGCCAGTCGTAGGTGAAGGCCTTTGGCAGCTCCGAGCCGTCGCGAAACTTGAAGTGGATGTGGCAGAGGATCTCGTTCGTGATTGGGTTGTAGCTCTCGTGCTCCCAAACGTAGGTGAACCCGGTTCGACACTTGCGTGGCTCCACGATCGGTACGATGGCCTCGGTGCCCCCGAAGAGGTCGCAGAAGAAGAGGCCGTCGTCGCCAAGGCTTTCGTAAGCCTTTTTGAAATAAGCCACCAACTCCGCGCGGCGCTTGAAAATGAGGTAGCTGAAGTTGAACGCTCCAACGACGTCCACCTTCGGCCGGACCACGTCGAGGACATTGGCTTCGACGAGCGTCACGCGGCTTCGTACGCTCTCGGACTCGGGCGCGAGCACGTTCGCCCGGCCCCACGCAAGGACCTCTTCGCTAAAGTCGACGCCGATCGCGGTGCGTGAGCGATGCCCCTTCACCCACGCCGTCGCGAGGTGTGCCGTCGCGCAAAAGTCCTCTTTGAACGAAACCGCGGCACGACCACGCGCCCGCTTGAACACCCGCTGCACGAAGTTGATTTCGGGCTCCGGATCCTGGACCGCGATTTGGTAGAGCGCGTGGCGGTCGGCTCGGCTCGCAAGGGTTTCCTTCGTCGGAGTACGGCGGCGCTTGGTCATCGGCGAGGGCAAGGTAACTGGATCCGCACGGGATGGGAACGGCGGGCGGCGCACGCAGACAAAATGAAAAACGCCTCGGTCCCCCTCGCTAAAAGGGTCCGAGGCGCGAACTCGCCGTCTTTCGGTGCCTTGTCGCGGGCCCATCCCTGACACGACGCCTCACCGAAAAACGACTCACCACCCGGGTCGTTTGCAATCACTCAAACAAGAGGGAACGGAAACCAATCAATTCAAACCAATCAATTCAAACCAATCAAACCAATCAAACCAATCAAACCAATCCGTAACGCAAAAGAGGGAGACCGGAATCGTATCGAGGACGCCGCGGATTGCCGCCGGCGTCTTCAGCGGCCAAGCAGCGACAGCGCAAGCTGCGGCGCCTGGTTGGCCTGGGACAGGACGGAGGCTCCCGCCTGAAGCAAAACTTGGGAGCGCGCGAGCTGAGACGTTTCCTCGGCGACGTCGACGTCGCGGATGGCGCTGTTCGCAGCCTCGAGGTTCGTTCGAATCGCTTGCGCGTTGGTGATGGCGATTTGGAGCCGGTTGACCACGGCACCGAACTGGGCGCGTGAGCTCAAGATCGCCGTGATCGCCGTGTCGACCGCGTCGATGGCGCTCGAAGCGTTGGCGGTGCTCGAGCCGGCGATGTTCGCGTTGGTCAGGCCAAGCCCGGAGGCTGAGATCCCTCCGAAATCGAGGGCGATCGTGTCGTTCGAGGTCGTGTTGATACCGACCTGGAAGTCGATCGACGTCGCGGTCCCGCCGAGCAGGGTCGTCCCGTTGAAGTCGGTGGAGTTCGCGAGGCGATCGATCTCGTCCTTGAGGAGCTGAAACTCCGTGTCGAGGTAACCTCGATCCGTGGACGAGAGATCACCGTTGGCAGCCTGAACGCTGAGTTCGCGCATTCGGATGGCGATGTCGCTTATCTGGCTAAGCCCACCTTCCGCCGTGTTGGCCATGCCGACGGCGTTCCGAGTGTTGCGCTCCGCGACGATGAAGCTGCGAACTTGCGAACGAAGGTTTTCGCTGACGGCGAGACCTGCGGCGTCGTCCGAAGCGGAGTTGATACGGAAGCCACTCGAGAGCCGAGTGTAACTGTCCTGAAGCCGCGCTTGCGAGGCGCCGAGCGCGGTCTGCGCCTTCAGCGACGCAATGTTGGTGTTGATGATTAACGGCATGAACGTTTCCTCCCCGAGGGCAGTTGAGTGATCCGGTTCGGTGCGGTGTTTGAGTTCTGGTGACGAGCTCCGCTGCGGGACTCGCGGCGGTCGAAACCTGGTCGAACACGGGACAGTGGAGAGGCACTGCGAAGCGCAGCTCTGGGGGCCGCCATAGCCTGGGCGATGACGGCCCCCCCCTCCCCACCGAGCGATTCCCGGTTCGGGTTTCTGCCCGATCGCCGTGCACGACGGTGATCGGGGTGCCCCCCGCTCGATGAGCGAACTCGAAGTCGAGCGCGCCATCGGCGAGGGTGAGATTCCTTCGAGAGACCTGGCGGGTTCCCTCTCTGGAGTCTCTTGGTTCGAGTTCGTCGAACCGCCCGGTAGCCGCAGTGACGAATCACCACCGCACCGGTGCCTGGTTTCGTGCGGGCTCGCTACGCCATCCCTAACGAGCGAACCCGCGTCCTCCAGGCTCCCGAGCTTGCATCCACGGCGGCATCCCTACTCGCCGCTTCGTTCGCTCGGGCTTGGTCTTTTCGTGCGTTCGGGACCTTTTGCCCCATCGGCTCTCGGAACCTCGAGAAGTTCTCGAGGGAGCCCACGCACCTGCTACTGAGAGCCACCCTCTGCCGACCCGCCCTCCGTAGAAAGAGAGGCGGGGTGCTACGCGCCGTCACCCTGGAGCGGCGCGTAGCGACCCGCGGGGAGTGGTGGGAAACTTTTGCTACGCTTCAGCGGCCGAGGAGCGACAGCGCGAGCTGCGGCGCCTGGTTCGCCTGCGACAGGACGGACGCGCCGGCCTGAAGGAGGACCTGAGAGCGTGCGAGTTGCGAGGTCTCTTCCGCCACGTCGACGTCGCGGATGGCGCTGTTCGCGGCCGCAAGGTTCGTGCGGATGGCCTGCGTGTTGGTCACGGCGATCTGCAAGCGGTTCGAGGCCGCGCCGAACTGAGCGCGCGCCGTCGAGACGGACTGCAGTGCGATGTCGATCGAGTCGATGGCGGTCCAAGCGTTCACGTTGTCCGTGCCGCCGACGTTCACGCCGCTCAGGCCGAGGCCCGAGACCGAGACGCCGCCGAAGTTCAGCGAGATCGTGTCGTTCGACGTCGTGCCGAGGCCAACCTGGAAGGCAATGGAGGTGGCGGTGCCGCCGAGGAGCGTCGTGCCGTTGAACTCCGTGGAGTTCGCGAGGCGATCGATCTCGTCCTTCAGCAGCTGGAATTCCGTGTCGAGGTAGCCGCGGTCGGTCGACGACAAGTCGCCGTTCGCGCTCTGCACCGCGAGTTCACGCATGCGGATCACGATTCCGCTGACCTGCGCGAGGCCGCCTTCCGCGACCGTCGTCATGCTGATCGCGTTGTTGGTGTTCCGCTCAGCGACCGCGTAGCCGCGAATCTTGGCACGCAGGCTCTCGCTGATGGCGAGTCCTGCGGCGTCGTCGGCCGCGGAATTGATACGGTAACCGCTGGAAAGCCTGAGAAAAGACTGGGCTACGGTTGTTTGGCTGGCTTGGAGAGCGTTCTGCGCACGCAGAGACGCGACATTGGTATTGATGATCAGTGGCATGGTTCCAACTCCCTCTTAGAGTTGCGAACGGCTCTGCCTTCATCATGAAGGCGGTGGCGGGTTGAGCCGTCGTCAGTGAGTGGAACGTCCGGAATCCGAGACCCTTGAGAAATTTTCGACGATTTCTATAAGCCGTTTAAGTTCAAAGACTTAGGCCATTCCCATGCGGTAGAGACCACCCGATGGTAGGGTGAAGGCATGTTGCCCGGGTTGCTCGCAGGCTCGGAGGACCACAATCGCGGCTTCCGCCGCATGGTCTACTTGCTGGTCTGGCTCGTGATCGTGCCGACCGCGATGCTCCTCGCCTTGTCGATCGTGACCTTGGTGTTCTGGGGCGCGCAAATGCGCATGCTCTTCGGGATCCTCGTCCTGACGTTCGTAAGCTGCGTCGTCACCGGGGGGGTCCTGCTCATCGTGTTCGTTCGTCGCGAAGCGGGCTTGTCGAAGCTCCAACTCGACTTCGTTTCGAAGGTCAGCCACGAACTTCGAACGCCCCTCACGTCGATTCGTATGTTCGCGGAGATGCTGCAGCAGAGCAAAGACCCCGCGCAGACCGCGACGTGCCTGGCCGTGCTCCAGAAAGAAACGATTCGTCTGAGCGAGCGAATCGAACGCCTGCTCGACTGGGGTCGAATGGAAGCGGGACGACGGGTGTACGATCTGCGGCGCGACCGGCCTCGGGAGATCGTTCGCGACGCACTCGAAGCGTTCGAGACCGCACAGGTCGGGCGGCCGCAGGCGCTCACCGTCGAGATCCCCGAGGACCTGCCGGACGTCATCGCCGACCGAGAGGCGCTGGTGGATGCCATCGTGAACCTCCTGACGAACGCCGTAAAATACACCGGAAGCGACAAGCGAATTCGGCTGTACTGCGCGGTCGATTCGCCGTTTCTTCGGATCGCCGTCGAAGACAATGGGATCGGCATTCCAAAACGCGAATACGAGCGGGTCTTCCAAAAATTCTATCGAATCGACGACCGCCTCTCTCGTGACGTGGAAGGCTCTGGCTTGGGTCTCGCCATCGTTCGCCACGTCGCAGAAGGACACCATGGGCGGGTCGAGCTGGAGAGCGACCTCGGCAAAGGCTCGACGTTCTCCCTGCTCGTCCCGCTCGCCAACGCCGACGCCGCATGAACAACGCACTCGCCGTCACCCCCCGGATTTTGGTCGTTGAAGACGACCCCTCGATTCAACTCGGGCTCAAGATGGCCCTGGGCAACGAGGGCTACGAGGTGACCCTCGCCGATGATGGGGTAACTGGACTCGAGCAAATCAAGAGTACGGCCTGGGACCTCGTCGTCCTCGACGTCATGCTGCCGAGGCTGAACGGTTACGAGCTGCTCCGCGAGCTTCGAGCCCTTGGCCTCGACGTGCCGGTGCTCGTCCTCTCCGCGCGGAGCGCCGATTGGGACAAAGTCACGGGGCTCGACCTCGGCGCAGAGGACTACCTGACCAAGCCGTTCAGCGTGCCGGAACTTTTGGCACGCGTCCGTGCCGTGCTCCGACGGCGGCGTGTCGCCGAGGTCTCGTCCTTCGGCGCGATCGAGATCGACTCACAGCGCCGGGAAGTTCGTCTGAACGGCGCGCCGGTGGAACTCACCGCCACCGAGTTCAGCGTGCTCTGGGCACTCGCTCGAGCGCGCGGCGAGCCACTCTCGCGCGAGCGGATCTTTCGGCTCGTGTGGGGACCGGAACATCACGGTACGCACCGTACGATCGACAACTTCATTGCCCAGCTGCGCGCGAAACTCGAAGACGATCCGAGCGCCCCGCAACGTCTCGTCACCGTCCGGGGCGTAGGCTATCGCCTCGAGTGAAGCGGAAGCGTCACTTCGCCTTGTAGCTCTTCACGAGCGAGACCAGAGGCGTCTTGGTGTCGGTAGGGACGTCGCTCTTTTTCGCCGCGAGCATCGCGACGACGTAGTCGGTCGGCGTGCAGAGGAGCAAGGTTGCAAGCGAAGCGGACTCTCCAGGATTGCCCGTTCCGTGCGTCGAAGCGCTGAAGAGTGCACGGCGTCCGTCGAGGTCGATTTTCTCGACCGACTCCACACGGCGAAACTTAAGCCGCTCCGGATCCTTGTCGGCCTGCGCCGCCTTCATCTTCGCCCACTCCTTGTCGAGCTCCGCGTCGCACGAGCCGGCGGTTGGCGTGAGCTCGTTCACCATCAGGCGTGACTCGTCCGGGAACTTCCACACCTGAGCGCGCTTCACTTCGGATGGCAGCTCGGTGGGGGCACTCGCGAGAACCGAGCCCGCGGGCAAGTCGAGCGTGGCGCCGCTCGTCAGCACGATCTTGCCCGGTGGCCCCTCAGGGATTGGCTGGGGAGCCGCGAGCGCGAAGCCAGACGCCGTGGCCTTCGCCGACGCGCCGCCCGAAGGGGACTCGGCACCGAGCGGCGCAGGGGTGCCATCGCCTTGCGCACGCTCCGGGCGGACCGGCGTGTTGCAAGCGACGAGTGCGATGGAAACGACGAGGGCCGCGCGCATCGCGGCATCTTTCACCACGAACCCGGCCATGTCCACGTTCCGGCTCAGCGAACCGCCTGCGCGAGGTCTTCGAGCCCTGGCAGCGCACACGAAGCGAGGCGTTCGAGCAGGTCCCCCGGAAGGGTCGCGTGCTGCAGGAGACCGCGGTGCGGCGGGCGGATGAAGGCTTCGTCGGCCGCGTTCTCGAGGAACGTCAGCATCGGGTCGTAGTACCCGTGAGCATTCAAGAGACCGACGGGCTTTGTGTGGTAGCCGAGTTGCGTCCACGTGGTCACCTCGAAAATCTCTTCGAGCGTACCCCAGCCACCCGGAAGGGCGACGAACGCGTCCGAGAGTTCGGCCATGCGGTATTTTCGCTGGTGCATCGTTTGCACGACCTCGAGTTCGGTGACACCCCGATGCCCGAGCTCGAGCTCAAACAGTTTCTCGGGAATGACGCCGTAGACGCGCCCCCCCGCAGCGAGCGCGGCGTCCGCCAGCGCCCCCATCAACCCCACCTGGCCACCGCCGAAGACGACGTCGATGCCCCGAGCGGCGAGCAGTCGCCCCATGTCGCGCGCGCACTCGAGCCACTTCTCGGCGACCTGGTTGCTGGAGCCGCAGTACACGCACACACGGCGAAACTTCCTCAAAGACCCGGTCATGCTTCAGAAGAAGTAGCGCATGTCGAACTGCGCCGCGAACACGAACGCCCGCGGGTCCGTGGCGGCGCTCTGCATCGAACGCACCTGGTCTTGGAGGTAGCTCACCCCCGCGAGCCAACCGAGCATCAGGTCGCGTCGGCCCGTGAAATAAAGGCCCCAATTCATGCGGTGACTGACGGCGCTCACGTTCGTGGCTTCGGTGAGGCCGACGGTTGCGTTCGCATCGTAGGTGCTCTTGTTGAGCTCAAAGCGGTACTCGTACGTAAGCCCCACGGGGAGCAGCGGCGCGAAGTTGAGCGACGGCGCGATGCCCGCATAGAGCACGGTTTCGCTCGACTCGAGGTTCGTGGTCTGGCCTCCACCAAGCGGGAGTGTGACCGTGGTCGAGCCTCCTTCCACGCCGGTCGCAAGCTGTACACCAGCATACCGACCGAGCGCTTGCGCATAAGCGAGGGCCGCGCCGCCACCGAAGCGTTTGCGCGAGGCCGTGATGTCGCTCGCGACGTCGGGCGTGGGCAAGCAACCAAAGTTCGCCTGAATCAGGCAATCCGCAAGTGTGGCAGGATCTTGGGTCGCCGCCCGGATCTGGTTCGAGATGTCGATGAGAAGCCCGAGCGGCATCGCGCGGATGCCGCCCTGGAACGAACCGTAGCCGCGGATCGCGAGTTGGCTGCCGGTCTCGTCTCCACGCACAATGCGAATCTTGGCGTTCGGACGAAGGTCGAACCCCCCGGAACCTCCCCAGGTAAACAAGGTTTGCCCGTTCGTACCGACCTCGGCGAGGTAGTCCGCATCCACCCCAAACGAGAAGTACTCGGAGGGTCGCATGTCGACGCCGTAGTTCAGCTTCACGAACGTGATGTCACGGTCGAACGTGATCGTATCGGTCGTGCCACTCGTCGTCGGAACGCGCGCGGTAACCCCGGCCTGATGGTAGAATTCGACGCTCGACCCGACGTAGAAACTCGCCGCCACGAAGGCGTTGTCGAGGAGCCGTGGATACTGGAACGTGTGCCCGAGGAGCGTGCGATCGCCTTGGAGTGCCGACTCGCCGGGCACCATCCCAGCGACGGGCCCGTCTTGCGATGTGCCCGTCGCTTCGACGACCTCGGCGGCGGGTTCTGCGGCGCCCAACGCAGGTTCAGGCGCGGGCGCGGGCGCGGGCGCGGGCGCGGGCGCGGGCTCGGGCGCGGGCGCGGGCTCAGGCGCGGGCGCGGGCGCGGGAACGACGGCCGGGACGAGCGGAGCCGCCCATTGGACGCATGCGCCGGTCGCGTCCGAAAGCACGCACGGATTCTCACTTGGAGGCGCCGTTGCGGGAGAAGGAGGCCCGGGAACCACCGGAGGCTCTGGGGCTGTTTGTGCAAACGCCGGCAGCGC
>Ga0114972_10003487_pt1 | contig 11767 bp, 8 predicted proteins | sample M_140807_EF_Meta_FD_87354 | JGI IMG/M metagenome (GOLD analysis project Ga0114972, IMG submission 87354) | Freshwater microbial communities from Lake Montjoie, Canada to study carbon cycling - M_140807_EF_MetaG | ecosystem: Environmental > Aquatic > Freshwater > Lake | place: Lake Montjoie... | reverse complement strand
TTAGTCCTAACGGGCAGTAATCAATTCTTTTGACAGGATCCACCGCGTTGATCACGTCGAGAATGGTTAAGACTTCGGCGGAATGGGTCAAGGAAACGCCACCACCGATCCCACGTTGGAGAGATACGAGTTCCTTGCGCTGCAGTTCTTGGAGAATCTTGGAGAGATAAGCGACAGGAACTTTGGTCTTCTCGGCGATAACGGAGGTCTTTTGCGGTGTGCCTTCATTGAGGGCGAGATGAGCCACTGCACGCAAAGCGTACTCGACGGTCTGTGAAAACATGGATGGGAGAGTGTATGTGGATCCGTGGGCGTGCGTAAGGTTTCGCGTAGCAGATTAGCTTACCGGAACAAACTTTGCCGGGGGAGAGGGGCGGCCGAAGTAATAGCCTTGGGCGAGGGTGAAACCTAACTGAGCACAGACCTTCGCTTCTGCTTCGGTCTCAATCCCCTCGGCAAGGGCTTTCACGCCTAGATCGAGAACGATTTGGACCAAGGAGCGAAGGACTTTAAGCCTTTCGACGGGTGCTTTGTCGATATCTCGAATGAGTCCCATATCGAATTTGAGAACATCGGGCGGGGCACTGCAAAGTTCAGCGAGTCGATTTTGGCCGGCGCCGAAGTCATCGTAGGCGATTTGGATGGAGAGGGCTCGAAGTTCTTTTCGGAGTTCGAACATCTCATGGGGCTGTGTGATCGCTGCTTCGTGAATCTCGAGAGTGATTGGAATGTTGGGTGCTAATTCCCGGACTTGGACCATCGAGTCGATGAGCCCGGTGCGAGAGAGTTCGAGGGGGTGGGTATTGACGTAGAGTGCAGCGGGTTGCGGGAGGGACAATCCTTCCCGGATACCTTCCCAGCGGAGCATTTGGCTCAGTTCCACTTCCATGCTCAGTTTTGAGGCGGCTCCGAAGAGAGCGGCGGAGGTTTCGAGGCCGTACATCCGACTGCGGGCCAGGATTTCATAGCCGAGCGTTTTGGAATCGGAGAGTCGGATAATCGGTTGGAAGAATGGGGTTACCAGTCGCTTTTCCATCAACCGGTCGAACTGGACCAACGCGAGAGCTTGGTCGCAAAGGTCTTCACAAACGGTATTGATGGCTGACGCGTGGGAGTCTTTTTTCAAGCGGAAGGCGAAGTCTGCAAACTGGAGCATGTCTTCTTCGTTGAGATCGCATTCCCCCTTCACGCGACGACCGTTGACATAGGTGCCGTTGGTGCTCTCGCGATCGAACACGACCAGCTTTCCATCGCGAACGACGAGATCGGCATGATGACCTGAAACTGTCTTCGAGGGAAGTTGCAAGCTGCATCCGACTTTGCGGCCAACCGAGAAAGGCATGGGGTGGATGACGGTCAGATTGTCAGTGGTTTGCTGACCGACACTGGCGAGAATCCATACGGACCTGTTTTCTCCCACGCCGAACCGGCGGGCCATCGACGACAATGGGGTTTTCATGGAGGAGGGAGGATTGCTCATCTCGCCAGACTTCTGTTGAAAAAGGATGCAGCAAATGGCTTGGACGTTTTGATTTAGACATGAGCTTGGTCCGTACCTACAGACCCCGCGCATCCGAATCGTAGGTTACGGAATCGGCACTCAAAGGGAGTGAACTGGGGTGCCAATCCGATATTTCCCGGAATAAACGGCACATAAAGTTTGTTCGTGCAGGCTGTTCCTTTCGTAGCCGATTATGAGATCGAGTCGGAGTCGATTCGCACGATGATCATTTCGATGGTAACGGTTGTACCATCTATAACGCCCAGCACGGAGGTGCCCATGAGTTCGTTTTTGAACATGCGCGATACGATGTCTTTGGACAATCCCGTTCTGCCGGCGGTCCTCAACACAGATGCGTTTTGGCCCTTTGAGCCGAAGACTCTCGAAGAGTGTGGCGTTTCCGAGATGGTGATCGAATCGATCATGCTGCAGATTTTCTTAAACGTCGGCACCTTGACCGGGAGGAATCTCAGTGACCGGATGAAGATTCCTTTTCCGATCGTTGAACAGCAGTTGGGGCAGTTGCGCATGCGTCAATTGATTACGCATGCAAGGCCAGCGCCGCTGAATGACTTTTATTACAGCGTCACAGAAAGCGGTCAAAATCGCGCGTTTCATTATCAGAAATCGATGTCGTATTCGGGCCCTGTTCCCGTACCCTTGATGGATTACGTATTGAGCGTTGAGGCCCAAGCTGGGTGTTTTGAGCCGATCACGGAAAACCAGCTTCGCGCTGCGCTTTCCAATGTGACGTATGACCCGCAATGGCTCGATTTTCTCGGTCCTGCGGTGAATAGCAATTCGGGGGTGTTTTTGTACGGGCCTCCCGGAAACGGCAAGACCACGATAGCGAAGTGCCTGCCTGCGTGCCGTGGACAAGACATCTGGATCCCGCATGCGATTATCGATGACGGGATGATCATCAAATTCTACGATGCGACCTATCATGTCGGATCGACCAATAAATCGACCAACGATCGGGTCATGGCCAATCAGGAACACGATCGTCGATGGGTTCGGGTACGGCGTCCTTCCGTAGTTGTCGGTGGTGAGTTGACGATGGATAGTTTAGAGATCCGTCACGATCCCCGAAGCAATACCTGCGAAGCCCCATTGCAGCTCAAGAGCAATTGCGGATGTTTGCTGATTGATGACTTTGGCCGACAGCGGATCGCTCCCGCGGAACTTCTGAATCGCTGGATCATCCCACTTGAGAATCGCGTTGATTACTTGACGTTACCCACGGGTAAAAAAATCTCGGTTCCGTTTGAGCAGATCGTGTTGTTTTCGACCAATTTGGAGCCTGAATCGTTGGTGGATGAAGCGTTCATGCGACGTGTACCATTCAAGATCCAGATCGCGGATCCGAGTGTCGAGGAGTTTACTGAATTGTTTCGTGCCGCTTGCGAATCGATGGATATCGTCTGGCGGCCCGAGATCATCGATCGAATGATCGACACGCATTATCGGAAATTAGGCAGGGCATTCCGGCGTTGCCACGCTAGGGATCTCCTTCATCAAATCCAGTGCTTGGCGGCTTACCGAGGCGAGCGTTGTGAACTGAGGAATGAGTTCATTGACCAAGTTTGCCGGAACTACTTTGGTACTGGCAATGTTTTGGACAAAGGCAATAAGGACGCCGTCCAGGTGGATCAAACCGCAAAAGATCGAAACGACAATTCGATCAATTTAGCGGGGGAAGGGACGCAGGTTATGTCTGCGGTGTCTCCTATGCCATCGAGCACACCACTTACCAGCGTGTTGAATTTATCGAATCGTTCAGGGCTTGGGGGGAATGGAGTCCATCATCCGGTAGCACCCAAACCGTCGGTATCAAGTACTCCCTTTGGTATCTCGCAAATCCTCGGTGAGATGGCACCCGAAGGCAAAATCCGTCCGGTTCCTGCTGGGCAAATCCCACGACCGACGAATGCTCAAATTCTACCCGAGACGCCGAAGTCGCCGTCGAGTTTCGATCGGCCAACGAGGTAATCCATGAACAGATCTCTCATTCAACCTGGATACGAACCAATACCAGGGTACATACTCCGGAAGCAGGTGGGTGCTGGGGGCTACGGAGAGGTTTGGCTTTCTGATGCTCCCGGTGGGTTGCGGAAAGCGATCAAGTTCGTGTTTGGTAACGTCGACGATAACCGCGCTACCACGGAACTGAAAAGTTTAAATCGCATCCGTAAGCTCAATCACCCTTTTATTCTGTCCCTTGAGCGTGTTGAGATTGTCGAAGGTCAATTAGCAATCGTGACGGAGCTCGCGCAAGGTTCTTTGCATGACAAGTACAACGAGTACCGACAAAAGGGGTTTATCGGTATCGCGCGAGATCGTTTACTGCGCTATCTCAGTGATGCTGCTGACGGACTGGATTTTTTGTGCCAAGAGCATGACTTGCAACACTTGGACGTGAAGCCTGGTAATTTGCTTTTGATCGCAGACCGGGTGAAGGTCGCCGACTTTGGGTTGATCAAGGAATTGGAATCCAATTCCCAGTCCATGATGAGCGGAATGACACCAACCTATGCCGCCCCTGAGTTATTCGATGGGCGGCCGGGGCGTTATAGCGATCAGTACTCATTGGCGATCGTTTACCAAGAGCTATTGACCGGAACGCTACCGTTTCGAGGTAGGACTGCGGCGCAGCTGGCGAACGAGCATCTGCATAAAGCACCGAACCTGGAATCTGTTCCACTGCTAGAACGGCCGATTCTAAGCAAGGCCTTGTCGAAAAAACCACACATGCGTTATGGGGACTGCCGCGAGTTTATTCGTGCCCTATCTGAAACGCGGCAAGAGGTTAAGCTGGCATCACCGGTTGCGGAAAAGCAAAGCACGGCGAGTCCGGCAAGTCCGGCGAATCGGGGGGCGGCTCGGCGATTTTCGGGACGCAGCCTCCGTCAATCCGCAAACGAACAGGTCGCCGAGGCGATGCCGAAGTTCGAGCGGGAGATTCGTCCGATCGAATTGCAGACCGCCATGCCTCCGATTGGCCCAGACCAGATGCACCGTTCCAAGCGGATCCTCTATCTGGGTATTGGCGGTACGGGGGGTGTTGCAGTGCAACAGATTGTTGGACAGTGCGAGTATCGGGATTCCGATGATGCTCGCAAGGACGACAAGCGGACACAATGCCTTTATCTGGACACTGACAACAATGCTATAGAGCGGCTACTAGCCGCATCGCAGCCGATCCCATTACCCCATTCCGCTGTTCTCCCGTTGCGACTGAACTCATCTCAGTATTACAGGCAATCCACTTCGCCAGACCTGCTCCGAATCAGCCGTCGATGGATCTACAATATTCCAAGGTCGCAGAAGACCGAAGGGGTAAGGCCATTGGGATTGTTGGCATTTTTAGACCAAGCTCGAATATGTTTCGACAGGTTGGTGGACACGATTGATGAGTTGGTAGGCGAAGAGTCGGGGCGGCGTTCGTTGACGGTGTATCTGATTGCATCGGCCCACGGTGGTACTGGAAGCGCCATGGTTTCGGAGTTGGGATTCATGCTTCGCCAGATTTGCGCGGCGATGGAGATCGACCTGCATACCGAACTGATACTTCTTTGCGCGGATACATCGCAACACCATAACGGCGATCTGGCCGCCGCTTCAGCATACTCATGCCTCAAGGAAATCAGCGAGTACTTTGAGTCGGGAGGGCTTCACACTCCGCTCGCCTCGCTTCCTGCATCGATCGCAGTGGATCAACCACCGTTTGACTATGTCACTTTGGTCCCCGGTGGAGTTTTGGGCGAGCAAGGCGATTGGCAATATGGGATTGACCAAGCCGTGGCGTACGCGTGGGGGCAAGATCACACGGATTTAGGACACCGGTTGGCATGGATGCGTTTGCGGGACAAAAAACGGCTGGATCAAACAAACGATACCCAAGGGCTGCCATGGCTAGGAACGATCGGTCTGGCGTCGCTGGATCTGGCTTCCTTTTCCGATAGCGAGGGCTCCGCCAACCGATGCTGTTTGCTGGCAATCCAGGCGTGGACATCCCTCCTCAATCGCACGATAGCGGATTTAGGAGAGTTGCAGAATAGCCATCCGGGTAGCGAGAAGAAACACGAACAAACGGATTTGTTTTGGGTTTCCAATCTGTTTAGTGCCTGCGGCTGGAGTGCTGACGCTTGGGTCAAGCAGTTGATGGCGACGATTTCCTCGCAAAGCGGAAAGGCAGAGAAGGAACCTGCGAGTACGCCAATTTATCCAGATAAAAGAACTGCCCAGAATATCTTTGGCTCTCGTATTCTTGAGCAAGAGCAATCGGATCTCGATGCGATCGCCGAAAAGCTCGCGATCGACAACAATGAGGGGACGCAAGCGGTTTGCGATCTTTTAGAGTCTTCGCGAAAGAAATTTTTTCAATGGATTGATCGAAATCTGCTCGGGGATACACATGGTTGGATGCATTTTGGCATCATCATGAAGACCGTGTATGAGAGGTTGCTCGAAAATGCGAATCAACTCCTGGGAATCGCTGCCGATCATTGCAGTAAGCACGATCAGGTTCTCGAGACCGCATACGAAGGAAAAGACATTATTTCCCATGAAGTGGAGTTGAAGCTCGAAGCCCTCGCGCTTGAGGCTCGCATTTACTCGCTCGCCTCTCAAATGCTCAATCGCCTCGCCGGACATGTCAAGTACTTAGGTATATTGTGGGCGAATCACGCGAAACAGCTTTCCAAGGATCTGATGAGTTTGTCGCAACCCATCATGGAAAAGATGCGAATCGCGGATAAGGACTTCAATTCGAAAACGCCGGACTTCGCAAAGCTAGGCAAGGACGCTTTTACGCATGCCGCTAGCTCCTACCTGCTCGATCACACCCATATCCGTCTTCTTCACGCATGGAGCATCAAGGAAGAATCAAAACGCTATAAGCGGAGTGAGCGAGTAGAACTGAAGGAATTGTTCCGTTGCGTCAAAGAAATCATTGAGGCGACGCAAAGGCAAAGCCAGTATGTGGAATCCTACAAGGAGGACGGCCTGGAATCGCCGTCCACGACTCCGTCCTCGATTGGGTCGACGTCCGTCGAGGTAAATCCTGCTAAAGGCGATGTCGGTGTGGCTGTGCTTCCATCGCAGAGAGTGGAAGCGAGCACCGGCATTTTCCGAGTTCGTCGTATACTTGAAGTCGAGAACGAAGACATCGGTGAAGAGTTCGATCGTGTTCGATCGAAGCTTCTCGACTACGGTGGGCTGTTGCGTAATGTCTTGATGATTAGCGACGAGTTGAGCCAGTTGCTCCAGGATCGTCACTTCAAACAAGCGCACGAAAAGAGTGCGACCGTGATTTCAGACCCGATTTCAACCAGCTGCACCGTCTTGTCGGTCGGGGAACGGTTGGACCTAGACACGGTTCTCGAGCGGGTCTACCACCCGACTCCAAGCCTTCAGGAATTGGCGAATCGGGTTAGCTGTCGTGTGGAATGATCGGCGGATCGCGGTCGTTGCCTCGGCGAAAGCGAAGCTCGTCGATCCTGACACCCGCATCGAACCGAGATTTTCCCTGGATGAAGAACCCTGTCCGTTCGGAAACGGTTGGGTCCTAGATCACACCGCCGTGAGTACGGTAGGGGGTCATGTGGTCAGGTTGGTCAAGGAACCAAAAGCGCTCCCATTCCTGAACCAATGCCCGGAGGTTTTCCGAGGTGTAAATCAGTTGCTCCGCTCGACGCGAGGGAAGGGCCGAATAAATCGGCAAGGCGCAACCAACCGTAGGAAGTGCAGCCAACGATAGCAACAAACCCATCATGACTCGACGTCGCATCTGTTCTTACTCCGTGAACTGTTTAGCCTTCGGAATCGTTTCCTTCGGAGAAGGTGTCTAGATCACTATCCAGGTCCGCGTCTAGCCCGACATCCAGATCTCCTGATGCCGCTGCGTCGCGAATCTTTTGAGCGAGCGGTGTTCCCTCGATCGAGTTCACACGCTCCTCCATGATCTTGCCAGGTTTGAAGCTGACCACGAATTTCTCGGGCACTTCAACCTGCTTGCCGGTTCTCGGATTGCGAGCCTTTCGTGCCGCCCTAGGACGGACCTGAAATACCCCGAAATTCCGCAACTCAATCCGGCCTTCCTCGACCAGCGTCGCTACGATCGAATCAAACGTCTTTTGGACGATCTGCTTGATCTGCTGCTGGTTGAGTCCCGTCTCGTCGGAAATCGTTTTCACGATCTCTTTCTTTGTCACGACCGAACTCCTACAAACTTCAATGCAACCTAAGTCGTTTGTGCAATAGACTTTACTGCATCGAAGTCTATGGGACTGAGCCGCTCCCGTCAAGACGCACAAGCAACTGCTTGGGCCTTCACTAGGTACATTCCAGAGAATCGATAGAAATGATTTCGGACGCATAACCCGCAAATCTTGACATCTTTCTGCAGATTTCAATCGATTTAGCAGCCCGGAAAGGCTTCGGATTTTGCTAGCAGCTCCATTTTCACGGTTGCGCACCCACTCGGCTGAGGGGGGACCTTTGGGATGATGTCCTCCCTACCCACCCAGTTTAGCTAGGGTATCGCAAACCCGTTCAATTTCGGATCGTCCAACATCGAGATGAGTTACCATCCGAATACTTTGCTTGCTAAAAGCCATTGCGAGGATCCCTTCGACTCGGAGTTTCTGGACGGTGTCCGAAGCGGTGCCAACCGAGGGATCTACTTTGAAAATCACGATGTTGGTTTCGACATCGGTTCCTAGCAATTGGAAGTGTTTCGAACCGAGGAGGGCGCGAGCAAGCAATTTTGCATGCTGATGGTCTTCTGCCAACCGCTGGATTTGATGGTCGAGAGCGTAGAGGGCTCCGGCAGCGATGATCCCGGCTTGTCGCATTCCCCCACCGAATAGCTTGCGGCATCGTCGAGCTTTGGCGACGAACTCTTTCGAGCCTGCCAAACATGAACCGACGGGGGCTCCTAAGCCTTTGCTGAAGCAGACGCTTACCGAGTCAAATGGTTCGGAGAGTTCTCGAAGCGATTTCCCCGTGGCGACTTGCGCATTGAACAGTCGAGCCCCGTCCAGGTGCGTATTCAAACCCGCCGCGTGCGCCCAGTCGCAAATCGCTCGACTCTTTTCGATCGGGAATACTTTTCCTGCACCTCGGTTATGCGTGTTCTCCAAGCAAACCAAACGTGTCCGGACGGTGTGGTCGTTTTCGGTTCGGATCCATTCTCGGATTTGGTCCAAATCAAAGACTCCTTGCACACCTGGAACGGTTCTAGCCACCAGCCCGCTTAGCTGAGCAAATGCTCCCTGCTCATAGTTGTAAATATGGCATTCCGTTTCGCAGATGAACTCATCCCCTGGAACGCAATGAACACGCAATGCTATCTGATTGGTCATGGTCCCGCTGGGCATAAAAATCGCGGCTTCTTTGCCCAGTAGGTCCGCGGTTTTATCCTGCAAATCAACCACGGTTGGGTCGATGTCGATCACATCATCGCCGACGGGTGCCCGCATCATGGCATCGAGCATTCCCGGGGTCGGCTTGGTAACAGTGTCGCTTCGTAAGTCAATCATGAAAGCATTGATGAAAAATAGGACTCTTCGTTCGATGTAGGCTGCAAAACATCCCGCGAAAGCTTACCATGGGACCATCCCGACGGGTACTCGTTCATCGCTGTTCCTATCGCGATAAAATTCTAGGAATATCCGTATTCACGAACATCATTCGATCGATCCCATCACCCAGTCACATCGGATCCACCCGCTCCGTGTGACCTACAACGAAACGACTGTAAGATGCGTCCAGCGCCGATTGAATCCCTTATCCAAACTGGAACCAAGCTCTATTTGGATTCGATCGACCCGGATCTCGTCGTTCAGAACATGGAATGGGGGGCTGTTGGTGCCACGAGCAATCCGATCATCATCTCGAATTTGATCCGAACGGGACGTTTCGATCCTATGATTACCGAACTGATCCGTTCAGGGTTGGACGATCATGCGATCTGCTGGAAAGTTACCGATACGTTGGTCGCGTCCGCGCAGGATAGATTCCATGCGATTTGGGCAACAAACCAAGGAAACGCGGGGTGGGTCAGTTTTGAACTCGATCCGCTCATCGAAGATCCAGCGGTGGATCTTCCTCATGCGGATCGAGTTGCGAAGTACATTGCGTTGGGCAAGCAATGGTCGGAGGGGCATGACAACCGCATGATCAAAGTACCTGCGACGCCAGCGGGTTTGGATGCGCTCGAGGAATTGGCGGCCCACGGAGTCACCTTGAACGTGACATTGATCTTTACCATGCGTCAGTATTTGCTCGCTCGAGATGCCGTGTGGCGTGGGGCTCAGCGAAAGGCAACACTGGCCCATTTCAAGAGTGTCTATAGTATCTTTGTATCCCGAATCGATCAGTTCACGTCGGAACGTTATCCAGAATTGCCGGTCGCCGTTCAAGGACTCTTTGGGATCCTAAATGCCAAGCGGATTTGGAGTGCGAACGCCGAGTTTTGGGCATCGAAGAAAACACCGTTGCAACAAGAAATCATTTTTGCCAGCACCGGGACAAAGAACCCAAATGACCCACCTTGGAAGTATGTTTCCGCGTTAGCGGGGTCGGATATTCAAACCAACCCTCCCGAGACCAACGCTGCTGTTGCTGCTAGCGATCAGCAATTCACATCCAACGTGCGTTCTCTTCCTCCACAGGATACCTGTGCGACCTTGGATCGTGTCGTGCAGATCGAGGATCTAGAGAGCACGTTGATGAAACAAGGGATCGACAAGTTTGTTGCGCCGCAGAAGCAACTGCTGCAGACCATTCGCGACAAGCGAGCCGCGCTTGTTTCTTAGCAGGTTGGGTGCGGTGGCCAATCTACTACGTGAAGATCAGTTGCAGCAGACCGACGAGTACGAAAAGGGACAAACCAGCGAAGGCAATTGCGAGCCACGAAGTCCATCGCTCCGGATGGTTGACTCCATATTCCTCAGCTAGCGATGCAACCTTTGCTTCGGCTTGCATTAACGAAACCCCGAGTTCATCTCGGTACAATCGCACTGCCTCGGACCAGTACCCTTCTCGAATCAAATGAATTGCTAGCGAATCAAGATTCGACATGCTCTTTGGATTCTCTCGCGTCCTGAGTGTGCCTGCTAGCCGTGCGTGGGCCAGCTAGGATGGCGTCCGATGCGGTTTGGCTCTGGCATTTCCACTTGTTGTCGAAGGGGAAGGCCGGAGACTGGGTAAATTGCAGCGGATAGAGCAACTGGAAAGGGTTCCGGTTCGCTGACCGCTTGTCAAGTTAGGTAGCTTTTTGGTATCGGCAGTTCACTTTCCGTGGCTTTAGCGGAACCTTCATCTTGAGGCCAAATTTCTCGACTTCTATACTCCGCCCAGAACACACGGTATCGCTGAGCGTTGGCCGGCCTTCAAGCGCGAAGTGAGTATTCCTTTCCAACGGAAAGGGGAGTGTGTGCTAATTCCCTAGGAGAAGTGAGTAGGTAGTGGAACGGAATCCCAATACCGTATCCAATCTCGCGCATCATCCGCCACCAGCATGGCGTGTGCGAGTTCAAAAGTGCCGTAGGTTGTCTGTGGGGATGCTCTGCTTGCATCTGTTCTTGGGATCGGTTTGGGTTGGACTCCTTTCGGACGGGCGGCTTTATGGTCAAACACAAGGCGTTGAAATTGGGGTGCCGTTATCGGATCCTAAATTCCCGGTTGCTATCTTCGCGCATTCGGGAATCAAGTCCCAACGGGGGTCAGCTACTGTTTATCAGTTGGATGGGGGCTGCCGCATTTACCAAGGTGCGTTTGTCTCGCAGAGTGAGCAGGCCACTGTTTGGGTACATACCGAGGATGTGGAAGGGGAAACGTTTTATCGTTTGATTGTTGAAACCGAAGGTGCATGTGACGTTCGGTGGAACGAAGATCAGCGACTTCAAGACAACCATTGGATGGGCCGACTCTTTACCAAGCATGAGTTCGAGGTCTCCGTTCAGGTATGGAAGGAGAGCACCACGCCCTCTCCAGCGGTCGATTGGGCCCGTGATCATCGTCGAGAGGCGTCTAGCATGGTTGCGAGCGGGTCAGCGGATGGCATGGTTGCGAGCGGGTCAGCGGATCCGGCCATCCACTGGACCCATGACGATGATGCCAGTTATCTGCGACTAGCGTCGCAACTTCAGGAGGGAGTTTCGAATCCGGGCGCGCAGCCTCTTCCAAATTCGATGCAGGTGGGTAATGCATCGTTGGGAGGTACGGTCTTGGACGCTGGTTCCATGCAGGTGTTTGAGA
>Ga0114972_10003486_pt1 | contig 11767 bp, 15 predicted proteins | sample M_140807_EF_Meta_FD_87354 | JGI IMG/M metagenome (GOLD analysis project Ga0114972, IMG submission 87354) | Freshwater microbial communities from Lake Montjoie, Canada to study carbon cycling - M_140807_EF_MetaG | ecosystem: Environmental > Aquatic > Freshwater > Lake | place: Lake Montjoie... | reverse complement strand
GGTTGTGGGCAGCTGCACACGGAGGCCAGCCAGCTGTCCCGGCCGTTGCTGCAGCGAAGGGGCTGGTTCACGGAAGCGGCAGAGGAGGTGCTTTTTGCCGGGGTGCCATTCCAGCGCTGGCGGATGATCAAGCCCCTGACCAGCATCGGGATCCGCCATGGCTGAAGCCCAGCTCCAACAATTTCTAACCAAAGTGGCGCAGTTGAATGCTTTTGTTAGCCGCTGCCAATCCCAGCCAGACTTACTCCAAAGTTTGCGGGAATGTAGCCACCATCAGCAGGTGGTTGAACTGGCCCAGTCCATGGGATTTGATATCGGCCGCCGTTGGGGGGATGCGGCGGATTCAATTAACCATGATCACGATAGTTTGTTGGCAGGAAATTTACCGGCCCTGGGTCAGGAGACCAGCCAGATTCTGCTGGAAACGGGCGGCTTCCGGCTGGTGCGACTGCATTCCTGTTCGGCTTCCAGTGCGCCAGGCTTTTGGTATGACCAAGCGGAGGCCGAATGGGTGTGCCTGATGCAAGGCAGTGCTCGCCTTCAATTTGAGGACGAGGATGGTGAGCGCGAACTGAACCGGGGCGACAGCTTGATGATTGCTCCGCACCGTCGCCACCGTCTCGTGGCCACCGACGGAGGCGCCGGCACCATCTGGCTGGCCCTGTTCTGGACGATGGACTCCGGTAACGACGTCAGTTTTTAAAGGGCTGGAACTGGGGTTTGGCTGGAGACGACGAAGGCGGATTGATGACCTTGGTGTCACAGCTAACCGAACCATCGCTGCCAGAGACGCAGTTGATTGGGGTGACCTTGGTTTCCGGACCGATATTGCTGCCCCGCTGGAGTGTGAAGGTTTCCACCTGGGCCCTGGCCGGTAACACCCCCACAGCCAGCGACAGCAGAGCGGCCGTCGGCAGCACCCAACCCCTGGGGTGAATGATCTGGCGCCCAGGACCGGGTCGCCCGGAGAGGAAGGGGAACATGCCTGCCGACATTGGAGAAAGTTGTGACCGAACCCACTTTGGCGCCTCAATCGCCGCTGTGGTGCTCCTGTCGAATTTCCTCAAGCAGAAGATCCAGCTGGCCCAGGGGATCGCCCCCCAGGTCCCCGTCAGCTGGGTCGGCCAAGGGATGGTTGCCTTGATCTTCCTGTAACCAAAGCGCTTCGATCGAACAGAGTTTTTGCGCCAGACCGGCTAATCCCTCCCGGGATTGGATCCGTAATAACTCTTCCAGCAGAACGGGCATCCGAATCGACGCTGCCCTCAGGGCCCGCCGCAAATCGGACTGGCTGCGGCCACTATGGCGAAGCCAGTCCTTGAGAAAGCTCTGCAGGTCCTCGAGCTGGTCGGCGCTGTGCTGGTCAGCGCTGTGGTGGTCGGCACTGAAGGTGGTGGGCATGCCGGAAGCGGAGGGATCAGGAGATGGGGAACCAGCAATCCAGTCTGCTCTGAGCCCGGCGGCGGATCTCAGGGGTGAGATGCCGCCCGCACAGGCCCAGCAGGGCCGTCAGGGCGACCATGTCATCGCCGAAGCCGATGGCCGGTAGAAAATCGGGGATCAGATCGACAGGGAACAGCAGATAGGTGAGGGCCGCGAGCACCGTCAGCCTTGCCTGGTGGGGCGTACCAGCGTCGAGGAGCATCTCGAAGCATTCCAGGGCGGGTCGGGCCACGCTGCGCCCGGCCCGCCGGACCAGTCGCATCAGCAGATTTTCGTCTACAGCCACTCCGGGAAGCACCTCAGGATCGATGCTGGGTTGGGTAGGGGCAGCGTCAGACGAAGCCGTGGTCTTTGGGGAAGGGGTTGTAAAAGCCATCGCTGGGGAAGGGGCCAAGAAGGCTCAGGGAGAATGCCTTAGGGCGTGATTGCTTTCCTTTTTAACCCCATCTTGGCCCCTGCCCAGGACGGTTGTCCCCCCATCAATCCGGCTCGACTAAACCACTCTCGAGGCCCGTTTTGCGCAGTTTGCGCAGGGCCCGTTGCACCACTTGGCGGCAGTACTCCCGACTGCATTCCATCTGGCGAGCGACCTGCGCCAGGGTGCGCCACTCATGGGAGCCATCGAGACCGAAACGCAGCATCACGATGGTTCTCTCTTTGGGGGTGAGATTGGATTGGTCCAGCAACAACCAAACCGAGGCATTTCGTTCGGCCTGTTCGGCCCTCTCCATGGGGGCGGGGTCCGGGCAGGGCAACAGATCGACCAGTTCGGAGGGGTCGGATTTGGAGGGGACGGTCCCCTGCAGGCTGACCGTGACACTGCGCAGATCCCATCCCAGCAGCTCGTCGATTTCCTCGATCGAGACATCGAGCATGGTGGCCAGTTGCGAGGGGTTCGGCAGCTGGCCATGGCGCTGCAGAAAGCGGGACTTGGCGGCCCTAAGACGGGTTAGTTTTTCGTTGATGTTGACTGGAATGCGGATCGTGCGGCTCTGGGTGGAGAGGGCACGATTCAGGCCCTGGCGAATCCACCAATAGGCATAGGTACTGAAGCGATGGCCCCGGGTTGGGTCATATTTTTCTACCGCTCTGGTGAGCCCGATATTGCCTTCCTGAATCAAATCGAGTAAGTCGAGGCCCTTGCCCTGATAGCGCTTGGCCAGATTAACCACAAGCCTCAGATTGGCTGTGATCATCTGTTCCTTGGCCCGTTCCCCAACCCGCACGACGCGTCGCTCAATATCATTGTATTCAGAGCTTTCGCCTTGGCCCTTGGTCTCCAGGTGGCGTTCCTGGAGCCGCAGCATCGCCTGGACCTTGTGGCCCAAGGTGAGCTCCTGCTCGGGGGTGAGTAATTGATGACGGCCGATTTCGCCGAGAAAAGCACTCAGGGAACTGGCCATGAAAAAAACTTGAGTCTCATTCAAAGCTACGAGGGAAAATCTTAAACGCCCGAAGCAGCAGAATCCCTTCTAGTTTCAGGGTTCTTCATTGATTATCCTTGCTTTGATGATCTGTATTTTTACCGAATTTGTGCTGGCCGGGGGCCAGGGTATATGGGAAATCTTTATTGCCCAGGGCTTTTGGCGTGGTCAGTCCAATATTGATTGGTTGATTCCTGCCAGATGATTTAACTTTTTGCCTTGCCTTCCGACCCACGACCCCTGTCCAATGCTTGGGGGATGGGGCCGGCGGCTCGGCAAGCCAGCTACCGTCGCATCCAGCTCTGTTCCTTGGCCGATGCCATCCCTGCCCTTTCTTGACTCCCCCGTGGTTCCTAGGGCTCTGATGGCCTATGGCCATTACCTGAGCTTTATGGTCTGTTTTGCGGCGCTGGTGCTGGAGCGTCGTCTGATCCGTCCCCAACCGGACCGCCGTGATGCCATCTGGATGGTGGTGACCGATGTTGTTTACGGGCTGGCGGCCTTGGGCGTGTTGATCACCGGGATCATGCGAGTCCTTTATTTTGGACAGGGCAGTCCTTTCTATACGGAGAACCCCCTGTTCTGGTGGAAGGTTGGGACCTACCTGGCGGTCGGAGGCCTATCCCTCTACCCCACTATCACCTACATCCTTTGGGCCATCCCCCTGCGCAAGGGTGAACTTCCCCAAGTGAGTGAAAGCCTGGCGACCCGTCTGAAATGGATCTTGAACATCGAGATTCTGGGCTTCGCGCTGATTCCGCTGCTGGCGTCGCTGATGGCCAGGGGCGTTGGTCGACCCCTTTGATGGCCTGATCCGTTCACCATGGCGGCCGTAGCGAAGTTTCCCCCCTGGTGCGGCCGTTGGGGCCTGGGCTTGGCTGTTGTGGCCTGGGCGAATCTGTCCTCGCTTCGGGCTGCGGACCTGCCGCCGGCGTGCCCCCGATCCGTCGCAGTGCAGGATCGACCAGAACTGGCCCGCCTGCTGCAGCCGTCTCTGCAATCGCCGGGGGGGGGCGGCGATTACCGCGACCAGATCCAGGCCACGGTCGTGGGATCGCCCCGTTTAACCCATTGGTGCGTCTGGATTGAGCCTGGATCCAGGGAGCAGCGCTGGCAGCCCGCCATTGGGGCGGCCCTCAGCCGTTGGCAGCAAGTCCTGCCGATTGATCAGGTCCCGAATCCGGACCAGGCCCAGGTGCTGGTGTTGCATCGGCGTCCTCCATTGGTGCATCTGGAGGGTCGGCAGCGGGCCAGCCATGGCAGGACCACTTTGACGGCCCGCCACGTCAACCGCGGGGGGCAGTGGCGACTGGAACCCTCGTTGGTGGTAATGGTGGATTCGACCCAGCGCCAGGAGGGGATTCAGGCCACAGCCCTGCATGAATTGGGCCATGCCTTCGGTCTTTGGGGCCATAGTTTGAATCAAGGCGATGTGATGGCGGCCTCCCCCGGGGCCAGGCCCCTGCTGCAATTGAGCCCCAGGGACCTGGCCACCCTGAACTGGTTGTACCGACAGCCCACGGGTTACGGGCGTCTCTGGACCGCTGCCCCCTAGGGGCGGTCTGCCCGTCGCAGCAGTCGGCGCTCGCAGCGATCCAAAGCCTCCTGGCAGTTGCCGACCATCAGCAAACCTGAGCCCCCCCACAGCAATCGCCGGGCCAGGTCGGGAACGGCTGCCCCCAGCTGCCGATGGGCCCCAAAGCCCCGCTGCTGGAAGTAGCGCACCAAGCGAGCGTGCTGTCGCTCCTGATCCCGGATGGCCAGCAACCAGGCCCGGCGACAGGGAGTGAACTCCAGCGCCCAGGCGAAGGTGGCCGCCCAGAGCAGTTCGCCCACCCCCCCGGTCTCTTGCCCCTGGACCCGCATGGTGTCGAGATGCAGTCCCGATTCCCTGGGAATCGCCCACCCCTTGAGGTCCCCCAGTAGCAGGGGACCCTGGCCAGGCCGGGGCCGGGCCACCGCCACCCGCAGGTTCCACAGGCCCAGGCGCCGGGGGGCTTGGATCCGCAGCAGCCTTCCTTGGTTAGCGGCCATGGCTTCGATGCGCTCGAGGGTGAGGGCCAAGATTTAGGCGGCCCCACTGGCTTCATCTGGGTAGGGATCCGCCAGGACGACGGCCCCCATCGGCAGCGGGCCATAGAGGTGGGGGAACCATTCCCCCGTGTCGGGGGCGCTCTCCTGGCGCAGGGGCACTCCGGCATCGGCGATCGCTTGGGGGTCGAGGGCCAACAGCACCACATCGGCGGCATCGGCAAAAAAACGCCGATAGGTCGCGGCCACCTGGTGACGCCAGCTGGCATGGACAAAGCCGACCTGCTCGAGCGTCATGCCCCGGGTGGACCAGGGGTAGAACCCCACCCGTTTCGCCTGGCGCCATTCCTCCGCCAGAGTGAGGTGATACAACCAGCTCGGGGAATGCCAGGCCCGGCGTTCGCCCCAAGGGCTTGCCATGACAGCCTTCAAGGCGGGACTTTCCAGCCAGGCCTCCAGCCAGCCCCGGAGGGCCTCCAACCCTGGCTCGAGCGCGAAGCGCTCGGCATCGAGGCCGCGAAACTGCCTTAAAAATGGCAGGATCAACCATTGGAGCTCGGCACGTTGGCTGGTTTCCGGACTATCGAGTAGCCCCTGGTTCCAATGCCGCAGCAGGCTTAGGGCCTGTTGGCGGGCTGCGCTGGCATCCCCGTTGGGGTGACGTTCCGGATAGCGGCAGTGATCCAGAAGCGCTTTGAATTCACCATCACAGCTGGCGATCAGTTGGACGGCCAACCGATCCTCGGGCCAACTTTGGCCTGCCTGCTCCAGGCTCCAGCGCACGATCTCTTGGCTTTCCTCGATCACCCTGCCCTCGGGAAGCACAAGCACGGGCACCGTGCCCTTGGCGGAAGCGGCCAGCAGTTCGGGCGGTTTGGCGGCCAGGCAGACTTCGCGCAATTCCACCTGGACCGCCGTTGCCGCTAGGGCCAGGCGGGCACGGATCGCAAAGGGGCAGCGGCGAAAACTATAAAGAATGGCTAGTTTTTTGCCCCCCTCACTTTTTTCAGTCCAGGCCACTTTCTGGGGTTGAATTTCAACCATCGCTGGGGGAATCCCGACCGCGGGCGAGCAGCAGCTGGCGCTGACGTTCGGCAAAACGCTGGCGATCACTGTTGGAGTGAAGCGCAATACAGTAGCGACAACTCACTCCTTCGACATAACTGGGCAGTTCGGTATCCTGCCGTGACAGGGGCATGCGGCAGCCATGGCAAAGGGCATGGCTGCCGCATTGCAGTTTGTGGTTCAGACTGACGCGTTGATCAAAGACAAAACATTCGCCGCTCCAGCGACTTTCGGTGATGGGAATCTGCCTCAGATAGTTGAGGATGCCACCCTGCAGGTGATACACCTGCTCAAACCCTTCCCGCAGCAGAAAAGCCGTTGCCTTTTCACAGCGGATGCCACCGGTGCAAAACAGAGCGAATCGTCGCTTGGGATGGTCCTGGAGATAGGGCTTCAACGCCTTGTGGGTCCAGGTCGGAAATTCCCGGAAACTGGTGCTATGGGGATGGATCGCCCCTGGGAAATGGCCCACCCGCACCTCATAGGCGTTGCGGGTATCGATCAACACGGTGTCGGGATCATCCACCAGCCCGTTCCATTGCGCCGGCGGCACGTACACGCCGACCCCCTGCTGCGGCAGCACATCGGGGCGGCCCAGGCTGACAATCTCGTTCTTGAGGCGCACCTTGAAATGGCGGAAGGCCGGGGCTGTTGCTGCACAGCCCTGCGCTTGCAAGGGGGCCAGGCCAGGCACCAGCTCCAGTTCGTTGAGCATGGTCTGCAGCGCCGATTCCGATCCCCAGAGACTGCCGTTCACCCCTTCACTGGCGAGCAGCACGGTGCCCTTGAGCTGCAGGGAATGGCCGAGGCGGCTAAAGCGATCGCGCAGCTCGGGCAGGGACCCGGGTTCCAGGGTGGCAAAACGGTAGAAATTGATGACCTGCTGGGACATGGGCTGGTCCTTAAAGGGTCACGGGGAAAGCTGGCATGGGCTGTTGTTCCATGACCCGGACGCCTGCGGCTGCCAGTAGGGCTCGGTCGTTGCTCTGGCTGGGGTTGGCGGTGGTGAGCAGGGTGTCGCCGTAAAAAATTGAGTCGGCCCCCACCAACAGGCAGAGGATTTGGGCTTCTCGCGTCAGCTGCTCCCGACCGGCGCTGAGTCGGACCCGACTCCTGGGCATCAGGATCCTGGCCGTGGCCACCATCCGCACCAGATCCAGGGGATCGACCGGCGGGCAGTCTTCTAAAGGGGTTCCGGGGACCGCCACCAGGGCATTGATCGGCACGCTCTCGGGATGGGGATCCAGGTTGGAGAGCACTTGCAGCAGGGAGGCCCGGTCATGGCCGGATTCGCCCAAACCAATGATGCCCCCACAACAGAGCGCAATGCCGGCCTGGCGCACCCGGGCCAGGGTTTCCAGGCGCTCCTGATAGGAGCGGGTGGTGATGATCTCTCCGTAGTGCTCGGGACTGGTGTCAAGGTTGTGGTTGTAAGCGCTCAACCCCGCCTCCGCCAAGCGGTCCGCCTGGGATTTGGTGACCATGCCTGCCGTGACACAAGCTTCGAGTCCCAGGGCCCTAACGCCCCGCACCATCTCAAGCATGGCTTCAAAGGGCGCCCCCTCGCGGATTTCGCGCCAGGCCCAGCCCATGCAGAAGCGCTGGGCGCCGGCTTGGCGGGCCCGCTGGGCCCGGCGCAGCACCCCTGCCACGTCAAAATCGGATCGGTCGGTCACATCACTGCTGTGATGCAGCGACTGGGGGCAGTAAGCGCAATCTTCTTCGCAACCGCCTGTTTTGACGCTGAGCAGGGAAGCCAGCTGCACCCCATAACCGGGATTGGCCAGGCGATGGACCGACTGGGCCTGCCAGATCAGGTCGACCAACGGCAACTCAAGCAGGGCCTGAATCTCAGGGGTGGTCCAATCGTGGCGCAGCATCATCGATTTCCCTGGACGCCCCCAAAGCGGCGGTGACGACCCTGATACTCAAGCAGGGCCTTGAGCAGGGCCTCCTCATCAAAATCGGGCCACAGCACCTCGGTGATGTAAAGCTCGGCGTAGGCCAGTTGCCACAGCAAGAAATTGCTGATTCGTTGTTCGCCACTGGTGCGGATCAGCAGATCGGGGTCCACCTGACCGGCGGTGAGCAATTCGGCGGCAAAAGCCTCCTCATCGATGGCATCCGCCGTTAGCTGGCCCGCAACCACTTGTTCGGCCAGGCGACGGGCCGCCCGCACCAGCTCCCGCCGGCCGCCATAATTTGTGCAAACGTTGAACTGAATGCCGGTGTTGCTGGCGGTGCGGCGGGTGGCCTCACCAATCTGTTCGCGCAGGCTTGAAGGCAGTTGCTCCAGATCGCCGAGAAAACGAATCCGCACCTGTTCCCGTTCGAGGGCTTCCAGTTCCCGCGCCAGCACCCTTTCAAAAAGGGTCATCAAGAAGGTGACCTCCTCGCCTGGTCGGGTCCAGTTCTCGGTGGAGAAGGCATAGGCGGTTAGGGCTCCGATACCCCAATCGCTGCAAAGCCGCAGGGTGCGTTTGAGGGCTTCCACTCCGGCCCGGTGGCCCATGACCCGGGGCAGGCCCCGCTGACGGGCCCATCGGCCATTGCCATCCATGATCAAGGCGACGTGGGCGGGCAGTCTCTTGCGATCCAGACCGGCGGGCAAGGGCCGTCTCTGGGGGGAAAAGGCTGTCGCCAGGGCGCGACTCATCCGCGGTTATCCGGCGTGTCCTGGATCACGCTACGCCCACTTGGAACCGAGGCCACCGCTTCGGTGAGCAGATCCTGCAGGCGACTGCTGGTGATCGGCCGCTCCAGGCGGCCCAGGCGCGCCAGGGAAAGGGTGCCGGTCTCTTCGGAAACCACCACACAAAGACAGTGCTCATGGCGCTCGGTGAGGCCGAGGGCCGCCAGGTGGCGGGTGCCATAACGGTGAATTCCCTGGCGCGACAGGGGCAGGATGACCCCGGCGGCGATGATGCGATTTTTCTGGACCAGGACCGCCCCGTCGTGCAGGGGGGTATCGGCGGCGAACAGATTGAGCAGCAGATCGACCGAGAGCTTGGCGTCGAGGGGAATGCCGGGGTTCAGGAAATCCTCGGGGCGCAAATCGCTGCCCAGGTCAAGCACCACCAGGGCCCCCCTGCGCGACTGGGACAGTCGTCCGGCCGCCTCAGTGATCACATGGACCGAGCCGGAAACCAATTGGTCCCGGCTGCGGTCCGCCCAGAGCACACCCAAACGCCCGGTGCCCAGCAGTTCCATCAGACGGCGTAATTCGCCTTGCCAGAGAATGGCCAAGGCCAAGCTGCAGGCCAGGACCAGGGCATCCAGCAATTTGCTGGTCAGAGGTAAAGGGACAAACCTCTGAATCAGCCAGGCCAACGAAACCAGGAACAGATACCCACGCAGCAGCCAGAGGGTCCGTGATTCGCCAACGCGGCCGAGTAAGAGGACCACAAATAATGTGGCGAACAGAAGGTCTAGAAGAAAAAGGAGCAGATCGTTGTGCTGCTGCCAAATCACGTCAGACACCTAGGGCTGTCAACTAGCCCTTCTTTGCCCCTACTTTAGCGCGCTGAGGCGATGGGGAAGGACGTCGTAGCGCAGTAAATCGGCCGGCTCCTCACGCTTTTGCACCACGTCCGCCCCACCCCCATGCACCAATACCGTGGCAGGGCGGGGGATGCGGTTGTAATTCGACGCCATGGAAGCGTTGTAGGCACCGGTGGCGAACACCGCGACCACATCACCGGTTGTGGTTTCGGGCAGGGCCAGGCCAGTGAGCAGGACGTCTCCCGATTCGCAGTGTTTGCCCGCCAGGGTGATGGGTTCGGCCGCCGGGGCGGTCGGTCGATCGGCCAACACCGCCGTGTAGCGCGATTGGTAGGTGATGGGTCGAGGGTTGTCACTCATGCCGCCATCGATGGCCACATAGGTACGCAGGCCTGGAACCGTTTTACGGCTGCCGACGCTGTAAAGGGTGACCCCGGCACTGGCGATCAGGGAGCGGCCGGGTTCGCAGAGCAGCCGCGGCAAGGTCAGGCCCCGCTCGCTGCAGGCGGTCGTCACCGCGGTGGCGACATCGGCCACCCATTGTTGGATCGACGGGGGGTCATCGGAGCTGACGTAACGGATGCCCAGACCCCCGCCCACATTGAGATCGGAGCAGGGATGGCCTAAGGAGCGGGCCAGGACTAGGGCGTCGGCCATGACGCTGGCCAAATCTCGATGGGGCTGCAGTTCAAAGATCTGGGAGCCGATGTGGGCATGGAGCCCATCCAGACAGGCCCAGGAACAGCCCGCAAGGTGCCGCAGCACGGACTCCAGTTGGTCGGGATCGAAGCCAAATTTGCTGTCAAGATGGCCAGTACGGATGTATTCATGGGTGTGGCACTCGATCCCGGGGGTGAAACGCAGCATCAGGCGCACGGGGCCGGGATGGGCCGGGGCGATCTCACTGAGCAGTTCCAGATCCAGCCAGTTATCGACCACCACCGTGACCCCGTGGCTCACCGCCAGCTCAAGCTCCTGCCGGGACTTGTTGTTGCCATGCAACACGATGCGATCGGGGGGCATCCCCCCTTCCAGGGCCGTCAGCAGTTCGCCGGCAGACACCGCATCCAACCCCAATCCTTCGGAGGCCACCAGGGCCGTGATCGCCAGGGAACTATTGGCTTTTGAGGCATAAATAGCCAGGGAGGGACCGGCATAGGAGTCTTCCAGGGCATGGCGGTAGGCCTGACAGGTCGCCCGCAGGGTGGCTTCATCCAGCACATAAAGAGGGGTGCCGTAGTCGCGGGCCAGGTCACTCAGCAGGCATCCCCCCACCATCAATCGCTCCTGGTCGTCCAGGCAGGCACTGATGGGGGCCAGGTTGCGATTGGGGCTGCTCGGATCCACCCCGCTTTCGAAGGGACGGCCCGGGGGAATGGGCTCCCCCACGGTCCCCATGGCATCGGAGCCGTGGAGCGTCGGGGCAGCGGCTGAGGGGACAGACGGAACCATGACGCGTCCGGGGCAGGAAGAATTGAGGTTGATGGTAGGCACGACCCCTGGAAGGCGAACGATGATGGCAGGCCCGGCATCGCTGGCTTGCTGATGGAATCCTGCGACCTGGGCATTGAAGACCTGCAGGCATGTCTGGACCTGGACCGCCTCAGCCTGGGCGGTCTGTGGACAGAGCAGCAGTGGCAGACCGAGCTGCAGGAGCCGGCCAGACCTGTTGTGGGCCTGCGCCTGCGGGGGGAGTTGTTGGCCTTGGCCTGTGGCTGGTTAGTGCTCGATGAATTGCACATCACCGCGGTAGCGGTGGTGCCCGAACGCCGGCGCCAGGGCCTCGGTCGCCAGGTTCTGGATCTGCTGCTGAGGCGGGGACATGGGTTGGGGGCGCTCCGGGCCACGCTGGAAGTGGGACGGTCCAATGGCGGGGCGCGGGCCCTTTATGGCTACTTTGGTTTTCAGGAAGCGGGAGTCCGTCGCGCTTACTACCGAAACGGAGAAGATGCCCTGATCCAATGGCTGAATCTGGCAACGACAACAGGGTGGGGAAACCCGTAGTTGTTTATGTAATAAGGGCGTGAAAACCGCATTTCCACTGATGGCGTAGTTTCCCAGATCGATTGCGCCACCAAGGATTTTCCCGTATTGAGCTGATTAGCCCCATTCACCCCTTCGATCCTGATAGGTTGGGTTCACTTGTCAAGGCTCCCGCCCATGTTCGAGCGGTTTACCGAGAAGGCCATCAAGGTGATCATGCTGGCCCAAGAAGAAGCCCGACGGCTCGGTCACAATTTTGTGGGCACCGAGCAAATTCTGCTCGGGCTGATCGGCGAGGGCACCGGCGTGGCGGCCAAGGT
>Ga0114972_10003482_pt1 | contig 11770 bp, 12 predicted proteins | sample M_140807_EF_Meta_FD_87354 | JGI IMG/M metagenome (GOLD analysis project Ga0114972, IMG submission 87354) | Freshwater microbial communities from Lake Montjoie, Canada to study carbon cycling - M_140807_EF_MetaG | ecosystem: Environmental > Aquatic > Freshwater > Lake | place: Lake Montjoie... | reverse complement strand
ATTTTTACACCCATGCCTGCGTAAGAAAAAATTGGTTTTAATACATAATCATTTAAGGCTAATGGTTGTGTTAACTCATTTAAAAAATATGTTTTTGGAATAAATGGATGATCTAAAAATGGGAGACAATATTTACTGATTCTATAAAACCAATTGGGATGATTGATCCATTTGATATTGTAATCTTTTTGAAGTGAAACGATTTTTTTCCATTCATCATCTTTTATATCTTCAAAAACAATTCTGTTGAATATTCTTTTTACAAGCGTTTGTTCCCCTGTTGAATTGATATAAAATAATTGATTCCCGATTGGAATTAAATCTTTTATACAGACTGTTTCGATTTCTAATAAATTGCGAATGCTTACAAAATCAATTAGCGTTTTTTGATGTTGCGGCTCAAATTCAAGCAGGATAGTATGCTTGGCTTCCTCATTTCCAATAATCAAATCTTTTAGAAATTCTATGTACTTTGTTTTGTTGAAATGATTGAAGTAAGAATAAAAGCTTTCTGGAATGGAAAATATTTCTTTAAAAAGTTCATCTAAATATATTTGCAATCCAAACACCGAAGGGAAGCCCTGCATTTCAATCAACTGGGGCTCGATTTCATTTTGTTGATTTTTACAAATTCCAAAATCAAAAACAATAATCTCAGGTAATTCGGATTCTCCAGGTATTGAAATATGGGAAGGGATACTCGGAGCCGTGAGTTCTTTAAATGATGGATGAGCAATGAAATCAATAATGTGTTCGCATGTTTCTTGCATTTGTTGGCTCAAACGATTAGGAACAAATAAAGGTGTTTCTGCAATTCTAAATCCTGGTTTTGTTTGAGTAAGTTGTTCCAGTTTTTCCAGGAAAAGTTGATATTTTTCATCTGTAAAGGATGCATTAAACTGCTCTCTAATTTCCTTAATCATGTTGTAGCGCTTTTACAGATAAGTCAATAAATTGGGGGATGATACAATTATAAGTTAATCGTATTTTTTCCGGATCATTGAGTTGCTCAATCATTGATTGATATTTTTCTACTCCATAATTTTCAAGAATCATTTTTTTCTTTTCTTCAGATTGAAAGTGGATTGACATACCTTCAACATCTGCTTCAGGATGAAATTGAGTACCTATCATGTATTTGTTTATTCTCAATGCCATAACAGCTCTCTCATAAGGAACATGAGTTCTGTCTTTTTCAATTGCAAGAACCGAGGATCCACACAAAGCAATTCTTTCAAGATTGGGCTCTGTAACTTGGTAGTCTCTATTATCAACTGCAAAAAAAGGATCTGTTAGTCCTTCGAAAATATTTTCTTTACTTTCCTGGTCAATTCTATGAACCGGAAATACACCAAATGAAGTGCTTCTTCTTTTTGTAACTTTTCCTAATTCTAAATGAGCGCAAATCATCTGAAAAGAATGACAAATGAAAAACACATATTTTTTTCTAAGATTATTTTCATTGTTGTTATACGCCAACAAATCATCTATCCAATTATAAAAATCTACTTCCCATTCATTTGCAGATTTCTCTAATGGATTGCCAGGTCCTCCAGAACAAATGTAAATATCAAAATTAAGACCTGGGAGCTGCTTACTATTTCTCACTTCAAACTCTTCAGAAAGAATTGGAGCATGATTACTAGTGTTATAATCATGTATAATCTTGCGTAAACACCTCATTCCCTGGTTTTCAGTGCCAGCATATAGATTGAGTAAAGCTAATTTTATTGGTGTATTCATTTCAAAAGGCGAAAGTACTGCATTTAGAAATAAATCGACATTAACGTTTCATGAGTTTTGGTCCCATACTTATAGGTATTAGATGTTTTCTTTTGTTAACTTTACAAATAGTTATGAAGACAAAAACATTAAAAAAGGACAAGGTTAATATTATTACATTGGGATGTAGTAAAAACATGGTAGATAGCGAAGTATTGAGCGGACAATTAATTGCAAATGAAATTGAGGCCGTACATGAGAACACAAAAAAAGACCATAACATAGTTATCATAAATACCTGTGGATTTATTGATAAAGCCAAAGAAGAAAGTATTAATACTATTCTTGATAATGTAGCCTTAAAGAAGAAAGGGAAGTTAGACAAGGTTTTTGTTACGGGTTGTTTAAGTGAAAGATATAAAGCTAATTTGGAAGAAGAGATACCTGAAGTAGATGCCTATTTTGGAACCATGGAATTGCCTCTTTTATTGAAAAAGTTTGAGGCTGATTACAAAGGTGAATTAATAGGTGAGCGATTATTGAGTACGCCTCAGCATTATGCTTACATGAAAATAAGCGAGGGATGCAATCGTACTTGTTCATTTTGTGCTATTCCTTTAATGCGCGGACAGCATGTTAGCAGAACAATAGAATCTATTGTAAATGAAGCAAAATCCTTAGTTAAGCGCGGAGTTCGAGAAGTGATGTTAATAGCCCAAGAGCTTACGTATTATGGATTGGATATTTATAAGAAAAGAGAGCTTCCTACATTATTACATGCTTTGGCTGATATAGAAGGATTGGAATGGATAAGGTTACATTACGCTTACCCTTCCAAATTTCCATTAGAGATCATTCAAGTAATGAAAGAGCGCGATAACATTTGTAAGTATTTGGATATGCCTTTGCAACATGCATCCAACAATATGTTGAAGGCCATGAAGCGCCAAATCACCAGAGAAGAAATGGAGCAATTGATTGGAGATATAAGAACAATCATACCAGATATTTGTCTGCGCACTACATTGATAGCTGGGTTTCCAGGAGAAACCAAGGAAGATGTTGAAGAATTAAAGTCGTTTCTGGAAAAGATGCGTTTTGATAGAGTAGGCATTTTCACCTACAGCCATGAGGAACAAACAAGCGCTCATGATTTAATAGATGATGTTTCCCCAGAAGAAAAAGAATCACGTGCGCAAGAAATTATGGAAGTTCAGCAAGAAATTAGCTTAGAAAAAAATCAAGAAAAAATTGGCAAGACATTAAAAGTGCTTGTAGATAAAAAAGAAGCAGGCCGTTATATTGGCCGAACAGAGTTTGATAGTGTGGAGGTTGATAATGAGGTAATCATTAATTCAACCACTAAACTGGCAATTGGTGAGTTTGTGCATGTAAAAATCACAAAAGCATTCGATTATGACTTGGAAGGAGATGTTGTATAAAATATAAAAAAGAATTTCGATTGGCGTTCAAACCATCATATTGTAATTACAACAACACCGGTTTTTTCTCAAAATTGGTAATTGATTATTTGGAAGATGTAGACACTCTAAAACCTTTCTATTCTCATCGCCCAAATATTGATGGGATAAAGGCTTCGATAGAGGCCAAGCAAAAAAAGCCAATTAATAGAACGTTATTGGTAGACGAGTTGCTTCAACAGTATCAATCCATTTCTACATCAAAAAAAGTGTTGAGCAATATTGAATTATTGAAAAGCGAGAATTGCTTTACGGTATGCACTGCTCATCAGCCCAATATTTTCACCGGACACTTATATTTTGTATATAAAATTGTTCATGCTATTAAATTAGCTGAGGAATTGAATATGGCATTGGGAGATTATCATTTTGTGCCTATTTACTATATGGGCTCCGAAGATGCAGATTTACAAGAATTAGGCGAAGTGCATTTGAATGGAATACATTATCAATGGAAAACCAATCAAAAAGGTGCGGTGGGTAGAATGAAAGTAGATAAGGCTTTTTTACATCTAATGTCCAAAATCAAGGAGCAGTTGAATCCTGCTAAACATGGAAATGAATTGATACAATTATTGGATGATTGCTATGTAGAAGGTGCATCAATAAGTGAGTCAACTTTTCATTTGGTGGATAGTTTATTTAATGAGTTTGGCTTAATCGTTTTCTTGCCTGATAATCCAAAATTTAAAAAATCATTTGCTGACATTACCCAGAAAGAGCTGTTTGATCAGTTTTCAAATCAAGTCTTAACTCAAACAATAAATGCCTTTCCTAAAGAATATGAACTCCAGGTAAAAGGGAGAGACTTAAACTTTTTTTATTTAAAAGATGACATAAGAGAAAGAATTGAATACATTGATAATAAATACATTGTAAACAATACATCAATTTTATTTACAGAATCGGAATTGCGAGAAGAGCTCAACAATCATCCAGAAAGGTTTAGTCCGAATGTGATTTTGCGACCTTGCTACCAAGAGTTTTTATTGCCCAATATTGCCTTTATTGGAGGAGGGGGAGAGTTGGGATATTGGCTTGAATTAAAAAATGTATTCGACTCAATAGATTTGCCATTTCCTACTTTGGTTTTGAGGAATTCTTTCTTAATTATAGATAAAAAGTTAAGCGAAGAGATGGATAATCTTCAATTGCAGGAGCTGGATTTGTTTGATTCTAAGGAGGAGATTTTCAATGCATGGGTGTTAAGAAATTCGAAGCGTAGGCTTTTGTTGGAGGATGAAAAAAATAGTATTGCTAGTTATTATGATGGCATAGAAAAGCTATCCGCTGAAGTGGATGTAACTTTGCAGGATCATGTAAAGTCGCTGAAATCCAAATCGTTAGATGGTTTACATAATCTTGAAAAGAAGATAATTAGAGCAGAAAAAAGAAAGTTTATAGAAAAAGGAGAAAAAATAAATAACCTAAAAAAATCACTTTTCCCTTTAAATAATTTGCAAGAAAGGGTTGATAATATCTTGCCTTATTACGCCACTTATGGAAATGAAATAATCAAACAATTATATATTCATTCAAAGGGAATAGATCAACAATTTTGCTTTTTGATTGAGGAGTAATTTCAGATTATGAATTGTTCTCATCTTCTTTCTCACTCATTAGGTAGGCCTTTATAAAACCATCAATTTCGCCGTCCATTACTGGTCCAACATTTCCAACTTCAAAATCTGTTCTGTGGTCTTTAATCATTTTGTAGGGGTGAAAAACGTAAGATCTTATTTGTGATCCCCATTCAATTTTCTTTTTTGTAGCATTTTTTGAATCTAAGGCCTCTTGTCTTTTGCGCATCTCTTCCTCATATAACCTACTTTTAAGCATTGCCATTGCCTTTTCTCTATTTTCGCCTTGAGTTCTTGCTTGTTGGCATTCTATAATAATGCCGCTGGGTTTGTGAGTAAGCCGAACTGCTGTTTCCACCTTATTTACATTTTGTCCTCCGCTGCCACCACTTCTAAAAAAGGCCCATTCCACATCTGCAGGGTTTACTTCAATTTCAATGCTATCATCAATTAAAGGATAAACATACACACTGGCAAACGAGGTGTGTCGTCTTGCATTACTATCAAATGGTGAAATGCGAACAAGTCTGTGTACGCCGCTTTCAGCTTTTAAAAAACCAAAGGCAAACGGCCCGTCAAATTGAAAGGTACAGGTTTTAATACCAGCACCATCGCCCCATTGCCAATCCAATTCAGAAACAGACCAGCCCTGTTTTTCTCCATACATTCTATACATACGAGCTAGCATTTCTGCCCAATCTTGACTTTCAGTGCCACCGGCGCCGCTGTTGATTTGCATCACAGCAGGTAAAGAATCGGCAGGTTCATTGAGTGTACTTTTAAATTCTGCTTCTTCAATGGCGTTATTGGCTTTAGTGAATGCCTCTTTTACTTCTGCTTCTTCTAAGGCACCTTCTTTCCAGAAATCAAATAACACAGCGAAATCCTCTACATGCATAGAAACATCGTGGTACATCTTTACCCAATACTCATTAACCTTAATCTCTTTTAAAATTGAAGTAGCTCTTGAATTGTCATCCCAAAAACCGGGAGAAAGTGTAAGTTGTTTGTCGTTATTTATTTTCGCTTCTCTGTTAGCGACGTCAAAGAAACCTCCTCAAAACCAACACACGGTCTCTCATAACTTTTAATTGCTCAGTTGTCATATTTCAAAGATAAGGGATTTTAAAAATCATAATGGGCATTAATCATCGTACTTTTTCTTTTTTCTATCGTTCTTTAGATATTTATCCCAAGATAAATGTCCGCCACCCTCTATTAAAAAAACGATTAATAAAATTAAAATGACGATGGATAAGAAAAGATTTTTTTCCCCCTCAAAAATTCCTTTGTTGGCATTTACAAAAATGATGGCGCATATCACTATGGGTATTTGTATCAATACCGCAAATCGAGTAAATAACCCAATGATGATAAAAACGCCACCCAATAAGTGAATCCATGGAATAAACATTTGTAACCAATAATAATTTTGAAGTAGAAGTGATTCGGAAAATACTTTTCTTATGACTGAATTGTTTTCTACAAATTGTATACCTTTTATAAATAAGCAAATGCCTAATCCAATTCTTACTATTACCATCCAACGATGGGTTAATATTTTTTCAAAAGCATTGAATGGATGATATATATTCATGTTGAATAATTTTATTGATGTTAAGTTAAAATAGAACAGTTGTTATCTAAATGATGTGTATCATTCTCATTTGATATACTTGATATGAATGTTTATCTATTGACGGATTAATGCTTATTTTTATCCTCAAAAAGTTTATTATTTGATTAATATTCACACACACCAGGTGTCCAAGCATGAAGGATTTGCTATTCAAAGTTTGTATCAAAATTTTGAGAGCATGACCACTCTTTTATACTATTCTATAGGATTACATCCTCGCTTTATTCAATCAGATACCTATCAGCAAGAGTTTGAAAAAATCAAGTTGTTGTCTCAAAAAGAAAATGTTGTAGCAATTGGAGAGTGCGGATTAGATAGGTTGTCTTCAACGGATTTTAAACTTCAAGAGAAAGTATTTATTGAACATATAAATCTAGCTAATCAGATTGCGAAGCCTATTATTATTCATTGTGTAAGAGCACATAGAGAAACCCTTCAGTTGCTGAAAACATATAAGGTTAATGTGCCTGTTATATTTCATGGGTATAATAACAATGAACAAATTGCTCAACAAATTATTCAAGAAAAATACATGTTATCATTTGGTAAGTCATTGTTTAACTCAAGTATTGAAACGTTATTTTCAAAAATGCCTTTAGATAAATTATTTTTAGAAAATGACAATGGAGAAAAAGATATTAAGGAAGTGTATGATCAGGCATGTAAGATTAAAAATATTTCTCTAGAACAATTAAGTTTGCAAATGAAAAAAAATTGTGTAAGAGTTTTTAATAAAACATTTAATTGATGAATGATATTTCTTGGCTTGGCCGAACAACATTGTTAATTGGAGAAGATAAAATCAGAATGCTTAATGATAAGCATGTAATGGTTGTTGGAATGGGGGGCGTAGGTTCATTTGCAGCGGAGTTTATTTGCAGAAGCGGAATTGGAACCATGACAATAATTGACGGAGATGTTGTGGATCCTACGAATCGCAATCGGCAATTGCCTGCACTGTCCACCAATCATGGAGTAGCTAAAGCAGATATCATGCAGGAAAGATTACTCGCTATAAATCCAGAACTTACAATAAAGGTTATAAAAGAATTTATTACGCCTGAAAATGTAGAAAGATTATTGCTTGAAAAGCCAGATTATATTATTGACGCAATAGATAGTGTAACGCCTAAATTAACTTTTTTAAAATTGGCTTACCAAAGTAAAATTCCAATTGTGAGTAGTATGGGTGCTGGCGCAAAATTAGATCCAACACAAATCAAGGTGGTGGATATTTCAAAAACTATGGTTTGTCCTTTTGCTCAACAAGTAAGAAAGATGCTAAAAAAAGAAAATATTTATAAAGGCATCAAATGTGTGTTCTCGCCGGAGATACCAATTTGGGATAGTGTAATGCTAACCGATGGGAAGAACTATAAAAAATCCGCTTATGGCACCATTTCATATTTGCCGGCAACTTTTGGTGCAGTGGCAGCTTCCGTTGTAATTAGAGATTTCATAAAAAAAGAAACAAAATAATAGCATTAAATGACGAAACTATCTGTCAATATAAACAAAATAGCCACTTTAAGAAATGCAAGGGGTGGAAACAATCCAGATATCATAAAAGCAGTAAAAGATATAGAGCGATTTGGTGCCGATGGCATTACGGTGCATCCTCGTCCAGATGAAAGACATATTCGTTACAGTGATGTTTATGAAATTAAAAATATAATAACCACAGAGTTTAATATTGAAGGCAATCCAAGAGAAGAAAAATTTATTGATTTAGTTTTAAAAACGAAACCCCATCAAGTTACTTTAGTGCCTGATGAAACAGGGCAATTAACCAGTAATCATGGTTGGGATACAGTTCTACATGAAAATTATTTGAAAGATGTTATTAGTGTTTTTAAAGAAGCGGGAATAAGAGTATCTGTTTTTGTTGATCCAATAGAACAAATGATTGAAGGCGCTGCAATAATCGGAACAGAAAGGGTAGAGTTGTATACAGAATCTTATGCTGCTGGATATACATCTGGAAATAAAGAAAAAGCTATAATACCTTTTGTTGCTGCAGCAAAAAAAGCACATGATTTGAACATAGCATTAAATGCAGGTCATGATTTGGATCTGAACAATCTTTCTTATTTTGTAAAAAATATACCCTTCGTAAAAGAAGTATCAATAGGTCATGCTTTAATCTGCGATTCGATCTATTGGGGTTTAGAAAACACCGTTCAACTCTATAAAAGAGCACTAAAAGGATAAACGAAATTATTTTAAAACGCTAGCTAATTTTTCTTCTAAAGCTTCTCCGCGAAGATTCTTTCCTATAATTTTTCCAGTTGGATCAATTAAGAAATTTTGAGGTATACTTTGAATGCCAAATTGTTGAGCAACAGCATTACTCCAGCCTTTTAAATCACTAACGTGCTGCCAAGTTAAACCATCATGTTTAATAGCTTCTTGCCATGCATCTTTTGACTTATCAAGTGATATTCCTAAAACGGTAAAGTTTTTACTTTTATATTTATTAAATGCATTTAAAACATTTGGATTTTCTCCTCTGCATGGGCCACACCAGCTAGCCCAAAAATCAATTAAAACATACTTGCCTCTTAGCGATTTTATATTGATCATTTTTCCATTTATATCTTCTTGCTGAAAATCGGGAATGATTTTTCCCATTCCATCATTTGAATTGTCATCACCTCCCATTTGTTGATCTATTGCTTTTTTCTCTTTAAACTCCTGCATTTTTTTTGAAATCATTGCATTAGCTTGCTCTGTAGAAAACTTGATGTCTTTGTTATGCATTACATCAATAAATGCCTGAGTCATTGCACCTAAATTTAAAATATTGATACCTTGTTGAATCAAACTATTGGAAATATTCATTCCTATAGAATAGCTGAAGCTATCAACATCATTATTTAGCGGAACTCTTTGTTGTTGGTCATTGGTTAATTTCAAATCATTTTGTGCATAACAAAATGTAGGCGCCAAAAATAAAAGGATGATTATCTTTTTCATTGTATCTAAAATTAAATTAAGTCTAATATTATACTGCAAATTAAGCGGTTTATACTTTTTATCCTAAAAAAGCAAGATTATTTAGTAGCAAAATTAACAATCGGAGCTACATTTCTTAATTATTTATTTGATTAATCGTTCTAAGCAGCGTTAAAACTTGAGTATAGCTTTCTAGAAAAATCTTGTTCTTAAAATTACTGTTGATATCGACTCCCAAAAAGTCAGGATGATTAAAAGCGTTTAATTGTTGTATTTCGCTCAATTTAATCAGGCCACCGCCTATAAAAAAAGGTTTTTCGATTTTTATATTTGATAAATCGTTGTAATCAAATTCGCTCACATTAACAACATTGTCATCTTCTTTAATGCAATCAAAACAATAATAATCACACACGTCATCATATTCTTGTAATTGGAGTTCAATTGTTTTGGTGGATTTATTTTTGATGCAAATTGTTTTTATTATTTCAATCTCGGAGGAGATAGTTTGGCAAAACGCTGGAGATTCTTCACCACATAATTGAACAAGATCTAAATCATATTCATCAATGGCAGCAAAAATATTTTCGATGGATGAATTTGCAAACAGACCAACTTTTTTTATATCTGTTTCAATAGTTTTAATTTGCTCAGATTCCGCAGCATTGTTTTTAATGTAATGCGGTGAATTTTCATAGAAATGTAATCCAACGAAATCTACAAGATACAATTCAAGTTGTTCAAACTCTTTGATTGTAGTTACACCGCAAACTTTTAGATTCATAAATTAAATATACAAAAGAATCGAAAAGGTTTGATTTTTTTTTTGATATACTACTTATTGTAAGAGCCAGTTTTTTAGGATGGTTTCACCGCAAGGAGTTAATATGCTTTCTGGATGAAATTGAACTCCTTGAACATCAAATGTCTTGTGTTGAATGGCCATAATATAATCATTCTCATCCGAAGCAGTAACTGAAAGGCTCTCCGGTATTGTAGTTTCATCAATCACCCAACTATGATATCTTCCTACTTTTTCAATTTCAGATAATCCGAAAAAAATATTTGGGGTAGGGGAATGTATTTTGATATTGGTGGAGACGCCGTGGTATACTGTTTTTAAATTTTTTAGTTTGGCTCCAAATACTTCGCCAATTGCCTGATGGCCTAAACATATACCCAATATTGATTTTGTGGAAGCAAATTCTTTAATCAAACTCTTTAATAATCCGGCTTCTTCTGGTATTCCAGGGCCAGGCGAAAGTATTATTTTGTCGTATTTATTAATGTCTTCTAAATAAATCGTATCGTTTTTACAAACATCAACTTTAGCATGTTGTATTTTTTCTACTAAATGCACAAGATTATATGTAAACGAGTCGTAGTTGTCAAAGACAAGAATTTTTCTCAAAATAAATTAATGAGGTCGTTTTTAGGATTATGCTTTTAAGCAAATTTCTTTGCATCTTCAAGAAATTTCGCAAGTCCAATATCAGTTAAAGGATGTTTAAGTAACCCTAAAATTGAATCAAGCGGACAAGTACAAACATCTGCACCAGCTTCAGCACATTTAATAATGTGATTTGGATTTCTAATAGAAGCAGCAAGTATTTCAGTTCTGTAACCTTGCACACTAAATATTTGACGCATTTGATGAATAAGATCCATGCCATCCCAACCACTATCATCAACTCTTCCAATAAATGGCGAAACGTATGTAGCGCCAGCTTTTGCTGCTAAAATTGCTTGTCCGGCAGAAAATACCAAAGTACAATTGGTTCTAATTTTGTTTTCTGTGAACCATTTAATTGCTTTGATGCCGTCTTTAATCATTGGAACTTTTACAACAATATTTTTATGAATAGTCACAAGTTTTTTTCCTTCTTCGATGATGCCTGCAAAATCAGTTGAAATTACTTCAGCACTGATGTCTCCATCTACCATTTCACAAATAGTTTTGTAGTGTTGCATAACAGCGGCTTCTCCTTTAATTCCCTCTTTCGCCATCAAAGAAGGATTTGTAGTTACGCCATCTAATATACCTAATTCATTCGCCTCTTTTATTTGTGCTAAATTGGCTGTGTCAATAAAAAACTTCATGATTGATTATTTATTTTTTTGAAAAAATATTATATTTTAAAATACAGAAAATGGCTCTTACTCCATCTTTCCAATTTATTTTTTTTCCTTCAGCATAGGTTCTGCCGTAATAAGAGATACCTACTTCGTAAATCCGTACGTTTTTTAAACGAGCTATTTTTGCAGTCACTTCTGGCTCAAAGCCGAAGCGTTTTTCATTTAGTGTAATATTTTTTATTATGTCGGATTTAAACAACTTGTAACAAGTCTCCATATCCGTTAGGTTCAAATTTGTAAAAGCATTTGAAAGAAGT
>Ga0114972_10003480_pt1 | contig 11773 bp, 8 predicted proteins | sample M_140807_EF_Meta_FD_87354 | JGI IMG/M metagenome (GOLD analysis project Ga0114972, IMG submission 87354) | Freshwater microbial communities from Lake Montjoie, Canada to study carbon cycling - M_140807_EF_MetaG | ecosystem: Environmental > Aquatic > Freshwater > Lake | place: Lake Montjoie... | reverse complement strand
GGAGCAAGCCTGACGACCCAACTCAGTTTCCTCCTCTTGGACAGTAGCCGCCGACTCTACCTCCTCCTGGGCAAACATCGCTATACCGCCTGCCTCGCCACTGGTAATCATGGCATCAGATATACTTTCCAATGGAGGCATCGGCTCCAACTTTTCCTTCACAGAAGCCCAAAGACTTTCCTTCTCAGCTACAGAGAGGTGCGGGTGCCAAAGACAGAGGGATTTCGCAATGTAGTTACGCTCACAAACAGCCCATTCAGAGAGCTTTCCTTTGCCTCCAATATCACTGTGATATTTCAATCGGATGCCTTCCGCAAATGATGTGGATTTACAGAGAATTTCGTCCATTTCGTTCATAAAGAATTTAGTCGGAATTGTTCTCCCAAAAAAAAACGGTGGCAAGTGGGTCAAAGCAAAAAAAGAAAGCCATGCTTTTTGCTGCATTGATCGCCTCACTATCCCTCAATAATGTGGCTTCTACTGGAACGAATGCGAACAGTCTCAGTCCTTCCGGGCTGCTCTCCTTAATCTCCAGCTCCCGACCTTCTAATGCAGATGTCGCTTTTGACTGCGCCTGGAGGACCCTAGCCTTAGAGTACGCTAGCGTAATCCAGCCTTGGCTACCTTCTTCTACCCTGCATGACTTATTCGACGCACTGGAGATCGAGGGGCTGAATTGCAATGCTACTTCTTCTGCTGCTCTGATAAAGGCTCATCGGCCGCTGCTCGCAGCCGGTGGGTCCCACCCCACCCGTACTTCGGGCGCCACCCTATACGTCGACTACAGTGCTGGTTCAGACGCGGATGATGGAAGCTTGGAACATCCTCTTAAGACAATTGCAGCCGCAGTAGCGCAAATTCGCACCTTACCTGCGCCGCACCAGATTGTGCTGCGCAACGGCACGCACTATCTCAGTAGCACCATAAATCTCACGTCGCCAGATAGTGGGTTGAGTATTTCAAACTACCCTGGAGAGTCCCCGGTGATATCTGGTGCCGTACCCCTACGTGGGCTCACCTGGGTGCAGAAAAATAGGACAGCTTCTCGGCAGGGTGTCGTCCCGGGGCCAGTTCTTCCTGACACCAACAATGTGTTTGGGGAGTGTGGGAAACCCGGAGTGCCCAACAAAGGTATCATGCCAAACTGGCAGGCCTGCCAGAGCTCCTGCCTGGCAGATTCTACCTGCACGTCCTGGACCTACCACAACGGTACTTTTAACCCAGGCTTCACGCACGTGTGCTGCTGGCACACGGACGGCGAGTGGCACCCGCGCTCCCAAGCCCATGCCATAAGTCAAAATGTAAGCAGCAATCCATCCCCCTCCCCCACACCACCACCCCCAGCAGTCATAGCGTGGGTGTCCAGCATACCACCAGGCACCTCACTTCCTGACTCTTTGAGGAGGGGCGGCTTCCCAGCTCTTCACGTGGGAGGGCACCGAGCCACGCTGGCGCGGTTTCCAAACGCCAACCCCGAGCTGGATGTATTCCCCAAGGGCTATATAAGCGCCGCAAAGTGGCTCCCACCAGTGAGCGGAAATGTCAGCGACTCAAGCGTCCTCATCCCCATGCCACCGGGTCAGGAGGATGGGGGAGGCGGCATGTACATAAACTACACCATGGGCTTTGGGGGGAACGCGGCACGCTATGACCCCCCCCAGTCCTTCTGGGCCAGCCCCCATTTTCAGCCCACAGGCAGATGGAATGAAATGCATCTGCGCTCCCCCTCTGGGCTAGACTATGGGAGCAGCTTGCCCCGTGCCCCCTATGGGAACCTTTCCCAGGGGGTGGTGCACAGCTGGAGGGAGCACCACTGGTTTTCTTGGATGTTTGGGGGTCTCATGCAGCAGAGCAACAGTACGGCCTTCACCTTTACCTCGGGTGGGCATCAGGGTGGGGAAGGCTGTGATGAGGCGGCAGAGTGGTGGGTGGAGGGACTGGTGGAGGAGCTAGATGACTTGAATGAATACTTTTTTGAGCCCGCCACTGGGGAATTATGGTTCATCCCTAACGCCAGCGATGCCACGGGTGCTGGAGGAGCCCCGGGGTCAGATGTCGTTTTTGATATCCCATTTCTCTCCACATTCTTCAACCTCTCTGGCACACCCACTGCCCCCGTGCAGCGTGTACTATTCTCCGGTCTGCTTTTCACTGCGGGGAGCCCAACCTTCATGGACGCAAGGGGGGTCCCAAGTGGGGGTGATTGGGCATTGGAGCGAAACGGCGTCATCCTCTTAGAGGGCACAGAACTAGTCACTATTGAGGGGTGCAGTTTTGAAAGAGTGGATGGTAATGCCATTTTCCTCTCCGGTCACAACCGCAATGCGACCGTGGCCCAGAGTAGTTTTTCTAACCTTGGGCAAAGCGCCATCGCTGCATGGGGGAAAACGCCCGGTCCTGAGGATCCCTCGCAGGGTTTTAATGCCACAGCCCTGGAAATACCCCTGTTTACGCTAGTAACGGGAAACATAGCCCACGACATTGGTCAGATTCAAAAGCAGTCCAGCTTTTATTTTCAAGCTGTCACAGCGCAGGCCACCCTGGTGGACAACATCGTTTACAACATTCCCCGAGCGGCCGTAAATTTTAACGATAACTTTGGGGGGGGGGCAGAGATGTCCCGGAACCTGCTCTTTAACACCTGCAGAGAGAGCAGCGACCATGGCGTGTTTAATTCGTGGGGAAGGCTGCCCTACATAGTGGCACTAGGTGGGGAGGGACCCTCTGCAGTCCCCCTGTACAATGACATGCACCACAACTTCCTGGTTGCCAACTACGGCGCGGACGGGGGTTGCCTGGACAATGATGATGGGAGCTCTTACTACAAGATGCACCACAACTTTTGTCCCTACGGGGGCCACAAGACCGACTTTGACGGTCACAGCAAGTGGTCGTTTAATAACCTTCATGTCTTCCCCAGCGTTTACGGGGCTAAGTGCATCGGAATCCTGCAGCAACTCCCAGTCCAAGGGTTTCCAGAGCACTACACAAACAACACGTGCATTCTGGGGAGCAATCAACCCGTACTTGCCGCAAATGCAAGGAACCTACCCCCTTCACAATTTGCCCTCTCCGTGCTCTTGGGGAACAATGTGAGCACTTTTCCCTCGTACCCCATTCACGGCTGGCGTGATATGACGGCACACCTTGCGCGCACACTAATGGACCCACTCCCCTCCACACCACACCCTACTTTCAACACTGGCAGACTATTTACACACCCACTGGCGACGCTCCTGGCCCCACTGGGTTCGCAAATTACTCGTCATTCATTGAGGCAGGCTACGACGAGGGGACTGCGTTGAGGTCTGACATGCCTTCTGTGTCTCTTATAATCCAATGGGCAAAGGAACTTCTGTGGGTGTAGGCAGTGGGGTGGTAGCCTAGGACTAGGCCTACGGAAGTGACACCAGCTGCGGTTCTTGGCATAGGACTAGTCCTAGCATTTTGGCAAAAAAAAAATAAGTTTACGACCCTTCAAAATGACCTTCATTATTTTGTCAATGATTATATGCGTAGCGGCTAAACGCCCCTTACCAACCCTACCTAACGTATCGCTAGGCGAGGTGGAAACGATAGTTGACTGGAGTTCAAACCATTGCTCTTGTGAGCAGTCGCCCGGCTGTACGGATCCAAATGATCCAGATTACACTGATACTCCTCCACGCGCCTATGTGAGCAGTGATGGTGTTGCACACTTGTGGTCGACCGACGCAGAGTCTCGACAGGCGCTCCGAAAGGCACTCAACCCGAACGATCCTTTTTTCCACAACTGCACAGTGCATGCTGCTTCACAATTCAACTGTTTCACCTCGGGTTATGATTTTCAAACTTGGATTCACTCTCCATACATGTTACCGGACGGGGATACTGCTTTTGCTTTCGTGCACATGGAGTATCACGGGTGGCAATGCGCGGGAAATTCATCTTGTGGGCACAGCGAAGGCGGGGACTGCGCAAATGAGGCAATTCAGCTTTGGGTCTCGACCAACGGAGGGTGGGATTGGAGTCCCGCTCCCGATGCATCTCCCTCAAATCTTGTCGCTGTGAGCCCCTACACCTATGAATATTTCCGGGATTCATTCAATAGCAGCGAGATGGGCTTTGGTGACCCGAGCTCCATCGTGTTTGACTCCAAGTCTGGTTTTTTTTTCGTTCACATATCTGCCTCAAATCCTGAAATTGGTTTGAATGGTTACACGGGGGCTCAGCAGCGAGGCCAATGTCTTCTTCGCTCGTCTACCCCTCTCATAGCCTCAACATGGAGGGCCTGGGATGGTAATGATTTCAACGTTGAATTTCTAAACCCCTACCTCAACCCTCCCCTCAATTACTCAGCGCATGCTTGCACCCCTGTGAACACTTCCATGATACTTGTCAATGTAGGCTGGAGCACTTACTTTAATAAGTGGATATCCTCCGGTTTTGGAAGCTACGAGTACCCCAACGGTACCGTAATCAACTGTTGTGGCGCGTGGCTTTACAGTGTTTCCTCCGACCTCGTGAATTGGGACACTCCCCAGCTACTGAGACCCAACAAGCAGGAAGGAGAATTCAAGGACTGGGAGTATGACCCCGCTTTCCTTGATGAGACAGCTTTCTCGTTGCGGGGGTACCGAAATTGGCACGAGAGTATCGGGAAGGACACCGCTCACCTCTACTTTTGGCAGCAAGATCTTGGACATAATGGGAGATCTATAAAAAGACAAAGTCTCACTTTTTTGTAAATAATAATAAATAATAATAATAAGAGACTCAGTCACCCAATTGTAAAGTCGTGAATATAGTGAGCCAGGTTGAGTGGCTCCTTACTTGCTTGCCTTCCTTCCAGTGTGTTTGCAGTGGCAAAAGCGATGTCGGGTGAAACGAGGGAGGTGAAATAAAGGGAGGAGACACCCCCACCCAAACGTCCATTTTGGGCTCTTCCTGGGCGCCCACCCCCAGTACACCTCACTAGCAATTGCATCCTTTCAAGATCTCTCACACAATCCCCATACACACGAGCGTAGGGGATTTCTCGAGTTTCTTGGGGCCCACAGAGGGAGCACGAAAGAGTGTTAGCTATGGCAAGGAGCCTGTCTATGGAGAAAGTAAAGGGACCATCCCCAGTAACAAGCTTGCGCCCTACTCCAAGTCCACCTGCACCCACCACCTTTTTTTTCCCGCTCGTCCCTCGAGAAAAGTATCGAGGGTCGGTGGATGGAGGGTTGTGCCCTGCACAAAAGGCGGCACAGACTAATAATCGAGTGAAAAATGGACAGCTTTCTACGTCTCTAGCCGAAGTAGATACCTGCGCAGCTACATGAGGATGGGAGGCAGGCGAGGGGGAAGATAAAACCCGTCTTTGGGAGCCCGTGGGTTTGGATGTGAGGGCGGGCGAGGTCCGAGAGAGGAGGCCCATTTTAAATGACTCCAGGGCTGGCAAGCACAGGCGATGGAGGGTTTGTGGATCAATAGGTGTGAGCGCTGTCACGGAAGACGATGCCCCTCTTTCGTCTAACCTTCCTCGAAGGGGTTCGCAAAATATTGGCCAAAGCGTGTCTACGGCAAGAAAACATTCCCCAGCGTCCCTCCACCCCAGGACGCCCTCCAGGGACCCACGGATTCGTTTTAAAAAGTCTTTATAAAGTCTATCCCTCTCCAGTTTGCTGGAAAAGGGTGAGCTCTGGTGATTATGAAGAAGTGGTGGGGGGCGGGACTCAAGACCCTCCTGCACCGCTTCACGGGTGGGTGGATGCCATGGGAGGTAAATGGGACACCCCCCTCCTCCGGCGGCATTCCTAGGGATGCCCCGAAGACTTTCCTCTAAAGGTAAACCACAGTCCGCTAAAAGGACCATGGAAAGAGTAGGGACTGCAGCATGATGGCGAATGGATACTAGGAATGGTATGAGGGCCGGAAGGGTGGACGCCAGCCTGTCTGCTCCATCTAGCACACACCAAAGCCCTATGGGGGAGCTGCTACCTTTCAGGGTACTGCTGCTGCTGTCATCCAACTCACACCCAGGCTTAGTTGTAAGATCTTCAACGGTAAGACTTGATAATAAACCCAGTGCTGTGGCGAATTCCCGGGGAGTGTCAACCCGGCTAGCTGGGAGGGCTCCCACGAGTGAGGCGCGAGCTAAACGCGTGGCATCCCCAGAGTCATTGTCTAGGAACGAACGGGGAGCGAGAGTCTCAAGAAAAGCATCTAAAATTAACCCACCACACCATGATGCCAAAGTGGCCCCGGCAAGCCACCCAGCTCGCCCGCGAGTAGGTGAGCAAACCCTCTCAAAAAAGCCATTCAGTTGAAACTGCTCCGAAAATCTAGACATCACACTCCAGCATAATCCTTCCAACAGTGCACCAAATAACTCTCGAGTGCTTTCGACATCAGAAACATTTACATAGGAATATACGCAACCAGACGTGGCGAGGACACTCTGCACTAAAAGAGCTTTTCCCTCGGCACCACCGTGCAGAATTATAGGCGATGGCAAGAAGGAAAACAAACCTTCACTGGCGAATCCTCGCAATTCAGAGTGAGTGAATTCATTCCCTGACCAAACTAAAGAGGAGGCCTCTCTTTTACGCTTCATTCCTTTCTTCTTCGGAAAAAACCTGGAAAAAACAAAAAAAAAGAAGAGAATAGCGCTGCTCCTGTAACTGAAGGAAGGGGAGGGGTCACTTTATTTATTATGCCCTACCGTGCGATTGGCTTAGATTTGGATCATTGTCTTGTGCGCTATCGTATTCACGCTTTGCAACACTTGATATATGCATGCTTGGTGCGTGCCTTAGTTGAGCAGGCAGGGGCACCAGCGGCGGCCTTTCGGGAGAGCCCTCCTTTGAACACCCTTCCTACCCTAGTTGATGTGGAAAGTGGGGAAATCGATACCCACAAGGACGAAAAATTAGATGCCTTAGATGATACGGATATAGATACCTGGGGTGCTGCTTGGTCTCCTCATTTCGCTCCAAAGGGACTGATCTTTGATGGGACTACAGGGGACTTGTTGAAGCTGGATGCCAGGGGGCACGTCCTTCATGCCTGGCATGGCTTATTGGAGTTAAACCCCCAAGAAATAGTGGCTCGATATGGTGGGGTTTGGTGGGGTTTTGAATTTCTGCTGACAGGAAAGAGGCATCCAGACTTCAGTAGTTTTCTTACATACTTTGACGCCCCTGCAGCACTCACACTGGCGCAGTGGGTTCACTATGTGGACGGCTCGGAAGGTGAGAGTAGTGGTAGTAGCCAGAACAGCGGTGCAAAAGCTTTACCCGGTAATTCATCTTACACTCATCTTCTCAAGTCTCATGGTCCCGCATTTAATTGGATATTTGATAATACGGCAGCCTTTCCCACGGGAAGGGGAGGCTTTTTTGCGGCCTTGAGGCGACACCCCTCTCGCTACTTGGTGTCCCGCCGGGGTGCAGGCAATGCGATGCGATCTCTGCGTAGCAAAGGCGTGAAAATTATTCTGGTTACAAATTCCACCCCCATTTTCGCCCGTTTTCTTCTAAACAGTGTAATTGGGGCGGATTGGCGGACGTGCTTTGACGCAATGTTTTACTCCAGTAATAAACCAGAGTGGTTCTCCGGATCCCAGCCCCTTTTCCCTGCCCCCCCGCCCGGCGAGGAACTGATCGCACCCCCAATTTCCACTCCGATTGCATGTGTGACTCTTGAGGGAGGCGAGTTTATGGGGGGTAGCGCCTCTCTTCTCCACCAAGCCTTGACTAGCAACAAAAATAAAAATGCAATAGCGGAGGACAGTGAGGGGTTAACAAACTGTCTTTACGTGGGAGATCACCTTCATGGTGATGTGTTAGCTGCTCGTATGTGCTCTCATGGGCAGTGGGAGGCGGGCGCGATAATAGAGGAGCTTTTCTGGGAAGTGGAGGGTAGGGAAAAGGAGGGGGGAGCAAGTCCTTGGGGGTCTTTTTTTTCTCACCCACCCACTGGTGAGGACTCCTTTTGGGGGAAACTTGTAAAGGATCACGCCAACTTGACGGCGGAGGATGCAGAGAAACTCCTTCAGACTTTGGTGCAAAAAAATGAGTTGTTTTAGTCCAATAAAAATAGTGTTTTCGGCTCGCGATCATATGCGTTTATACGCCAGGCGCTCCGGGAGCAGGGCCCATAGAGCGTTTAGGTGGCCCTGGGGCCCTGGCGGCAGTGGCTCCAGGGGGATACGTTCCCACAGGCAGAGCCGCTGCGCTTCCAGGGCGAGCGGGTGCTGAAAAGGGCTTGCCAAAGGATGGTTCACTGCCGCCACCTCCCCCCGCTTGGTTTTCGTTGTACATTTCATCAACGCCAGCATAGGACATAGCCCCAGCGATTTTGTCTTTTTCTTGCTGCTTCTTGCCCTGACACTGATTGCAGCACGCAACGATGGAGGTCACCAGTTGGAGCATGCAGAGAAACAGAGCTAGGCCCGCCACGGGCTTTATGTTGTCATCAACATATTCCTTCAAAAAGGTCCCAAAGTTTTCAACAGTATCGCAAGGGTAGGGTTCACTTTTAGGGATCCAGCAATAGTCCCGTGTCATGTTTAAAGCCTTGTTGGGGCACTTTTTGTAGCCGCAGCAGCATGCGTAAAAACTACTGTTAACCATCATAAAGGTGCCGTAGTCGCCATTGACGACCTGCGTGCGAGGTGTGGGTGTAAGCGTGGGTAAGTGCGTGTAAAAGGTGTAGCTTAGCAAGGTAGGGAGGGTTAAAAGAAAAACTGCGGGATGTGGAGAGACGAACATTGAGGACGTCACTGTTCACCACGGTGTTATCCAGTTTGCCCACGAAGGCAAAGACAGCGAGGGAGGCAGAAAATTCCATAATCATCACAAGTACCATCATGCACGCATAAAAACCAAGTAAATAGCGCCCGAAGGATTTCGAATTAAATGCTACGCCCAAAAACCCAGACAGAGAGAGAATCACCAGGAAGACACCGGTGGCTACCAGAGTCTGCAGGGCGGCCGAAGGAAGAACTGCAGACGGAAAAGGATATGGTGGGAATTATAAAAAGGGAATGGTTAAATCACTACAAAAAGGGGGGCGAACTAATGGGGAGCGCCGAATAATAAACACTGCTTCACTCACATGACGCAGCGCCTCCTTTTTTCTGGGTGTCAATACCCCACGATGACAAGCCCATAAGCAAGCATCCGAACAAAAAGTATATTACGTTCATTACAATTAGCCATATTGTGGAAAATTTCCCGGCGCACCCGGGCCCTTGTTGCTGTAACATCCTAAAAAGTTATTAACGGGAAGTCCCCAAAAAAAGAAAAAAAAGAAAAAAAGAGAAAGTCCCGTAAGGCCTCGCCTACGCTAAACCCTAAATAGTAGTAGTTGTCAAATTGTGGTAAGCAAAAGCCTACTGTTTCTTATCTCATATACTCCCAGCCGGACCCAGGGTAGCCTACCCATAGGACATTTTTTCTTTCTCCTCTCCCTCTTCCCCTCTCTTCTCTCCCGGAGCTGGCGGCCACCACTTGGCAGGGGAGAGGATAAATTTTCAAATGCGTCGCAGCTACTCAAGTATTCAGAAGACAGATCTATTGAAATTAGCAAGCATAGTTGGTAAATCAAATCTTTTACTTCCTGGTGGCGATGGGACCGAGAGATATACAACGGACTGGCTGGGAAACAATCCATCTCCGTTATCGTCTGTTGTGCGACCGGGTGATACAAGAGAAGTATCTGAAGTTCTGAAGTACTGCAATTTTCGGGGTATTGGAGTGGTTCCTCAGGCGGGCAACACTGGTTTAGTGAGAGGTGGTGTCCCTAGTGAGAGCAGTCAGATTGTTCTGTCCGTGGAGCGACTAAACAGCATAAGTCATATTGATGAGGAAAGCGGGGTGGTGGTGTGTGGCGCGGGCGTAGTGCTTCAAACTCTGGATGAAGCTCTAAAAGAAAAGGGGCTGATGGCCCCGCTGGATCTGGGGGCAAAGGGTAGCTGCATGATAGGGGGCAACGTGAGCACAAATGCGGGCGGTCTGCGACTGCTGCGCTACGGGTCCTTGCACGGGTCAGTGCTGGGACTTGAGGTGGTGCTGGCAAATGGCACGGTTTTAAACATGATGACCACGCTGCGCAAGGACAATGTGGGATTCGATGTAAAACAGATCTTTATTGGTGGTGAGGGCGCACTTGGAGTTATCACGGCTGTTTCTTTGCTCGCAGCCCCTAGGCCGACCACCGTGAATGTTTCCATGTTGGGGGTGAGAAGCTTTGAAAACTGCAGGCGCCTCCTTAGGCTTGCGAGACAAAAATGTGGAGAGATTATATCTGCAGTGGAGTTCAGTGACACTCAAGCCCTCGGGTTGGCGATGGGGGCCATGGCTGGTTTCGGGCCTCTCCCCTTTCAAAGCCCCCACCCCTTTTACCTCTTCTTAGAGACTTCTGGCTCCCATTCTTCCCATGACCAAGAAAAGCTCATGGGCTTTCTGGAGGCAGCCCAAAGTGCGGGGTTGCTGGAGGATGGCGTGATTGCGGGAGATGTGCGACAGGCAAGGAGCATTTGGAGGCTGAGAGAGGACCTTCCTGTGGGCATAGCAAAAAGGGGGAAAGTGTTCAAGTACGACGTGTCCTTGGCTTTACCACGGATGTACTCCTTTGTGGAGGCGACCCGGGAAAGACTTTCAAATCTTGGCTGGGACGCAAAGGGTGTTATCCCAGTGGGTTATGGACATTTAGGGGATGGGAACCTTCATTTGAATGTTTCTACACCGTTGAGTATCTCCATGCCTGGAGGGCAGGCCTTTTTGAGTGCCTTGGAAAGGGACATTGAGCCGTGGGTATACGAATGGACTCTCAAAGAGGGTGGGAGTATCTCTGCGGAGCATGGCATTGGGAGAGACAAGGTAGAGTGGCTGCCGCGGGCGAAACCTGAGGCAGTGGTGCTCGCAATGAGGGGCATCAAGGAGCTTTTGGATCCAAAAGGCATCATGAACCCCGGAAAAGTCCTTAGTAGTTAATTTATTTACCCCGGTCTATTTAATTTAATTCCAGCTCTTACCTTGAAGTTGCAGATCAGCCGCTATTTCGTCTATGGCCAAGGCCACCTGTAAATCACCCTCCAACCGCACAAGAAGAGAACTCTCGTCGGCTCTACTACCCTCAACAGGAGAAATCTTTGCTACTTCCCTGCCCACCCTCATCTCCATATAGTCTTTCAACCGAACATAAAAGGTTTGGGATGCGCGGGCGTCACGAAAGGAAAACTGTTTCTCCAAAATTCCCTCTCCCTCCCACTTTGAATATCGCAGCATCGAGAGAAGTTGCTCTTGGGTCCTCATCCAGTCGTCTCTCCAAGACACGGCCGCTTGATTCAGGGCCTTTATCTCGATTAAAAAACTATCGTGGCCATGCGGCGAGGATATGCAGTGAAGAGAGGCATTTGGTATCAAGGCGTGCATTTCCTGCGACAAGTCGTACTGAGAAGAAGACGGTAGTAGTAGTTGTTGTTTTAGGAGGGGGTCGCGCGGAAGGGGAGAGGCAGGTGTGTGTTTTTATTGTGAGAGGGTGGGGGAGAAAGTATTCGAGCCTTGAGAAGCTATAGTGTCACACACTAACCGGGTAAAGTAGATCACTATCGATGCCCACAACAAGAGTAGGCTGCTTGATCCTTTTTAAGGCATCCCTATAGTCCCCACTCCCCCTTCCCCGGCCAAGGTCGTGCGAGTCTAGTAGCTGAGTCAGTCGGACGTAGGCCAGGGGATCGAATCTCCGCCGGAACTTGTCACCCTGGTAGTTCAAGTAGCCCTCCACTTGAAATAAGGGTGGG
>Ga0114972_10003478_pt1 | contig 11779 bp, 8 predicted proteins | sample M_140807_EF_Meta_FD_87354 | JGI IMG/M metagenome (GOLD analysis project Ga0114972, IMG submission 87354) | Freshwater microbial communities from Lake Montjoie, Canada to study carbon cycling - M_140807_EF_MetaG | ecosystem: Environmental > Aquatic > Freshwater > Lake | place: Lake Montjoie... | reverse complement strand
CTTGTTTGTTGTTTTTTTGTTGAATTAAAGTATCTGTCATGGTAGAAAATTTGCGAGTACAAAAATACTTAACATGGAATGAATAATCTTTACCTATTTTTATTTCTCAAATTTTAAAAATGCTTCAACCGTTTTATAATGATCTCAAAACAGAAGCCGGTGTTGATGAAGCTGGCAGGGGTTGTTATGCGGGGCCGGTATTTGCAGCAGCGGTAATTTTACCCAAAGATTTTTTTCATCCCTTATTAAATGACAGTAAAAAATTAGCTGAAAAACAAAGAGATTTATTAAGACCTATTATCGAAAAAGAAGCTATCTCTTTTGGAGTTGGAATGGTTGATAATGATGAGATTGATTCCATTAATATTTTACAAGCGTCTTTTTTATCGATGCACAAAGCAATTGACCAATTAAAGCGCAAACCTGATTTATTATTAATTGACGGCAATCGATTTAAACCCTATAAAAAAATTCTTCATCATTGTATTGTAAAAGGAGATGGAAAATTTGCAAGCATTGCAGCAGCTAGTATATTGGCAAAAACATATAGAGATGATTTTATGAAAAACATCCATGCAGAATTTGACTGCTATGATTGGTTAAACAATAAGGGCTACGGTACTGCCTCACATAGAAAAGCAATTGAAGAATTCGGATTGTGTAAATATCACCGCAAGAGCTTTAATATTTTACCGAATCAAACAAAACTATTTTAATTGCTTTACTGCTTTTCGAAAGATTTTTTTAATGCTGTTTTTTTCTTCCCTTTCAATTATAACTTCTATCGCTTTTATTAAAGCTATTTGATAGTTGGTTTTAATTTTTACAATTTTGCCTAATGCAAATGCAGCGCTAGATCTTTCAACTATTCCATTATCCTTATAATAAGTTATTAATCGCTTCTGCTAAATCATCGCTAAAAAAATGAAGGTTACTATTATTTTATCACTCCCAACTCTTTTCCAATTTTTGTAAATGCTGTTATCGCTTTATTCAGATGATATTGCTCATGTGCTGCGCTTAATTGAACTCTGATGCGTGCTTGTCCTTTTGCAACAACCGGAAAGAAAAATCCTATCACATAAATACTTTCTTCTAAAAGTTTAGCGGCAAATTGTTGTGCAAGCGTTGCTTCGTATAACATGATGGGAACTATGGGATGGTCGCCGGTTTTTATTTCAAAACCTGCAGCTGTCATTTTAGACCGGAAGTATTTGGTATTAAATTCTAATTTGTCTCTTAATGCTGTAGTTTCATTTAGCATATTCAACACCGCTATTGATGCTCCTACTATGCTTGGTGCTAATGTGTTACTAAATAAGTACGGTCTGCTTTTTTGACGAAGCATTTCGATGATTTCTTTTTTTCCTGATGTAAAACCTCCACTCGCGCCACCTAATGCTTTTCCTAGGGTTCCGGTAATAATATCTATTCTTCCCATTACATTTCTGTATTCATGTGTACCTCTTCCAGTTTTACCCAAAAAGCCTGAAGAGTGGCATTCATCAATCATTACAATGGCATCATATTTATCGGCTAAATCACAAATTACATCCAGTTGTGCGATTGTGCCATCCATACTAAAAGAACCGTCTGTAACTATTATTCTGCTTCTTAGATGAGCTGTTTCTTGTAGTATCTTTTCTAAATCAACCATGTTGTTGTGTTCGTATCTGTATCGCTGCGCTTTACACAAACGAATTCCATCTATGATTGAAGCATGATTTAATGCATCACTAATTATCGCATCCTGCTCATTGAACAAAGGCTCAAATACACCGCCGTTTGCATCGAAAGCAGCTGCATATAAAATGGTGTCTTCTGTTCCCAGAAAATTGGCAATGGAAAGTTCTAATTCTTTATGTATATCCTGAGTGCCGCAAATAAATCTTACGCTACTCATTCCAAAACCTCTATAATCAATATATTTTTTTGCAGCTTCCAATACTTTTGGATGTGCCGACAAACCCAAGTAATTATTAGAACAAAAATTTAAAACCGTTTTACCGTTTACGATTATTTCAGCTCCTTGTTCACTACATATTACTCTTTCTTTTTTAAATAAGACGTCAGATTCTATTGAAGCTAATTCGTTTGCTATTCTGGATACAAAAGTTGAATTCATAAAATGATTTAAAATAAAAGTACAAAAATTAACTTTAAAAAGAGGTGTTTGATTGTTCCGTTTTGAATGAAATGATTAATTTTATTCTCTATTTTTTTTCCTAAACCATTTAGCTTTTTTACAATAATGAAATTTTATTTTTCTGCAATTATAACATTATTATTATCTAATTGTGCATTTTCTAATCCATATGCAAATAACATAAATAGCTTTTTAAATATTGATACAAGTTTCTATATTATTGTTGATAAAAGTGATTATGAATTGAAAGTATATAATTCGGAAGGATGGTATGCAACTTACCCTGTTGTGTTTGGCTCCAAAGACAAATCGGATAAATTAATGCAGGGCGATAAAAAAACACCTGATGGAGAATTTACCATTATTCAAAAAAAAATTAATCCTAAATGGGGGAAAGAATTGTTGCTTGATTATCCAAATGAAAAGTGTAAGCAAAAATTTATAGAAAGAAAGCAAAAAGGTATTGTTCCTAAAAACGCCAAAATAGGCGATGGCATTGCTGTTCATGGCACAAGGCCTGCCGAAGAATGGACTGTTGATCAAGAATACAATTGGACAGATGGTTGCATTTCTTTAAAATATTCCGACATGCTTGATTTGTTTGAATTTATTCCAGTTGGGACAAAAATTACGATTCAGCAATAAATAATAGATTGGCATCGCCATAACTTAAAAATCTGAAATCGTTTTTTAAAGCATACTCATATATATTCTTCCAGTTTGTCCCTAAAACTGCAGCTACTAATAAAAGTAAGGTTGATGCGGGTTGATGGAAATTTGTAATCAACGCTTTTATAATTTTAAATGGATAACCTGGTGTTATTAATAATTGTGTTTGCGTAAACAATCTGCTTTTGTTTTTTTGATTCATCCATGTTAAAAGCGCTTGTAATGCTTCATTAACAGAGAGATTTGTTTGTATTAAATCTTGATCATAAATATCCCATTGTTGCAAATTAAGAATTTCAATTGTAGGTTGCAGATTACATTTTACACCCAACCAATACAATGATTCTAATGTTCTTAATGAAGTAGTTCCAACAGCAACGATAAATTTATCTGATTGCATTAATTTTTCTATAAACGCAATATCTACATCAATCCATTCGGCATGCATTTCATGATCTTTCATGGATGCTGCTTTTACGGGTTTAAATGTACCAGCGCCAACATGAAGCGTAACAAAATCAGTAGCTATATTTTTTTCATTCAAATCTTGTAAGATCGAATTTGTGAAATGTAAACCAGCAGTTGGCGCAGCAACCGAACCTTCCTCTTTTGCATATACTGTTTGGTATCTATTAGCATCTTCAGTGGCAACGTCTCTTTTAATGTAAGGAGGAAGTGGCACATCTCCTGCAATGGAAAGTATATCTCCAAAACAAAGTGTTTCGTCTTCCCAATTAAATTCTATTAGATACGCTTCTGTATATGATTCAATTAGCGTGGCCTTTAAAATAATTTCTTTTCCATTGATGTTGATTTTTTTCTCTACATATGGCTCTTTCCATTTTGCCAATCCTCCAACAAAACATTTCCATTTTGATGTTCTTGTTTGTTGTAATACTATGGCATATTCATTTATTCTTTCTGCGGGCTCTAAACAAAATATTTCAATAATACTTCCAGATGCTTTTTGGAATTTGATTCTTGCGTTTAGAACTTTGCTGTTATTAAAAACTAGAAAACTATTCTTTGGTAAATGATTGGCAATATTTAAAAATACATCTTCGGCTATTTCGTTGTTTTGATGTATCAACAACTTAGAATGTTCTCTATTTTCCAGAGGATGTAATGCAATTCTATCATTAGGCAAATCGTAATGATAATCTTGTATCGAAATATTTTTGGGAGAATCTTTGTTGATCACAGTCGGTTTTTTTTAATTTCTTCTACAACGGATGGATCTAACAAAGTAGTGGTGTCGCCAATATTTGTAAGTTCTCCTTCTGAAATTTTTCTTAAAATTCTTCTCATAATTTTACCGCTTCTCGTTTTAGGCAAGCCGCTCACAAATTGAATTTTATCTGGTTTAGCTATCGCACCAATAACGGTTGAAACCGTTTTGGCTATCGCAATTTTTATTGCTGCTTCTTCATTTATCTCTCCATTAAAAATTACATACGCATATATTCCTTGTCCTTTTATATCATGAGGATAACCAACCACAGCGCTTTCCACCACACCAGCATGCATATTGATTGCATTTTCAACTTCTGCTGTTCCTATTCTATGACCACTTACATTTAATACATCATCCACTCTTCCTGTAATTCTATAATCTCCATCGTGATCTCTCAAACAACCATCTCCAGTAAAATATAAGTTTTTATAAGTTGAGAAATATGTTTGTCTGCATCTTTCATGATCACCGTATGTTGTTCGTAACATTCCTGGCCATGGAAATTTTATACATAAATTTCCCGACACACCATTGCCTTCGATAATATTTCCTTGTTCATCTACCAACACCGGCTGTACGCCCGGAAGTGGCAGGGTAGCAAATGATGGCTTTGCGTTTGTTATACCAGCAATATTTGAAATTAATACGCCGCCGGTTTCTGTTTGCCACCAGGTGTCTACAATAGGACACCTTTTATTGCCAATGTTTTCATTGTACCAATGCCAAGCTTCTTCATTTATTGGTTCACCAACGGTTCCTAGTACCTGCAATGACTCTAAATTTTTTCCTTCAATTGGTTCTTTACCAAATGACATCAAACTCCTTATAGCAGTTGGTGCTGTGTATAAAATATTGACCATGTGTTTTTCTACAATCTCCCAAAATCTACCTGCATCCGGATAAGTAGGAATGCCCTCAAACATTAAGGAAGTGGCGCCCGCACTTAAAGGACCGTAAACAATATAACTGTGGCCTGTTATCCAACCAATATCTGCCGTGCAAAAATGTATCTGGCCTTGTTGATATTGAAATACATTTACAAAAGTATAGTTTGCCCACACCATATATCCTGCACAAGTATGAACAACGCCTTTAGGTTTTCCTGTGCTTCCAGAAGTGTACAATATAAAAAGCATATCCTCCGCATCCATACTCTCAGCGGGAATAAATTGAATGTTGTTGTCTGCTACTTTTTGAATCTCCTCATTCCACCAAACATCTTTACCTTCATTCATACTAACGGAAAGCTGTAAACGATTATATACTATTGTTTTTTCTACCGAAGGACAAGTTTTCAATGCTTCATCAATAACTGATTTTAGGGGGATAATCTTATTTCCTCGGTACACACCATCTGCAGTGATAACAATATTACACTGGGCATCCTGAATTCTATCTGATATACTTTGTGCAGAAAATCCACCAAACACAACCGAATGTATTGCGCCTATTCTCGCACATGCTAATACTGCGATGGTTAGCTCCGGAATCATAGGCATATAGATACAAATTCGATCGCCTTTTTTTGCACCATTATTTTTTAGCACTTGCGCAAACTGACAAACATGCAATAGCAGTTCTTTGTAAGTGATGGTGCGATTTTTTTCGGAAGGTTCGTTTGGTTCCCAAATAATTGCAGGAACATTTGGTTGAGTTGCTGCCCATCTATCGAGACAGTTTTCTGTGATATTTAATTTCGCTCCTGCAAACCATTCTATTTTTGGTTCACTGAAATTCCAATTCAATACTTGATCCCATTTTTTATGCCAAACAAATTTATCGGCTATTTCGCTCCAAAAAGATGAAGGGTCATTGATACTTTTTTGATATTGCTCGTGATAGTGTTGTACACTTTTTATTTGATATGGATAAGACATCGTCGAAGCGTTGGTTTTATACAAAGTAAAATGATTCAATTTATTTTTTTACTACCTTCTTAAAATTTGTAGTAATGCCAGATCCATAAGGATATTGACTACAAACAGTTACAGGCAATCTTCCCTGATAATTCAATGAGCCTTTCAATAGTTGTATGGCTGTATGTTGTACAATTTCATCATCTTCATAACAAACAACCAGATTTTTTAAGTTACACCAATTCTTTGCTGCATAAGCGTTTCCAAACAAAAACAACATGCTTTTTGTTTTTGCAGAAATAGAATTTATCATTTGAATCGACACTGCGCTGATGTCAAAATTATTGGCCGGCTTTCTGTTTATTTCATGAACACCCATTACTACTCTGTCATATGTTTTAGTAATGGAGTCTATTAAATTATTTATGCTGTCTTTGTTTTTTTGATTGTAATCAACATAAAAAACGGCAGCATTAAAATTCTTTTTCATTTCTTTTGAAAAAGTATTTTCTGATTTAATTCCAAAACCAATGTATGCAATTTTGCTCTGATTACATTTCAAAGGAAAATATTCGGCATTTGAATTTCCCAATAAAGTAATTGCTTTTTGAGAAACCATTTTTCTCATTTTCGAAATATTGTTATTTAAATCTTTGATTAAATTTTTTGTGGATACACAATCATTGTTTTTTAAAACATATTTATACTTACTCATCAAAACTCTTTTGCAATGGTAGGCGATGTCATTCCAGCTTATTCTGTTTTCATGAATCGCTTTTTTTATTTTTTGTATGGCGAGTGGGATACTGTCTGGTAAACAAAGCATATCGTTTCCTGCAATTATTGATTCAACTGAGGCCTCACTATTTGGAAAAAACTTTTTTACGCCTTGCATTTCTAATGCATCTGTTATACAAAGACCATTAAAATGGAGTTCGTTTTTTAAAAGTCCCTTTATGTTTTTTACAGATAAAGACGTAGGCCTGTTTTTTTGTGAATCAATGGCAGGAACAAATAAATGAGCAATCATTATACTTGCAACACCAGCATCTATGGCTTTTTTAAAAGGATATAATTCTGTTTCTTCTAATTGTTGCTTTGTTTTATTGATTATTGGAAGATCTAAATGAGAATCTACAGACACATCACCATGACCAGGAAAATGTTTTGCGCAAGCCATTACTCCATTTATTTGCAAGCCTTCCATATATTGAATGGCAAATGTTGAAACTTTGTTTTTATTTTGTCCAAAACTCCTATCGTTAATAATTGGATTTTCTGGGTTATTATTCACATCCATTACTGGTGCATAATTCATATGAATACCCATTCGCTTACATTGTTTGGCAACTAATTTTCCGTATCGATACATATATTCTGAATTTGGCATAGCACCTAACATCATTTGTTTGGGTAGCGGTTGAACGCTGTCTAGTAAACGCATTCCAACACCCCATTCTCCATCAATGGAAAACAACAACGGTACTTTTGATATTGATTTTAATTTATTGATGTATTGTACTTGCTCAATTGGATTTCCCTGAAAAATACAAACACCACCAATTCCGTATTTTTTTATATAGTCTGCAAGTTGCTCATTATAATAAGTAACCTGTTTGGTGGCCATATTGATAGACGACATTCTTGCAATAATGAGCTGTCCAATTTTTTCGTCATCGTTTAATTGCTGATAAACACTATCTACCCATTTGCTGGCTTTTGTTTGTATAGGTTTTTGGGCGAATACCGAAATGTTTAAAAAACAGAAAATGACAAGTAAAAAAAACCTCATAAAAGCAAGCAGTTATTAGTGAAAAGGATTAGTTATTTTTGCTACAAATTACATTCATTTTGACAGATATCATTCATTTATTGCCAGATAATATTGCCAACCAAATTGCAGCGGGTGAAGTTATTCAAAGACCAGGTAGCGCTGTGAAAGAATTATTAGAAAACGCTGTTGATGCCGGAGCTGATGAAATAAAACTCATTATTAATGATGCAGGCAAGGCATTGGTTCAAGTGATTGATAATGGAAAAGGCATGAGTGAAACGGATGCAAGATTATCATTTGAAAGACATGCCACTTCTAAAATAAAAAACATTGATGATTTATTCAGAATCAAAACAATGGGATTTAGGGGCGAAGCGCTTGCAAGTATTGCTGCGGTTGCACAAGTAGAACTTAAAACAAAAAGAGCAGAAGATGCATCAGGCACTTACATCGAAATTGAAAACAGCAAAGTAAAAATGCAAGAGCCCATTGCTTTCAATAAGGGCACCAGCATTGCAATGAAAAATTTGTTTTTTAATGTGCCTGCCAGAAGAAATTTTTTAAAAAGCAACACAGCAGAATTAAAACATATAGTAGATGAATTTATTAGGGTAGCTATGGCTTTTCCTGAAATATTTTTTTCTTTACAATCAAACGGACAAGAGGTTTTTCATTTAGAAAAAGGAAATTTAAAACAAAGAATACTGCAAATTTTAGGAAATAACTATAATGCCAAACTGGTAAATGTAAACGAACAAACAGATTATTTAAACATCACCGGATTTGTAGGAAAACCAGAAGCAGCAAAGAAAACAAGAGGCGATCAATATTTATTTGTAAACAATCGTTTTATTAAAAGTGCTTATCTGAATCATGCTATCATGAATGCTTTTTCCGACATGATTCCAAAAGATAGTTTTCCAATGTATGCATTGTTTATTGATTTGGATCCGGCACAATTGGATATAAATGTTCATCCAACCAAACAAGAAATAAAATTTGAAGACGATAAAATTGTGTACGCTTTTGTTCAGGCTACTGTTAAACACGCATTGGCACAATTTAGTATTACGCCTACATTAGATTTTGAATTAGATGCTGGCATTCAACAGCTAGATTCTATCAATAAACCTATGACAGATGAACAGCGAAGCAATACTGCTAACGCATCCTCTTTATTTAAAACCTTTTCACAAAAAAATCAGGCTCATTTAGCGGAGCGAAGTGGTGATTTAAAACATTGGAAAGATTTTTATGAATCGCCTTCAACAACAATACCTAACCCAACTGTAGAAAAACTACATAAAGAATACGAAGCCGATCAACCCTTGATGCAGTTGCACAATAGTTATGTTGTAATGCAGAAACACAATGGCTTTTTGGTTATACATCAACAAAATGCGCATGAAAGAATTTTGTATGAAAAGTACACACATGCCGTTGCCGGAAAACCTATTGCCACTCAACAAAGCTTGTTTCCTACAACCATTGAACTTTCAATGAGCGATGCAATTGAGTTACAGGAATTACTTCCTGATATGAAAGAACTCGGTTATCAGATAGAACATTTTGGTCAGCAAACATTTGTAATTCAAGGAACGCCTGCAGATGTAGATGCAGGTAATGAAAAAATGGTTATTGAAAAAATGCTAGAGGAGTATAAACATTTTAGCAGCGATGTAAAATTTAGCAAAAGAGAAAAACTAATTCGATCAATGGCGTCGCAACATGCTATAAAAGCAGGTGTTTCGCTTTCGCAAAAAGAAATGCAACAATTAACTGGTGATTTATTTAGTTGCGAAGTTGCTAATACCTCTCCCAACGGAAAGCCAACATACATGAGTTTTTATAAAGAAGAAATGGATAAGCTATTTGGAAGATAATTCTCTTCTATCTTCATTTAATTGGTGAATTTTTATATATCTTTAAAAATAAATAAACCTATTTGTAATGAAAAAACTAGCCTTTTTTATTTTAGTTTTTAGCTTTAAATTATTTGTTGTTAACGCACAAAATGTAGGCATAGGAACCGATAGCCCAAATGTTTCTGCAAAACTAGAAGTGTCTTCTAACAACAGCGGTTTTTTACCTCCGCGTATGACTACTACTCAAAGAAATACAATTGTAAACCCAGTAGCAGGTTTACAGATTTACAATACCACTACGGATTGTTTGGAAATATTTTCTAAGGGCAGATGGCAGAAAATATTTTGTGGAGTAGATGATACAACCACAACTGTTGATTCAACTTTAGTAACCGACATCGACGGACATACATACCCTACAGTAAAAATTTGCAACCAAACTTGGATGGCTAAAAATTTGGATGTTGCTCGCTACAGAAATGGCGACATCATACCACAAGTAACTGACCCTACAGAATGGGCGAATCTTACTACCGGAGCATGGAGCTGGTATAATAATGATAGTGCAACTTATGGCTCGGTATATGGAAGATTGTATAATTGGTATGCAGTGAATGACCCAAGAGGCTTGGCGCCGGAAGGGTGGCATGTGCCGAGTGATGGGGAGTGGAATGTTTTGGTAAAGTGTTTGGATGAAAATGCAGATACAGTATGTCAAAATTGTATTCAAAGTTCAATAGCTGGTGGTGGGTTGAAAGAGAAAGGTAGCGAACATTGGTTGAGCCCAAATATTGGAGCTACCAACAACTTGAGTTTTACATGCATTCCGGGGGGCTATCGAAATTACAATGGTGGATTCGAACTCATTCAAACAGGAGGCGATTTATGGAGTTCAAGTCAAGTTGTTTCTGGAGCTAGTGTTCACCGTTATCTTTGGAATTATGACTCTAAAATAGGAACACAGGTGTACCCTAATATTGGTGGTATGTCTATCCGCTGCGTAAAAGACACACCTATAACCACATTAAATGATGGTTTGGTTGCTTATTATCCTTTTAATGGAAATGCAAATGATGAAAGTGGTAATGGAAATAATGGAACAGTTTATGGGGCTAGTTTGACGACGGATAGGTTTGGGAATAACGGAAAGGCGTATAGTTTTGATGGGGTGAATAGTATCATTCAAACATCCAGTGATTTCTTTAACGCATCAAATGATTTCACTATCTCACTTTGGCTGAAATCAGATGGCCTACAGCAAAATCAAACTGTTTTTAATACAACTCCTCATAATGTAATTACATTAAGCTATAATTATTTTACTCATCCGCAAGGTTATTTAATGCTTTTATATGGTGGAGCGCAATTTGGAAACTGGTACAACCAGCCAGGAGATATTTTTTCTCCAACAATAAGTTTACAAAATCAATGGAGTTATATCACGTTAACAAAAACAAATGGAAGATTTTCCGTTTATCAAAATGGATTAATTCTTACTTCAGCAGCTATCATACAAAATCCAACTTCAACACTCACAAAAGTGAATTTTGGAAGATGCGATCCATCAACTTGTAATGAACCATACTTCGGGTCTCTTGACGACATCCGCATCTACAACCGTGCACTCACACAAGCAGAGATAACTTATTTGGCGACGCATTAATTTCTAGCGCCGGTCGCAGACCGGCGCTAGTATTACCGACGCGATTCAACTTTTTTAAACCATAAACTTCTTAAACCATTTTCCGTCACCGGTCGCAGACCGGCGCCAGTAAGTTTAGTTTTTAAAAGGCTCACTCGACGACATCCGCATATACAATCGCGCACTCACACAAGAGGAGATAACTTATTTAGCAACACACTAATTTCTGGCGATAGTTTCAGGCGCCGGTCTCAGACCGGCGTCTAAAAGAGAACAAGGACTTTGTCCGTAGAAACATTAACCAAAGAATAAAATTTATAACATTTTAAATTTTGTCACCGGTCGCAGACCGGCGCTAGTAAGTTTAGTTTTTAAAAGGCTCACTCGACGACATCCGCATATACAATCGCGCACTCACACAAGCAGAGATAACGTATTTGGCAACACACTAATTTCTGGCGACGGTAATTATGGCGCCGGTCTGCGACCGGTGCCTAAAAGAGAACAAGGACTTTGTCCGCAGAAACACACCCAAAGAATAAAATTTACAACTTTTTAAATGTTGTCACCGGTCGCAGACCGGCGCTAGTAAG
>Ga0114972_10003475_pt1 | contig 11781 bp, 8 predicted proteins | sample M_140807_EF_Meta_FD_87354 | JGI IMG/M metagenome (GOLD analysis project Ga0114972, IMG submission 87354) | Freshwater microbial communities from Lake Montjoie, Canada to study carbon cycling - M_140807_EF_MetaG | ecosystem: Environmental > Aquatic > Freshwater > Lake | place: Lake Montjoie... | reverse complement strand
TTGTAGATGTGGTCGCCGGCCAGCACCAGGACGAAGTCGGGCCGATGGCTTCGAAAGATGTCGAGGTTCTGGTAGACCGCATCGGCGGTGCCGCGATACCACGAGGCTTCTTCGAGGCGCTGCTGCGCCGGCAGCAGATCGACGAACTCGTTCATCTCGGACTTCAGAAAGCCCCAGCCCCGCTGGATGTGCCGCAGCAGGCTATGCGACTTGTATTGCGTGAGCACACCCATTCGCCGGATGCCGGAGTTCAGGCAGTTCGACATCGCAAAGTCGACGATCCTGAACTTGCCGCCGAAATAGACCGCCGGCTTGGCGCGGACATCGGTGAGTTGCTGAAGCCTGCTGCCCCGACCGCCGGCCAGTACCAAAGCCAGGGCTCGACGGGGCAGTTGCAGACGCGCCAGGGCGTTTTCGGTCATGAGGGAGGCTCCCGCTTATCGGTTTGGTGACAAGTGTACGGTGACCCGGCATCGCTTCGCATCCGTTCATTGCGGCGAAACCGAGTCATCGACGCCTCGAAAAACCCTTTATTTGCTTCGCCCGGACGAATTCCCTAGTCTGGCGACCTTCACGGAGACCCACCATGATGGAACTGCTGGCCGATCCCGCGGCCTGGATCGCCTTTCTGACCCTGACCGCGCTCGAGCTGGTCCTGGGTATCGACAACATCATTTTCATCTCGATCCTGGTCGACAAGCTGCCGCCCGAACGGCGCGAGATCGCACGCCGGATCGGTCTGTTTCTGGCGATGTTCATGCGTATCGGCCTGTTGCTGGCGCTGTCCTGGATGATCGGACTGACTGCGCCGATCTTCTCGGTGTTCGAGCATGAGGTGTCGGGGCGTGACCTGATCCTGATCGCCGGCGGCCTGTTCCTGGTCTGGAAGAGCACGATGGAAATCCACCAACTGCTCGAAGGCGAGGAGGGCAGTGAATCGAAAGCGGTCGGAGCGACGTTTGGCGCAGTAATCGTGCAGATCATCATCATCGACATGGTGTTTTCGCTCGATTCGATCATCACCGCGGTCGGCATGGTCGACCGGGTCGAGGTGATGATTGCCGCCGTGGTCGTCTCGGTCGGGCTGATGCTGCTCTTTGCGCCGGCGATCGGCCGGGTGGTCACCGATCATCCGACGCTGAAGATGCTCGCGCTGTCGTTTCTGCTGGTGGTCGGCGTGGTGCTGATCGCCGACGGCGTCGAGACCCATGTGCCCAAGGGCTATATCTATTTCGCGATGGCCTTCTCGGTAATGGTCGAGGTGCTGAACATCCGCCTGCGCAAGCGCAGCGTCGACCCGGTGAAGCTGCGCGATCCTTACGAGCCGGGCGAAAAGGGGTAGGTCTGCATCGACTGCAGGTAGGTCGCTTCGACCTGCTCGACGATGCGGTCCCAGCTCATCGATTCGGCGATCGTTCGGGCATGCGCGCCCATGTCGCGCGCCCGTTGCGGTTCGGCGATCAGTTGCACCGCCAGATCGCAAAAGCGCGTTGGCTGCCCAAGCGGCGCAAGCAGCCCGCTTTCGTGGTGGCGGATCAGCTGACCTGCAGCGGCGTAGTCATAGGCCAGCACCGCCAGGCCGCTGGCCATGGCCTCGGGCGTGACATTACCGAAGGTCTCGGTCAGGCTCGGAAACAGAAACAGGTCGGCCGAGGCGTAATGCTCGGCCAGCGCCGCGCCACGCTGGGCGCCGGCGAAAATGGCATCCGGGCGGCTGGCCCTGAAGTCGCGCATCAGCGGGCCATCGCCCACCATCACCAGCTTCAGATCGGGTTCGATGCGCCGCATCGCGTCGTAAGCCTGAAAGAGCAGGTCGAGATTTTTCTCGGGGGCCAGCCTGCCCACGCTCAGCACCACACGCGTGCGTTCGCCGCAACCCCACGACTGACGAAGTGCCTGGCTGCGGTGAGCCGGGTCGAAACGCTCGGTGTCGACCCCGCGGGCGACCACCCGCAGCCGCCGAAAACCGTATTTCTGCAGGTCGGCGGCCAGCGCTTCGGTTGGCACCATCGTGAACTGCGAGCGGTTATGGAATTTGCGCAGATAGGAGACGATCGGCTTGTGAAGCCAGCCCATGCCGTAATGGCGGCTGTAGGCATGAAAGTTGGTTCGAAAGTCGGAGCAGACCGGCAGCTTCAGGCGAGTGGCGGCCTGCAGCGCCGACCAGCCCAGCGGCCCTTCGGTCACGATGTGCACCAGGTCGGGCCGCTGTTTCGACCACAGGTCGACCAGCGCGCGCTTGGCCGGCAGGCCCATGCGCAGATGCGGATACCGGGGGATCGGCAGGCCGCGCAAAAGCACCTCGTCCAGACGGGGCGATTCGCTGCCATTGGCATCGGCGCTTTGCCGTGGACGGATCAGGCTGATATGGTGATCGCGCCGCTGCAGCCCTTGCACCACCTGTGCTGCGGTGAGTGCCACGCCATTGACTTCGGGCGGATAGGTCTCGGTGACGACCGCGACCCGCAGCGAGCGTCGCGAGGGCGGCAAGTCGTCGATCTGGATCGACGCAGCACTTTCATCAGAAATCATCCGCCCATGATCGCGGTGCAACAAAACAAATCGATGACGGTTTGAGGACAGTTTGAGGACAACTTGCAGCACCGACCTCGACGACTGTTGCGCCACGGCCATTCGTCGATCGCAAACGAACGGTCATCGAATCGTCATGCCGTGTTCACACATCGACGTCATGCTCCGGTCACACCGTTGGCACTGCCTCGCAGATTGCCGAGTAAGATATCCGGTTTTGCCAAACCTCATTCGGAGAGACGATGAAGGATTTCCTCGAACAACTGCGCATCCAGCGCTTTGACGACCACCGCTTTTATCACCACAGCACGATCAATCAGTCGCTGCATCTGGTGAGTGCCCTGAGCTTCATCGCATCCTATTGCCTGCTGTTCATCGATCCGGCGATGGCAGGTCTGACGGCCTGGCTGGTGTCGATGACCAGTCGTCAGGCTGGGCATTTCTTTTTCGAGCCCAAGGGCTACGACGACGTCAATCGCGTCACCCATGAGCACAAGGAAGAGATCAAGGTCGGCTACAACCTGCGCCGCAAGGTGGTCCTGATGGCGATCTGGGCGATCTCGCCGCTGGTCCTGTGGTTCGACCGCGGATTCTTCGGTCTGATCGAGCCGAGCACCGACAGCATGGGCTTCGTGCGCGACGTCGGTCTGCTCTGGCTGGCGCTCGGTGTGGGCGGTCTGGTGTTTCGCGTGCTCCAGCTCTGGAAGCAGCAGAGCCTGGGGACGGGTCTGGTGTGGGCCACCAAGATCATCACCGACCCCTTTCACGACGTGAAGCTTTACTGCGGCGCACCGCTGCGCCTGCTGCGCGGCGAGCTCATCGATCCGATGGACTCGCTTCGCAAGCACGGCTGACAGTGGTCAGGCGCGGTGTGTGCCCCGAAAGCGGGTCGACAGCACTTCGCGCAAAATCCCTCGCCGGATCGTCCGGTTGGTCTGTTCGGGATTGCTCCACCACCAGCCGTCCCGACGCATCTGCTGGCCTGCTTCAATGAAGCGGGCCAGCACCGTTTCGAATTCGGCGTCGCTGTAGTTCAGGCTGAAGACCATTCGACCGGTACCCACCCACGAGAGCGCCAGACCGGCTTGTCGCAGGTAGTACTGCAACATCCAGTTGTAGCGGCTGGGCTCGGTATAAAAGACGGTCCAGATCGACGACAGGTTGGCCACGCGCACCGGCAGACCGGCGTCGGTCAATGCCTGGTTGAAGCGATCGGCACGGGCGTTCCAGCGCTCGTCCAGACCATCGTAGATCGCCTTGACGTCGTCGTCCTCGAGCCGGTCGAGAAAGGCCGACATCGCGCCCATCACATGCGGATGCGCATTGAAGGTGCCGCGAGCAAAGCAGATGTCGGCCGGACGCTCGTCGCGCCAGCGGCGCATGAGATTGGCGCGACCGCAGACCACGCCCACCGGCAGACCGCCGCCCAGCGTCTTGCCGTAGGTGACCATATCGGCCTTCACGCCGAAGTATTCCTGGGCGCCGCCGGGGGCGAGCCGAAAGCCCACGAAGACTTCATCGAAGATCAGCACGATGCCGCGCTCGGTACAGACATCGCGCAGCTTTTTCAGCCAGACGGCATAGGCCTCGCGGTTAAAGCCCGCGCGCCGCGAACTGTCGACCAGCGACGAGTCGCCGGGCGCCGGGCTGTTGGGGTGCAGCGCCTGCAGCGGGTTGATCAGCACGCAGGCGATATCGCGGCGCGTGCGCAAGACGCCGAGCGCCCGGTCGTCCATGTCGCGCAGCGTGTAGACGTCGCGCGGCTTGACCGGGTTGCCGGGCCCGGGCTGAACGTCTTCCCACCAGCCGTGATAAGCGCCGGTAAAGCGCACCAGATGCGTCCGGCGGGTGTGATAGCGGGCCAGGCGCACCGCCTGCATGACCGCTTCGGTGCCCGACATGTGAAACGAGACTTCGTCCAGACCCGAGATACGGCGCAGCCGTTCAACATTGCCGGCGACCACCGGATGGTAGCCGCCGAGCACCGCGCCGAGGTCCTGCACGCGGGCCGCGCCTTCAGCCATCGTGGCCTTGTAGAAGTCATTGCCAAAGACATTGACGCCATACGAGCCGGTCAGGTCGTAAAAGACATTGCCGTCGAGGTCGGTGAGCGTGACGCCACTGCTCGACTCGACGAAGGCGCCAACCGGCAGGTTCTCGCGAACCAGGGCGCTGTACTGGAAGGGCACCCGATAGGCGCCAGTAAATTGCAGATCGGAGATGCCCTCGCGCGCGCGCTTGGTCATCGCGATCGACTTCTCAAAGCGGCTCTTGAAGGTGGTCGACATCAGCGCGAAGCCGGCGCGGCGCTTCTCGGCGACCTCAGCAGGCGCACCGTCGGAGGTGAAGAATTCGTCGGTGCCGTAGCTGTAGCCCGGCAGCAGGCCGGCAACTCGCTTGGCCATGCGCGAGTGACCGGCGAGCGACGGATGCTTGGCGCGCGACAGCTGCAAGCGGCGGCGCAATTTGGGCAGCGCGGCCACGGCCGCGGCGGCAGCCAGTGCGTAGAGCGTGATGGTTTCGTCCATGAATCTCGAAGACCTCTGCAGTGATTGGTCTTTTCTCTGTAACCCTTTCGATTGACACCCTGATGAAAACTGCAAATTCGAGTCCGTTTGATAACGCCGATGCGACAACGGCCGCACCGGCGGCGGTGGCGCCTGGTGCGTCTTCCACCGCCGCCTCAGCCGCATCAGCCGCCACGCCAGCACGTGGGGGCCTGTCGGCCACGCTCGCGGCCTGGCGCGATCGCCTGCTTTTGCAGGAGGACCTGAACTTCTTGCTGACCAATCGGGTGCCACGCATTGCGCTCACCCGGTTCATGGGCTGGTTCAGCAAGATCCGCAATCCGCTGCTGGCCAGGCTGTCGATCGGCACCTGGCGGCTTTTCACCGACCTCGATCTGTCAGATGCCCGCCAGCAGCACTTTGCCAGTCTTCACGACTGCTTTACCCGCGAACTGGTGCCCGGCGCCCGGGTCTTTGATGCCGATCCGACGGTCATTGACAGCCCCTGCGATGCGATCGTGGGTGCCTGCGGCAGCCTGGAAGGGCTGGGCGCGCTGCAGGCCAAGGGCTCACCCTATTCGATGGTCGAGCTTTTGGGCAGCGAGGCGCTGGCCGAGCGCTACCGCGACGGGATGTATGTGACCTTGCGCCTGACCTCGGCGATGTATCACCGCTTTCATGCGCCCGATCGCGGTCGCCTGCGCCATGTGACCTACATCAGCGGCGATGCCTGGAACGTCAATCCGATTGCGCTCAAGCGGGTCGAGCGCCTGTTTTGCCGCAACGAGCGCGCCGTGCTGCAGACCGAACTCGAGGGCGGCCATCAGGTCACGCTGGTGGCGGTTGCCGCCATTCTGGTGGCCAGCGTGCGCCTGCATGCACTCGACGTGCTGATGCATCTGCGCTATCGCGGCCCCAACGAGATGCCCTGCGATGCGAGCTTCGAGCGCGGTGATGAGCTCGGCTGGTTCGAGCATGGCTCGACCATCATCGTGCTCGCGCCGCGGGGATTCGCGCTGTGCGAAGGGATTGCGACCGGCGCGCGGCTGCGTGCCGGTATGCCGCTGATGAAGCGACCAGCCTGAGTTCCCTGCTGATCGCGTCGAGGCGAGTCGTTCAGGCCGCGGCGCTGGGCCTGGCCTTCATGCGCTCGATCAGCGCGGCGATGTTGGCGTTGGCCGGGTCCAGGGGTTGCCCGACGCTTGCGCCAAACTCGACGAACACGAACAGCAGGATGTCGGCCAGCGTCAGGCGATCGCCGCAGACATAGGTGCGACCTGCGATCAGACCGTTGAGCCAGGCGAGTTTTTCCTGTGCGAGCAGTTTCAGATCGGGCGCTGCGGCCGGAATCGTGCGGATGCGTGGCCCGAACAACTTCAGACCCTCGGCAAAGCGAAAGCCGTTGGCCAGCGGCTCGAGAATGTTCAGGTCGATGCGGCGTACCCACATGCGGGTCTCGGCACGCTCGATCGGCGTGCTGCCAATCAGGCTCTTGCCTGCTGGTCCAATCTCGTCGAGGTATTCGCAGATCGCGGTGATCTCGGCGAGCACCATGCCGTTGTCGAGCTCGAGCGCCGGCAGCTGGCCTGACGGGTTTTTGGCCAGATAGGGCGACTGGCGGTTTTCGCCGCCGCGAAGGTCGACCTTGGTGGCGGGCAGCTCGACACCGCGCTCGGCGGCAAAGACGCGAACGACGCGGGGATTGGGGCCGACGGAATCGTAGAAAAGCATATTTGTCTCGTTGTGTGATGGGTGTCGGTCGAGGGTAACCCGGTCTGACCGGCTCGCGCGTCGCTCAGGCACAACTGGCCCGACCGCTTGCCGTCCTTCGATCAGATGGCGGGTGCCGCCGGTTCGGTCGTGCTGCCCAGCTGGACGGAATCGTTTGACTATCCCCAATTCGCGTGAGCCGTGCCCGGTTCGTGCCAGATCAGGAAAGCTCGAATGACTGTCTTGGAACGCCAGGCGCCAACCCGCGCCGATGCGCCGCCCACGGACCCGACCCCGGTCGGCTCCCGGGTGGGCATCGTCTCGTCGACGCTCCCGGCCCAGGACCAGGCCTCAGCACGTGTCCTGACCGTCCAGGCTGCGTTGCTGCAGGCCACCGATTTCGTCGCCGGGCAACAGGCCCTGGTGGCCGCCGTCGCCCGCCACTACCAGTTCGACCGGGTCAGCCTCGGCTGGGTCGACAACAAACGGGTCGTCGTTCAGGCGATCTCGCAGAATGTCGTTGCCCGCCTTGCCACCGAGGCCATGGCGCCGTGTGCCGCGGCGATGCACGAGGCCCTCGACCAGGAAGCGACCGTGCGCTGGCCGGCCGCCCCGGGCTCGCGACCGCTAATCATGTTCGCGCACACGCAGTTGGCTCGCGAGACCGGTGCGCAGGCGCTGTGCACCCTGCTGCTGGCCACCGGCGGGCAGTGCATCGCGCTGCTGACCTGCGAGCGCGACCGCGATCCGATCGGCGAGCCGCTGGTCGATGAACTGGAGCATCTGGCCGCCTTCATCGCGCCGATGCTGTTGCTCGGGCATCGCGCGGCGCATCCGTTGGCGGATGCCGGTGAGCGGCTCAAGCGCCTGCTGCCGGTCGGCGGGTCGCGCAGGGCAATGGCTGCGGCCACCGCCGCGGTCGGTCTCGCCGCGCTGCTCGCGCTGACCGGTCTTGAAGTCGATTCGCGAGTCAGTGCGCCAGCACGTGTCGAGGGTGCGGTGCAGCGCGTGCTGACTGCGCCGGCCGATGGCTTTTTGCTGCGGGTGGCGGTGCGACCGGGTGACACTGTCAAGGCTGATCAGGTGCTGGTTGAGCTCGATGATCGCGATCTGTCGATCGAACGATTGCGCTGGGCGACCGAATCCGAACAGGAGGGGCGTCAGGCCACCGAGGCACTGGCCCGCGAAGACCGCGTGCAGTTCGCGGTCCATTCGGCCAAGGCACAGCAGGCTCGCGCCCAGCTGGCGTTGGCCGATGCCCAGCTGGCGCGCTTCAGAATCAGCGCGCCCTTTGACGGCATTGTGTTGCAGGGCGACTTGACCCGCTCGCTTGGCGCGCCGGTGCGATCCGGCGACACGCTGATCACGGTCGCGCCGGCAGGCGAGTACCGGGTGATTCTGGAGGTCGACGAATACGATATCGGCCGGCTTGCCGGCGGCGAGTCGGGCGTGGTGTCGCTGGCAGCCAGCAGCGGTGCGCAGGTGCCGGTGCGCATCACCCGGATCTCGCCGACCTCGATCGTGCGCGACGGTCGCAATGTGTTCGAGGTCGAGGCGCAGCCGCTTGCTGCTGACGCCGCGTTGCGCCCCGGCTTTCAGGGCATGGGCCGCATCCAGGCCGGCCAGCGTTCGCTGTGGCGAATTGTGGCCGAGCGCCCCTGGCTGTGGCTGCGCCAGCGGCTGTGGGCCTGGGGCATCTGATGGCGCGCGCGGCGGCGCGTGCGCCCAGCGATGACCCGCTGCACAGCGCCGACTGGTATCGCGTCAGTCGACTGATTCTTACTCTGCGCCCGACCCTGCGCGTCGGGCGGCAGATCCTGCGCGGCGAGCCCTGGTTCGTCTACCGCGATGCAGCCACCGGTCGCCAGTTGCGCCTGAACCTGATGGCGCACCGCTTTGCAGGGCGCATCGACGGCGTCCAGCCGGTTGCCGCACTCTGGGACGATCTGCTTCGCTCGCAGGGCGATGGCGCGCCCTCGCAGCAGGAGATCGTCACCATCGTCCAGCAGCTTGCCGAGTCGGGAATGGTCATCGCCGAGCAGGGCATTGATCTGGCCCGCTTGAGCCGGCGTGAGACCACCCGCGAGCGCCGTCGGTTGCTGGCCGCGGCCAATCCCCTGTCGCTGAAAATCGGCCTCTTCAATCCGAGCCGCCTGCTCGATGCCACCGCGCGGTTTGCCGCGCCTTTTTATACCGGCTGGGCAGGGATCATCTATCTGCTGCTGATCGCCGGCGGTGTCTTTGTCGCGGCGCAGCGCTGGTCCGAGCTCACTGCCTGGGGCGGCCACTGGATGAGCACGCCGGGCTTTGCGCTGGCGATGTGGCTGGTCTATCCGCTGGTCAAGATCTGCCATGAGATGGCGCATGCCTGGGCAGTGCGCGTGTGGGGCGGGCAGGTGACCGAGATGGGCATCTCGATGCTGATGCTCACGCCGGTGCCTTATGTCGATGCTTCCGCGTCGGCGCTCTTCGAATCGCGGGCGCGCCGGGTGGCAGTGAGCCTGGCCGGCATCGTGGCCGAACTGCTGCTGGCGGTGGTCGCACTGTGGCTGTGGCTGTCGGTCGGTGACGGCCTGCTGCGCACCCTGGCCTTTGCGGTGATGCTGATCGGTGGCGCTTCGACGGTCTTCGTCAACGGCAATCCGCTGCTGCGCTTCGATGGCTATTTCGCCTTTTCGGATGCGATCGATCGACCGAACCTGGCCGAGCGGTCGCGGGCACTCTTCATGTACGGCGCGCGCTGCCTGATCGCCGGCGAGCGCCATGTCAGGCCGCCTGCGGGAAGCCGGCGCGACTGGCCGCTGCTGATTGGCTGGGGCGTTGCCGCATGGTGCTATCGCGTGGCGATGAGCTGGACGCTGGCCCTGTGGGTCGCCGACTTTTCGCGCCCGCTCGGACTTGCACTGGTTTTGGTCGGCGTATGGTTTGCCATCGGCCGGCCGATGATGGCTCTGGGTGGCTATCTGTGGTCATCACGCTGGCGGCAGTCGCGCCCGATGCGTGCGATCGCAGGCGCGGCACTTGCCCTGGCCTTGCCGCTGGCCCTGATCGCCGGCTTGCCGATGCCGGATGCGACTACCCTGCCGGGCGTCGTGGTGCCCGACGAGGCGGCAAAGATTCGTGCGCCCGAGCCGGCGCGGGTGGCCGAGGTGCTGGTGCGTCCGGGCGATGAGGTTGTCGCGGGCACGCCCCTGCTGCGTCTTGACAGCGATCGCCTGGTCGCCGAGCGAGACCGGCTGCGGGCGCAATTGACCGGACTCGAATCGGAAAGGGTGCGCGGCATCGACCAGAACCTTGCCGGCGCAGGGCTTGCGACCGGCGAGATTGATCGCTTGCGCCGGCAACTGACTGATCTGGACCGCCGTCTTGAGCGGCTGCTGGTGCGAAGCGCCACCGAAGGCTCGATCGCCTACCTCGACGCCGACGGACCGGCCCTGCGCCAGGCGGTTCAGGGCGAGGTGCTGCTCTATGTGGTGCAGCCCGGCGCATTGCGGATCCAGGCGATGGCCCGCGATGATCAGGTCCGACGGCTGGCCGACCGGGTGGGCGTGCCCCAGGCGCATCTGGCCGATCATCCTGGCGAAGTCCTCGGTCTGCGGCTGCTGGCCGAAACCCCCGAATCGACCCGGGTCTTGCCGTCGCCTGCGCTGGGCGATCGCGCCGGCGGGCCGATTGCCACCGATCCTGCCGACCGCGACGGCCAGTTCGCGCTTGAGCCCTGGTATCAGGTCGAGTTCGTGCCCGAGGGGCCGCTGCCGCGCATCGGCGCGACCGCCACCGTGCGCATCACGCATGCCTCACGCCCGGCGCTGGCGCAGATGGTCGATGCGTTCAGACGGGTCTTCGTGCGGCGCCTCGAAGGCTGATCGGCCGTGTTTCGCGCACACGCCGACGATCACTCAGGTCGCCTGGCACCCGGGCCGATCTGGGGGCCTTATCCGATGCGCGCGCCCCATCTGCGCCGCGGCCTCGCCGATGCCTGGCGCGATCGCCTGCATGCGCTTGATGGGCGTCGCGGCCGACGGGCCGCACTCGCCGTGCTGCGCCGCGCCGAGACGATCGACCGTGCCGGACAGCCACTCGATGCCGCGCGCACGAGCGCGGCAGGCACGCGCCTGCCGCGACTCGATGCCCTGGCGCTGGCCTGCGTGGCTGCTCGCCGCACGCTGGGCTTCGATCCGTATCCCTCGCAGGTTCAGGCGGCAGCAACCATGCTCGATGGCGGCCTGGCTGAGCTTGCGACCGGCGAGGGCAAGACGCTCGCCCTGGCCCTGGCTGCTGCCGCGCAGGCCCTCGATGGCACGCCGGTTCATGTGGTCAGCGTCAACGACTATCTGGTCGAGCGCGATGCGGTGGGTCTTGCGCCGCTCTATCAGGCACTCGGCCTGCGCGTCGACCGCATCCTGCAGTCGGATGACCCGGCGCGCCGGCGCGTCGCCTATCGGGCCGACGTTGTCTACAGCACCGGGCGCGAACTGATGTTCGACTATCTGCGCGACCGCATGGCCGGCATCAATCACAGTGGCCTCGAAGCCCATGCCGAAGCCCTGCGCGACGGTGCGGGCGCGCAGCCGCTGCTGCGCGGCCTGTGCTGCGCGCTGATCGACGAGGCCGACAGCATCCTGATCGACGAGGCAACCCTGCCCTGCATCCTGGCGATGCCGGTGTCGGCGCAGGAGGCCGCGTTTACCGCCGAAGCGATCCGACTTGCGCGTCTGCTGTGGCAGGGCCGTGACTACCGGCTCGACGCGCAGGCGCAAAGCGTCAGTCTGACCGATGCCGGCGCGGCGCGCCTGCGCGAGCTGACCGGCGTCGAAGATCCCGGCACCGATGCTTCAAGGACTAGAAAAGCGCAGACCGGCATTACGCAGGCCGATGATGCGAATCCCGATCCCGAGCAGGCCTCATGGCGCCTCGAGCGCATCCGCCACGACCGCATCGGCATGGCGCTGGCGGCGCTGCATTGCTACCGGCGCGATCGCGACTATCTGGTTCACGAGGGGCGCGTCGAGATCGTCGATCGCCATACCGG
>Ga0114972_10003474_pt1 | contig 11783 bp, 14 predicted proteins | sample M_140807_EF_Meta_FD_87354 | JGI IMG/M metagenome (GOLD analysis project Ga0114972, IMG submission 87354) | Freshwater microbial communities from Lake Montjoie, Canada to study carbon cycling - M_140807_EF_MetaG | ecosystem: Environmental > Aquatic > Freshwater > Lake | place: Lake Montjoie... | reverse complement strand
CTTCATTGGTAGCAACTCGACGCTCATCGCCCCCGTGGAAGTCGGAAGCGATGCGTTCGTCGCGGCGGGAACTTCGCTGAGCAAACCGGTTCCCAGCGGGGCATTCGCCATGACGCGGGCCGATTTGACCCTGAAAGAAGAGTGGGTGGCGCGTTACCGAGCCCGGAAGCAAGCGGAAAAGGCTGCTTTGAAGGGCGGGACCACCGAGTCGTGACTGAGCTTCAAATTTCGCTTACCAGCCAATTGCCGGCCCGCGCGGGTAGAACGTTCGGGTGCGGCGGGAAGAGGATGCAAGGGCAGTGAATCAAGCGGAAAAACTCGACGGAATGAAGCTGTTCTGCGGCACGGCCCACTTAGATCTCGGAAAAAAGGTCGCTTCTCACCTCGGCATCGAACTCGGCCGAATGATGAATTCGCAATTCGCCGACGGTGAAATCCGCATCATGGTCGAGGAGTCGGCCCGCGGAAACGACATTTTCATCCTGCAGCCCACCTGCTCGCCAACCAACGACAACGCAATGGAGCTGTTCATCATGTTGGACGCCTTCCGCCGCGCCTCGGCCCGAAACATCACCGTCGTGATCCCGTACTACGGCTATGCACGCCAGGACAAGAAGGTCAAGCCGCGCGAACCGATCACGGCGCGCTTGGTGGCCGATATCATCGAAATGTGCGGCGCGACCCGAGTAGTCGCCATTGACCTGCACGCCGAGCAGATTCAGGGCTTCTTCACCATCCCGGTGGACCACCTCTACGGATTCCCGATCCTCGGTCAGTACTTTGTCGAGAAGGGCTACCGCGAGATGGACGATGTCGTGGTGGTTTCGCCCGACGTTGCCGGCGTCGGCCGGGCGTCATCGCTCGCCAAAATTCTGGGTGCCGGATTGGTCGTTATCAACAAGCGACGACCGCGCCCCAACGTCACCGAAGTGGTCGAAATCGTCGGTGAATTCGAAGGGAAGCGCTGCATCATGATCGACGACATGATCGACACCGGTGGCTCGATCATCAACGGGGCCAATGCTCTGATTGATCGCGGCGCGAGTGAAGTCACGGTTTGCTGTAGCCATCCCGTCTTCAGCAAGGACGCCACTCACCGACTTCAAGCGAGCTGTATCTCGGAGGTTGTGACCCTGGATACGATCCCGATCAGCGACGAAAAGTTGGTCCCCAAGCTAAAAATTCTGCCCTCCGCTCCGTTGCTAGCCGACGCCATTCGCCGCATCCACTGCAACGAGAGTGTCAGCGAGCTGTTTGGCGACTATAAGTGAGCGTGGTTTCACGGTGAACTGGGTCTATCACGCGGATACGCGAAAGCGCAGCACCGTCATTGCCACCATTCTGATTGCCTGCGCGGCGGCCCTAACCGTCGGCACCGTCCTACTCATCCCACTGGTTGGAATCGCCGGGGCCGGAATGATTTTGCTCAGCACCATGGAGGCCTTCACCGGCTGTCGATTTGTGCTGAACGATAGCGGGGCGTCGCGCCGAGTGGGACTCAGCACCACGTTCATCGAATGGGCTTCCGTGGTCCGCGTGGTGGAAAGCGAGGACGGAATTCTTCTGTCGCCGTTGCCCGATGCTTCAAAGCTGGATGCATTTCGCGGCGTTTTCCTCGTAATGCCGTATCATATGCGCACTTCGGTGCTGGAATATATTAAGGGCCGCGTAGGGAACGATGTTCGACTTTTGGGATTCGGAGCTGACGGACGAGGAAGCAGAGAAGCTGATCAACCGAGTAGCGGAAGAGATTCAGAAACGCAAACTGGAGGTTCCGGCAGTCATGGCGCTGGAGATGCATAAACCTCTGGCCGGAGTTTTGGGGCAAGGGAGCGTCGTTTTCGCTCCTTTCTTCGTCCCGTTTATGGGGTTTCAGGCGGCGAACGATTACACTAGACTCCTCGCAAAGCGCGAGAATTACGAAAAACTGATGCAAAAATTGGAGCAACCATGCTGATTGCCGAGGCCGTTGGTCAGCAATACCGGGAGACCGGATGGTTTGGGGTGTTGTTCACCGCTATTCTGGTGACCTTCATTCTCATCAACATCCGACGGGCCAAGGGCGGCAAGGATCTATACATCCGCCGTATCGCCGGTCTGAACGCCATCGATGAAGCCGTCGGTCGCGCTACCGAAATGGGCCGTCCCGTCCTGATGGTTCCGGGACTCAGCGATACCGTCAACGCAATCGCTGTGCAGGCCGTCAACATCTTTGCCTACGTCAGTCGTCTGGCGGCTCGGTTCGCAAACCCAATTTTGCTTTGCTGTTACAACGCCGCCGTCTACACGCTGGCGCAGGAAGTCATCCGCGACGTTTATCAAGAGGAAGGCCTGCTAGATCGATACGATCCCGACTCCGTACGGTTCGTCAGCGACCGCCAGTTCGCGTTCGCGGCCGGTGTCTCCGGTCTGATTCTCCGCGAGCAGACCGCCGCCACCTTCTTCTTGGGTGAGTTCTACGCCGAAGCCCTGATCTTCGCCGAAACGGCAAACAGCATCGGCGCGATTCAGGTTGCCAGCTCCACCGAAGCTACCCAGACGCCGTTCTTCATCGCCGCTTGCGACTACGTTTTGATTGGCGACGAATTCTACGCCGCCTCGGCGTACCTCACGCGACAGCCGGTTCTGGTTGGCTCGCTGGTTGGCCAAGACTGGTGTAAGTTGCTGGTTCTCGGAAGCATCCTTCTGGGAACCTTGGTCAACACCAGTTACGTGCAGTCACGCACCACCAAGTCTTGGGATGACGAGAAGGCCGAGTACGGCGACGTCTCGGAGCGTCAGAACTCCGCCAAGCAGTCCATCGTGCAGCAGCTCGCCACCCCCCTTCTATCTAAGATGCCCGTTGAACGACCATTGGACCCGAACGCTCCCGTGGAGGATAAATGAACCTAATCCTGCAGAGCAAAACCGTTAATTTCTGGGCCCAGCCCTACGGCTCCAGCACGCTCTGGGCCTACCTGTTCGGAGCGCTGATATTTGGCATCCTGGTCTTTGTCGGCCTGATGTTCATGCCCGCGCAGTTCCGCCGCCCGGTGGTGGCGTTCTGTACGTTCATCGCCGGTGCGTATTGGGTTCTGCTTTACGCCTGGCCCGCTCCCATCGACCTCCAACCCAACGAACTCCCGCAAGGACCGGTCGAAGGAGTAGGTGCGTGGCTGAAAGACGCCAACCCGGTGGTCGTCGGCATGACCGGCATCATCACCGCGTTCATGCTTGGTCTTGGAATCTTCTCCCTGCTGAGCATCCACCTTCGGAAGATTCGGCGCCAGCAGCGCGACTGGCCGTTTAGCGTGGTCCTGCTGGTTTCGATGGTCGCGATGGTCTCCTTTGGCTATGCGGACTACTTCAGCCGCCAGGGTCCCGACGGCACCAAGCTAGACCTTCAGGCTAACTGGGGACTCGCCAACTACGGCCGCGACCTGCTTTTTGACGGCTTGCTCCAGCAGATGGACGCCGCGATGTTCTCGGTAATCGCGTTCTACATCCTGAGCGCGGCCTATCGCGCTTTCCGAATCCGTAGCGTAGAAGCAACCATTCTTCTTTCGACTGCCCTCCTCGTGATGCTTAGCCTCATGGGCGCGGTGGCCTACATATCGGAACAAACGATCAATGGCCTGGTTTCAAGCACCGGCAACGACTTCTTCCTAAACTTCACCCTCACGGAAGTCGCGGGATGGGTTAGGCGAACATTTGAGACATCCAGTCTTCGGGGAATCGCATTTGGCGTCGGTATCGGCGCACTGGCGATGGGCCTGAGAATCTGGCTTAGTTTAGAAAAATCCGGAGGTAACGCGTAATGGCAAAGAACGATCCCATCCCGCAGCCGATCAAGCCAAGCATGAGCCTCGCCGAGAAACTGACGAGCCTGCCGAAGTTCTATCTCTACATCATCCTCATCTTCTTCAGCTCGGCGCCGTTGTTCATCAACGTCACCGTGCCGAACAAGCCGCTGGAAAGTTCGATCGACCTCTACGCGACCCTAATGAGCGTCAAACCGGGCGAAACCGTCTTGGTTGCCAGCGACTGGACGAACTCGACCCGCGGCGAAAGTTGGGGTCAGTTCAATTCGGTTATGCGCATTCTCATGCGGCGCGGAGTCAATGTGGTGCTGTATTCCACCGGTGACGCGCAGGCACCGCGGGTAGCGCAAGACTCCATTGCCAAGCTCAACAAAGAGCGGCTGGCAAAGGGAGAGCCCGAGTACAAGCGTTGGGAGAACTTCGTGAGCGTCGGCTTCTTCTCTAGCGGCGAAGCGGCTACCAACGGTATGGCCACCAACGTCAAAGCGACGTTCGCGGGACGAAAAGATTTCGCCCCTGGTCGCGGCCTTACTGACGTCTACGAATCGCCCATCTTGAAGGGACGCGAGAAGATTGAGAACTTCCCGCTCCTCATCGTGATCACCGGAAGCAAGACTTCCAACATCACCGTGGAGCGACTCAGCGGCAAGGTTCCGATTGCGTTCACTGTGACCGGCGTTATGGGACCCGAAACCGGAAACTTCTACCAGAGCGGTCAGATCGTCGGATTTGCCTCCGGACTTAAAGGTCTCTATGACCTGGAGGGACTGATGGAGAACGGCGTGAACGTTCCCGGCAAGGATGGCCAGATCGTCATTAAGAGCGAGAAATATCCCAAAATCGATGGATTCCCTGGCCAGCCGAACGCCGGGCAGGGAAGTCGCTACTATCCAACCTTGCACTTTGCGGTGGCGCTGCTGATTCTGGCGGTCATCATCGGAAATGTAGGCATGTTCCTGGCGCGTAAGGGGGCCAAATAATGAGTTACGATGCCATTAAAGTGACCTTAGGGGTGCTGGCGACGGTTGGCCTCTACAGCGTTCTGTACAAGGAAAACCGTTTCTACCGGTTCTTCGAGCACCTGTTTTTGGGTCTTGCCGCCGGCTGGACGCTGGTCGTTATCTGGGTGGAAAACCTGAAGGGCCCCTGGTGGGACCTCATGGTGGGCGTTGCTCCCGAAAAGCCGACCGATCCAATCGGCAACGGTAACTGGGCACTGATTTTGCTGTTGCCCCTTGGCCTGATGGGCTACATGGTCTTCAGCAAAAAGCACAACTGGATGAGCCGCATTCCTATTGGCATCATCTTGGGACTCTGGTCTGGACAGCAGATTCAGATTTGGTACAACACTTACGGAAAGCAGATCGCCGGTACGGCCCAGCCCATCTGGCCCACCACTTGGAGCTCGCTCACCGTTCCGGACTACGCCAAATCGGGATTGACGGGCGACGCGCTCGCCAATGCCAAGAGTCAGGTCTATCTCAGCCAGGCGGTTTCCAACTTCCTGTTTCTGATCACGGTGGTCTGCGTCCTCAGCTACTTCCTGTTCAGCTTTGACGCGAAGACAAAGCTGGTGCGGTCCGCTTCTAGCATGGGTCGGTACTTGCTGATGATTGGCTTCGGCGCAATCTTTGGTAGCACCGTTCTGATGCGCTTTACGCTTCTCATCGACCGAATGTACTTCATCTGGATCGAGTGGCTCCAGCAGACGATCCTTCAGCGCTAAGTTCCGAATGGAATCGGCGTTCAGGGCAATTGTTCTGCGGAGAACCAATCAGGGTGAGTCGGACCGCCGACTCACCCTGATGACTTTAGAGCGGGGCAAAATTGACGTGGTGGCAAAGGGGTCGCGCAAGGCAACCGGTCGACTCTCCGCCGTCACGGAACCATTATCCGTCGCAACGTTTTCCATCGCCGAAGGGAAGCGAACCCGATTTCTAACTCAAGCCGTTCCGGAGAGCGCGTACGTTCATCTTCGCCAAGACTTTCTGCGACTATCGGCGGCGATTGCGACGGCCGAACTGTTTTCCGCGATGCTCCCCTACGAGCAACCAGATCCGTCGGCATTTGCGCTGCTCGAGACCACGCTCAACGGGATTGATCGGTCCTCCAACTGCTTGGCCGGAGCGCTATGGGGCCAGGTGCACCTGCTGATTGAGGCCGGGTTTGCGCCGGATTGGTACCGTAGTGCGCTATCTGAGGCCGAAATAACGGAAGTCGATCCGTGGTTCTCGGTTGCCGCGGGCGGTTTGGTAACCGCCGTCGAGCGGGATGATCGCACCTCCTACCGGATACCCTCCGAGGTGCTTTTCGGTATCCGCCGACTATCCGAGATATCCGCGCCTCCCGACAAACTCCGGCGGGCGGCCGAAACCCAATTTGCACTGGCTCCGTGGTGGCGTCACGTCGCGGACATGCCCCTGGCCGCCTTTGAGAGTTTGATCAATTTATTGAATGCCGACCTTAATCAACCGTTAGCAATGTAAAATACGGGAGCATGAAGTGGACGCTCGCCTCGGGAGTTTTGATCGCCGCGATGGTGGTCGGGTGTGGAAAGGGAAACTTTTCGGATAAGGGCACGGAAGCAAAATCGACCTCATTCCGATACCCAATCGTAACCAGTCCGACGACCCTGGACCCGGCGATGGTGCAAGACGGCGATACGATCGACGCCGTTCAGCAAGTGTTTGAAGGACTGGTCGGTTGGAGCCCCGAAAATCAGCCAGAACCCCGACTCGCGGAGTCGGTTGAAGTTTCCAAAGATGGCCTGACGTACTCGTTCAAACTGCGTCCGGGCATCAAGTTTTCCAGTGGCCGCGCCGTCACCGCCAAGGACTTCAAAGACTGCTTCGAGCGGGCCTGTGATCCCAAGTTCAATAGCCCGACCGCCGCGACTTACCTCAGCGATATCGTTGGCGTGAAAGAGCGCCTGGCCGGAAAGGCATCGGAAGTGACCGGATACACCGCCCCCGATGACCAAACCGTCGTCATCAAAATTGACAAGCCGCGTCCGTATTTCCTCGGCAAACTCACCTATCCCGCTGCTTTTGTTTACGACCTCAGCAAGATCGCCACTCCCGCCAAGGAGATGACCAACATCACCGAAATGGTGGGTACCGGACCCTATGTGTTCAGCGAGTACGTGCCGGATCAGATCCTGCGATTCAAAGCGAATCCCGATTACTTTGGCGGCGCGCCCAAGATTGCCGGTATTGACCGTCCGATCGTCAAGGACGCCAATACGCGCCTTAACCTGTTCAAGCAGGGTGAAGTGGACATGGTTCCGTTGGAGCGGCAAGATCTGCCCGCCGTGGAAGGCGACGCGGCGCTTAAGTCGCAACTCAAGTTCTTTGACCGACCGGTGATCTGGTACCTCGGCATGAACTGCAACGTTTACGAACCGTTCAAGAAGAAGGAAGTTCGCCAGGCGGTCGGCATGGCCATCGATATCGATGACATCGTGAAGACCACGCTGAACGGCAACGTCACCCGCGCGACCGGCATCGTCCCCAAGGGCGTCTTTGGCTACCAAGAGCAGTCCAATATGCTGAAGTTTGATCCCGTCAAGGCGCGAGATCTACTGGCCAAGGCGGGTTACCCCGGCGGCAAGGGTCTTCCGAAGTTTGAGCTTAACTTCCGCGAAGCCCGGCCCGATATCCAGATCGTCGCGGCCCGAATCGCCAGCGACCTCAAGAAGAACCTCGGAATGGATGTCTCGCTCCGATCCATGGAATGGCGGGCCTACCTGGAGAAGCACAACAAGAAGGAGATGCCGTTCTTCCACATGCGATGGGGAGCTGACTATCTGGACGCCGAGAACTTCCTCAGCACCCTGCTGGCCAGCTACGGACCGGAAAACAAGGTCAATTATGTGAACCCGGAATACGATGCCCTTTGCGCCAAGGCTGATACGACGGCCGATTCCGCCGAGCGGCTGAAGCTCTACGCTCAGGCTCAGGACATCGTGCTTCAGGACGCTCCGTTCATTCCGATCTACTTCCAGCGCGATGCCGAGTTGATCAGCCCGAGGGTGAAAGGACTCCGAGAATCCCTGTTCGGACACTTGCCGCACACAACCGTTTCGATGGAGTAGACGGTCATGATTCGCGACCGGAGAACCGAATTCTATCCGGCGGAATGGCGTCGCCCGGAAGATGGACCGGTGTTTGCGGAAACCGACGCGTTGCCGCTGACCGGTCGTCCCGGGTGGCGTAGCAATGGCGGACCTTCGCGCGGTCATCCGGCGCGGGCGTTGCCCCTGACGCTTGAGATCTCCGGTCGTCCCGGGGTTCGGCGCGTGCACGTGGTGGGCATTTTTGCGATGTATGCCGATGCAACCTCCGAGTCCCGCGGGAGTCTTGGCGGAAGTTTGCACTTTGGCGCAGGATCCGAAATCCTAATGCGCGTGGACCTGGTGAACGGGCGTAACTACGACGATGCCCGTCGACTGGACACTTCGCCCGCTATCGGCGGCGACGGCACCAGCGCACAAGTGGTTGGCTCCACCATCGTGGATGGCGTCCCTTACCGGGTCGACAACCTTTCAATCGACATCCCCGAGAATTTCAAGATCGAGTGGGTGCGCCTAAAGGATCTTGGAACGGCCGCGTCGTTCGTGGTGTTCGACGTCTTCTTCGAATGCGCCGCCGACCACGGTTGCCCATTCCATAAGAACGGGGGAGGGGTGCCTCTGGCCGACGTCGGTCCGGCGCTGCGCCTGGGCGATCGAGTCAAATTTGGTCGGGCGCTCAAGCAATTGAGTGCCTCCCTCGCTGCCGCCGACAACCTAGATGAGGCAAAGGGGCAAGCCTTGACGTTCGCCGCCGTGGTCGCAGCCACCGCTTTGGAGATGGGTGGGGGACGCGAAATGCACCGCTGGATGCTGCACGTTTCGCGCCAAGTGGACGCGGTCGATTCGGCGGCCGAATTGGCCGAACTGGTAAGGCAAAAGGTCGATGCCGTCGCCAACCAAGTCATCCCGTCTGCCGATGGCCCCAGCGCGTACCTGATGGATCGCGCCCTTGCGTACGTGGATCGCCACTATGCAAAAGAGCTCACCGATGCCGTGGTGGCCGACCAGATCGGCCTGAGTACCTCTCATTTTCGATTTCTGTTCCGTCAGTCCACCGGTCAACCTTTCCACCGTTACCTGGTAAACCTGCGGCTGGAAAAGGCGAAGCAGTTGCTCACCGATCGCGGAACGTCGGTTGGGGATGCGGCAAAAGCGGTCGGCTTTTCTGGTCTCGCCCATTTCAGTCGCGCCTTTCAAGCGCGGTTTCACATCAGCCCCACCGCGGCTAAGCGGCAGAACTCATGAACGCCGTATCGGTCTCGGGACTTTCGCACGCATTTGGCGATAACTTGGTCCTGAACAACATCAACGTGACCGTTCCGAATGGGCAGATTTGCTACGTATTGGGCAGTAGCGGCGGCGGAAAAACGACCTTTCTGAAGTGTTTGTCGGGATTGATCACGCCCCGTGACGGCACCATTGAGATTGCCAGTGTGGATGTGCGAAAGCAGCCGGAAGCAGCCCGCAAAAAAATGGGGATGGTCTTTCAGTCCGCCGCCCTGTTCGACTATTTGACCATTGAGGAGAACGTTCTGTTTGGCCTGGAGCGCCACACCGAGCTTTCCCGCGCCGACGCCCAAAAGTGGTGTGCCGAATGCCTGAAGAAAGTGGGCTTGGATGATCGAGCAGCAAAACTCCTGCCATCCGAGTTGTCGGGAGGCATGAAAAAGCGTGCCGGAATCGCCCGTGCCATCGCCCTGAAGCCGCAGGTGATGCTTTACGACGAGCCCACCACGGGCCTGGATCCCATCACCACCTATACGATTGATGCCCTCATTCGGGACGTGTCGCGCGACTCCGGAATGACCAGCATCGTGGTGAGTCACGACATCAACAGCACGCTGCGAACCGCAGATCGCGTGTTGTTCTTGAGCGGCGGATCGCTGATTTTCGACGATTTACCGTCCGAATTCCTGAAATCCTCCCAAGCCGCCATCGAAGAATTAGTCACTAAGGCCACCGCGACTGAACTTTCTGCGGCATAGCGGCGTTTTGTCCTCTGTACCGATTACTTCGGGAGCAACAACTGATGAAAAACTTTCTCTCACTCGCCCTGGCCGCCATCGCGGTTTTCGGTTTTAATGCGGTTGCCACCGCCCAGGATGCTGGCCCCAAGGGCGGCGCCAAAAGCGGAAAGGGTGGCCCCGGTGGCCCCGGCGGTCCTGGTGGAATGATGGGCCGACGCGCTCAGATGGAAAAGGAAATCTTTGCCAAGCTGAACCTCACCAAGGAACAGCAAACCAAGGTAACGGCCGCCCAGAAGAAGCGCGACGCCGAAATGAAGAAGCTGTTTGAGAGCAGCAACGGTGATTTCTCCGGCATGCGCGAGAAGTCGCGACCGATCATGGAATCCTACAACAAGGACCTTGAGAAGATTCTTGACAAGAACCAGCAGGCTAAGTTGAAGGCCGAGCGAAAGGCGATGCGCGAGAAGATGCAGAAGCAGGGTGGCGGCCGCGGACCTGGCGGACCGGGTGCCGGTGGTCCTGGTGGCGGCGGTCCTCGCGGCGGCGGAAACTAACCCTTCAGCCTAAGCACCATGCCCCATTCGGGGCTTTGCTCGGGATCGTCGCAGAGCCTTTCTGCGACGATCTCTGCCCCTAGACTCTGATAAAGCAGATGCGCCTCGGTAAACCGCTTGTCGGTCCAAATTTCCATCTGCCGACGCCCTCGCTGCTTTGCCTCGGCAATCACGTGTTCGCTCAACGCCCGCCCAATGCCTTTCCGGCGCGCTAGCGGATCTACGTAAACCCTTTCAATTGAGCAATCGCACCCGGCGATTCTTACCATCGGCGCTACCAGCCCGGCCGGAATCTCGTCGAACAGTTCTAGCGCCGCCGTACCGAACACCTCGCCGTCAAACACGCCCACGTAGAAAAAATCTCCCCGTGCGGCATAGCTCTCTTCTAAAGAGTAAAGGTCCGAATGATATCCCTCGGGATCCCAATCGAACCCGTACTCATCGTAAACCGCCTTGATCACCCGGATGACTTCGGGCTGATCTTGGGCGGTGGCTTGGCGAAGGTGTAGGTTGACGGCGTTCAAATCAGCCTGAGTTTACGATTTTGGGGGCAAATTAGCCCATGCTGTAGTAGAACCGCTCTTTGGTGATCTTTCCATCGGTCACCTCATACACGGCCACTTCTTCCATTACAAACCGGTGGCCGCTCTCTTTATCGGTTACATCCATCTTCCAGATGACGGCAAAGCCATCGGCGTGCGGGAAGGGATTCGAGACCTCCATGCCGTGAACTTCCGTCGTGGATTCCCACCAGGCGTTCTTTGCCTCGATGGCAGCCATGCCAACATACTCCTTGCCATCCGCCTCCACGCTGACGATATCGGGGGAATACAGGGTTCCGTAGATGGTCGGGTAGTCGTGTACTTTTGCGAGTTCGACTAGTTTGGTGCCAATTTCCAGATTCGTCATGGGGTCCTCGGATCGGTGGTCCGACTTCAATATAGCGCAAATCTGTCTACTATTCAAGGGACGGCGAAAAATTTAACAGGATTTTCATTTTGCGTTGGTTTGGGGTATCTTCTTGGTTCTGGATCGGTAGCTCAGTTGGTAGAGCAGCTGACTCTTAATCAGCGGGTCCTGGGTTCGAGTCCCAGCCGGTCCACCATAATTTGAACCTAAAACCTGACTTTCGAGTCGGGTTTTTCTTGTTTTTGGCGGGTTTGACAGCAGAGTTGACAGCAGAGCGGTTTTTGTCCGTCAGGTTGCTACGCACCGGTGAACGGCCGCAGATGTCATGAGTAAATGCTAAAATTAGTCACCTACCCGCCCAAACTGTGCCTGACGCTTCGCCCAAGTGGAGCTTTTTTTGATGGTCGCTGGTCAGGTGCATGATTCAACTGCTTGTTTGTTCCCGGTATCAGCGTCGCGTCACTTCACTTCATATATCCAT
>Ga0114972_10003473_pt1 | contig 11783 bp, 14 predicted proteins | sample M_140807_EF_Meta_FD_87354 | JGI IMG/M metagenome (GOLD analysis project Ga0114972, IMG submission 87354) | Freshwater microbial communities from Lake Montjoie, Canada to study carbon cycling - M_140807_EF_MetaG | ecosystem: Environmental > Aquatic > Freshwater > Lake | place: Lake Montjoie... | reverse complement strand
CCCCCCCCCTGCCCCCTCTAAACTCCCCCGAAAAAACCCCCCCCCCCCCCCATGTAGCCCCTTACCTCCGTTCAAAACACAGTAACCTGGTGCACTGGATTAATACAACTTCGTGCAAAAGAAAAATTGGATAACGAAAAGGCCAGAAAAGAATTTGAAGTCGAGAAGAGTAAAAGCGCGGAGGCCGAGAAAAAAGCGAAGGCAAACTGGACTTGTGAAGGGTGTACATTTGAAAACGAATACACTGCCAAAATTTGCTCAGTGTGCTCAAAAACGCGTCACTCTGGTAGTGAATCCGAGTTTGGGGGTAGATTGGACTCGCAACAAACGCAAAGGAGTAATCAAGGAAGTGCGGAATGGGCATGCGTGCAGTGCACGTACCTCAACAAGGTTTCCGTGAGCACCTGTGAAATTTGTCACGAAGAAAGACCTAGAAGTGGAGTTTAAAATATTCGATATTATAAAGCGCAAGGGCAAGGCACTCAAAGTAAATCAGTGGCTAAGAAAGGGCTTCCCCTCCGAAATCGACAGCAAGCCAACCTCCTAACACCTCAAACACCATTAAAAATAAACAGAGACGAGCGACCAGCCACCGCCACTGTCTCTTCGTATGGATGCCAAGAGTAGTGAAGGACCTTTTTCCTCAACTCCTTATCGAGCCATAAAGGGATTTCCGCACCACCAACCTCTTCTTCCGTCAATCCCCAAGTACTAGAGGGGGGTTCCGGAGGGGCAACGCCACCTACTGGAGGGGCAACTATACCGTGGACATTTCTCTGAAGGTCTGCAACGGTCTCCGTTCCCTCATTTACATCAAATGCTCTAAATTGAGTCCCAAACCCACCCGTCACAACGCGCTTTCCATCCCAAGAGCAAGAGACCTACGTGAAAAAGAGCAATGAAAGTGACATGAGTGCAAGTGATTAAGTTGGGGCAAGTGTGGTTAGGGTTCAATACGGGGGAACACTCTTTCCCGCACCTGAAATTTTTCAAAGATACACTCGTTGTCATAGAGTGACATAATGTAGGGTTTCAACTTTTCCTGGAGGGGTATAACTCTGAAAGGGCGACTCTCCATGGCCATGTCCCAGATTTTAAGAGAGAAAAAATCCCGAGAAACGATGTACCTACCATCCCCACTAAATTCGAACCCCGAGATGGAGGACACGATTTCTTCCGGGAAAGTCCTGCTCCCTTCCTCCCCATTAGAGAGACTACCCCCCACTGAAAATGCCTTCGTGTGCCGGTCGCAAACTGCCCCAACTCTCGTGTCCCCCAATCGAAGATTACCCTTGCTAGTAGAGTACGCAAAGATGTTGCAATGCCGGGTGTGGAACTTGGCGCTGTTTATCAATTCCGTAAGGTCTTCGCTGTTAGGGGGCTTCAAATCAACAATGCAGTAGCTCACACTAGGGTAATCCAAACTCCATAAGTTTACTCGGAGATCATCAGCTGAGAGAAATGTTGTGGTATCCGTGCAGGTAGAGAGAGAGTTTATATTGTAGGCGTGGGCGGTGGGAGAGTACGCGCGTAAGGAGGAAACCTGGATGCTCGACTCTCCAACGGTGACAGAGGGGACCTTAAGATGCGTTAGGGGAGCGTGTCCACCGAAACGACCCACTTCTACATTTTTAAAAGTAGCGGAGCGAGTGGTACGCTCATGAACTTTCCACAATTTTATGTTTCGATCATTGGTGGTCAGCAAAAGGAGCGAGTCTGTTTGCTGCTTGCACCAAGCGATCTAGGAAGAGGGGGGGCGTGAAAGGGAGGTTAAAACAAGAAAGACCGAAGACAGGAAATCGTTTATGCGCAACTAGCGAGCACACCATCTTACACACCTTGTTTATTTTTTCTTCTATTTCTGCGCTCTTCAGACAATCGAACTCAGGTGTGTGACTCTGAAACTCTGCATAAAAGGAGTACTCTGCACTAGATGCACCCCGCATACCCACTAGCTCTCTACTTCCCTCACCACCACTAAACCCTCTATCGATTTCCCCGGCAACGAAGGAGTGGCGACGCTTTCGAGAGTAACGCTCACGACCGACGTCACTTCGCTGAAAAACCACCACCCGACCACCTCTGTCCCCTGTTGCTAAATAGTTACCCGTCTCGTCAAAACGCACCGTCGATAATACATCTGCATCGTTATTATCTTCCTCCGTCATTCGATCGCCAAAACACTGCGGTGTGTGTGTGTGTATATACGGGGGATTATGAAGGAACGAGCGATCCTACCGAAATAAATGCTGGGATATGTCTACCTACTACGCACCTGGCCAAATGTTAAGAAAGGTGGTCGGGACATCTTATCTCCTATCTCTATCTAAAATCTGGTGTGTGTATACGAATCGTTGTTCTCAGTTGTTGACCGGCTACACACGGGATCACCGTTTTTTTTTTTTTACACTGTTTTTAGGAGTAAGGTACCAACCACTCGTGTCCCCATGGATGCTGGTCGCAAGCGAAAGCTTGACTTAATCACAGGCACGACGGAGAATGGCATGAATCCCCTTAATAATCGCCCTTACAGTGCAAAGTACAATCAAATCTTAGATGGAAGGAAGAAACTTCCAGCCTTCGGCACATTGAAGGAGTTTGAGGACTTACTCCAGAAAAACAATGTGGTTATTATCGAGGGTGCTACAGGGTCTGGAAAGACAACACAGCTGCCTCAACACGCTGTTAATGCTGGATTTGGGAGGGACGCGGAGGGCCGGGAGCGTCTCGTAGCGTGTACGCAGCCACGCCGCGTTGCGGCGATGTCGGTGGCGGCCCGCGTGGCTGATGAGATGGACGTAACGCTGGGGGAAGAGGTGGGGTACTCCATTCGTTTTGAGGAGTGTAGTGGGCCTCGAACTGCTCTGAAATTTTTGACAGACGGAATGCTTCTCCGTGAGGCAATGAATGACCCTTTGCTTGACCGCTACAGCGTTATCTTCATAGACGAGGCCCATGAGCGTACCCTGGCCACGGACGTTTTACTTGGGCTTCTCAAGGAGGTGCTTGTAACACGCCCCACTCTCAAGGTTGTCATTATGTCTGCCACCCTGGACGCAGAAAAGTTCCAAAAGTACTTTGACGGGGCTCCCCTACTTAAAATTCCTGGGCGAGCCTTCCCAGTCGATGTTTTCTACACCCCTGAACCTGAGAGGGACTACCTAGAGGCTTCCATACGTACCGTTCTCCAGATTCACGAGTGCGAGCCCCCTGGTGATATTCTGCTTTTCCTTACGGGAAATGAAGAGATCGAGGATGCCTGCGCAAAGATCCGCAGTGGGGGGGAGTCGCTGTCACCCGATAAAGGAAAGCTCCTAGTGTTGCCTCTATATGGCACTCTTCCACCCTCCGCTCAGCAGAGAATTTTTTGTGATGCACCAGGGCCGTCCGTGATCGGTGGGGCCCCTGGTAGAAAAGTCATCGTTTCACCCAACATCGCTGAGACTTCCGTTACCATTGACGGGATTGTATATGTCGTGGATCCTGGCTTCAGCAAGCAAAAAGTCTACAATCCACGAATCAGAGTTGAGAGCCTGCTCGTCAGCCCCATCTCAAGAGCTAGTGCAGAGCAAAGAAAGGGAAGAGCTGGGCGTACACGTCCTGGCAAGTGCTTCAGGCTCTACACTGAGAAAAGCTTTCACAAGGAGCTTTTAGAACAAACCTACCCAGAGATTTTGCGCTCAGAATTGTCTTCTACCATTCTCACCCTAAAAAAACTGGGCATTGATGACCTGGTACACTTTGACTTTATGGACCCGCCAGCCCCTGAAACACTTATGAGGGCACTGGAACAACTGAATTATTTAGGAGCATTAGACGATGAAGGAGAGCTGACTCCGTTGGGACGGCAAATGTCAGACTTCCCTCTAGATCCACAAGTAAGTAAAGTAAACAGCCCCCGCGCGAACCACCCTTGAGAAAGCTCACATAAAAATTATTTCACGCCACAGCTCGCCAAGGCACTTATATCATCCGCGACAACGTTCAAGTGCAGCGCTGAAGTGCTATCTATCGTGGCACTTTTATCAGTTCCTCAGATTTTCATGCGACCCAAAGATGCAACTAAACTAGCAGATGAGGCAAAGATGCAGTTTGCTCACAGTGACGGGGACCATCTTACTCTCCTCAACGCTTATCACGCCTACAAGCACGCTGAAACTAAGGGGGAGGCAGAAATTAAAAAATGGGCGTGGGATAACTTCATCGATGAGAGGAGTATAAAATCAGCTGACAATGTGAGAAAACAACTTGAGGGCCTTCTCGTGAAATCAAGACTTCCCATAGTTGCCCAGGAATTCACTTCAAAGGATTACTATCGAAACATCAAACGTGCACTGCTTGCTGGCTTCTTTATGACCGTCGCTCACTTTCAAAAGGATGGACACTATCTCACGGTAAAGGATCGTCAAGTAGTGGACCTCCACCCTTCAACGGTTATTGATTACAAGCCAGAGTGGGTTCTTTATCACGAGTTCGTCATGACCTCAAAAAACTTTATCAGAACAACAACAGTGGTGCAGGGGGATTGGCTTGTGGAACTTGCTCCGCACTACTTTGATTTAGAAAACTTTCCTAAGGGAGAAACCGCGAAAGCACTTGAAAAGCTGTACCAAAATCGTGCTGCAGCGGAAGGGAAGAAAAAGTGAGGATATGACATGACATCAAAAGATCGTTGAAGCACAGAGTTTTATTATAGTTTGATTGTTGTCTTCATTTAAAAGCACATGCGGATCCCTACGACACGAAACGAGCGACCTTAACAAGCCACATGTTTTTATCGCGTTCAAGAAGCACAAAGCGAAACATGCACAAGATATGTGATAGACCAGCGTGACCCTCGCACTACCGTATGAGGGTCAAGCTTCACACCTTTAGGCAATCAGGGCCTTTGAAAGAGTCTAACTAGTATGGAGTCCAGCTTAAAATAAAGTGTGATTATGCACACTCACATTATATGCGGCTCGTTACAGCAAGCCTTTACAATATATATGTCATTGAAGGGATTTTCTTTGGTTAGTGAGTTCACTTAATCTTCCTCCCCCACCTCAGCATTACCGTAAATATTCACTACTAGTTTGTACGTTGCACATAACACTTACCTCTTTCATATCTCAAATCGGACGCTTTTCACACATGCTTGTTTACCTTGATTGAAAAAAAATGAAACCTTTATTCTTATGTGTTGTGCCTCTTCCTCCCTCTTCTCTGCTCCCTTTCCCTATATCCCCACTTCATGCTCGTAGGATAAGGTGATATACTTGCAGACTTGGCGTAACTAGATCAAGTTTTGTCCTTGTTCCAACGGCCCTAACCATAGCAGTATTCTGGATATGCTAAAAAAACACTTTCAACTCATTAGTTACCAAACATTTCCTTTCCCCATCATCAGAGATCTTCCTTTTTATCTGCTGTCTGAGCAGTCCGCTCGCGTCACGGGAATAGGTGTAATGGCGCTCGTGGGAAACCGCACCGACTTATAGTAGCCCTGCGGCAGGCAACCCTGGTACCCTGCCAAAAAATTACCAACTCTCGTCATTCAACAACCCACAAGCTGCCATATTAGCCAACCTACTTGTTGTCTCCATGAGAGGCCGCCTGTGTGTCTCTCCTTCTTCGCAAGCTGAAAGTATGTAAGAGGGTGAGGGGGTATAAATTCAGGAGGTTAGTGTGTGGACCCGGTTTTTGTTCTCCTGCAGCGTAACTTACCCCCTCCACTGCAGCACAATGAACCAAACACACACCATGCATAATCATTTCCCCACTTTTGCATCAAGGGAAAGGGGCGGGAAGAAAACTGAGCCACAATCCAGCTTAAACTGTAAGAATGTTAGGGAGAGAATAGTCAAGGTAAAAAAAAAGGGCTGGTGACTGATGGGAAATTACTACGGTTTTAAACCTCACCTGCTAACACAGCCCACAAATATGTCCGTCTGAGCGAGAAGCCAAATTGTATCTAGGGGACTATAGTTGGGACCATAGTGAAAAAGTTTAATGTGGTTTTCCGCTAGGGGTCCATCTTGAGCGAGAGGCGAACCATCAAGGGAGGTCAGCAGGGGCGCATCTACAGAAGGATTTTCACTCTCGCCTGCGAAGAAAGTTCAAATTATTTATGTAGGTGGAAGAAAGTTTGAGCGAAAAACGTTTACAGGGAGAAAAAGCGCAAGCACCCCTCAGACTTACTAAATACATGCACATACACCTGTGTGGCCATAGCCAGGGGGCTGGAAGTTGCAGCAAGCGAGGTACTCAGCGCAGGAAGCACTACTTTATAGAGTACGTTGGCCAAGTCTGTGCGAAACGGTGGGGCGTGGCGTTTTATGGTTTGTGATTTTTCGTTCAATTCATCATATTGCGCAATACGACGAACCTGAATCTGATACCAGTAAACCATCGTTCACACGGAAATGTACACCCACATGTATGGCATTTGAGGGCCATTGGGATGGGGGGCGGAGAGCACGAGGCTGTTGGGAAGAAGCAGCAATACCACCACTTTGCCTTTCTCGTCTAGACAGGGCCTCTGCCATAGCAAATTTCCACACGCTAGCATTTCGCGTGGGTGTACCGTGATCAACTACCCATTGATCCATAGGTACTGAATAGGCCACATTGCACTCCTGAAAAAAAAAGGGGGGATAAAAAAGTTCCAGGAGTGAGAGTGAAGTGAAGAAGGTAAAGGGCAGGGCAAGGAAGCCGCACCTTACTTTGCTGCACTCTTGCTTTCCACATAGACAGGGCATGGTCATTAGAAGCATATGCGGAAACGGAGGCCCTCTCCAAAGGAACACGAGACAGACCCATTTTAGCCAGCCAAGGCTCCAAGCCAGCATCGCAGCACCCAGGCTCATTCGCCCTTAGTTTCCCCTCGCCTAGAGCCAACCCGAGTAATTCATCCATACCTGAAAAAAAGAGGGGTTGGAAAAGTAATGAGTACTGGGTAAATGTGTATGTGGTTTGTTTAAGACGCCCTCCAGCTGAAGTGGCAAAATTTGCGAACCTGGATACCCCCCGTGCTTTCCTTTGCCTTCATCTAAAGTAGTGTGTAAAAAGGCGGCGGAGCCAGACGGCAAACTCATGGCCAGCCAAAGAGCGGTGGACCACTGACGGATTCGATGTCCAGCCCCTGCATCATGGTTTTGATCCACAAAGATGTACTTTGGACAGTTGGCGTCGGGAATCGCATGAGGGAATAAGGGGAGAGTCGGGGGGCTCAGATCCAAAAGACCCAAACTATCTTTAATAGTAGCCGGGTCTAACACACCCCGGTATGTGGCTGCCATAAGGGGACAAAACGAAGGAAGGTTTGCAAAATTCTGAACCTTTTTTTTGGGCAGCACACTTGGGGATCCCACAATACTCGAGGTCTTCGGAATAAAACTATTCGGTTTTGCATTCGTGACGTCAAGTAAAGCAGACTTCTCTGTTGCATCGCCAGATAAAAAAATTATTCCCAGGTATACTGCGAAGAATGACACAAAGAAAGCGAGAATTAGTGTACGAAAGGACTCTCTTCCTCTATCTCGTAGCCTCATGCTATAGAAATATTCTATGAAGTCCACTAAGAGGTGGGCTTATCATTTCATAAATAAATCCATGTAAATTCTACAACTAGTCCGTCCAACAAGGAACTGTCGTCCACTGACACCGTATGAAGGCCGAATGACAACAACGATTCGGTCTCTATTCGGTTTTGCACGGGTCGCACAATAGCAACACGACATGTACATGTAATGGAAAACAATCCAGTGTGGTGGAAGGCACTCCTTCGTGCTGATAATGTTACCGAGTCGTTGAGAAATTTAAACCGCGCATCAGTTTCATGTGGCTTTGGTTACAGTACAGGAGATTCTTGGGATGCAATCTGGGCAGCCCTCACGTTCCGTTTTTTGGATGCCCATGGGGTAAAATGGACCGCCATAGTACCCAATGAAGACCCCGTTCCTTCAATAGATCTGGCAATTTATGGTGGTGGTGGAATTCTTGATGAAAGCTGCATTTCATTTACGAAGAGCCACATTGAAAAGGGTACACGTGTACTGCTCTTTCCACTGGAAGTGAGAGGAAACGAGGATTTTTTAGCATCACTGCCCGCTTCTGTGATCTTATTTTGCAGAGATAATGTATCTTTTTCCTACGCTTTCACGCATGCTACTGGTGGTGCAACAGTACGTATAGACCATGACGTTATATTGCATACCAATCCAAATCACTTTGTTTCCCGACCTTTGGATAGTAACCACCCAACTCTTTGGTGTGAACTGTGGAACGAAGACCTAAGGGGCGGTGACTTTCGACACACTTTGCCTCTTTCTGCTGAGCTTCTTCAGCTCCACACAAAAGAGTTGTTTTCGTGCTCACCATTTACCCCCCGGGATTCGCTGGAAGCCGAGACTCAACGGATTTTGTCCAAGTTATCCCAGGTTTCAGTTTTTCGTTCTGATAGTGTTCGTGTTGCTGGGACCGCTGCTGCATTGGGAATTCGTGATGTCTATCTCCATGGACTTCCTTTAGGAACTAGTGCAAGCTACTTTGAGACCAGCAAGTTCGTGCACTCGCTCCTTAACTTAATCTTGCACTGCACCACTTTTGTCTAACGCGACCACAATTACTCATATTTTCTTTTTACTTGGGATTTGGAATAGGAGCCTCATGAAAGGTGTACGCTTCATCGTTTGTCACACAATAGATGGGCTTTGTGCTGATACTGGAGAGGGACTCCTATTTCACTCCCGAGAGGCTCTGTTCGGTGCCCCCCTAGAATCAAAATTAGAGAAAGGTATTGACTCTCCCCCTCTCCTTCTCCTTTATTCTGATACGCATAATGCCCGAAATGCTGGCGCATGGGTTTCCTGGCAAGCAACAGTGAGGGGTTTTCCCCACACACTGGCTAGTCTTTCCACTTTTCCTATGGATAAGCTATCAAGCAGTAAAGCCGTGGTTTTTTTTGTTTCTACCTGGTTCGTTGTACACTTAATGTCAATTATACTGCGTGACACCACCAGGCTTTTATTAACCCTCGAATCCTACACGTCACACACTCAACGCAGGGGGGATGGCGAATTCCCAACACCTTCTAAGCCTGCTTGGCATTATTTGTTACAACGCTCTCTTCCCTCAGATTTTCTCAAAAACACCCATACCACTGTTTTTGGTCTCGGGGACTCTACATATGAAAAATTTAATGCTGCCGCTCGGAAACTTTGGTTCGTTGTGTGTATGTGTGTGTGTGTGTGTGTGCAGCCTCTCAGTTCACTTCTTTAAGTGGTCCCTTTTTTCCTTTACTCCCCACTTTGACACCTAAGTCCTCTACTTCCTACACCCTTCCCCAAACAGTGCAAGACTTGTGCAGCTAGGCTCTAATCCCATATGCAAGCGATGCCTCGCTGACTATCAATCATCAGGGGGGTTTCTTAGCTGCCTTTCAGATTGGGCTGAGAAAAATGAAATTGGTTTGTGGGCCTCCCTTGCTTCCCTTTTCCCTCAGTATTCTCCAATCCCATCCCATTCGATCAAACCTGTTCTTTCCCCTCGCTTTGATGTGAGGATCCCTTCATGGGCAGCTAGGAGCGAGGGAGGGGCTGCATTGCGGCATTGGGAGGAGAGAAGCCCTCTTCCCTGGCCTATATTTTATAGCGGGCTAGGTCTTGAGTTTGAAACAGGTTCTGGCGACGTGCCGTCCCTAGATAAGGGCACTCAAGTATCTCAATTGAAAGATCCCTGGGATGGCTTATGGAGAGAGGCACCCCCCCCTAATGCTCCCAAACCTTACCTCGCTGTTGTGCTGGGGAATGCCCGGCTCACAAACCCGGACTGGGCACAGGAAGTGCGTAGTATTTCCTTGGGGTCTTGGCAGGATGTTTATGCATCGGGGAGTGCGAGAGGGTCCGGTTTATCTTCAGTTGAAGATAATAAGAGGAACGTTGTTGGCTCCATTCCTACATGGCACGCTGGGGATGTCGCAATCGTTATTCCAGGTACGACCCCCTTGTTCCTCTTATTTTTCCAGCACACTCTGAGAGGATGCACAAGATATTTACTCCCTTCACTCACCTCTTGCGCCCGTATATGCACACTCATCTGTTTGTCCAGAGAACAACCCTGACATAGCTGAGTTGTTTGCGCAGTGGCTTGGATTAGATCTAAATATGACGTTAGCTATATCCACATCCAAGGTGAACTCACCTTGCCGTCAGGCTGACGATGAGGATTATTACAAATTTAACGTGCCCTCCTGGGCCATACTTGGGGCAGAAGGTGCATTTATACCCTCTCTTTCACCTTCTCTTTTCCCGCCCACGTGCACTTTGAAAACACTTCTCTGTCGTTATCTTGATGTAACTGCGGTACCCTCGCAGGTAAGAGGGAAAAGAATTTTTTTTCGCGTGCATTCCTCATGCACAGACTCACTCACTTTCCCTTGCACCTTTTAGTCATCCCTTTTCCACCTAGCCCCCTACGCCCGCTCTATCGCTGAACGTGAAAAACTATTTGAGCTTTCGAGCTCTGCTGGAGTGGCTCTTTACACAGACTATTGCGTGAGAGAATCCAGAAGTTGGATTGATGTGTGCCATGACTTCCCTTCTCTCAAACCTCTTCCGTTCCCCTTATTATTGGAGTTGATTCCTAGGTTAGACTGCCCCCCCCCACACACACACACACTCTTTTTTTCCCCACGCTATGGCGCTATTTTTACCCCACCAAATGATTCTACTACACCCCAAAAATTTGCATCACAGGATTAAGCCGAGGCACTTTTCTATCGCCTCAGCTGCACCCCGTATCGACGAGACACGAGACGGCAGCGAAATTAGCGGAGAAAAAGTGCAAGGTCCTGTTTTAGACCTTTGTGTGGCTAGGGCTCAGTGGAAGACGCGTTACGGGCGAGTTAAGCAAGGCCTCGCCAGCTCTTGGCTATGCGATTCCAAGGTTGGATCGAAGGTATTGGTGCTCATAAGGCAGGGCCCAGCTCGAGTGTTTATGACAAATTATAAGAGTTCCAGGTGCGACATTATAAAATCTTATTGCCTGCGAGGAATTCTTGCATTTTTCGCTTCTCATATCCACAAAACACACTACCGCTACAGTCCTCCTCCCCCGCTTATTCTTATCGGACCAGGCACAGGTATAGCTCCTATGAGAGCTATGGTGCAAGAGTGCGAGGAGTTTTGTTTAAAAAGGACTGTGATTCTTTTCACTGGGTTCAGACACGCGGATAAGGATCACCTTTATGGGGACGAAATGTTGGAAAGACTTTCAAGAAGTAAAGGAGAGGGGGGCCAGCAGGTACGTCTTAGAGTAGTTGCCTGCTCTGCATTGCATCCTAGCAAGGGTCACGCTCGCCCACTCTTTGCGCGTGTACACTCATGCGTGACTGCTCTCACCCGTTTAAAATCCGCACCCCCCTTTTTGCCTCATAAGTGGGGCGGTCTCGACGAATATTTCCCTGCATTTTCTCGTGATACTCCGGGTCGACGGGTCTATTTGCATAGCCTGATGCTCAGAGAAAAAGATAAATTGCGGCGATTGCTTCTGGAAGAGGGAGCATGTGTGTTCGTGTCCGGCAGTGCAACCTCTGGACTACCTGAGGATACTCGGAAAACGCTCATAGAGTTACTCGGGGGAGTTGAAGAAGTGCGTTTTTGACCCAGGATACCTACTTTTTTCAACTGTTTTTTCTCGATAACTAGTATCTTTAAATACTCACCCACTTCGCTATCACCCATCTCGCTACAGGGTTCATCTGGGGCAGCTATACTTCGAGATATCGAAAAGGAGGGAAGGTT
>Ga0114972_10003472_pt1 | contig 11785 bp, 11 predicted proteins | sample M_140807_EF_Meta_FD_87354 | JGI IMG/M metagenome (GOLD analysis project Ga0114972, IMG submission 87354) | Freshwater microbial communities from Lake Montjoie, Canada to study carbon cycling - M_140807_EF_MetaG | ecosystem: Environmental > Aquatic > Freshwater > Lake | place: Lake Montjoie... | reverse complement strand
GGGGCGTCGAGGCGGGCGCAGGGTGGACCGCATCGAGCGGGCTGAACGCGAGAGCGGGCGTGCGCGCCGCGTCGTTACTGCAGATTGCAGATGCAGCGCTGCAGTACGCGGCGTCGAGCGGCCCCGACGGGCAGCTCCACCGCGGGACGCTCTCAGCGCAGGTGCATCCCTTCTTCTTCTTTATGCTCACGGGCGAAGGTCTCTGGCAGGCGCTCGCGGGCATCTATGTGCGGACAGGCTTGGGTGTGGGCGGTTATGCGACGGCGGGTCGGCCGCTCGAGGCGGTCGGCACGCTCGACTGGGGCGTCGGCCTCGATGCCCCCTTGACGCCGCCTGACGCTGGGCGCAGCGTCTGGCTCGGCTTCGAGTACCTGCGGACGTCCGCGCTCGGGGCTTCGGCGCCGTGGGGGACGCCGATTCAAGACCTGACCTTGCGCGTCAGCTGGCGCGTCAACGTGCTGTGAGCGACCGCTCCGTTCGATACGAAAGGGTGTGAAATGCGAATCAAGATGCGTGCGATGAACCTTGTGCTCGCGATGGCTGCGCTCGCAACGCCGGCCGTTGCTCTGGCCGACGGCGGCAAGCCTGTGATGCTCGTCAAAGCGACGACATTTGACCACGGCGCGTTCGACAAGCTCCTGCGCGCGAACGTGCAGGACGGCAAGGTCGACTACGCTGCGTTCGCGGACAGCGCGTCGTTCAAGGCCTACGTCGAGTCACTCGCGCGCATCGACACCACGAGCCTCGGCAGCGCAGACGAGAAGTATGCGTTCTGGATCAACGCATACAACGCGCTGACCATCTCTGGCGTGCTGAAGCACTGGCCAGAGATCAAGAGCGTGAAGGACCCCTACCCCGAGTTCGGGTTCTTCAAGCGCGCGCTGCACCGCGTGGGCGGCAAGCTCATTTCGCTCGATGAGATCGAGCACAAGATCCTGCGAGCGTCGTTCAAAGACTACCGCGTTCACGCGGCGCTGAACTGCGCGAGCGTTTCGTGCCCCCCGCTGCGGCCCGAGGCGTTTGTCGCGAAGCGACTGAACGCGCAGCTCGACGAGCAGTTCAAGGCGTTCGCGCGAGACACGACGCGGAACGTGATCGACACGACCGCCGGCACTGTGCAGCTCTCGGCGATCTTCGACTGGTTCAAGGACGACTTCACCGCCAAAGGCGGCGTGGCGGGTGTGCTCGCGGGCGTGCTCGACGCGCCACAGGCCGAGGCTGTGAAGGCAGCCTCCGAGGCGAAGAAGGTCACGTTCGCGAGCTACGATTGGACGCTCAACAAGAAGTGAGCATTATCCTGCGGGCTTGGTGCGCACCGAAATCAGGCGCTTGAGCGCGCTGTCGATTTCGATGATGCCCGCCTCTTCCTCGGGGCTCATCTTGGGTCGGCCTTGGTTGCCGACCACGACACGCTCGGGCGGCTTCTTGCCGATGTGCGCCTCGACGCGCTCCATCGCTTCGAGGAGCGTCGCGGCGCGGGCGCACAGGAGCGCGTAGCCGGGGCGCTCGTCGGGCGTGAGCTGCGTGCTGACCTGTGCCAGCGGCCCTTCGACGTGGGCGCGCATGAGCTGCGTCAGCCGCTTGTAGATGGCGACCTTGGCGCGGCCGAGGAAGTCCTCGTTGGAGGCGCCGAACACGCATGAGCTCTCCAAGAGCTCGCCCGGGCGCAAGTCGCGCGTGAAGACGAAGACCTTCGCGAAGTCGTAGAATGGCTTCATGACGCCGAGGCGGTCGACGAACCGCGCGTCCTCGTCTAGCGCGGGTGTGGCTGGCGCTTCGGCTGCTGGTGCGGGCGTCGGCGCAAGGGCCGGCGTCGGCGCGGGGGCCGGCGTCGGCGCAGGGGCCGGCGTCGGCGCAGGGGCCGGCGTCGGCGCGGGGGCCGGCGTCGGCGCAGGGGCCGGCGTAGGCGCGGGCGTCGGTGTCGCCGCGGGCGCAGGCGCAGGCGTCGGCTGCGCGATGCTCAAGCCGCTCAGGCCCGTGGGTCGGGTCGGCGCGGGCCCCAAGTTGCGCGTGGGCAACGCGCCGACACCCAAGGTCGCCGACGCGAGCAGGCCCGCGCCCGGGAGCACGGGCTTGCCCCCGCCGGTCAGACCACCGACGACGCCGCTGCCGGGGCCACCCGCGCCCGAGGTCAGTACAGAGCGGGGCGTGGGGGTCGGCGTCGCCACGCCGCCCAAGCCGGCGATGACCGCCCCAGCGGTGACCGGCCCCGCGGGCACAGGACGAGGCGTCATCGTCGGCATGCTGCCGAGTGGGCCGGTCTTGCGCGCGGCGTCTGCCACCGGGGCCGCGAACGAGGCTTGGGGTTGGGGCTGCGGCTGCGGTGTGCGCTCGACCTGAACGATCGGGCGATCCGCGGCGGGACGAATCATGTCGACGCGGATCGCCTGCATGTCCATGACGGTCATCGCGGTCGAGTCGGCGGACTCTGTCGGCGAAGCGACGGGCGCAGCGCGTCGCGCGGCCTGCTCTGCCTCGCGGGTCGCCATGGGGTCCTGCGAAGTCGGCAAGAACGGCGGCGTGTGCCGCATGTGCGCGGGGAAGCGCGTCGCGAGCTGGGGCGAGTCCCCCGCCCTGAACCACTTGTTGTAGCCGGGGTGAAAAATGAAATCGTCCGGCTCGATGTTGCCCTCACTCGCCCACTGCAGAACGACCTCGAGGGTCTCGGCTGCAAAGTTCTGGTCGCCCTTGCGAAGCCAGAAGCACTGGGCAGAGGCCTGAACGGCCACCGGGGGCGCCGCCTCGGGCGGCGACGGGAGGACGTCCCGCAGGCCGCGCAGGTCACTCGCGCGGTACCAGCTCTGGTAAACGGGGGACCAGACCATGTCCGCGGGCAGGACGCGGCCCTCTTGCGCCCACCGGCGCAGGGTGTCGAGGTCGGGCGCGGCATAGTCGCGCCCGTCTCTGCGGAGCAAGTAGGCCTGATTCATCGGCGGGACCGTAACATACAGACGCGTGGTTGTTTAGAACGTGACACCGGGGCGCGGCGTGAGGTCCAAGGTCGGGCTCAGTCCCTCGATGGCGCGAGAGAGCGGCAGGCCGCCGTGGACCACCCGATAGGTCACCGCGAACTCGACGACCTTCTTGACGTAGTCGCGCGTCTCCCGAAACGGGATGTTCTCGACGAAGACATCGAGCCGCTCCGTCGGGCGGCCTCGGAACCAAGACGCCACGCTCTCGGGGCCCGCGTTATATGCCGCGGCGACGAGCGGGAGCTGGCCCCCGAAGCGGTCGGCGAGCAAGCGCAGGTACTCGCACGCGAGGCCGATGTTCACAGCGGGGTCGAAGAGGTCTGCGAGCGGCTCGGACGGGCGCCCCGCAGCGGCTTGCAAGGCGGCGGCTGTTCGAGGGAGGAGCTGCATGAGCCCCACCGCGTGCGCCCCACTCACGACGGCGGGCCGAAATGCGCTCTCCTTGAGCATGAAGGACCAGACGTCCTCCGGTTGAAGGCGCGAGGCCGTTGCCGAAGCCTCGACGTGCTTGGGAAAGGCTTGCGGCCACGCTGACCGCCACATCGAAGCGTAGGCCGCGTCGGGCACCCCCGCGAGGGCGCGTTGACCTTCGAGGTGCGCGGCGCGATGGAGCTTCGACCAGTCGTCCGTCAGCGCGGCGTAGTGGGCGGCGAGCGCCCAACGGCCGGGCTTGCGGAGGTCTATCCAGACCTGGCCGAGCGCTGCACGCGCGAACTCATGCAGGCCGGCGCGGACCAGAAGGCGCACCTGCTCGAGCGCCGGCGCGAGGGCTTTCGGAGACACAGGCGGGGGGGGGGCGTCTCTGATGACCGGCAGCGGCGCGACGTCTGCGAGCCCTTTCGGGCGCTCCAAGCGAATGAGCACGCTGTACCAGTCAAGCGGGTCGGCGGTGACGAGCGTGCGCTCGAGCGTCGCGGCTTGCTCGGGTGATTGGGCGCGAAGCGCTTGCGCCGCCCAGTAGCGCGCACGTCGCGCCGTGCTGGGGTCCAGCGTAGACGAGGCCAACTCGAGCATCGCCTCGGCCGCGCCGTCTTGTCTCGCCATGACCAGCGAAAATGCAGCGTACCAGCGCGCGGCTTCGCGCCACGGCCCAGGCTCGGAGGCGAGGCGTGTGAAAGGCTCAATCACACCCGCGTAATCACCCGCTTCGTATCTCAAGAAGACCCGGAAGAAGCGCGCGTCGGCGGCCTGGGGCGCGGTCGGTGCGCGCGCGATGAAAGCGTCGTAGGCCGCGATCGCCGCGGCCAGCTCGCCGCGGCGGCCGAGGGACTTTGCCGCGAGATACTGCGCCTCGAGCGCGTCGGGACCGCCGCCCGCGGCGACCTGGTCGAAGAGCCGGCCGGCGAGCGCGAAGTCCTCGCGGACGCGGTCCAGCTCGATGCGAGCCCAGGCCATGCGCGCGCGGTCGCGCTGACCGGGCTCCGGCGCGTCCTCGGCAAGCTGCGTGAGCACCGCGCGCGCAGCGACATAGTCTCTGGCCCGCTCGTATGCCCCCGCTTGTTCGATGCGGTCGTCGACCGAGAGCACCAGGCCGGTCGCGGCGCGCGCGCCCGCAGGCGTATCCGGCCAATGAATCGCAAGCGTCCGGCGCGCCTTCGTCGCTCGTGCAGACGCCTCGGGGCCGCACCCTCGAGCCACGGTGGACTCCAGCTCGAGTCGCTCGGCCTCGGGGACGAACGGCGGCTCCGCAGGCGCCGAATCGAGCGCATCCAGACGCGCCTGGCAGGCTGAGTCGGGCAACGCGCGCGCGAGGGCCCAGTGCACGCGTCCACGCCACGGGCGCCGAGTCGATGAGAGGGTTTGTAAGAGGCGGGCGGCGCCGGCCCGATCACCCGCAGCCAAGCGGGCCTCGGCCGCCAGCAGCGTCAGCGGCTCCGCGAGCGTCGGCACGGCGACCGCCGCGCGCTCAAGGGCGTCCGCCGACGTCCCCGGGCTGGCTCTGAACTGCGCCACCGCCGCTGCGGCTGGGCCGGGGGCAGCGGTCGTGGGTGCTGACCAGACGAGCGCGCAGTTCAGGGCGAGCGCAGCGGACACACGAAGGCGGTTCACGACAGCGCCCCTCTCAGCGCGGTGATCGTGGCTTCAAGCTCCGGTGGCATGCCTGAATCGAAAGTGAGCCAAGCGCGCGACTGCGGGTGCTCAAAGCCGAGCCGCCCAGCGTGCAGCGCTTGGCGGGTGAGCCCCAAATCTCGGCCGAGCTGCTCGAGCGCCGGAGGTCGGTCCAGTCGGCGCCGCTGACCATAGGTCGCGTCCCCCACGAGCGGACAACCGCGTTCAGCCATGTGGACGCGGATCTGGTGAGTGCGCCCGGTCTCGAGCCGGCACTCGATCAGCGCGCACGGCCCAAGTCGCTCGACCACGCGCCAGTGTGTCACGGCCCGCTTGCCCGAAGTCACCCGCCCTGAGAAGCGCGTGCGCTCTGTGGGGTGGCGGCCGTAGAGGCCGCTCACGAGGCCGTCGTCGGGCAGGGCTTTGTCCCACACGAGCGCCCAATAGCGGCGGTCGACCGTGTGGGCCGCAAACTGCGCCGCGAGCCCCATGTGGGCGCGCTCGGTCCGGGCGACGACCAGCAGACCGGAGGTGCCCCGGTCGATGCGGTGCACGATGCCTGGCCGCGACGGTGCGCCGACCGGTGAGAGGGCGCCGTAGCGATGCAGGAGCGCGTGCACGAGCGTACCGGTCGCGTGACCGGCGCCGGGATGCACGACGAGCCCCGCAGGTTTATCGAGGACGATCAGGTCGTCGTCTTCGTGAACAACCCGCACCGGGATGTCCTCGGCGATGAGCGTGCTCGGCGGCGGTGGCGGCAGGTCGATCTGCACTCGAGCGCCGAGGCGCAGAGCGGCGGACGGACGGCGTTCGACGGCCCCATCTACGCAGACCCGTCCCTCGCGGACCCACTCCGCGAGACGGCTTCGGCTGTGGTCCGTGAGCTGCCCCGTCAGGAAGCGGTCGAGGCGCTGACCGGCGTCATCGGGGCTGACCTCGATGGCGCGCGGGCTTACCAGATCTGAGTCGGCAGGTGCGCGCTGCCCTTGAGGACGACATCAACGACGGCGCGCGCGAGGAAGTCGTGTGCCCCACGGACCTCGGGAGCAACTCGGCTCTCAAAGTGCTGGCGACCTTCGACGAGGTCCGCCTCGATGGCCTCGAAGAACGTGTCGTTCTTGAGGCCCTCGGCGATCTTGTCTTTGTTGTAGAGCGCGATGTCGGACGCGATGGTCCGCGCCAAGCGCACGGCGCCTTCGGCGGTGGTGATCAGGGACACGGAGAGCCTCCAGACGAAGTCACACCTGTGTTCAATCACGGACGTGGGCGCGCGTCAATCGAGCGCGTCACGTGTTCGGGATGGGCTCCCACTTGCGCTGCGGCGTGGACGCCTGCCACTCGTCCATGGCCTGCAGGTAGTCGCTCAGCAGACGCTCAGGGTCGAGTCGGAGCATGTCCGCGACTTGCCGCAGGAACCCGCGCATGTAGACCCGTGCAGGCAGGTCAGAGAAGCTCTCGGCCTCGATACAGCGCAGCGTGAACATGCTGATCTTGGTGCGCTCGGCGATCTCCTCGAGGGAGAGGTGGCAGGCCTCGCGCACCCGCGTGATCGCGGGGCCCCGGAGGATGACGTCCGGGGGCAGCCCCGCGGCCGCGATGGGGTCGGCCGGCAGCGCGGCGCGCGGCGTCGGCGGCGCGGCGGCCACGCGCTGGTCTGCGCGCCGAAGGCTCGGGTGCCCCTCGGGGTAGATGCGCTTGTCGTAGCGGCGGCGCTTCTCGGGATCGACGAGGGTCTCGTAGGCCTCACGCAGCAGCCGCTGCAACGCCTGAATCTCGTCCTCACGGTAGAGTCCGTAGACCACGATGCCTGTGGGGTCGTAGCGTTTGGAGACGCGCTTGAAGGCCCGCCGGAGCTCTTCGTCGGTCGCCCCGGGATCGACCTCGAGGACCGTGTAGAAGTCGTCGGTCTTGCGCTCCATCAGACCCTCACCTCGCGGCGCGTCGCCTGCGCGAGCAGCTTGCGCGCCATGCGCTCGATGCCCTGCGCGAGGTTCGAACCTGGGAACTCCAACATGAATGGGCGCCGCTGGCGCACGGAGTTCCACGCCGCGTCGTCGTACTCAATCGCGGCCAGCGGGTCGGCAGCGATACCCCAGCGTCGTCGGATCGCGCTGCACATGCCGTCCACGATCTCCATGTCAGCACGCGTTCGGCACTTGTTGACCAAGAGCTGCGGGGCGAACGAGAGCAGGCGCGCGCGCAAGGCCTCGGCGGCGTCTGGGTTGGCGCCGGAGAGCGCCGAGACGAGGTCGGCGGGGGTGCTGAGCTGTCCGACATGGTCGGCCGCCAACACGGACCGCGCGACGACCGCAGGCTCGTCATCCCCATCGAGCATGCGACGATAGAGCGCGCTGCGCAAAAAGCCATAGGAGCGCTCGATGCCCGCCGGCTCTGGGACAAGCACCAGCACCGAGGCGTGCGCCTGCAAGAACGTGTCAAGCGTGAGCGGGTCGGCCTGCAAGCCCAAGTCAAGGATGAGAATGTCCGCCTCGGCGTTCTTCGCGGCGTCGAGGGCGTCTGCGCGCAGCTGCGCTTCGCTTGGATCCAGGGCGCGGGGCGGGCGGCACAAGCGCAGCGTCATGCCCGACACGCGGTCGAAGCGCGGCGGCCCTGCGGGGCGCAGCATCGAGCCCGGCGTGGGGAGCAGCGGCTCCAGGCCCAGATAGGTATGCAGGTTGGCGCCCGCGGGGTCCAAGTCAGCGACGATGACCTCGCGGCCCAGCCGAGAGACGAAGACACCCAGGTTGGCGACGAGCAGACTTCGACCCGCGCCGCCTTTACCGCCGGCGAACGCAATGACAATGCGCTCCGACGGTTCGTCACTCCACGGGATGTCGAGCGTGAGCGGCGGCGCGTCCGAGGCGCCCGCTTGGGGGTCGTCCTCGGCGTCCTCGACGTCGATCGTGTCTTCAGGGTTACGCGCCATACCGCGCTATTTACTCCAAAGGCGGCGTCGGTGCCATCATGGGCGCGCATGGGCATTCAAACGCAGAGCGCGCTCGTCTCGTCACTGTTCCTGTTGTCGATCGCCGCGAGCATCAGCTTTCAGCGACGCTCGGTCACCGGTCGCTGGTCGTTCGTGGGCATGGTCGGCGCGCTCGCGGCGTACAACCTGTGTTTCTTTCTGCATGGCGTCACCGGCGGTGCCCGCGGCTGGATGCAGGCGCTCTTGGTGGCGGCCACTGTCGCCGCAGCCTTCGCGGTGCGATTTTACGCGCGGTTCCTCGAAGAGCGACTCGCGCTGCTCCGGACGCTCACGAGCGTCGCAGCGCTCGCCGTCTTCATCATGTCGTGGACACCCGCAGCCGAGTGGAGTCCGTTCGGCCCCATCGTCGCGAGCTGGACGCTCGCGGTCTTCGGCTTCTGCGGCTACCGCTTGTTCACTCGACGCCGACGCGCCGCCACGGAGGTAGACCGGGCGCGCCTGGGTTATCTGGTCGTCGGCCACGCGCTCACGCTCGCGTTCAGTGGGCTCGACCTGCTCCCGCTGGTCGATGTTTCATTCCCTTCGCTCGGCCACTTGGTCGCGACCTTCTATATGTACTTCTGGATGCAGACCATCCAGCGCTCGCGTCTACTCGACCTCGAGGAACTCCTCGGCCGCGGCTTGGCGCTGCTTATCCTCGCGCTGCCGATTGCCGTGCTGTACTCGGCGCTCGTCGTCTGGGTCGGAGACCAGACAGGCCTGTTTTTCTTCAACACATTGGTCGCGAGCGTCGTCGTGATCTTTGTCTTCGAGCCGCTCAAGGACGGCATCGAGGCGTGGATCGGTCGGTTGCTCTATCGGGAGACGTTCGAGTTCGAGCGGCTGCTCTCTGGGCTGCGCGACGACCTGAAGAGCCTGATTGACCCCGAGCAGTCGATTCGGGTTGCCCTCGCCCGCTTAGAAGGGAGCCGCCGCGTCACGCATGGCTCTGTGCATCTGCTTGACGCGGATGCCCGAGCGTTCAGTGCACGCGGAGACTTCGGGCCGCCCCCGACGAGACGCCTCGACGTGGTTCGGGAACGACCGTTCCTCGAGGCACTCCGTAAGGAGCGGCTGCTTGCTGCTGAGACGCTCGACCGCGAGTACCGCGACCTGTCGCCGGATCATCGATCAGGGCCCGCAGGTCGCCACATCGAGGCTGTGCGCTCAACGCTGCAGGCGCTTGAGTCTGGGCTCTCGTTCGCGCTTCTGGCGCAGGGGCGTCTCCTGGGCTTCTTGAACCTGAAGGATGACCGGCTCAGGGAGCCCTTCTCTTCACACGAGCTGCGGCTCATCGAAGGCGTCGCCGCGCAGCTCGCCCTCACGGTCGAAAATTCGGAGCACTTCGCACGCCTTCAGGAGCGTGACCGCCTCTCGGTGCTCGGTGAGATGTCGGCGGGCCTCGCGCACGAGATCCGCAACCCGCTCGGGTCTATCAAGGGTGCCGTGCAGCTTCTCGGTCCCGAGGGGCTAGACGCCGAGCAGCGGGAGTTCGTGCAGATCATCCTCGAAGAGGTCGACCGTCTCGACGGCGTCGTCGGTCAGTTCCTCGACTACGCCCGACCACATCGTGGCGCACCCGACACGATCTCACTCGGGCCGGTGCTTGAGCGCATCGCGCGGCTCGTGAGGACTCAGCCCCACCCTGCGCCGATTGAGGTCCGCGTGCACGTCGCGCCGGACCTGCCAAGGGTGCGGGCGGACGCGAGCCAGCTCGAGCAGGTCTTCATTAACCTCGCGCGAAACGCCTGCGAGGCCATGGAGGCCGGCGGCGTGCTCACGGTCACGGCCGAGCCGCTCACCGACGAGGGCGCGCATGGGCGAGTTGCGGTCACGTTTGCGGATACGGGCGCGGGTATGCCAGACGACGTGCAGCGCCTCGTCTTCGTGCCATTCTTTACGACGAAAGGCCGCGGCACAGGTCTGGGCCTCGCGATCAGCCAGCGCATCGTGCAGGGCGTGGGTGGCGCGATTGCCCTTCGATCACAGGTCGGCGTGGGCACTCAAGTCGTCGTCAAGCTGCGCCGCGCGGACGAGCCGGAGTCGGGGACGGGCGAGTTCAGCCGCGCTGTGATAGAATAGCGCCATGCTCCGCATCGTCGCTGGGCGGGCCCGCGGGCGCCGCCTCGTCACCCCCGCAGACGATCGCGTGCGCCCCACGAGCGACCGTGTGCGCGAGGCCGTCTTCAGCGCGCTGACGAGTCGCTTGGCAGCGGGCTTCTCGGGGCTCCGTGTCTTGGACGCCTTCGCGGGGACAGGTGCGCTCGGTCTAGAGGCCTGGAGTCGCGGCGCTGCACACGTGACGTTCTTCGAGCGCGATCGCAAGGCGTTGGCGTGTCTGGATTCAAACGTCGCAGCGCTGGGCGTCGCGACCACCGAGTTCGAGGTCGACCGTGTGGACGCGCTCGCAGCGTTCAACCGTCCTCGCGCCCCGTTCGACGTGGTCTTCGTCGACCCCCCCTACGACGCGGGCCTGTATGCCCCTGCGCTCGAGGCGCTGGCGCAAGGGGCGAGGCTACGACCCGGTGCCTTCGTCGTCGTCGAGCATCGGACCGGAGCGACCGTCACCGCGCCGGTGTCTCTCGAACTTGATTTCGACCGTGCGTGGGGCGATACGACGGTCAAGCTGATGACGTACTCGCCGGAGTCTGCTGCGTGAGAGTGGCGATCTACCCCGGGTCGTTTGACCCCATCACCCATGGCCACGTCGACATTATCCGTCGCGGCCTGACCATCTTCGACAAGGTGGTTGTCGCCGTTGCCGTGAACCTGCGGAAGACGCCGCTGTTCTCAGACGCCGAGCGCGTCGAGCTGCTCCGCGAGACATTCGCCGCCGAGCCACGCGTCGAGATCGACGTCTTTCAGGGACTTTTGGTCGAGTACGCCCGCCGGCGCGGGGTGCCGACCGTGCTGCGCGGGCTGCGCGCCGTGAGCGACTTCGAGTACGAGTTTCAGATGGCGAGCATGAATCGTCGCCTCTCGCAAGACGTCGACTACCTGTTCATGATGACCAGCGAGGACCAGTACTACGTGTCCTCGACGCTGATCCGAGAGGTCGCGGCCAACGGCGGGAGCGTCGCCGGCCTCGTGCCGCCGGGGGTCGAGGCGCGCCTGTACGAGCGCTTCGGGCGCCCCCCGCCCGCGTGAGCCCAAACGCGCGGGCCCCGCGTCGAGCGTGTGCGGCCCTCGTTGGGCTCATCGCGCCGGCGTGCGTCGTGCCCGGCGAGATCGAGGCCGAGCCGACGCCCGTGAATACGGCGCCGTTCTTCGAGCCGCAGGCCGTTGAGCCCGCGTTCGAACAGGTGGTCGCCTACGACCCCGAGGTGAGCACGGGCCCGCTCCGCTTCGAGGTGCCGGGTATTCGCGATCTGGACTCGGGTGACCGCGTGTTCTGGCGCTGGTTCGTGAACTACGACCGTCGATTCTTCTCTCAGGTCTTCGCGCAGACGCCCTTCGGTCGCGCGCCCGGCCCCGACGGACTGTCAATCACCTTCGAGCTGGAGCCGTGCGTCGATCTGGCGCCGTTCGCGCCGCGCACGCTCCACCGGGTCGAGCTGATCGTAGGTGACCGGCAGTTCGACGAGGACACGTCGACCACCGTCTTTCGAAACCAGACCTTTCCCGAGGACGCGCGCGAGTTTCGCATCGTCTGGTTCATCGAGGTCGACCTGTCCAAGTGCGAGTTGGTGCCATGAGGTACGCACTGTTCGCGCTTGCGCTCGTGAGTCCCGCGTGTACCGGGCTGACGACGAGCAACGACGAGGCGAACAGCGGCCCGACGCGGGGGTGCAGTCTACGG
>Ga0114972_10003469_pt1 | contig 11788 bp, 6 predicted proteins | sample M_140807_EF_Meta_FD_87354 | JGI IMG/M metagenome (GOLD analysis project Ga0114972, IMG submission 87354) | Freshwater microbial communities from Lake Montjoie, Canada to study carbon cycling - M_140807_EF_MetaG | ecosystem: Environmental > Aquatic > Freshwater > Lake | place: Lake Montjoie... | reverse complement strand
CTTTGCCGTCCAAACATCGCGAGGTAGAGCAGCGGTAGCTCGTCGGGCTCATAACCCGAAGGTCGGAGGTTCGATCCCTTCCCTCGCAACATCATCCCGCTCCCGATTCCTATCGAGAGCGGATTTTTTTTGTAGTAAGTTTGCATAATAAAGCGGAAAATTAAAGCGTAAATCATCATTATTGAATGAAAGCAGGGTTTGTAAACATATTTGGAAGGCCAAATGCAGGTAAAAGCACTTTACTGAACGCCATTATGGGCGAGAAAATGGCTATTGTCTCCTCCAAAGTACAAACTACCCGTCACCGTATTAAGGCCTTTTTAAACAAGGAAAACGAGTATCAGATTATCTTTTCAGACACTCCTGGTATCATCGATCCTAAATATAAGCTGCACGAGAAAATGATGGGGGCGGTTAAAAGCGCCTTGGAAGATGCCGATGTAGCCTTATTAATGGTGGATATGCGTGACGATATCAAGGAACTAGATGAATTATTTACTTCTTTAAAGCTAAAAGTACCTTGTGTAGTGGTCTTAAATAAGTCCGATTTGGCAGTAGGCACCCAGGTAAAAGAGGCAGTTGCCTTTTTTAAAGATAAGCCTTATTGTACTAAAACAATTTCAGTTAGTGCATTGAATAAGAGCGATATAGATAGGTTATTGAAACTTGTTATTGAAATGATTCCTGAAGGAGTTCCATTTTATAGTGAGGACGATTTAAGCGATTTACCCACTAAGTTCTTTGTGAGTGAATTAGTGCGAGAGAAAATATACCAGCTCTTTGGAGAGGAGATTCCTTACCATACAGCCGTGTTAGTGAACTCATTTAAGCAGCAGCCTTTACTAATTAAGATACAGGCCGATATTATAGTAAATAGAGAAACCCAGAAAGCCATTATTATAGGTGAGAAAGGCAAGATGATTAAGGAAATTGGTACTTTAGCAAGAAAGGATATTGAAGATTTCATAGGCTCTAAAGTGTACTTGGAATTATTTGTGAAAGTGAAGCCTAAGTGGAGAGATAATGAGACGAAGTTAAAAGAATTTGGATACTAGTAAATTTAGTAATCAATATTTATTTAAAATATTGATAATGAATAAATTCAAATAATATAATTGAATATTAAATATACATTATTATGAGCTATACAGTGGCTATTGTTGGAAGGCCCAACGTAGGAAAAAGTACTTTGTTTAATCGTTTCTTAGAGGAGCGAAAAGCCATCGTGGACGATATTAGCGGTGTGACAAGAGACCGTCAATACGGGGTAACTGAATGGGCGGGTAAAACCTTCAACGTAATAGATACGGGTGGTTTTGTACCCGATTCCCGCGATATGTTTGAAACCGAAATTCGCAAGCAGGTAAAGATTGCAATTGAAGAAGCGAATTCTATCATTTTTATGGTAGATGCCGCGGTGGGTTTAACAGATTTAGACGCCTCTATGGCCGATATGCTTAGAAGAAGCACTAAGCCAGTGTATGTATGTGTCAATAAGGTCGATAACTCAACCCGTGCTTTAGAAGGTACCGAGTTCTACGGAATGGGCTTTGAGCATAACTACTTTGTGAGCTCTATATCTGGTAGTGGAACAGGTGAGCTTTTAGATGCTGTAACCAACGATATCAAGATTAAAGAAGTAAGTAATGACGATGAAGAAGTTGCAGAACCATTAGAAGGCGAGGAAGAGCCATTGGCCATTCCAAAGATTGCTATTATGGGACAGCCCAATGTAGGTAAGTCTAGTTTATTGAATGCCATGATTGGGCAGGACAGAACTATTGTGAGTGATATTGCAGGCACTACACGCGATACGATTCATACGCATTATACCATGTTCCAAAAGGAATTTATTCTAATTGATACCGCAGGTATTAGACGTAAGAATAAGGAAAAAGACGATCTAGAGTTTTACTCTATTATAAGAGCTATTAAGGCCATGGACGAGGCCGATGTATGTTTATTAGTCGTTGATGCCACCAAAGGAGTTACGGCCCAAGATCTAAGTATATTTAGCCTTGCATCTAAGAAGGGTAAGGGTATAGTTGTATTGATAAATAAATGGGATTTAATAGATAAGGAAACCAATACGGCTAGAGACTATGAAAAAGTAGTGAAGGAAAAACTAGCTCCTTTTACGGATGTGCCAGTACTTTTCATTTCTGCTATAGAAAAGACCCGCATATTCAAAGCCATTGAATTAGCATTGGAAGTTTATGAAAATAAGCACCGCAAAATAGCTACTTCTAAGCTAAACGATATTATGTTGAAGGCTATTCTTAAGTATCAGGCCCCGGTTGTTAGAGGCCATGTTATTAAGATTAAGTTCGTATCACAGTTACCTACTAGGGTGCCTAGCTTTGCCTTTTTTACTAATTTCCCAGATGATATTAAGGTTCCTTACCGTAATTATCTTGAAAATCAGTTGAGAGCCAACTTCAAGTTTACAGGGGTGCCCATTAGGGTCTATTTCAGAAAAAAGTAGAATTTAGTCGAAATACTACTGTTAAGAATAATTTAATGTTAAAATTTGGCATATTTGAGGTGTATGGCTATCTTCGCCAACGTATTTTTACAAAACTTAAAAAAACCAAAAAATGAAAAAAGTTATCGCAATTTTCGCTATCGCTGCACTAGCTGCTTGTGGTGGTGCTTCTACTGAAGCAAAAACTGACACTGCTGTTGCAACTGTTGATACAGCTGCTGCTGCAACTGTTGATACTGCTGCTCCTGCTGCAATGGATACTACAGTAAAAGCAAAGTAATTTCAGAAGTTTATAAATAACTTCTTGCAAGAAGGTCCTTCCCGATTATATCGGGGAGGATTTTTTATTTTAGGGATTTCTGCATCCATCATCAATTATGGGTTTTTGGCATTAATATTGCCTTATTAGGGTATGCCTTAGTATATCAATGGTAAATCAATGCTATGCTATGCTGGTATGTCATTTTGACTTTAATTTAAATTGTATAGAGAGTGGATAAGACGTTTTTGTTTAAGGGAGAGGAAGATAATGAGTTTATACCTTTATTTTCATTTAATGAGCAGGGGGAAGAGAATGAGCCAGAAATGGTGATTGATTCTTTATTACCCATTCTGCCACTTCGTAATACGGTCCTGTTTCCAGGCGTAGTTATTCCCATAACGGTAGGAAGAGATAAAAGTATTCAAGCCGTGAAGGCTTCTTATAATAAGGATAAACTAATTGGAGTGGTTTCTCAAAAAGATGGCAATATAGAAGATCCTACACCTGCCGATTTATGTCAAATAGGTACTGTTGCAAAAATCATTAAAATGATTAAGATGCAAGATGGGGGTACCACCATCATTATTCAAGGTAAAAAGCGTTTTGAACTATTGGAGATGAAAGAAGAAGATCCTTTTTTCAAAGCCAGTGTGAAAGTATTGGTAGAAGATAAAGTAGAAAAAGAGAATCAAAATTTTCAAGCCTACTTGTCTAATATAAAAGATTTAGCTACTCAAATTATACAGTTGTCTCCAAATTTTCCATCGGAGGCAGCCATGATTTTAAAAAATATTGAAAGCCCACTGTTTCTTATCAATTTTGTAAGTAGTAATTTAAGCGTTGAGGTTAATGATAAACAAGCTTTATTAGAACAAAATAATATTACACTTAGGGCTGAGAAGTTAATTCAGTTTTTACAACAAGAATTACAATTTGTTGAATTAAAAAATAAGGTAGCTAATAAAACGCGCACCGAAATTGACAAGCAACAACGCGATTACTTTTTACAACAACAATTAAAAAGTATTAAGGATGAATTAGGCGGAGACCCCAATGAGCGCGAAGTAGCGGAGATGAAAAAGAAAGCAGAAGGGAAGAAGTGGCCGGAAGGAGCTAAAAAATTATTTCAAAATGGGTTGGAGAAATTGGAGCGTATGCACCCTAGCACACCCGACTATTCAGTAGTGTATAATCATTTAGATTTATTATTAGACCTTCCTTGGGAAGAATATACAGCCGATAATTATGATTTAAAAAACGCCAAAAAAGTTTTAGACGCCGACCATTACGGTATGGGAAAAATAAAAAATAGAATTTTAGAGTACCTAGCGGTGCTTAAAATAAAAGGCGATATGAAAAGCCCTATTTTATGTTTCTTAGGCCCTCCGGGTATTGGTAAAACTTCTTTAGGTAAATCTATTGCCCATGCCATTGGTAGAAAATATATTAGAGTGAGTTTGGGCGGCTTACATGATGAAAGTGAAATTAGAGGACACCGTAAAACCTATATCGGTGCTATGCCTGGAAGAATAGTACAAAGCCTGCGTAAGGTGAAAACTTCTAACCCAGTCATGATATTGGATGAGATAGATAAAATAGGCAGCGACCACAGAGGTGATCCATCATCTGCTTTATTAGAAGTATTAGACCCTGAACAGAACCATAGTTTTTATGATAATTATTTAGAATCGGAATATGATTTAAGTAAAACTTTATTTATTGCAACGGCCAATGACATTAGCCGCATTCAACCAGCCTTAAGAGACCGTTTAGAAATTATTGATTTAAGTGGATATGCAGTAGAGGAAAAAATTGAAATTGCTAAAAGACATTTACTGCCTAAGCAAAGAAAAGCGCATGGACTAGATAAAATTAATTTCAAAGTGCTTGATAATGTGCTAGAAAAAGTGATTGAAGATTATACAAGAGAAAGTGGTGTGCGTGAATTAGACAGACAACTCGCTTCTATTATGCGTTATCAGGCCAAGGAACTTGCCTATAAGCATAAGGTGAAACCTACTGTTACTAAAACCGATTTACATAAAATATTAGGACAAGCTAGGTATAGTAATGAAATTTATAAAACAGTAAATATGCCAGGAGTGGCAGTGGGATTAGCCTGGACCTATGTGGGTGGAGATATTTTATTCATTGAAGTATTACTGGCTGAAGGGAAAGGGGGCTTAAAGCTAACTGGTAACTTAGGTAATGTAATGAAAGAAAGTGTGGACACAGCCCTTACTTATTTGCAAAGTAATGCGAAGAAAATTGGCGTTGACCCAAGCTTGTTTACCACAAAGGCTATACATGTTCATGTACCAGAAGGCGCAGTGCCAAAGGATGGTCCTAGTGCAGGTATCACTATGCTTACTGCACTTACTTCCGCCTTCACGGGTAGAAAAGTAAAACCTTATTTAGCCATGACCGGTGAAATAACCTTGCGTGGTCAGGTATTGCCAGTGGGAGGCATTAAAGAAAAAATATTAGCGGCTAAAAGAGCAGGCATGAAAGAAATTATACTTTGCTGGCAGAATGAAAAAGATATCAATGAAATTGACCATAGTTTTATTAAAGGACTACATTTTCATTATGTAAAAAATATGCAGCAGGTGCTTGACTTAGCATTATTTTAAAACCCTAGCTTTGTTCTATGAGAAGGGTGGGAGCATCAAAATATATAGTAGGCTTTATTGTATTCATTACATTTTTTGTAAGTGCTCTTTCTGTGCGTGCACAGAGTTCTAATGCCAACGAGGTATATCAGTTTTTAACCTTACCCTATAGTGCGAAAGCGACTTCCTTAGGAGGTATTAATATTAGTCATCTTGGATCTGATATTGGACTCGCTATGTATAATCCAGGTTTATTAGATCCTTCCATGGATAAGACTATTCATTTAAGTGTGAAGTCTTATTTTTCAAATATTCAGCAGTACGATTTTAGTGGAGCGCATTATCTACCCAAAAAAAATTGGGTAATAGGTTGGGGCCTTCATTATATGGGATATGGCAATATTAATATGACCGATGTATCGGGTAATGAGATGGGTAATTTTTTAGCCAATGATTATGTGGCACAAGTTTCCATGGCTTCTTTATTCAAAAAAAATATCAACCTAGGCGCCACGCTTAAATTAATACAGTCCAATTATGGTATGTATAAATCTACTGGGCTAGCCACGGATTTATCCATGGTCTATACTTCCTCAAACCGATTACTACGCGCAAGTATACTAGCGAACAATTTGGGAGGACAGCTTAGTTCTTACACAGAAAAAGAAAGACTTCCTTTAAATATTATTTTGGGCGTTTCTAAAAAATTAGAAAGCGCACCTATTGAATTTTCTTTAACTGCACAGCGACTTTCTATTTGGAACAATACTTTCTACGACCCAGGTTTCTATACTACGGAAGGTTATAAAACACCTTCGGCTGCTCAAGATATTTTTAATCATTTAATTATAGGGGCTGAGGCGAATTTAGGTGAGCAAGTAAGTATTGATTTTGGTTATAATTTTATTCGACGCTTCGATTTGAATATTCAAAACCAACAAAATTGGTTCAATGGATTTAGTGCAGGATTGGGTTTTAAATTACCTCGTGTGACAATTCAATATGGGAATGCTTTTTTCCAAAGAAATTTATACCACCATTTATCTATTTTCTATTCCTTAAAAAATAAGCCTTAGTTCTTTTTTTTAGGGAAGACAGCTTTTGGTTTTGCCCCTTCTTTATTGGCCTTTGATTTTTTATTATCCTTTGCTGGACTGCTTTTTATAGGAGGCGTTGTTTTAATAGGTGTTATATTTTTTTCAGCATCGGGCAGGGTATAATCCGATTCAGCTTTAATATCTTCTGAATTTATCATCTCCTCAATGCCTTCCAGTGCAGTACTATCTTTAGAAATAAAATCTACATTAAAGTCGTTGAGCATACTAGGTGGCCTTTCAAAGCTGGCATTGGCATCTAAATTACAAGCGGGGTCTGCAGCTACCTTACTCATGAAATAGGCCCAGATAGGTAGAGAAGCGTGTGCGCCTTGTCCAAAATAATTATCTGAGAATCTTATATATCGGTCATCACATCCCACCCAAGCGCCTGCTAATAATTGTGGAGTATAACCCATAAACCATAAATCGCTATTGTCGTTGGTGGTTCCAGTTTTTCCTGCAATAGATTGTGTAGGAACTGCATAAGAATACATGCTTCTTCCCGTTCCTTTCTGTATTACTCCTTGCATCATACTTACAACAGAATACGCTGTTTCTTCTTTAATCACTTTTCTTCTTTGAGGAGAATAGCTTTCAAGTACATTACCATTTTTATCTTCAATTCTATTGATAAAAAAGGGCTGTGCATTATAACCCCCTCCTGGGAACATGGTATAGGCTTGTACCATTTCAAAGAGTGAAATTTCAACAGCGCCTAGTGCAATAGAAGGATAGGGTTGTATATCTGATTTGATATTGCACTTTTTCAAGTACTCCACAAATTGTATAGCGGCCTCATTACTCTTTCCATTGATTTGTTTCATGATATAGGCCGAAGAACAGTTTCTTGACTCAGCTAAAGCTTGTGCCATTGGAATAGATTGGAAAGTGCATGTTTTAGGGGTATTAGGTACCATGCCATATCCATCAAAATTTTGTTGTACATCTTGAACAATGGTATTGGGTGTAAAACCCGCTTCTTCAATGGCTAAAGAATACAACAAAGGTTTAATAGTAGAACCTACCTGTCTTTTTGTATTGATATTAACGTGATCGTATTTGAATGTTTTAAAATCTACACCACCTACCCAGGCTTTCACTTCTCCAGTGAAAGGGTCCACTGCTAAAAATCCTGTTTGTAAAGTTTGCTTATGATACTTTAAAGAATCATAAGGGGTCATGATGGTATCAATAAAACGGTTTTTATTCCAAGCAAAAATGCGCATGGGCAAGGGCTCATTGAAAGTTTTTCTAATGGCTTCCTCTTCCATGTCTTCTTTTTTCAAATTCTTCCATCTGTCGGTTTGTTTTACCGCTAGTTCTAGTTGAGCGCTAAATTCTTTCCAAATTGTCCCCGATTTTATATTGGCTTGTTGATTGAATTGTTTTTGTAAATAGGACATGTGCTGGGCTACTGCTTGTTCTGCATACAATTGCATTCTAGGATTAATGGTAGTATAAATTTTTAATCCATCTCGGTATAAATCGTAAGGGTCGCCATTATTTTTCTTATGCTCTTTGCACCATTTTTTCATGTACTCTCCTAAAGTCATTCTGAAATAGGGTCCAAGACCATTGTTTTGATCTAGCTTTTTAAAATTAGTGGCAATGGGTAAATTTTTTAGTTCATCTGCCTGGTCTTGGCTAATATATTTTTGGCCTGCCATTCTACTTATTACTAGGTTTCTTCTTTCTAAGGCCAACTTAGGATTTCTATTCGGATTGTATTTGGTAGGTGCGTTAATCATGCCTATTAATAAAGCCGCTTCTTCCACTGTTAATCGGTCGGGTTCTTTTTGAAAAAAAGTTCTAGAAGCATTGCTTACACCAAACACATTTTCACTAAAGGGAACAGTATTTAAATAAAGAGTAATAATTTCTTGCTTGGTAAAATTGCGTTCTAGTTTAATGGCAATTATACTTTCTTTTATTTTTTGTATAACACGAAGTAATTTATTTTTTGTGCCCCAGTTATCGGTGAATAAATTTTTAGCCGTTTGCATGGTAATGGTAGAAGCACCCCCTTGGCTACCTAAAAAGGCAATGGCTCTTATAAGGCCTTCTCCATCCACTCCATAGTGGTCATAAAATCTTTTATCTTCTGTAGCCACTAATGCTTGCAGCAAGTAGGGGCTAATGTCTCTATATTTAACTGAAATACGGTCCTCTAAATAAAACTTACCCATGGGTGTGCCATCTTGTGCATACACTTGACTGGCTAAGGAGGCTGTGGGGTTTTCAATATCATCTAAATCGGGCATATCGCCAATCCATCCCCAGTTCAACATTAAAATAAATAGTAGAAATACGCCAGCAGAAATAAAATAGTATTTCCAAAAAAGGCGTACCCAATTCTTAGGTTTATTTGAATCTTGACTCACTACTATTTTAATTAAGGTTTATAAATATTTTTAAACATATACTGTTGATATTGTTTTAAATCGGCTTCGTCTTTTATGAGCAGTATATTGGACTTACTTAATAAGTATATTTCATATTGCTTGCTTGGCACAAATGATATAATTTCAGTACTTAACCTTGGCTTCACTTTATTGATATAAGTTTTAGCATCCAGGTTATTTACAAAGGGCCCAATCCAAACAATATAGCTATTCTCATTAAACTGTATGTAAGTTACATTTAATTTTTGTTTTATAAATTCATCATTATTCAAATAGGTAAAGGCCGTTTGCATTTCTTTAACAAAGGCAGCACTCACTTTTTGGGTGGCGAAAGCGATATAGTATTGCTCACTGCTATCATTAGTGAAAGGGAGGGGCGCGATTATGGGGGCAGTAGCTATTTGTTTAGTAGTTGTAGTATTAGTAATTGTGGTGGTGTCCTTTTTGTTGGACTTACTTGTAGATGCATTTGAACTTGCGTCAATAGAAGGCTTTTCTGCTGAGATCACTTTCGGTGCTTCTTTAATAATTATATCGTTCTGTATTGGAATTGCTGCTGTATTCAAGAGCGCACTCGTATCTAGCATTTCTTTGCTAATGTTTAAATTAGCTAAATAAGATTCAGTTTTTTTTCTATTTTTTAATTCTTCCAAAATATTTTTTGCTCTGTCTCTTATTTTTTCATTGGTGTTTTGAAGTATAATTGAATCTAATAATACTATTGCTGCGCTATCCATTTTTTGTTGAGCATACATTTTTACTAGTATAAACTTAAAGGGAGTGTTCCATTTTGTTCTTCTTAAATCTGCATTTAATTGATTGGATAAAGCTGCTAAATTATCCCAATTACCAATTTGGGATAAGAAGTAGGCTTCTTTATAATCATTCAGTAAATCAGCGTCTCTTTTCTTTTTTAAGCTACTTTCTTTTTTCTTTGTAACATAAAAACCTTTTGGAAACCTATTTTCAACAACCCTAATAATGCTATCCGATTTTTCGTTTACATTTTCATGAAGGTAATGGCTTGCTAAATCCAATAGGGCTCTTTCGGTCGTCGTACTGTCAATATCATTGGCAATGACTCTAAGATATAGGGGATAGGCTCTTTCAAAATCGTTCAATTCTAGTAAAAATGTTTGGGCATTGGTTAAAGCTGCCTTATTCCAATCTTGTTTAGATTTATAATAAGAACTGCCATCTATAATCATTGCATAGCCATTTCCCTTTTTATCCAGCTTCTCATCTCCTTTTTCATCTTTGGATAGACTCATTTTTTGTAATGAGTCATTTCCGTTGCTATTTTGAAATCCATTTGTAGATACATCCTGATTGCTTAAATTACTGGAAGTATTCATAAGGCTGGTCTTTCTTCTCCAATTATCTATATTAGGTCTTTGACCCCATTTTTGTGTAAAGTTTTGTTTGCCTTGAACAGTAACAGCTTTATTATCAAAGTAAAAACTACTGTTATTGTTATCAATACTGCTAAAATTATTTCTAGCAGGGGTTTCAATAGTATAATTAGCGCTATTAATTTTATCTAGAAAAATATCTTTTAAAGACTCGTTTTGAATGTTGATTCTATTTTGCCATGCATTAAAATAAAATTCTTGATTGGATGGGTTAAGTTGGTATATATATTGTAAGGTATCTTGTGCTTCTATGATTTTTTCATTAGTACGTATAGTGCTTAACCATTTTTTTCTGGCTTGAATGGTTTCGTAGTTAGGGTTTGTTTTTAATACCGTATTCAAACTATCATATGCACGTGTAGCTATACTATAGTAGTTATTTGAATAGTTGATATCCCCTAATAGCTCAAAAGCTTTTTGTTTTTGTCTAAGATTCGTTCTATTTTTTCTGATAGATTGAATTAACCAGTCGTTGGCTTTGCTGAACACATTATTTTGAATAGCTAATTTTGCCATCTCGAAATAAATGATATCGGAATAAGGTTTATACTTATCTCTTTTTGTCATTTTTTCAAGCGAGTTAGCGAGTTCTTCCCAGGCATTGTTTGCGTTTTTAGCATCATAGCTTATCATACTAATTTTTGCATAGACACTCACTATGGGGTTCACTGCTCTTTGATTTGCTTTTTTAAACCAAGGATAAGCTTTATCCCATCTATCTGCTTTCTGCCATAACTGTCCAATTAAATAGTACCATCTTGTTTTTGCTGCATCATCAGGGGCATTGTCTATACCTTTTTCAAGGGCAGCCGCTGCTTTATCATACATTTCCATTTGATAACAGCCATAAGCCAGCTGTTCATTTAAAAAGGGGTATAGTCGTTTAGGAAAAATGGCATCAGCTTCTAGTAGTTGTAATAAACTAATGCCCTCATTTAATTCTTCTTTTTCAATATAATTTCTTGCCTGCCAAATCATACTTTCGTTACGCACATTTAAATTTTCGAAAAAGCGATTATTCTCTGCAGTGGCAATACTAAATTTACCTTTGGTATTTCTTAGATTACTTCCAATGGGCAAGTCCATTCCATCTTCTTTATCATCGAATGAGTAATTAATAAATTGGAGTATACTGCCAGCTGTATCAAAGTCTTTATGAAATAAATAAGCCTTGGCTAAAAGTAAATAAGCGTCATCCACCCAATTGCTTCTTAAATCGTGTAATACAATATTGGCATTACATCTATAAATAATAGAGTCAATACTGTTCTTTGCGATGGTGCTTAAATCATAATCATAAAAACTAATTAAGGTTGTATAGTCATCTACATATTCATTTCTAGCTTTTAAAATGTTTGCGTTTAATTCTTCTTCTGCATTAAATAAAAAATTAAACTGTGAAACTGTATTTTGGTAAGCTCTTCTGCCTAAAGTATATTTTGTATTAAGCAAGCGTTCATAGGGCAGGGGTTTTTCAATTTCCTGAGGGATTACTTTGCCTACAATTTTATTGGCCTT
>Ga0114972_10003468_pt1 | contig 11789 bp, 7 predicted proteins | sample M_140807_EF_Meta_FD_87354 | JGI IMG/M metagenome (GOLD analysis project Ga0114972, IMG submission 87354) | Freshwater microbial communities from Lake Montjoie, Canada to study carbon cycling - M_140807_EF_MetaG | ecosystem: Environmental > Aquatic > Freshwater > Lake | place: Lake Montjoie... | reverse complement strand
TTCGGCAACATCGTCCGCTTCGTCTCCGACATCCTGCTCTCGGCGCCGTCCATCCTGATCGGCCTATTCGTCTACCAGTTGCTGGTGCTGCCGTTTGGGGGCTTCTCGGGCTGGGCGGGCGTGGTCGCGTTGGCGATCCTTATCATCCCGATCGTCGTCCGCACGACCGAGGATATGTTGAGCCTGATCCCGAACACGCTGCGGGAAGCCGTGATCGGCCTTGGCGCGCCGAAGTGGAAGATGATCGTTCTGATCTGTTGGCGCGCGGCGCTATCGGGCGTGATCACTGGCGTGCTGCTGGGCGTTGCGCGTATCGCCGGGGAAACGGCACCGCTGCTCTTTACCAGCCTCGGCAACAATGCGGCGCAATACGCGCTCAACGCGCCAATGCCCAGCCTGCCGATCACTATTTATTCCTATGCCGGCTCGCCCTTCCAGGATTGGATCGAGCTGGCCTGGGCGGGGGCACTGCTCATCACTCTCGCCGTCCTGCTGCTCAACATCGTCGCGCGCACCCTGTTGCGCGGCATCAAGTAGGAAAGCCAGATCATGCCACCGCTTAACGAAAGCCCAGCCGAAGTCCCGAACCGCGACGGCGCCTTTGGTGGCCTAAAGGTGCGCGAGTCCGCAGGTCTGAACGGGAATATCCGCGTTCAGGTAAAAAACCTTGATTTCTACTATGGCGACAACAAGGCGTTGAAGAACATCAACTTCAACCTGCCAGACCGCCAGGTAACTGGGATGATCGGCCCTTCGGGCTGCGGTAAGTCCACGCTGCTGCGGGTGCTGAACCGCATGTTCAGCCTCTATCCCGGCCAGCGCGCGACGGGAGAGGTGTTGCTCGATGAGCGGAATATCCTCGACGACAGCCTCGACATCAACGACCTGCGCGCCAAGGTCGGCATGGTGTTCCAGAAGCCGACCCCCTTCCCCATGTCGATCCGCGACAATATCGCCTTTGGCGTCAACCTGCATGAGCGCCTGCCCAAGGCGGCGATGGATGAACGCATCGAATGGGCGCTGACCCGCGCTGCGTTGTGGGGCGAGGTCAAGGACCGGCTTAACGCCTCCGCCATGGGGCTATCGGGCGGGCAGCAGCAAAGGCTTTGCATCGCGCGCACCATCGCCGTCCGCCCGGAGGTGATCCTGTTCGACGAACCGACCTCCGCGCTTGATCCGATCAGTACGTTGAAGGTTGAAGAGTTGATCGACGAGTTGAAGCGGGATTTCACCATCGCGATCGTGACCCATAACATGCAGCAGGCGGCGCGCTGCGCCGACCAGGTGGCGTTCTTCTATCTGGGCGAGATGATCGAAATCGCCCCGGCCGCGGATCTCTTTACCGCGCCGAAGGAAGCCAAGACCCAGGAATACATCACCGGGCGCTTCGGCTGAACGGATAGGAGCACGAGGAATGTCGCCGAACGAGCCGAAGCCCGAGCACATCGTCCGCAGCTATGAGGAGGAGCTTCGCCGCTTGCGCGACATGCTCACCCGTATGGGCGGCCTGTCGGAGTTGCAAGTCGCGGACAGTACCAATGCGCTGCTGGAGCGCGACAGTGACCTCGCCGAGGAGGTGGTCCGGCGGGATGCTCAGCTCGATGCGCTGGAGCGGGAGATCGAGACCTTCTGCATCCGCCTCATCGCGCTTCGCCAGCCGGTTGGCGGCGACCTGCGGCTGATCGTCGCCGCGCTCAAAGTATCGCACGACCTGGAGCGGATCGGCGATTACGCTCGCAACGGCGCCAAACGGGCGATCGTCCTGGCGCAGCAGCCCCAGCTCGGCAGCCTGAACGGGTTCACCCGCATGGCCCGGATGGTGCAAGAAAACTTGCAAGGGGCGATCGATGCGCTGGTCCAGAACGACGCTGAGATGGCGGATGAGATCTGGGCCGCCGACGAGCCGGTGGACGAAGTCTATAACGGCATCTTCCGCGAAATGCTGACCTTCATGATGGAAGATCCGCGCAACATCACCGCCGCCACCCACCTGCTCTTTATTGCGAAGAACCTGGAGCGGATCGGCGACCACGCGACCAACATCGCCGAGACGGTGCAATACGCCGTGCGCGGTGAAACCTCGGCCGAGGAACGTCCGAAGGCCGATACCTCCTCCTACGCCGTCCCGCCGCCAGGCTGAGGAAAGCGCCGCCATGAACAAGCTGACGACACTAGGCAGCGCCAAGCCGACCATCTTGGTCGTCGAGGATGAGGTGCCACTGCTGACCCTGCTGCGCTATAATCTGGAAAAGCAGGGTTTCCGTGTCGAGGAAGCGGTGGATGGAAATGAGGCGCTGGCCCGCGTCGCCGAGGGCCGGCCGGATGTTGTGTTGCTCGACTGGATGCTGCCCACCCTTTCCGGCATCGAGGTCTGCCGCCAGCTTCGCCGCCGGCCAGCGACACGCGACCTACCGATCATCATGGTCACCGCACGGACCGAAGACCAGGACGCAGTGCGGGCCCTCGATATCGGCGCCGACGACTATGTGGCCAAGCCGTTTGCCATGGATGCGCTGCTCGCCCGAATCCGGGCGGTGCTGCGCCGCGCCGGGACCGTCGCGCAGAAGGGACAACTCAGCTTCTTTGATCTGATGATGGACCAGGACGCGCACCGGGTGATGCGGAACGGCCGCATGCTCCATCTGGGCCCGACCGAATACCGGATGCTGGAGTTCCTGATGACCCATCCGGGGCGCGTCTTCTCCCGCGAGCAACTCCTGGATGCGATCTGGGGCCGCGACATCCATGTCGAGCCACGAACGGTCGATGTGCATATCCGCCGGCTGCGCAAGGCCATCAACGGCCCCGGTGAAGCAGATGTCGTCCGCACCGTCCGCTCCGCCGGCTACGCCCTCGACCGCCCAGAGGCATAATACGGCGCGCGAAGGCGCGCTATTCGGCCGCCGCCGGCAGGGGCGCCCGCGAAGCCGGCTCGGCCACCGCGGGCCGCGTCAATAGGCCGGCGCGGCGGAAGGATAGATGCCGGCCCTGACCCACCACGATGTGGTCGTGCACGATGATGCCGAAGACCTGGGCGGCGGCCACGATCTCGTCGGTCATGGGACGGTCGGCGGCTGAGGGCGTGGGATCGCCACTCGGGTGATTACGCGCCAGGATCAGCGCCGTGGCCTGCAACTCGAGCGCCCGCTTCGCCACCTCCCGCGGGTAGATTGGGGCATGGTTCACCGTCCCCCGGCCCTGTGGTTCATCGGCGATCAGGCGGTTCCGCGTGTCGAGATAGAGCACATGGACCTGCTCAACCTCCGCCCGGCCGATGGTGGCGGTGAGATACGCCAGCAACCGTTCGGGATTGCCGAGGAGCGGCCGGCTGTTGAGCGCAGTGCGGGTCAGCCGCATCGCAATCGCCTGGACCGCCTTCAGCGCCGCGGCCCCCGCCGCCTCCATGCCATCAACCGCCAGCAGGGAGGGCAGCGGCGCAGCGATCGCCGCGGCGGCATCGCCGAAGCGCGCGAGCAAGGCATCGATGACCGGGGGTATCGACCCTGACGGTAGGACCGGCCGGAGGAGCATGTCGAGGATCTCGGGATCGGCAAACGCCAATGGACCTGCTTCCCCGAGCCGGCCCCGGGTCAGATACGCCTGCGCCACATCGCCCAATGCGCTGCGGCACCGCGTGGGCTCGTCGGGAGCCGATTGGAGAGCCACGGTACCGGGCCCCTCTTTGCGATCGTGCATTTTGCCCTCGCCAGGAGCACGGCTGAGGTAGTCCCCTCAAATGGCGAAGGTCAATGATTAAATTACGTTATTTTTTCTCTAAATTTATCCATCTCAGATGTTTAAGCGTTTTTTGCATGATTTTCCCTATTATCCTCGACCTCAGACACTCGGAAGTTGTCCCGCGACCCAGGCTTCAATCCGCTCCAGCGAAGGCGGCACCAGCGCCCCGAACGGCGTGCCGATGCGGGCATAGTGCGGGTTGTAGCTGCCATCCTCCGCAAAATGCGCGCCCCAGCGCGAGCGCATCCGATCCCTGGCCAGCGCAAAAGCAGCGTCCCTGACCGAGGTATCGAACCGCCGCGCGAGTGTTGCGGATTCCTGATGAATCGCCTCGACATCGCCCAGAAACAGCACCTTCTGGCCGGCAGCGCGCAATTTGAGGCAGTAATCGACGTCATTGAACAAGACCGGCAGCCCCTCAGCATCAAAGCCGCCGAGCATCCGGAAGCTTTCCTGCCGGCAGGCGAGGAAGGCCCCGGTCACCGCCGCCGCGCGCCGTCGACGCACCCTGCGTTGCCACGGTCCAGGATCGGCGCTCTCGGCACCGCGCCCCTCATGCTCGGTCGCGCCGTCGACGCCCAGCAGGATGCCGGCATGCTGCAGCCGACCATCGGGATAGAGCAGCCTTGCGCCGGCAGCGCCGATCCCCGGATCGGCAAAGGCCTCACGCAGGAGCAAATCCCAATGCTGGGTCAGGAAGGTCACATCATCATTGACGAAGAGCAGCAGCGGCTCGCGGGCATCGCTGGCGCCCTGGTTGTTGAACAGCGCCCAATTGAAGGGCTCACCATGCTGCGCGATCACGGTTCCGCCCTCGCGCTCGATCTGCGCCAGCGTTGGGCTCGGCCCAGCCACATCGCGGTTGTCGATGACGGACCAGTGAAGGCTGCCTGGCGCCGCCGCACTGCGCCGGGCGGATTCGTAGCAGCCGGAGAGCAAGTGATCCGGTGCGTAGGTGGAGACGATCACGCGGATCGGATATCGACGCGGCGCGACGCTCGCGGCCGGGGAGGCGATGATCGGCGCCGGCTTCGCGACGGTTGCCGGGGGCCGATCGGCCAGCAGGAGCGGTAAATGCAGCACCTCGGCGCCCGCCGCGGCCATCAGCGCGGCAGGCCGTGCCGCACCGGCCCGCCGCAGGACTTCCCGCCGGATGCAGAGCGCAACCGGCAGATGCCCCGCAGCGGCCAGTAGCATCGGGTCATAACCGGGTAGAAAAACCGGCGTCAGCGTTCCGTCCAGATGATGCTGGACCTCATCAGCCAGCAGGAGACACGTCTCGGCCGGAGCACGCGCCGCGAAATGGCTGAACCAGCCAATCGCCTCGGGTCGCAGCACCGCGCCTTCGGCCAGCACCAGGACCCAGCCAGTGAGCGCGGCGACTTCGGGTCCGAACAGCACGCCGAATTCCCGCTTCGCCAGGGCGATCAGGTCCGGCACTTCGGTTTCGATCTCGACCGAGCGCACGGCCAGCGGTGCGGCGCGCAGCAGCCGCGCGGTCTCGGCGATGGCGCGCGCTGCCTGCCCGATGGACGCCTCGCCAGGGCGCAGCAGAAGATCAATCGGCGGCGTCGCGCCGCCAGGCGCAGCTGGGCAGCGGTAGCGTGCGAGGTAGTGCTCGAAGCGATCCGCCTTCACCGTGGCGAAGCTCTCCAGCATCGGCAAACGCGCCTCGATGATGGCGAGCGAACGGCGCAGGTCCCGTACCGCGTGCAACGTCTCCTCCAGCAGGTCGAGCGCGCGTGGCTGCGCCTCCCCCAGCCGCCAGGCCTCACCGAGCGCGAGCAGTTCCTCCATCGAATCGCGCCGGCGCGGATCCAGGGCGAACGCACGCTGATAGGCCTCGGCCGCCGGTGCGCGGCGGCCGAGCAGTTTCAGGCAATGACCCAGTTGCAGCCAGGCATCGGCATCCTCGGGCCGCTTCGCCAGCGCTTCCCGGTAGCGTCCGGCGGCGGCCACCCACTCACCGGATTCCTTCAACATATTGCCCAGTTGGACATCGATCGCCGGATCGTTGCAGCCGGCTTCAATCGCCGCGCGATAAGCCTGGGCGGCGGCAGCCCAGTTGCCGGCGTCGCGCGCGGCATCGGCCTCGCGCAACAGCGCCTGCCAGCCGAGCGGAGCTTCGGCCGGGTCGCTCATGCATCCCTCCCCGACAATAGCGGACCAAGCGGCGCGCGCTGTTCGGCAAGGAAGCTGGCGACACCGGGGCGATCATCCAACCGGCCCACCACCGGCGGTTCGGCATAGGCTGGCGGCAGCGGCCACGCCTCGGCCGCCGGGCGCCCGCTTACCAGATCGTGCAGGTGATTGGCCGCCGCCTCCAACTCCCAGTCCATAGTCCGCATCGCCGCGGCGGCGATGCCGGCGGCGGAGCGACGCTGCCAGTCCGCGCCATCGGTCAGTAGCCCGAGCATCGCCTCGGCCAAGGAAGCGGCACCCTGATACGCCAGGCGCAGCGTACCCGTTTCATGATCAAGCAGATTGTTATACCGGTAGAGATCGACCGGCACGCAGCCGGAGGCCATCATTTCATAGGGAATCCGTGAAGGGTTGGAACTGCTCAGGCAAAGGCCCACACGACAGCGTGCATAGAGGTCTGCCAGCCGGTCGAGATCCTCGATCAGCCCGAGCTGCGTGCACTCGAAGTTCAGCTCAGCTGCCTGCGGCGAGCCATACAGGTAGATCCGCGTACCCGGCAGGCGTTGTTTCACCAGGAACAGCGCCTCCATGGCATGGCGTGGCGCGCGCCGAGGCTTTTCCGGCTGATAGAGAAAACAGATGGCATCCTCGCGCGCGATCTCAGGGCGCGGCCGATAAAGTGCGGTATCGACGCCGAGCCCAGCCGGCACCGCTGCCGCGCGGTATCGCTGGCGTAGCAAGTGGGTCAGCCAATGGCCGATCGTGATGTGCCGCAGGCCATAGGTGTAGCTCTCCTCATTCCAGAGATAGCCATCGCCCATCGGCTCGAACATCGCTTCCAGATCCTGCACGAGATAAGCCTTGTGCCGCGCCTCCTGCAGCTCGGCGACGAAGCGCGCCGAATACGCCACCGTGGCGAGCGCGAGCGTGCTGGCGCCGCCGCGCGGCCAGCGCGTCTCCAGCCGGGCCGGCGTGCCGTCGAGGAAGGCCTCGGCCACCTCAACGCCATCGCCCGTGCCCTCCAGAAAGACGCTGAGCCGCCAGCCGAGCGCGGACATCCGCCGGCCGAGATTGAACAGGGTGCGATGTCCGCCGGAGCCGCGCAGCGGCGGCGGTGCGAAGATCGCCAGGGTATCGCCCAGGCTCTGGACCAGCGCCGGACCGCGCGCCAAGTTGAGCACTACAGGCAGCGCCGCCCGCTGCGCCGGATTTAGGGGCGCCAGCGCCGCCTCGGCCGCTTCCACGCGCAACAGCGCCTGCGGCCAGCGCCAGCCCGCCAGAGTGGCACGGCCGGCGGCGAGCAGCGTGCCCTGGCCCAGCCCGGCGAGCGGCGCGAGGTCGGTGGCCGAAAAGCGCAGTGCCTCGCCCAGGCCGAAGGTCTCGTTATGCTCATGGGCGGCGAAGGCGGCGGCGATCGGCGCTGGCGGGTGCAGCACCAAACTCTGCGCCAGCTCATAGCCAAGCTCCGCCAGATCGGCGGCGACGAGGCCGTGTCGGCCGAGATAACCGGCCAGCAGGGGAACCGCCGCCAGCATGCCCGCCTGGACCGGCGCCATTCGCTCGGCCAGCAGCGCTTCCTCCCCGGCGAAGGTCCGGCGCTCGGCGACCACCTGGCCGGCGCGTTCGGCATAGCCCGTGACCGAGCCGCCCGGCTGGCTGAAAAGCATCTCGAGGCCGGCGACTTCGGTAAGTTGGAAGGGCCGGCCCAGCTGGTTGGCATCGCCCAGATAGCCATGCTTCTCCGACCCGGCCGGCTGCGGGTTCAGGAAGCCGAACAGGCCGAGGTAATGGCCAATGGTCGGCCGGCCGGTCAGCAGAGCCAGATTGTCCTGGATGGTGCCGCGCCAGCCGACATCCACGCAATGCAGGGCGGGCTCGCCGCCGCCGAAGCCCTGTTCGGTCAGGTAGCGGCGCAGCAAGGCGCGCTGCGCGCCGATCGGCGCCGTCGCCGCCGCCTGGAATTCCGCATCGGCCAGCAGCGCGTGCACCCGCGGGTCTTCGAAGGGGAACCGGATCATCGCTTCCGGCGCGATGCTGTGCCGCGGGCCGAAGCGCGCCGCCACCTCCAACGGCAGGTTCAAGGACGCGCAGAGCGCGGCGAGGCTTTGGCTACTGTAGAGCGTCCAGAGCCGCATCAGCGAGGGCACGTCGAGCCGATCAAGCGAGGGCGCGAAGGTTGCGAGCCGGCTCACCTCCAGCAGGTATCCCTCCGGCAGCGGGCAGCCATAGGGATCGGCGGCGCGGATCGCCTCATAAACCCGCCGCAGGAAAACGCCTTCGCGGGTGAAGAACCACAGCTTGCCGGCGCCCGCCGCAAAAGCGGCCTCACCGGCCGACAGGACAAGGCCGAACGCCAGAGGGGCCAGCCGGATACCGGCCGCGAAGGCGGAATCATGCGCCTGGGCTGCTTCGCTCTCCAGCAGCGCCAGCACCCGTCTCGCGTGCGGCCCAGGATCGCCGCGCCGATAGGCGTGCAAAGCCTCGGCAAACCAGCCCTTGCGGCGGCTCTCGCCAGGCAGTTCGTAGTGCGCGGCGTCGAGCCCCCGTTCACGGGCACGGGCGATATCAGCCTCTGCATTATCACCGATGTGCAGGACGGCCTCCGGCTTCCGCCCCGTCGCCGCCAGCAGGTCGTCATAAAGCGCACCATGCCGCTTGGTTCGGCCGACTTCGCAGGAGACATGTGCCGAGACGAAGTCGCGATCGAGCGCATGGCCGGCCAGAACCTCCCGCACGAAGCCGATGCCGCAATAGAAATCGGACAACAGGCTGGCACGGCCGGCGGCGGCATCCAGCAGTGTCGCGGCGTGCCGGTCGGGCCGCGTGACCCGGCTTTCCGCCAATGCCTCGTGTGCCAGCAGCCGCGCCCGCAGCGTGGCGATGACCGGCGCCGGCGTGTCGGGCCGCAACGCCGTGGCCAGCCAATGATCGAGCGCCTCTTCGAAGCGGTATTCCCATTGCGCGTCGGCGACCGCCGCCTCGGCTTCCTGGCGCCGTGTCAGCATCGCCGCCGGGCCCAGCCCCGGCTCGCGCAGCCAGCGGCGGCCGTTCAGCAGCAGGCAACGGGCAGATTGCAGCTTGACCTCATCCGGGTCGCAATCGCGCCGCAGCAGCGTATCCCAGACATCAAAGCTGACATGCTCGGCCGCGGCGATCGCCGGCAGCAGGTCGGGCGGCAAGGGATGATCATCGAGCGGGGGCGGCAGGTCGGCGAGCCCGAAGCTCGCGCCGAGCCCTTCCAGGTCGTGGGGCGGCCGGAGCGAGGGTCCAGCCGACTGCGGCTGCGCACCGCTCGGCCCAGCGGTCTCCAGCGCCGCCTCCAGCATCGCCGCGGGAATGGCCGCCTCGCCTTCCGCGAGTAGCCGCAGGAAGGCCGTGCGCCGCTGCGCGGCATCGGCCTGGTCCCCGGCATGGCGCGCCAGATCCAGGCCAGGATGCGGGCGATGCCCGGCGGCGATCCCTTCGGCCAGGAACCAGGACAACGGCTCGCGCCCCGCCGCCTCCGGATGCGCCGCGGCGTACCAGGCGGTGGCGAAGAGCCGGTTCGGCGTCAGCCCGTTGCGCCAGCCCACCTCGACGTAATGGGTGAGCGGATTGACCCGGTTACCACGCAATTCGGCGACTTGCCGGAAATACCAATCGGGATCGAAGGCCGGATGCGGGGAGCGGCCCTCGACATGCCCCCGTTCAAGGAAATCCCGCAGCCATGCCGCTGGCGGCAGGTCGGGCACCTGAGCGGCATACCATGCGGGATCGAACAACGGGTGCGGGCTGGCGCCGCGCCGGGCGCCCTCGCGGACATAATGGCCGAGCGGGGTGAGGGCCGCGCCACGCCAGTCCGGATTCGTCGCGGTGTAATGGGCGACATCAAAGAGCGGGTGCGGCAGTTCGAGCGGTGCCTCGGCGATCTGCCAGGCGATGACCGAGATCCCCTCGCCCGCCGCCGCCGCGCCCGGATTGCGCTCAAGGAACCAAATAACGTCGAACAGGCCAGCATCGGCTATCGCCGATGCCTCAGCCTGCAGGTCGCCCTGCGCCGCAAGGCCCGCCCGGTCGAACGCCCGGTCCATCACCGCGAGCACGTCCGGAGGAAAGGCCCTCGGGGCGGCGTCTGCCGCACCCCCTTTGGCAAGACCTCGGCTCTCCTCCGCACGACTAGCATATCCTTGTACTGGGAACCCGGGTGGACTGGGGGGGGGGCAAACCCGGCCACGACCCAGGTTATCCTCGTGCCCCCCAATAAACTGTTGCCGCGGTCGGTTCCCCTACCCTCTGCATCGACGGCATTATCCCCGGCACATGGCGGATCAGCCGCAAGGACCAGCAGACCAACTAAAAGCCGGCTGTATCCTGCGCTTTTCCCGATCGAACGATTAACGTCCGTAGACCCGGCTCGCAAGCTGCGGAGAATGGAAGTTGAACTGGTGGATGTCGACGTTTTCGCAAGCGGGGGACGGGACACCCCTCAGGCACGCTCCAGCCCAAACCCGCCGATCCCCTGCCGGGCGCAAACATTGCGAGTATCGAGGAGCACCGGCAGCGCGGCCAGCGACCGGTAGTCGATCCCGTCATGATCGGCCGCGATGACGCCGGCATCGGACCGCAGCAGCGCCCCGTCCAACGGCACAGAATGACGCCCGGCGAGGCCCATGGGAGAGGCGCCGAGCGGCAGCACCGGCACGAGCGGGTCGTGATAGAGCGCCTCCCCACCCGCGGCTTCGATCAGTTGCATGAGCGCCAAGCCCGGGCTCTCCCGCAAATCAGCCAGGTTTCGCTTATAGCCAACCCCCACCACCAGCACCCGCGCCCCGACCAGGCCACCCCGCCCGGCCAGACGCGCCGCGAGCCGGGCGAGGACCCGCTGCGGCATCGCCGCATTGATGGCGCAAGCCAGTTCAACGAGCGGCGCTGGCGCCCCCGCCTCGGCGGTGCGCCATGCGAGGTAGAGCGGATCGACAGGGATGCAGTGCCCCCCCACGCCAGGGCCGGGCCAGAACGGCATGAAGCCGAAGGGCTTGCTCGCCGCCGCCGCGATCACCTCGAACGCATCAAGGCCGAGAGCGCCGAGGCAGCCCTGCAATTCGTTGGCCAGGGCAATGTTCACCGCTCGGAAGCTATTCTCGACCAGCTTCGCCGCCTCCGCCACTTCCAGACTGGCGGTTGGGACCACGCGTTCGATCACCGCCGCAAAGAGCGCCTCCGTCAGCTCGCGCGAGGCCGGATCACTACCGGCAACAAGGCGGGGAATCTCGGCGGTCAGCCAGGCGCGATTGCCGGGGTCCTCACGCTCGGGCGAAAAGCCGAGGAAGAAATCCTCGCCGCAGCGCAGCCCAGTCGATTCCAGGATCGGTTGCACCACCTGCCGCGTGGTGCCGGGCCAGGACGTGCTCTCCAACACCACCAACTGGCCGGGATGCAACGACCAGGCGAGACTACGGCTGGCCGCGATCAGCGCCGTGAGATCGGGTTTGCGATCCGTCCCGAGCGGGGTCGGCACGCAGATTACCACGGCATCCGCTTCAGCAAGACACAGCGGATCAGCCACCGCTGTAAAAGCTGGGGCCGCGCGCAGCCGAGCGTCAGCGAGGTGCGGAAATCCTGTCTCGCCGGCCTGCAGCCGGGCAATGCGTTCAGCGTCCGTATCGAAGCCGAGGGTGGGGAAGCCCGCCTCAGCGAATGCCAGCGCAAGCGGTAGCCCGGCATGACCAAGGCCAACCACCGCCACCCTGGCGCGCCGTTCGCGGATGCGCGCGGCCAGTTCGGTGGCCGCCGGGCGCGGCAGCGGGGAGAGGAGACTCGGCGGCGGAGCGCGTAGTAGATTCGTATCTGGCATACGATTATAAAATCGTACGATTTAACCCGCTGTCAACGTCTTTTCGAAACCCACCCTCACTCCACGCTCTCGATCC
>Ga0114972_10003467_pt1 | contig 11789 bp, 9 predicted proteins | sample M_140807_EF_Meta_FD_87354 | JGI IMG/M metagenome (GOLD analysis project Ga0114972, IMG submission 87354) | Freshwater microbial communities from Lake Montjoie, Canada to study carbon cycling - M_140807_EF_MetaG | ecosystem: Environmental > Aquatic > Freshwater > Lake | place: Lake Montjoie... | reverse complement strand
TGTCACCCGCTCTAGGTCCTGGTGGAACAGCATTCTTCTCTATTGGGGGGTTCTGACACTGGGGCCGGCCGTCCTAGCCTTGGTCACCACCTCGAGTTATGTTAAGGCTACCTTCCAACAGGTCGAATGGATGCAGCGACTCCCCCTCTTGGGCATGCTCAACACCGCCCTTCTCCCCATCATCACGCTGACCATTGCCTTTGGCCTCTTCTACTTGTTGATGCCCAATACTCGGGTCGATCCCCGATCGGCTGCCGTTGGAGCAGCGGTGGCCGCCACCCTCTGGTGGGGTAACTCCCAACTGGGAGCCCTCTACAATACCCGAGTCGTCACCTACTCCAAGATCTATGGTTCCCTGGGTGCTGTGCCTCTGTTCCTCCTCGGACTCTACTTTTCTTGGTTGATCCTGCTCTTTGGATCGCAAGTGGCCTACGTCTTCCAAAACCGTGGCGCTTACCTTCAAGACCGTCAGGCCGACTCGATCCACCAAAACGGGCGCGAATTCGCCGCCTTGCGTTTGATGACCGCCATTGGGATGTGCTTCCAACGGGGCGAGCGCCCTCCGGCTGCCTCGTCACTGGCCAACCAATTGGGAATCCCTCCTAAACTCGCTGCCTCCTTGCTCCAGTCGCTGGCCACCTCCGGCCTTTTGCACGAAACCTCGGGCGCAGAATCCGCGTTTGTACCGGCTAAACCCCTGAACGAACTCTCCCTTCAATCCATCCTGCTCGCCATCCGGACTGCTCATGGGAGGGATCTTTCAACCGCCGAAGATGCTGGGCGCCCTTCGGTGACTCATGCCCTCGATGCGATTCGGAAGGCTGAAAATTCCTTGGCCGCAAACCTGTCGCTCGCCAAATTGGTCGGCGAAGCCTTGGATGCCACCAAGACCTCCGACCCAAAGCTCCAGCCCCCGGCAGCCGGTGCTTCATCGGTGTCCTAAGGTCTCTCCGCCCTCAATCTGCGCCCAGGGTCATCGAGGAACCGGGCCATCAAACGTCAACTCGGTCTTGGTCCCGCGGACGTCGTCGACCATGCTCACACTGCAAGTCCATCGGTCAGCCTGCTCGCGGAACTGGGTAATTGAGAAATGCTTAAGCCGGACGTTGCGCGCGTCATAAACCTCAGCACTCAAGACCACTCCCAGCTTTTCATCGATCCACGACCTGACCGAAGCGGGTCCTTCGGGTTTCTTGGACGTGCTCTCAAGTACCTTGCACCATCGACCATTGCTCAATTCTCGGCCATTAATCCGCTGTTCTTTCCAGTGAAGAAACTCCATACCCAATTCACTGAGTAAAAAATCACTGTTAGCTATTACTCTATCACCAGGCGCTAGGCCCTCCTTGGTGGACGGTTTCCCGGGAGCTTCGACCCATGCTTCATACGTCGGAGGACCCTCCGCATTGTAGTGGATCCGTGAAATCTCCCGCCCGCCCTTTCCGCCATCGCCTGCCACTTGGTATTCCACCGACCAACGACCCTTTCCCGGTTGAGTGATGACTGTCACCGGAATCTGACGGCGTCCCTCCCGATTGCGGATCTTCAAGACCGCCTGATTGGTCGATGGATCTTGGGGAACTACCGTGCGCAACCGCTGGGCCCACTCACGTCCCAGGGACTCCGCGGACTCTTCGGCGACCGCGACCGACAACAGTCCGGTCCAAACAACAAGAACCAGCAGACACACCCTTACTGCTAGAGGCATGAGGCTCATCGGAGAAGGACCTGGGGGCGCTCTCCACGTCGACCTTGCACGATCAATCGAGGTCCCGCCTTGGCTGAAGCGCCGCCCGAACAGCCACACCCTCCCCCTCGACTCCCCAAACGCCGCGGTCCCCATCGAGCCCAGAAGAACAACCCCAACGTGATTCCCACCACGCACAGAGCCGCTATTTTCTGCCAATCCATAGGTCGCAGCATAACGGCCGACGCCTCAGGAGCAATCCCGCACGCCAGAACCGAATTTTAGCCACTCCACACGGTTGACCTGATCGCTGGGCATGCTTGTCTGTCCGCCATGCAGCCCCCTCTCTTGGATTGGTTACGTCGCCGAGGATGGGTCTCGGCCTTCGGGCCGGCTCTCGTTGTCGGTTTGGTGGCCCTCTGCGGATGCTCCGCCTCCTCGCGAGCCCAGATACTCATGCCAGCTCCGGACTTCCCAGCCGTTATCCGCCCGCTCGATGCCAGTGTGGGCTCGGTGGTTCTGGTCAATGAGCGCCTCCGGTTTGTAGTCCTCGATTATTCCTTTAGCACTCTGCCACCCACCGGGTCCTTTATGGAAGTATACCGTTCGTCCAACCGTGTTGGCCGAGTCCGGTTATCCCGATGGAGCAATCCAACGACCGCCGCCGCAGACATCATCGATGGAGCCCCCCAAATCGGTGATACCGCTCGGCCCGATTGATGACTGTTGAATAGGGGTTTTACCCACCCCTTCTTTGGATCGGTCGGTAGGCTGGCTTGACCCTCCTATGGGCCCGTCTACCATCCATCGTCGTGCGTTTCTTTTGCGTCTTCATTCGCAGCGTGGTGCTGCTCTCCTCGGTCTGCCTCGGGCTCTTCGCGCTCAATGACCTGATGGCAGCCGAAGCGTCGGCCGGGTTGGCTCAAACTCTGCGCTCGGGAACCTCGTCCGATCACCGAGTTGCCGACGGGATCGCCTTGTTCGTGCCTTCGGGAGAACCTGCGACACCCTTTTTGGTTCCGGGGCCCTTCACCTCATCCTGGTCTGGAGAGCTCTCCGTCGATCTTCGAGGCGAATACTCCTTCCATGGACTCTTCACGGGTCACCTGAAAGTCTCCATTAATGATGCGGTTGTGCTCGATGCCGACGGCAAAAGCCCGGCGTGGATCGACAGCTCGAAGGTCCGACTCAACAAGGGAGCCAACAAACTCGTCACCGAATACTCGGCTCCCAAGACCGGGGAGGCCCTGGTGCGTGTGTATTGGTCCGGCAAAGAGGTTCCCTTCAATCCCCTTCCCGTGGGTGCCCTCAGCCACTCTGCCAGCGCGGACATCACCTCGGCCAACCAGCTGCGACGAGGCCGCGATCTGTTTGCAGAACTCCGGTGCTCGCACTGTCACACCACTCAGGGCGGCATGCCCGATCTGAAGGCCGACGCTCCGACCTTCAGTGGCATTGGCTCTCGGAGGCATTCGTCCTGGATGGCTCAATGGATCGCCAACCCGGAATCCCTCCGACCCGGCTCTCCCATGCCCTCGCTCTTCCACGGAGCTGACTCGGCCTCTCACTCCGAGGCCATTGCGGCCTTCCTAGGTTCCCTTAAAGCGACCACCCCTCTCAAACCCAGCGCTTCTTCCACGGCCGAATTGGTGGAGGCTGGCAAGTCCCTGTATGAAAAACTCCACTGTGTCGCCTGCCACGTGGCTCCTGACGATGCCAAGGCCGACCCGACCAAGATTTCCCAAAAGCACGTGCTGGCCAAGTTCACTCCGGGTGCTCTGGTCGCCTTCCTCCTGAAGCCCTCGGAACACTTCGCGTGGATTGGCATGCCCGACTTTAAGCTCTCCAACGAAGAGGCGTTCCAATTGGCCGCTTACCTCGAATCCGCCGCAGACAAACCCTCGGAACGGACCATCGCCTCCGATGAAGCCCTCATCCTTAAGGGCAAGAATCTGGTCCAGAGCAGTGGCTGCCTTAACTGTCACACTCTGGATCTCCCCAACACCTTTAAAGCTCCCGCCTTGGCCGAGCTCAAGCCCGACGCTTGGACCGCGGGCTGTCTGGCCTCCTCGCCCGCTCCTGAATCCAAAGCCCCCCGCTACACTCTCTCCTCCGCCGATCGCCTAGCCCTAGCCGCTTTCGGACGGACCGACCGTTCTTCGCTCACGCGACACACCGCCGCCGACTTCCTGGAACGACAATCGATGTCCCTGAATTGCAGGGAATGCCACGGGAAATTCGAAGGCTTTCCTGTCTGGGAGCTCCTCGGTGGCAAGCTCAAGCCCGAGTGGGCCAGCCGGTTCATTGGCGGAACCGAGTCGTGGAAACCTCGCCCCTGGTTGGAGTCTCGGATGCCCGCGTTTCCCACCCACGCTGCCTTCTTGGGCCAAGGCTTAGCCACCGCCCATGGATTGCCTCCGGTAACTCCTCCGGATGATGCTCCTGATGCCGAATTGGCCAAAGTGGGCCACAAACTCATCGGAACAGCTGGCGGCTTCGCCTGTATTTCCTGCCACAGCGTTGGCGACTTCGGCGCGACCCAAGTCTTCGAAGCTCCGGGCATCAACTTGGCTCACTCCTTTGAACGGTTGCAGCCCGACTTCTATCGCCGCTGGTTGCGCAATCCTGTTTCCTTGGATCCCAATTCCAAGATGCCCGCTTACTTTGACGAAGAGGGCAAGAGTGCGCTGGCCGATGTGCTCGAAGGCGATGGTCCCAAGACCATTCGCGCACTTTGGGAATACATCCGACTCGGTTCCAAGATGCCCAAGCCAGAGTAGTCCTCGCTGGCTTGGCCTATCGACACAAGGAACCCCGGGCCCATTGCGGCACCGGGGTTCAACGAAGCTAAACCAAGGTCATCCCTCGGTTTTGTCTGAAACCTACGACCCTGACTGATGGATGAATCTAAGCTTTGGGTCTCAAGAACTGTCGGAGCGCCTTCTTCAAGGCCCGCTGAGCGTTACCAGCGCACGCTCTCGAGAAACTTCAACGACTGCGGGATTTGCTCCACGCTAGAGGCCGATTCATCCTCAATAAAGTAGTGCTTCACGCCCGACTTCTGGGCGGCCTTCAGGATCTTAGGCCAGTCCATTTGACCGGTGCCCAATGCCACGTCGTTGTTGGGATCGGTTCCTCCGTTGTGGAAACCCGTCGGCACGCCCTTCTTCAAGTCTTTCAAGTGCATCAACTCCCAGCGACCGGGATATTTGGCCAGCCAGGCAGCCGGATCCTCTCCGGGATATTGTACCCAAAGGATGTCCATTTCGAAGGCCACGTAGCGCGAGTCGGTTTCCCGAATAAGAATGTCCATCGCCTTCAGACCCGAACTATTCCGATGTTTAAACTCATAGCCATGGCAGTGGTAGAAAACCTTGATGCCATGGGCCGCCAACGCTTTACCGGCTTTGTTGAAATCCGCGGCAGCCTTGTGGGCGGCCTCTATGTCGAACTCGCCCTTGCCTTTAATCCACGCCGCCCCTACATACCGGATCCCCAACTCCTGGCATTCCTTGGCCACGGCCTCGGTGTCTCCAGTGATGCGATCCATTGGAAAATGACCGGCGATGGGCTTTAGGCCTGCCTGGTCTAGCATCTGGCGAAAGGCCGGATTCTTCAGGTTGTAGTTGCCGGCCAACTCGACCTCCTGAATACCGAAGCCTTTCACCGTTCCTATGGTCTGAGGAACGTTGCGGGTGAATTGGGCCCGGAGGCTGTAAAGCTGGATGCCAATCGGACCCCGAAAATGGGAACCGGTGCCGACGGAGGCGGTGTGAGTCGAGCAACCCACGGCGACCCAAGCGGCCACCAGTGCAGTCCAGAGGTACGGACGAAGCGATGTCTTCATGGAAGAGCCAGAGTCAACCTCATCAGGTTGGTCTGGCGCAACCGGGGAATGGGCCGCTTAGGGCAGGCTAATCGTTCGACGAGCCCCCTCCTTCAGCTCATGCGCATCGGCATAATCACGTACAGGAATGGCTCGTTGGTCTTCAGAACTCCCGGGCTCAGTTCGTCGATGAGTTCAAAATAAACCTCATCGGTGTCCAAGGCTTTCAAGGGATCCATGAGGTAGCCAGGGTTGAAAGCGATGGCGAAATCCTTGCCTTGATACTTAATGGCCACCGTTTGACGGGCCTCACCCACTTCAGGGGCATTGGCCGTGATGGCCAACTGATTACGGCTGAAGGTCAACTTCACCGAATTTTGCTTATCGGTGGTCATGATCTCCGCCAGACGCAGTGACTTGAGAAATTCCTCCCGATTGAGAGGCACCCGCTCCAAGGGCTCGGCAGGGATCACTTGGCGATAGTTCGGATACACTCCGTCGACCAACTTGGTCACAAGGATCGCCGAAACAGCGCCCTCGGTAGCAGGCTGAGTCGCAAACGAGGCTTGGTTCTCGGTAAACTTCACCTCCACGTTACCACCACCCTGAAGCAAGCGAGTCAGTTCGTTAATGGCTTTGGTAGGAAGGATGAAATCGGCCTGATTATCGGCTGAAATCTCCAATTCCTCTTCACACAAGGCGAGCCGACGTCCATCGGTGGCAACCAAGATCAGCTTGTTTTCCTTGAGGCTGATATAGATTCCGTTGAGCACAAAACGGCTCTCGTCGGTTGACACTGCAAAACTCGTTTTGCGGAGCATCCCTTTGAGTTTGTCCTGAGGGATGATCACCGTGCGATTCTGAGCGAACACTGGCAACGGAGGGAATTCCTCGGCCGCTAGACCGTTGACCTTGAAAAACGCACTTCCCGCACGGATCGAGGCCACCGACTTCTCGTCGATTTCGAGCTCGATGTCCGTAGAGGTCAGCTCTCGAGTGATGTCGACGAGCTTCTTCACCGGCAGGGTTGCCCGACCCGGCTGCTCGACGGTGGCGGCGACCGAACAGGTGATCGTCACATCTAGATCGGTGGCGGTCAGCGACAGGCGCCCATCACCCGTCTCCAACAGAACATTGGACAGGATGGGGAGCGTTGATCGTGACCCCACGATGTTCTGTACGGCCTGAAGGCCAACGAGCAGCTGATCCTTGGCGATCGTTAGTTTCATGTTCGGCTTACTATCAATGGAGAGTCTTCAAAGAGAAAGTCCTTAGTAAGGACGGTGAACAAAGCCTACAACCGAAGCAAACCCCGTCAAACAGGGCTTAAAAAACAATTTCGAGCGGTGAACTGTTTTGGGAACAACCCGGGCCAAAGGCTGAAATGGCGGTTGTTGGTGCCCTATCGGCACTCCATTAGACTGTTGTTCCCAAAGTTGAGCGAAGAACTTCCTGCTCGCGAAGCTTGAACTAGAAGAAACCGTTCGTACGGTTTGCCACCGATGGATGCCTTGAAGAGCGATGGAACCACCAATATTCGGGGATGGACCTTGGAACGCGGGCGTTTGGTGCGAACAGAGGTGTTTTCGAATTTCCAAGCAGCCATGCGCTGGGTCAACCGCGTAGCCCTTCTGGCTGAGCAACGGAACCACCATCCAGACATCGATATTCGCTGGAATCGTGTGACTTTGACACTGATGACGCATGAAGCGGATGGATTGACCGATCGGGATTGGTCGTGGATTCAGGCCGCTGAGACCCAATTGGTGATCGATGACCGTTGATCCATAATTGGGAGTGGGTAAAAAGGCTTTAAAAGGGGAATAAAAAAAGGCTGATCGCTAATCCTTAGTTAAAAAAAACCCTCGTTGCTTCGTTGAAACAGGATAGCCCGCCCGCTCCAGCACCTGAAGCATGTCTTCCCAAACTTTTCGTTTTTCCGAAAGGGCCTGATTTCGGAGCAAGTACGCTGGATGGTACGTCGGCATGAGGGGTATGCCGCGATAGTTCTGCCACGAGCCCCTCAATTGGCTGATACCCGCCGTTCCCTTGCCCAAGAGACCTTCAACCGCACTGGCTCCTAACGCCACCAGGACTGAGGGTTGGACGAGATCGATTTGCCGATCCAGCCATGGAATACACGTTGCGACCTCTTCGGGCCTCGGCTTGCGATTGCCTGCCGTGTCGCCGGGAGTATCCGGTCGGCATTTGAGGATATTGGCTATAAAGACGGAATCCCGTCCCAGGCCCATCGCGGTCAGCATCTTAGAGAGGAGCTCTCCGGCTGGGCCCACGAAGGGTTGACCACTCAAATCATCTTCAACACCGGGAGCCTCACCGACAAACACGATCTTGGCCTGGATGTCGCCGACGCCAAAGACCACCGAATGACGAGAGGTAGCGAGATGGGAGCAGCGGGAACAGGCGAGAATTTCTGCCCGGAGTTCGGCCACAGCAGCGGCTCTGGCCTCAGGCGGCAAGGGAGGTGGTAACGGAGCGGCGACGAGGGGATTTTTCGGATTAAAAGAGGCAGAGGGAAGGGCTGAAACGGCCTTCGACCACCGTGACACGGCCGCCTCAGAACGGACGGCGGTAGGAACAACCGAAGACCGAGGAGACGGGGAGGCTAAGCGCTCCTGCGGAACAGAAGAAATCGGAGAATCCTGAATTGCGGGCCCAGTCGGTTTGGCAGCTTCGCGACGCACCAGCGAAGGAAGAGGATTAAGAGGCTTTAGAGCGGGGCTAACAATTGAAAGGAGGGTTTCGCGACGCACCGGTACCCAACCAGCACCTCGGTCTTTTAAGGTCTCCAGGTGGGCGATGGTCGCATCCAACAATTGCAAGTAAGCAGAAGACATCGGGTCTGAACTCCAGAGTCTGATGAATCGGATCATTTGCCAAGCGCCGTTGACCCGGCTGGAGATGAAGTGATGCTCCGAACAGACAAACTCACACCAGAAGACCCATGAGCATCTACGGTATCAGGAAAACCAAAATCATCGCCACACTTGGCCCGGCCACCGATTCGCCTGAGATGTTGGAGCGACTCATACTAGCTGGGGTGAATGTCCTTAGGCTCAACATGAGTCACGCCAAACCGGAGTGGGTGCGACGGGTGGTTCAAGACATTCGCGGTTTGTCCGAACGGCATCAGCGGGCCATCGGAATTCTTTTGGACACTCAAGGTCCGTCGATTCGGACCGGCGATGTTGCCGAAAAAATTTCGTTGTCAGTGGGAGAGCGGTTCACCTTCACGGTTCGCGGAAAAATTCCGGCCCAGGGCAAGTGGACCAGCGTCGGCTACGATCAATTTGCCGACGATGTGCATGCCGGAGACACGCTGATCGTGGACAACGGGGAAATGAAGATGCGGATTTTGTCGAAGACGGCAGACACCGTGGAATGTGAAGTCCTCACCGACGGAACCTTAGGCAGTCGTCGGCATATTAATTTGCCTGGGGTCCACGTTTCGCTCCCTGCGCTAACAGAAAAGGACAAGGAAGACATCCAACTGGGACTCGAGGTCGGCGTCGACTACATCGCCTTGAGTTTCGTGCGCGAATCTAAGGACATCGAGTTACTGAGGGCCTTTCTGAAACAACACCCTTCGGCCCACCAACCGCAAATTGTTGCCAAGATTGAGCACCAGTTCGCGGTCAATCATTTTGATGCGATCGCCCGAGAGGCCGATGTGATCATGGTGGCCCGCGGCGATTTGGGAATTGAGTGCAACTATGAGGAGTTGCCCATCATCCAGCGGCGAATCGTCAAAACCTGTCAGCAACTGGGCCGACCCGTGATCGTGGCCACCCACATGTTGGAGAGCATGATCCAAAGTCCGACGCCCACCCGGGCCGAAATTACAGACGTGGCGAATGCGGTCTACGAGCAGAGCGACGCCATCATGCTCAGTGGAGAGACCACCGTCGGAAAACATCCCCTGGGTTGCATCGAGGTCATGGACACGATCGCCCGACGCATCGAGCGCAGTGGTGGGACTAACTATCAGGAAAAAGCCGAGCTCACGTCTTCGCGACAGAAGTTGGTACGGAGTGCCGTGGGGCTCGCCGATGACATCAAAGCCGATGCAATGTTGGTTTTCACCAAACGAGGACACATGGCTCGGTTTGCCTCATGGATGCGGCCGCGCCATTCGGTTGTTTATGCGTTCACCGATCGATGGCCCACCGCCGATGGGATGACCTTGCTGCGCGGAGTCATTCCCCGGGTGGTGGCGTTTAATTCTCAAGATCCGGATCGAACCGTCGATGCGGCCGTCGCCCAACTCATGAACGACGGATTACTGCGACGCGGTAATACGGTTGTCGTTGTCACCAACATGGCTTCCGGAGAGCGGATCGTGGATGGAGTGAAGATCCGAGCGCTTGACTGAAGCGGGCTGTCAGAAGGGAATCCCCGATCTTGAGTTCCACAACCCCATCATGGAGATCTTGGCTGATCCTCGCCCGGGCCTCTAATTTGCCGACGGTGTGGTCCAATTGTCTGGCGGCAGGGGTCTTGGGAGGAGGGCTGGAATTCGGCCGAATGGGCGCTGTTTTAGTATCAGCCAGTTTGATTTACATCGGAGGCATGATCTTGAACGACGCGTTCGACGCCGAGTTTGACCGACAGTTCCGACGGGAGAGGCCCATACCCTCGGGAGCGGTTTCCGAGCTTCGAGTCTGGCAGGCGGGGTGGTCTCTCATCGTGGCCGGCGTCATTGGGTTGGCGGTGCAGGGCTGGTGGACCACGTTCTTCGTCGGACTGCTGGCCGGGTCGGTCATCCTCTACGATTGGATCCACAAGCGAGTGACGCTCTCCCCGGTGTTAATGGCAGCTTGTCGTTTCTTCCTCTTCCTGACGGTGGCATCGGTCGGGGAACGCGGAGTCACCGGAGAAGTCGTGTGGGCAGCCTTGGCGCTGTCGGCGTGGATCGTGGGCCTGAGCTACATTGCACGACGGGAAAGCCGGAGGGGTCCGATGGCCTATTGGCCATTGGTATTTTTGGCGATACCCGGACTTTTGGCCGGATTGGTCCATGGAGACGATCCGGGCTTGGGCGTAATTTTAACCGGACTTTTGGCGCTGACTTGGACCGTCTGGAGTCTGAGCCATACCGTGGGTCGGGCCCAACCCCACTTCGGCCGAACTGTTTCCGGACTTTTGGCCGGCATTTGTTTGGTAGACGTGCTCGCCATCGCCCCCGATCCCAGCGGGATGGGACTGTATGTGGGGCTCTTCATCCTTTCGCTCTTGGCTCAGCGGTTCATTCCGGCCACCTGATCGCAAGATGAGACCGCCGCGACCAGACACAGGTGGAATCCAACTTTAGGTGTAACCCGAGAGGGTCCGGGCCAAAGCATCCGAGGATTACAGGAGCTGGACTACTTTCCTTTTGGCGAGGACGCGGTCCAAGTCCATACTTCGGCTCGTTCGGGGAGCCGTTGATGTCACGGCTGAGAGGGGGGCCGCAGCCTCCGACCCGTGGAACCTGATCCGGATCATGCCGGCGAAGGGATAACCCTTCGCCACCCATGTCTGCCGGGAGGTTCCATCTGGAAGTTTCCTAACGGAATCACCGGGAACCGACAATTTGTCCGTTTTAAGTCCCAGAGACATTCCACTATGAACGCCGATCCCAAGACCTCTTTTGAACCGCATAGCCGGGAGCAGTTGCCAAACTCCAATCGCGTTTACGAGGCCGGCATCGTGCATCCAGCGATTCGGGTACCGTTCCGGGAGATTAGCCAAAGCCCCACGCACTTGGTGAGCGGAGCCGAAGAGGTGAACCCGCCGGTTCGAGTGTATGACTGCTCGGGCCCTTGGGGAGATCCGCAGTTTAACGGAACATCCGAAGAAGGGTTGCCACCGTTGAGGGCGGCTTGGATTCGAAGCCGTGGTGATGTCGAGGAGTATGATGGGCGCGAAGTAAAGCCCCAGGACAATGGTTACCTCTCCGGAAAGCACGCGGAATACGCCAGCAAGGCCGAGAAGAACCGCTTGGTGGAGTTTCCCGGTCTGACGGCGAGCCGTCGCCGTACGCTTCGGGCGAAGCCAGGTCAGGGAGTCACCCAACTGGCTTATGCCCGAGCCGGAATCATCACACCGGAAATGGAGTTCATCGCCATTCGTGAGAATATGGGTCAAGCCCAGTTGGCTGATTTGTCGGGCGATCGCGCCCGCAACGAGTTGTCCAAGCAGCATGCCGGTTCGAGCCAATTGCCGGGCAGTCCTTATTCACCGTCTATTTTCCGTCGATTTCCCCAACGGATTCCG
>Ga0114972_10003466_pt1 | contig 11792 bp, 11 predicted proteins | sample M_140807_EF_Meta_FD_87354 | JGI IMG/M metagenome (GOLD analysis project Ga0114972, IMG submission 87354) | Freshwater microbial communities from Lake Montjoie, Canada to study carbon cycling - M_140807_EF_MetaG | ecosystem: Environmental > Aquatic > Freshwater > Lake | place: Lake Montjoie... | reverse complement strand
GACGGCGAAGAAGCTGACGCCGCTGAAGCCATCCTGGTTGCCCACGAGCCTCCCGGCCGGCGGACCGCCGGGACCCTTGTCGGAGGTGTAGAGCTGGTTGAAGGCCCCGGCCACATTGATATCGAAATACCCGCCGAAGACCTGGAACACCGCATCGGTGACCTGGCCATTGGCGAGAACGAAGCTGTTCGCGGTGACGGTGATCCCGCCGTGGAGGACGTCCAGCAACGCGACGTAGGCGGCGATGCTGAACGGCGTCGCGGGCAGCGGGACCAGCGCCGCCGGCGTCGAGGTGATGAAGATGTCCGTCGCCGCGCTGGTGCCGTTGTCGACGAGGCCCGTGATGTAGCCGGACACCGTCCCCGGCACGGCGTCGAGTGAGGTGTTCGTGTTGCTGAACGAGAATCCGATGTTCACGGCCTGCGCCGCCGGCGCCAAGGCCAGCCCGGCCGCGCAGAGCGCCGCCGCCAGCGTCGATGTGTTCCGCATCCCGCAAAGCCCCGATCCGCTTTCGGTCCAGGACTTCGGATCGCCCGAATATCGTTGACCAAGCGATCTCACTCTATCGCGAGACCAGATTTTTTTGAACCGCAATTGTTTTTGCATTTTAAAATTTCTTAACAGTATCGAAGTAACCGATCTGGCGACGCCGAAGGCATGACGTGCGGCGGGCGGCGGAGCCTTCGCGGGGACCTGCAGGCGCGGCGTGCGGATTACGCAGTTGGCGCCGCCGGGCAGAAGGAGGCTGTTACACGCCGGCGTCCGCGCTATATCTGACGGATGAACGGAATCGTCAGCCGATGAGCGACACCACCGCCGCCAGCCGCGCCGAGGCCACCCGCGCCCGCATTGAGGAGGTCGCGGACATGCTGCGTTCACATACGTTCACGCAGCCCGCTCTAGCATGTGTTGGATTGCGCGATTCAGCGCCTTCGGCGATTCCGCCTCAACGCATCGCGCACTAAGGGCGGATCCGACCCACGACCACCAGCGCCCCGCCCTCCCGCCGCAGCACCACACCCTCGCCAGACGCCGGCACGATCCCGGTCAACGCCGTGATGTTCACCTGGTGCGTGCTGACGAAGAGCACCCCGGGGCCGCGCCAGCCCAGCAGGATTGCCCGCGCCGCCGCGGTCCTCGCCGCGCCATCGGCGGGATTGCTGAAGAAGGAGTTGAAGGCGGGCTCGACCACCACGCGGCCGGGAAAGGCGAGCTCTGCGGTCTCCGCAGTGCGGCACCACTCGGAGGCCAGCACGGTGCCAATCGCGACCCCGGCGGCCCGGAAACTAGCCCCGATGCGGCGAGCCTGCTCACGGCCGGCCGAGTCGAGGTTACGCTGCGTGGCACAGTCGCCGAGGCGCATGTCCGGCGGGTCGCCGCCACCCGGCGCATTCGCGTGCCGAAGCAGCACGACGCCGCCCTCACGCAGCGCCTGCCAGGCCGCGTCCTCGGCCGCCACCACGGATAGTGGCAGGCCAGCAAGGGCAAGGATGGGGAGCAGGCGTCGGGGACTGACCATGGCGCACTTCGACATGGCCGCGCCCGCGAACTTGGCAAGACAGATAACCTGCTCTGCCTCTATTATTTTCTGCCTCTATTATTTTCTAAAGTACTATCCGTTTTAAATGATTCCATCTGAACGGATATTGCTCTAGCCGCCGGGCGCGGCCAGCGGGCGGCGCACGCCGGTCGCGCTTGGCGTGAAGACAACGCGGCGAACCCCGATGTTGCGGTCCTCGTCGAGCCTCGCATAGGTGAAGTCGGCGAAGACCTGCTTCGTCGCCCAATCCACCCGGGCACAGACGAAGACCTCGGCGGTCTGCTGCACCACGATGCGGTTGCCTGGATCGTCCTCGCTCAGCACGCAGATATCGACCTCGCCGATATGCAGCGCATTGGCCCTGCCGAAATCATAGCTGAAGAAGATCAGCAGGACCGCGCCGAGGATCGCCTGGCCCCACAGCAGCGGCCGGCGGATGGCAACGAAATGCGTCGGCTCGGCCCGCAGCCAGCGCATCACCGGCCCGATCAACTGCGGCGACGATGCGATGTAGGCCGCCAGCACGATGAAGGTGTTGCGCGCGATGTGCAGCCAGGCGGGATGTTCGGTGATCAGGGTGAAATTGAGCAGGAAGGTGACCGGCAGAATCAGCATCAGCCGTTCGATCGAGCTGGCAGCATTCGCATCGCGCGATATTCGCCGGCCCCGCAGGGTAACGAGCGCGAGGAGGCCCGCCACGATCATGCCAGAGACCAACGGTAGGATGAAGAACTGCACTACGGCCGCAATGCTGTCCACGTTCACGCTGAGGAAGGTGAAGCCGAACTGGTCCTGGTAGCCGAGCTGGGAGGCCGCCGCGATCATGTAGAGCGTCGCGGTGGCGATGCCGAGCATCACCGCCTCAGCGAGGCCCGGCAGGTCGCTACCGCGCGACGGCGGCGTATCCTCGGCGGGCGGCGTCATGCGCCCGCGCGGATCACCGGCGCGCCCGTCGCGTCATTCCGCGGCGATCGCCGGTGACGCATCACCCGAGCCGCCATGCTTGGCGCCGCGCTTACCAGCCCCTTGGGGCGCATCATGGGCCATCTCAGCCATCGCCGTCTCGACATGGCGGGAGAAGACATAATCCGCCGGCCGCTGGTTCGAAAGGTCGATCTCGGGTGCCATCTCACCATCCGTGCGCGGCCCGCGCAGCTGCACCGCCAGGGCCTTCCAGGGCCGCTTGAAGGCGTCCACCACGGCCGTCGCCTCGAAGCCGCTATGGACCATGCAATCGGCGCATTTTTCGTAGTTGCCGGTGCCGTATTTGTCCCAGTCGGTGGTCTCCATCAACTCGGTGAAGGTCTTGGCGTAGCTTTCGCCGAGGAGGTAGCAGGGCCGCTGCCAGCCGAAGATGTTGCGCGTGGGGTTTCCCCAGGGCGTGCAGTGGTAGGTCTGATTGCCGGAGAGGAAGTCCAGGAACAGGGGCGAGTTGCCCATCTTCCAGCCCTTGCCCTTGCCGCGCGCGAAAATACCGCGGAACAGTTCCTTGGTCTTGCGCCGGTTGAGGAAGTGCTGCTGGTCCGGGGCGCGTTCATAGGCATAGCCCGGGCTGACCATGATGGCGTCGACATTCATCGCCGTGACGCTATCGAAGAACTGCGCCATCCGCTCCGGCTCAGCATTGTTGAACAGGGTCGCGTTGATCGCAACCCGGAAGCCGCGGGCCTTGGCGTCCTTCAGCGCGGCAACCGCGCGGTCGTAGACACCCGTCTGGCTTACCGCCCAGTCGTGCTGGTCCTTGTCACCATCCAGATGGATGTCCCAGGTGAAGCGCGGGTGCGGCTTGTACTGCTCGATCCGCTTTTCCAGCAGCAGCGCATTGGTGCAGAGGATGATGATCTTGCCGCGCGCCAGGATCTTTTCGACGATCTCGGGCATTTCCTTGTGCAGCAACGGCTCCCCGCCGGCGATAGCCACAACAGGCGCGCCGCACTCATCGACCGCCGCAAGGCATTCCTCCACCGAGAGGCGCTTGTTCAGGATCGCGTCCGGATAGTCGATCTTGCCACAGCCGGCGCAGGCGAGGTTGCAGCGGAACAAGGGTTCCAGCATCAGGACCAGCGGGTAGCGCTTGCGACCCGACAGGTGCTGCCTCAGCACGTAGGCGCCGACCTTGATCTGCTGGCGCAGCGGAATGCCCATACCGGAACCCGTCCCCTAAGAGGCTGCCCGCGCGCGCGTCTCGATCAACGGCGCCGGCAGCTTGAACTGCACATCCTCGACGATGCCGGGCAGGGTGGCGACTTCCACGGGGACCCACTGACGGATCCGCGCGATCACCTCCTGCACCAGGCTTTCCGGGGCCGAGGCGCCGGCGGTAATGCCGAGCGTCGCAACCCCGTGCAGCCACGCCCGCTGCACTGCCTCCGCGTCGGGAACCAGATAGCAGGGTATGCCCTGTTCCGCCCCGATCTCCCGCAGCCGATTGGAATTGGAGCTGTTGCCCGCTCCTACAACCAGCAACAGGTCCACCCGCTTGGCCACCTCCCGCACCGCCGTCTGACGATTCTGCGTAGCATAGCAGATATCGCGGGTATCGGGGCCGATCATGTCAGGATAACGGCGATGGAGCGCGGCAATGATCGCGCGGGTGTCATCGACCGAAAGTGTCGTCTGTGTAACATAGGCGATCGGTCGCCCCGGCGGGATCGGCAGCGCTTCCACCTCGGCCACACTGGCGACGAGATGCACCTGGCCGCCGATCTGGCCGATCGTGCCCACCACCTCGGCATGGCCGGCATGGCCGATCAGCACCACGGGCCGGCCCATCTGCGTGTAGCGCCGGCCTTCCTGGTGTACCTTCGAGACCAGCGGGCAGGTCGCATCGATCACCGGCAAGCCGCGCACGGCGGCTTCCTCCTCAACCGCAGGGGCCACGCCATGCGCGGAGAAGACGGTCACTGCGCCAGCCGGGATCCCGTCCAATTCCTCAACGAAGATCGCGCCCTGAGCTTGCAGGACTTCGACCACGCGGCGGTTATGAACGATCTCGTGCCGGACATAGACCGGGGCGCCGAATTGGGCGATGGCCCGTTCGACGATCTCCACTGCCCGCACTACGCCGGCGCAGAAGCCCCTGGGCTGCGCCAGTACGATTCGCATCGATTGCCCCCCCGGCCACCTCTTGCCCGGCCACCTCTTGGAGGATCGGTCACGCCGCCGTGCTGTTGCACCGCAGCATGTTACCGCCCCGGTGGTTTTGCTGCTATCTGCCTCATGTTTGCAACCCGCTCCGGCGACATTGCGTAAAGGAAAACCCGCGTGCGTCCCCTGCGGCTGCAATTCCGTGCTTTAAACATGGCATTTTTCATGTTTTTAGGGGTCGGCATCGGGCCGGATGCCCATGCCCATGCGGTTGTCGTCACCTCCGACCCCGCAGCCGGTAGCCAATCAGCCGTCCTGCCGGATCGTTTTGCCGTACGATTCAATAGCCGCGTCGATCACGCCCGCAGCCGTCTCGTCCTGATCGGCCCGGGTGGCGGCCAGCACCCATTGATGCCGGCCCCGGGTGCCGAGCCGACGGCGCTGGTCGGCAGCCTGCCGCCCGGGCCGCCGCCGCCGCCCGGCGCCTGGCGCTTGCGCTGGCAGGTGCTGGCGATCGACGGCCATATCACGCGCGGCGACATCCCCTTCACCCTGCGCGGACCCTAAGGGGGAAACGCCTTGGAGCTTTTTCTCGACCTCTATGGCTTCGTCAGCGTGCTGCTGCGACTGGCCGAGTTGCTGGCACGCACGCTGCTCCTCGGCAGCGTGGTCTTCTGGACCCTGCTCGCCCTGCCGCTCGCCCGCGTGCTGGCGCCGGGCGATGCCGCAGGCCTCAGCGGCATTGGCCGGCGTTGGACCCGGATCGCCGCCGTTGCCGCGGTGCTGATCACGGGCGCCTCGCTGGGACTGAACCTGCTCGCGCTCGAGGCCGCCACAGGCCTGTCCTTCGAGGCTTTACGCGGGGCCGATTTCCTCCGCACCGGGCTCGCCTCGCTCGGCGTCATGCTGGCGCTGGCCGGCCTCGCGCTGGGCCAGCCACAGCTCGGCCCGGCCAGGCGCAGCGCGCTGCTGGCGGGCGCGGCGGTGCTGCTGGTGACCAGCAGTCTCGGCAGCCACGCCATCGCCCGCGAACACGGCCGCTTCGGCCTGCTGCTGGCCTCGGCGCTGCATCAGGCCGGCGCAGGTCTCTGGCTCGGTGGCCTGCCCGCACTGTATGCCGCGCTTGCGCTGACGCCGGCCGCGGCCGCGCGGGTCGGCCAGCGCTATTCAGGCTTCGCAGCGCTTGGCGTGCTGCTGATCCTGCTCGGGATCCTCGGCTTCGCCATCGGCTATATCGGCGATGTGCCGGCGGTCTACGGCACCGCCTATGGTGCCATGACGGCGACCAAGGGGCTGCTGCTGCTGCTGCTGCTCGGCCTGGGCGGTGCCAATTGGTGGCTGCTGCATCGGGCGGGGCATCAGGCGGGCCAGGGCGCGTCCGGCCTGGCGAAACTCCGCCGCTTCCTCGAATGTGAAATGGCGCTTGGCATCGCCGTGCTCGCGCTGGCCGCCTCGCTCACCTCGGTCCCGCCGGCGATCGACCTGCCCGAGGACCGCGTGACCTGGGCCGAGTTGACCGAGCGCTTCACCCCGGCTTGGCCTCGCCTCGCCAGCCCCGCGCATGGCGATTTGGCAATCCCGGCCTTGCAGGCGAGGCTCGATGCCGAAGCACAGGCGCTCGCCGCGTCGGCACGCCCACAGGCCTTCACCCCGGGTGAGGGCGTGTTGCCACCGCGCAATGCCCAGGACATCGCCTGGAGCGAGTATAACCATCACTGGGCCGGCATCTGCGTGCTTTTGGTCGGTCTCGCCGCGCTGCTCGATGCCACGGGCCGGATAGCTTTTGCCCGCCACTGGCCGCTGCTCTTCATGGCGCTTTCGGCGTTCATCCTGGTCCGTTCGGACCCGGAGATCTGGCCGCTCGGCCCGATCGGCCTCGGCGATGCGCTACGCGATCCGGAGGTGGTGCAGCACAAGCTGGCCGGGTTGCTGGTCGCCGGCTTCGCCCTGGCCGAATGGGCGGTCCGGCTCGGCCGACTGGGCGGCTGGCCGCGGTTCGTGCTGCCGGTCTCCATGCTCGCTGGCGGCGTGCTGCTGCTGGCCCATACCCATGCGATCTCCAATACGAAGGAGGCGCTGCTGACCGAATGGTCGCACCTGCCGCTCGCGGTGCTCTCGGTCATCGCCGGCTGCGCCCGATGGGTGGAACTGCGGGGCCCGCTGGTCTTGGCGCGCCGCGCCCGATGGCTCTGGCCGCTCTGCCTCTGCCTGATCGGTGGGCTGCTGTTGATCTATCGGGAAGCCTGATTGCGACGGATCGGGGCCGGCCATAGCGTGCGGCGCGCAGCACAACCGGGGGACGGGAGATGGGGATAGCAATGGCGGGGCGGCGGCGTGGACTGCTGGCCATGGGCGGGCTGGGGTGGCTGGCCGCGTGCGGCGGCCCGCCAGAGGTCCTGCAGGTGACCTATGAAGGGCCGGCGCCGATGGAGCCGCCCGACATGGTGCTGGTCCACAACTTTGCGACCCGACCGCAGGATGTTGAACTCGACACCGCGCTGCGCAGCCAACTGGCCGCTGCCTTCGTCACTACCAACCCAAATCCGGCGCAACTGCACGCCGCCGAGCAGGCCAGCTCGGCGCTCTCCCAGGTGATTGCCGCCGGGCTTTACGACATCGGCCGGCCCGTCCAGCGGGTCCCAACCGTCACCGCACCCGGTATCGGCCGCTACGTGATGGTGGATGGACAGATGCTGGGGGTCGATCTGGGCGATCAACGCCAGCGTCACCTGCCCGGGCTGGCGCCGGGGGCGAGCGGTGTCGAGATCGCCGCCCAGGTTTGGTACCTGCAGGGCGGACAGCCCCCCCGCCTGTTGCAGAGCTTCCGCGGTACGGCGAGCAGCGCCGCCTTCCCCGGCCTTGGCCGCGGCGGAGCACCTGGCCCGCTCGGACAGGTGGCGGCAGCGGCGCGTGGCTCGACCTTCCAGGAAGGTGGGCTGAGCGGCGGGCGCGCGGATATCGCGGCCGAGGGGCGGGCAATCGGTACGGCGATCTCGATGCAGATCCGGCGCTACATGCAGCGGCAGAACTGGGTCATCGTGCGCTGAACGCGGCACACGGTTTGCCTGGCTTCCGACATTCGCCGGGAGCCTCTCGCATGTCCGCCTTTCGCCGCCGTAGCCTGCTTGCCTCGCCTGCATTGATTGCCGCGCTCGGTGCCTCGGACGCCGAGGCACAAACTGCCCAACCCTTGCGCATTGCCATGTCGATCGGCGATGTGCCGCGCCTCTGGGGCGGGCCGGAGGCGGGGTTCGAAGGTGTCCGCTTCGGCTCCTACTTCGTCTATGACAGTCTGACGCTCTGGGATCTCTCCCGGGCCGATCGGCCCTCGGGCCTGGTGCCGGGCCTGGCCACCGCCTGGCGGGTGGACGAGGCGGATCGCCGGCGCTGGATCGTCGATCTGCGCCAGGGCGTCACCTTCCATGACGGATCGCCCTTCGATGCCGATGCGGCGGTCTGGAACTTCGAGGCGATCTTCAACCCGCAGGCGCCGCAGTTCGAAGGCACCCGCTCCGCCCTCGTGCGGGCGCGCGTCACCTCCTATGCCGGGATCGAGAAGCTGGACACCTATCGCATCGCGCTGACCACGCGGATGCCTGATGCGACCTGGCCCTACCAGATGGCCTTCGTCTGGTTTGCTTCTCCTACCCATTGGAAGGCGCTGGGCGGGGATTGGGCGAAGTTCGCGCAGAACCCTTCGGGCACGGGTCCCTACAAGGTCAGCAGCGTGACGCCGCGCCAGCGCGCGGATCTGGAAGCCAATACCGCCTATTGGGACCCCCGGCGCATCCCCAAGGCGCCGCGCACCGCACTGCTGCCGATCCCCGACGGCGCGGCGCGCGTCGCCGCACTGCGCTCCGGCCAGGTGGATCTGGTGGAATCCCTGCCGCCGGATACCATCCCCTCCCTGCAGGCGGCGCGCTTCCAGGTGGTGCAGAACGCCTATCCGCATATCTGGGCCTGGCGCCTGAACGTGACGGAAGGCAGCCCCTTCGCCGATCTGCGGGTGCGCCAGGCGGCCAACCTGGCAATCGACCGGGAAGGGATGGTAGCCCTGCTTTCAGGCGCGGCGTTGGCTGCGCGCGGCAAGGTGACGCCGGATGATCCCTGGTTCGGCAACCCGTCCTTCAAGCTGCGCTACGACATCCCCGCGGCGCAAAAGCTGATGGCAGAGGCTGGCTATGGCCCAAACCGCCGCTGCGCCATCACCTGTATCATGCCGGTCTCGGGCGGTGGGCAGATGGTGCCGCAGCCGATGAACGAAGCGATCCAGCAAAGCATGCGGGATGCCTGGTTCGACGTGTCCTTCCAACCCGTGGACTTCGCCACCTCGATCAACATGCTTCGGGCGGGGGCGAAGGACCCGTCGTCGCGCGGCGGGCACGCGCTGAACATCGCCATCCCGTCAATGGAGCCGAATACCGGCTGGCTGATCTACGATGGCGAGTTGGCGCCGCCGCGCGGCATTAACTGGGGCCTGTACAACGCGCCTGCCGCCAATGCGCAGATGGCGACGATCCGGCAGAGCTTCGATGCCGCCACGATGGACCGTGCGATGGCACGGCTGCACGAGATCCTGATCGACGACGCTGCGTTGCTGGCGGTGGTACACGACCTGAACCCACGGGCACTAAGCCCACGCTGTCGCGGCTTCGTGCCGGCGCGCAGCTGGTTTCAGGATTACACGCAGATCGCGGTGGGTTGAGAAGGCCGGCGCAGACTCGGGGAGTTGGACACGGGAGCTACGGAGTCCAAATCAGTCTTTTGCCGGCATCCCTAGAGCGGGCTGCGTGCACATGCGTTCACGCAGCCCGCTCTAGCATGTGTTGGATCGCGGGATTCAGCGCCTTCGGCGATTCCGCCTCAACGCATCGCGCTCTCGAGCATGCTGCGTTCACATGCGTTCACGCAGCCCGCTCTAGCATGTGTGGGATCACGCGATTCAGCGTCTTCGGCGATTCCGCCTCAACGCATCGCGCTCTAACGCGCTTCCAGCCGTCAGAAATCCGCTCAAAATTCAACCGGGCTTGCGGCAGCGCGGTATCCTGTTCGCCGCGCGGTTGGCCTCACCGAGATTTCTCGGCACTGGCCTCCGGCGGCACCGGCGTCGGCGCGAGCACTGCGGCGGATGTCTCGACCGGAGCGTCGGGCGGGAGTTCGTATTCGACCTTCGGGGCGGGCTCAGCCATCCTCTCGACGGAATGTTCGACCGCCTCGGCGGCTTCCTCGATGGCCGCTTCGACGGCGACCGCCCCCTGCTTCACGGTCTCGACCACATCGGCCAGGAATTCGTTTGGTTTCGGTTGTTCTTCGCTCTTGCTCAACCTCCTATTCCGCGATTTTTGCATCTATATCGTTTTGGCGTAGCCAGCAATTTCTCCCCTGCTTCCCGCCGGTATCGCTGTAGCTGGGGCGAAACTCCGATCGGGACGCGAATTTGGGGCTTGGTGCGGCGCGGGTCTTGTCCCCCACCCGTGGCATATCGGGCCGCCGACGGGCCCGCTGATTCAGCGGTCGCATCGATGGGCCTGTCAGCGAGCTACTGCACGACGAATGGCGATACCACCCTGCCCAGCGACACTTGGCGCCCTGCGCCCACCGTTCCTACGCGCGATCCCGATAAATGCCGCGTTGGCTCTCCAGCACTTCAACACAGCGCCGACGATCAGGCACCGTCATTTTTTGCAAGAACCATCCTCTATGGCTGTGCGCGTGGCTCGGCCGCTATTGCCGGCTCGAGATCCGGCGAATGTCGGTCAGTAAGCGCAGATCAACCATGACCTTCGCAGCTGCCGTGATGACCAGTGCGCATAGCACCGCCTTCGACACTATCTCCATCGTTCCGTCGATCAGCAGCGCATGGACGACGCCGCCTACGACAATCACCACGGCAAGCATGATGTGGCACAGCCGCCAGGCTATTAGCCCCAGTCGCAAGCGGCCGCGGAAGGCGGCAAGGAGCGACGACGCAAACACCGCCCACATGGCGACCACGCCCCATGCCGAAAATGTTGTCGGTGAGTTGAACAGAAGGGCGTCGACGACGTCCGGCGGGCTAGTCAACCACAACCCGGCAACGTGGATCGTCACCGCCGCCGCGATCCCAGCCCCAACCCCGGCATGCAATCGCCGCCCGGGCCGCAGGCGCAATCCCGGCAGATACGCCCCGGACAGCAAGGGTTGGATGAGGAGTAGCGCCAATGCTACCACGCCCGCGAAGCCCGCAGCGATATAGACGGAACTGCGCCAAGCGAGCAGCGGACTGCCCGCCGCGATCACGACCGGTACGGTCATCGCGGTAGCCAAGCCGCCCCAAATCAGCGCCGGGCGCAGCGGCCGCGGGCCGATCACGCCCGTCGCAGGACGAAGTCGGCGCTTAAGCTGGTATCGCGGGCATTGCGCATCACCGGGCGAAGGAAGACCGTCTCAAAGTTGTTGGAGTCGTGCCCGCCATCATAAGCGAGGTGGGCGTGCGCCTGGCCGAAGGCGGGGATGATCTGCGGCATTTCCATCCTGAATACGCCATTCGCATCTGTCAGCGTGGCGCCGTGGCTGTGCGGGTCGCGCTCATGGCCCTCCGTCGTATGTGCCCAAACCTGAATACGAACGCGCGGGAGCAGAGCGCCATCGCCCACGCGGCGCACCGTGCCGGTCAGCCAAAACCCGCCGCCGCCGATGCAGTTCACGATCGGCGCGCCGGGCCGATAGTTGTTGTCGCCGCCGCGCATCGTCAGCGTCGGCGCGAGGCCTTGGGCCCGCAGCGGGGCGAGGAGGCCAGAGACGCCGGTCGTCAGTGCGGCTCCGACAGTCACAGCACCAGCGACAAGAAGTGTGCGGCGAGCCTGAGGGGCTTGGGTCATCTTGATCCCTCCTGTCATGGGTGACGGGCGTTATCAGTGCGCGGCCTTGCTCACGAGACCCGAAGTTTGCCGTCTCGGTAGCCTTGCAGCCAGACAGTGATGTGGGGAGCCGAGGCACGCGGTAAAGCACCGCTCGAACTCTGAGCCGGCGATTTCGCCGGGTGAGCCCCATCCATGGGTCACGCGACACTGCTGGGGGGCTCCCGCGACCGCGGTCTGCCTTGAGCACAAGGATTTATCGAGAGCGCCAGCGAAGTTTTCGGCCTGGACGCAATCCGTCCACGCGTCCTGACGCCCCCGGAATT
>Ga0114972_10003465_pt1 | contig 11793 bp, 7 predicted proteins | sample M_140807_EF_Meta_FD_87354 | JGI IMG/M metagenome (GOLD analysis project Ga0114972, IMG submission 87354) | Freshwater microbial communities from Lake Montjoie, Canada to study carbon cycling - M_140807_EF_MetaG | ecosystem: Environmental > Aquatic > Freshwater > Lake | place: Lake Montjoie... | reverse complement strand
GGAGCGACTCAGTGGCATCGCCTTAGCGGGCGTTGGGGATCAGCGCCTCAGGCTTGACCAAATTGAAGTAATGGCCATGGTCGGCCGTCACAATAACCAACGAATCATCCCAAGCTTCTTGTTTTTCGATCCAGCGAAAAATCGCCGAAACGGCTTGCTCGCCACTGAATACCGCTCCGATGGCACTGTCGATGTCATTTGAATGGTTGGCCCAGTCCACATCACCTGCTTCGACCATCAACCAAAATCGATCGCTGCGACTGGACAATACATCGATGGCTGCTTGTGTCAGTTCACTGAGTTTTGGGTTCTCTGCCAATTCCTCCGCCGAGTACTCTTCGATGCCTTTGACGGTCGCGACGGGACGATAGTCTCCGTTGGCGGTTTGGAAAGGAAGATGCCCATTTTTGGTGCCAAAGAACCCTAGCAAGCGATGCTTTCCATCGATGGCTTTTTGCACTGAGTTTGCCAGGACCTGCGAACCTGATTGTCCTGGAGTTCTCTGGGCGATAACATACTTCGCATCCTGCCCCCCCTTGTCCACGTCGACCGCATCCCGATCCACATCGGCTAGGTATCTGTTTCCTTCGATGAAATTTTCGCCTTGGCCCGCATTGGACTTTGCAATTTCGCCGTAGCCGCCTCCCAGCACAACATCCAGGCCAGGATAAGGCTTATTCTTGTGGGTTACCGATGGCAGGCCGAGCATGTCCCTCGAGAGATCTTGGTAGTCGTCTCGACTGACATTGACCGCATAAGCTGCTGCGGGGGTGGCATGGCAGATCGGGACGCTCGTGACGGTCCCCACGGCAAAACCTTTGTCTCGCTGAACCCACTGAGCGATCGTCTCAGTGTGCGTCCGGTCAGGCTTGACGTTTAGCGCACCGTTGAGAATCTTGACGCCTGCGGTCATTGAGCTTGCCGAGGACGAAGAGTCGGTTACCACATGGCCTGACTGTTGATTGCGCCCTATGAGATACTGCGGATCGCTGTAGGATTCCCAAGGAGCACTGCCGCCCAAGCGGTGGTCGTAGCCTCCAAATTTTGTCGACTCTTTCTTATCGATCTGCGCATCGACATCGGTGTCGACCTCTTCCCCGAGCGACGAGGTTACAATGTATCCAAAGTCTGTTGGGCAACGGGTGTAATCCTGAAATGCCAATCCTGTGCCGCGACCTTGGGTGTACGCCACCGCGCGGTTTCGGTAGTTGGCTGCCGCCCAAGTCGTCTGCCAATCCATGCCATCGAATACAACCAAAAAGACATACTTTTTCTTGCCGCTTTCAATCGCCGCGCGCTGAAGTCGGTAAATGTCGGTCTGGTCGGCATAATCAGCGCTCGGATTGAGCGTGTTGACAGGCTCTCGGCCGTACAACGCTTTAAGTCGCTCGGCATCTCGATAGATGCTATTCGAACCGGTAAAAGCTTCCAGGTTTCCGCCAAAGACGTAGACGGGTATCAAGCGATTCGAGTGGTTGGTCCAACTGCTGTAACTATCGGGACGGGTACCCCAATATCCCCACGGAGCAGTCATCGATTGGATCGCTACATGCTGCTTGGCGGCGATCTCGTCGAGTCCCTCGGGAACGACCACCTCCTCGGGCTTGGGCCTGAGAACCTCAGTCTTCTCTTGGGCCGACAAACGGCATTGTCCAACCAATAAAACCCCAATCCCCAACAACCAATGAGAGATCCTGGGCTTGGGGGAACGACAAAACGCTTTTTTGTTTTTCATCGGTGGATTGGCTCAGTGATCAGAAAGAAAGAACCCGACGGGTGCAACGGTTGCGCACGCGAAGATGGCTAGTTTGGAGCTAGCCGTGGGATTGATCAAGCCCACCTACGCACGCAATTCACGAGAACTTCAAGAACGGCGTGTGGGCCTTTCGGATCAATAGCCCTGGCGCATCAATAGCCTTGGCGGATCAATATCGAGGAACCGAAGGGTCGATCTCCAGGCTCCATCGATCGATCCCCCCGGCCATGCTCACCGCGGTTGGATGTCCATTGGCCCGAAGCCAGTTGGTGACTCGCAGGGACCTTCCCCCGTGATGACACAATACGACCACTTGCTTGTCTTGCATCGCATCGATCACCTCTTGGCTCGGCGGCCAGCGGCTCATCGGTGTCAATTTCACACCTTCGATCCTTGCGACTTGATGCTCGGCGGGCTCTCTGCAATCGAGAAAATACACGCTCTTTCCATGATCGTCCTTGGCACTATCCATCCAAAGTTTGGCAGTGGCGACGTCAATCTCCATCCCTAACCTCATTCCTATCTTGAAAACCGCTTAAAAATAAAGACGGCTGGAGCGTTCCCCAGCCGTCTATAGCAAATGTATCCGATCCGGGTAGCACAGTGACTACTCGATGCTCGACGCATCCCAAAGATCCCCAGCGTCCTTGGTCCCCATGGCGCCCCAAGGCCCATAGGGGCTCGGAAGGTTGGATCTGGCACCGTCGTTCCCCTCGGGAGCTAAACGACCGGCATCGCCAGCATCGACACTGTTAGGGATAAAGCGAACATTGTTGTCGGCAAATACGACGTGGGCACCCGCAGCATGGTAACTCGATGCTGAAGAAATTCCCCAGTCCCATAGCGACTGATTGCAGGAAGCAGAGTTCGGTGGCAGAATCGTTTGGATGGATGCATGGTTGTAATCACCGTCTTGCCATCGCATTCCTTGGGAGTGCCAAAGGTCATTTTGGTTCACGACCGCCGGGTCGTAACGATCCCCCAATTTGGCTCGCCGGCATCCGCTAGGTGTCTGAACATTAGCTGCCCCAGCAGCTTGCCAACGTGCACCCTGGATTCGTAGCTTGCCAGCACCTGTCGCTAGATTCTGCGAAGGCGTTGTACCAATTTCACCCAAGAGGATTGTGTAAGCAGCCCCGTCGCCGATCTCAGCGAGTCGACGTGCATAACGCCCTTGAAACGCACCACGGTTGGCAGCCGGGTGCCAAGCATTGTTGACGCTCACGACCGTGTCACCATAGCATGCGGCATAGTTGACTCGACCTGTTCCATCATAATCCCAGTTCGCATCGGGATTCATTTTACCGGGATCCGATGGGCATCGGAACGTTGCAACTTGAGTTCGCCAAGGTGTGAAGTTGCCTTGCATGTCCCAGGTCGAACGGAAGAAAGGCCTCTGGTTTTGAATTTCTGTATAGAGTTGCGACTGCTCCATCATCGGAAGAATTGCGACGAATACCGAATAGCGATTGATCGGCATGCGTCCTACATTCATGTCCGCATCGTGAACGCTCCAAGGGTCATACGAACAAGGGCCAGAGGCTCCCGCAGGTAACCTTTTGTAAGCCGACTCATAATTCAAAATTCCTAACCCCAGCTGGCGAATGTTGTTTCCACAAGACATTCGTCGCGCAGCTTCACGTGCGGCTTGTACCGCCGGAAGTAGCAAACCTACCAATATACCAATAATGGCAATCACAACGAGAAGTTCCACGAGCGTGAAACCCAGTCGCTTTTTATTCCGCATAAGAAAACTCCTGTGGCGGCGGAAAAAAGGATGAAAGGTCAATTACGACAACCAAAAAGATTAACCGATTTTTCGTGTTGGTCAATTTTTTCAGGCTCATGGATGCAAAAGTTTTCCGAATGTCGAAAATCTGCGGCCAGGGTGTTTCTACTTAATGCGGATGCTTTAGACTTTTTCGAATCGCTCCCGAATGGGGGTACCTCTGAAAGCTCAACGGGCCAAAGAGATAGGGGTCAATGAAACCTTCAGACGGATGTTCGATCGGTCCCGGAGAACCTCCAATTCCACTGGCCGTCCCGAGGTGGTTAACCCCACCATCTGGACCAAGTGCTCGTCGTTCTCCACGGCAACACCATCGAAGGAAAGGATGATGTCTGCATACTTTAACCCCGCCGCTTCGGCAGGACTATTCGGTTTGACCACTTTCACAAGCGCCCCGCGAGCCCGATGAGTTTGTAGCCCACCCTCTGGGGCGACATTGAATGCACGCTCGACACTCACTCCCAAATACGATCGTTGCAATTCACCCTTCTCAATCAACTGGGTCGCGACAACGATGGCCAAGTTGATCGGGATCGCAAATCCGATTCCTTCGTTAACCCCGGAGTTACTGGCAATCGCGGTATTGATTCCAACGACTTCGCCTCGGAGATTCATCAAAGGGCCCCCACTGTTGCCGGGGTTGATCGCCGCATCGGTCTGGATGAAGTCTTGGTAAACGATCGATTTATTTCCAAGTTCTAGGTTGCGTCGACCCTTGGCACTGACGATCCCTAGGCTTACCGAATGATTCAAACCAAATGGGCTCCCCACGGCGAAAACATGCTCTCCGACTTCCAGGGTTCGACTATCTCCCAATCGGCACGCTGCAAGATCACCCCTGCCGACATCGATCACCGCTAAATCGGTCGATGGGTCCTCGGTGATTTTGATGATTTGTAAAGGTGTTCCGTCGAACGTCTCAACACGGATGTCTTGGATCTGGGCTGATTGGATCACGTGTCGATTGGTCAGCACATAATCGCGACCTTGAAACTCGATCAACACGCCTGCACCGGCCTCCTCGATCCTCTTGGTTCGCCCCTTCGCTTTTTCGACTCTTGTATCCAAAGAAACTTCTTGAACGGTCTCCTCTTTGGTCGCCTCAATATGCACAACGGTGGGCGAAACCAAACGAACCGCCTTGCGCAATAGCCGATTCTGCTCTTCCCATTGACGCACCTCTTTGGCCAGAGTTTCGTATTGCTGCTGTCGATTTGGAGCTTCTTCAGCGCTCACGGCTGGCGTTTGGGCTCTGCTGCTAGGGCTACAGCAAAGTGCGAGTCCCAAGGCGACCGTACAAGTGATGTGTAAGAATCGCATGGCACACAGGAGCAAGAGGAAAACATAGCCGGACAGCTGCCGTACTCCCAGCAGCTTTCATCTACTAATGTCTCGGCTTGTTCTGCGCACTGCTAACACCCTAGCCTCAAGCTTCCGATAAGAATGTCGGAGCTCTCGATGGACCTTGCCAGCCTATCTGAAAATACCGGATGTATCGATCAATCCGGCCCGTTCCAAACAAGCTTGTTGCTAGAGCACCGGACTTCTTGAGTCCAAAGCCCTAGTCCCCAGGTTGCCATACCGATGGTAATCAAAGGAAATGCTTTGCTCAACGACGTACCACAGCAGTTCTATGTCCTCGCAGCTGACGGCTTGATCAGCAATAAAAACGTAATGCTTTGGACCTATCTGCCTTACCGCTTCGGATACTTTATCGACTCCGTCATAGCGCAATCGCTGAATGCGGCCGGCTTTCAATTCTTGACAAAGTTCATTGTCGGATTGTTCAATCCATTCGATTTTACCTGCCCAAGTTAGCGTAGCGCGTTCCAAAGCCTCGACCTTGGCCTCCTCGACTGACGGATCGCAACTGACGATGGCGACTCCCCCAGTGGCTACCGTCGCGGCACATCGTGCCAATATCCCCCAGCTACTATCCCCAGGTACCACTCGAACATGGATGGGACTCATGGGCAAGTACCGACGATGGTTGTCTTGGCCGATCAGTCGGAAGTGGTCGTGCTCTTGGAGTATTTCCTCTCTAGCAAAACGATCGTAGTTGACCAAAGCGAGACGAAGTTTGCCCAAATCACCTCCGACCGAATTGTCCAATTCCAAAAGATGCTTTGCAATCGCATCGAACTTGTCCCAAAACTTCAGTAACATCGCTTGCTGCGGCTTGATGGCTGAATCCATGACTTGCATGGCGGGATGATCCTGCCAACGATGCAGGATGGTGACGTAGTTGGGGCCCCCGGCCTTGGTCCCAGGCCCAAAGGCGCTCTTGCCCAGACCACCGAAAGGTTGTCTGAGCACGATCGCACCCGTCGTGGGACGATTGATGTACAAATTCCCAGCCCGAATCTTCCTCTTCCACATTTGCTGCTCGCGATCATCGAGCGATTCCAAGCCGCTGGTCAAACCATAACCGGTTGCATTGACAGTATTGATGGCTTCTTCGAGCCGATCGAATCCCATCACGCCCAACACGGGTCCAAACAACTCCGTGCAGTGAGTAAAACTCCCGGGCTGAACGTTCCATTTGACTCCAGGGGTGTACAAGCATGGGTTGTCTCCAAGTTGCGTTGGCATCACCAACCATTTCTCTCCTCGTTCGAGTTCCTTCAAGCCCCTTAGGAGATCTCCCGATGGTGGACGAATCAGCGGCCCGATCTTTGAGGATAGGTCCCAGGCCGACCCCACGCGTAGGCTGGAGACTGCATCGGCAAACTGCTCTTTGAACACATGGCTCTCGAAAATCTCACGATCCAGAATCACTAAACTGGTTGCAGAGCACTTTTGCCCGGAGTGCGAAAAGGCGCTATGCAAAAGGTTCTTAATGGCCAAATCCCGATCGCTCAGTCCGCTGATAATCGTGGCATTCTTGCCCCCAGTCTCAGCCAACAAAGGCAGTCTCGGATTGGCCTCTAATATCCTCAGGGCCGTATCGGTTCCGCCTGTGAGAATCACACGTGCAATCGCAGGGTCGCTAAGGAGAATCTTGCTGATCGAATTCCCGCTAGCCGGTGCGAACTGCAGAGCTTGCCGGGGAACACCTGCCCTCCAAAAGCACTCGCACAACAGATACGCAGGCAAGACCGTAGCCGATGCGGGCTTCAAAAGAACGGTGTTTCCCGCCGCCAAGGCTGCGGCGATTCCACCACAGGGAATTGCAATCGGAAAATTCCAAGGGCTGATCACCACCACCGGCCCGATGGGCGCGACCCTGCTGCCTCGTTCGAGCTGCAAATCCAATGCACATCTGGCGTAGAATTCGACAAAGTCGATCGCTTCACTAACCTCGGGATCACTCTCTAAAATCGTCTTGCCCGCATCCAAAATCGCCGCCCCGATCAACTCCCCTCGCGCTATACGCAATTCCTGGGCGGCATTCCGTAAAATCTGGTACCGGGCGCTTGGATCCATGCCCCCCCATCCCGATGGATCGGACTTAAGGCACTCCAAGGCAGCTTTCAATTGACTCTCATCGGCTTGATGGTACCGCGAGGCGACCACTCCGGGTCTCGACGGATCGATCGAGGCGATCAAGCTTCCTTGTCCCTCCTGCTGGCTATCGCCGATCGAAATAGGCAGGACCGGAGCCCTCGAATCGCAACGAGGCATCCAGTCGTTAACAATCTTTTGCGCCCAAGCTGAATTTTGCAAAAGTGAAAAATCGGTGTCTGGTTCGTTGGCAAACCGTCGCCAGTTGGCCGGAGCGGCAGGTTGACGTGGTTCGACGTTGCGGTCCTGCGTTCGACGCGGATCGAATGGGACCTGATCGATCTGCCGAATCGATTCGATGAATCCGTTTTCGAGGCGTTGCCAAGTCGAACTACCGACTTGGATTTTGAAAGCGTGCCGTAAGAAATTATCAGGCCCTGTATTTTCGTCCAATCGGCGGATCAGATATCCGATCGCGTTGATGAACTCCTCTCGATAGCAGGCAGGGGCGTAGAGCAACAGACGTTGCGAAAGTTCCAAAATCGCGCGTCGCTGGTGATTGGCCATCCCTTCGAGCATCTCGAACTGCACCCGATCCAATGAGCGTTTCGCGACAGCCAAAACCATGGCGTACGCAAGATCGAAAAGATTGTGTGAAGCGATCCCTAATTCAACGGCCTGTAGACGTTCCGGCTCCATCCCATACTTGAGCATCCGCTTGTAGTTTGCGTCGGTCTCAAGTTTAGATCGGTAGGGAGCCTGTGGCCATCCCCTGAGCGATGCCTCGACGCGTTCCATCTCCATATTGGCACCCTTGACGATTCGAATCGTTACAGGAGCCCCACCGCGACTTACACGCCTCGTTGCCCACTGCGTGATGGACTGTTGCACCAGTGCCGCATCGGGCACGTATGCCTGCAACGCGATACCAGCACGGACTCTTTCCATCCCAGGCCGATCGAGCGTGCCTTTGAAGATTTCCGCCGTCAAGCTCAGGTCCCGATACTCTTCCATATCCAGATAAACGAACTTGGGAACCTCGGTCCGATCTGGACGCAGGAATCTTTCTTTCGCTGCGGCTCGATAAAGAAGTTCCAGACGGTCCGAGACCATGCGGATCGTATGCTCGCGGGCCAAGACGGAGATTTGGGAATACAAGGTGGAAATTTTGATCGATACACATTCGATCTCTGGCATCTGCAGGGCTGCCAAATAGCGATCCAGCCGCTTGCGGCACTCCTGTTCCCCGAGGATAGCCTCTCCAAGGAAATTGACGTTCATCCGCACCCCTTCGCGGGACCTATCGGAAAGGTGGCCTCGAAGTTTGTCCTCCTCTGCAGGCAGGATCACATTGGCCGTCTCTTTCCGCATCTTCTCTTTGACCAACGGGACAGCCACCCCCGGAAGGTATTCACCAAAGGATTGAAAGCCCTTCAGAAGCGCTTGATCGAACATGCTGAAGAAACGCGGGACTCCTTGAACGTCCAAGATATGAACCATTTGATCGACAACCCGCCCCGGAGAATCGCTGCGGAAACTCTGGTCGGTGATCTGGGCAAGCGTTGCCTTGTCCTCAGGGTGCTGCAGCATTCGATCGAGTTCGGCTTGTTGGCGTCGTTCGGCTGACGTCTGGAGATTCGAGGCCCTTTTCTGAAGTGCTTTAGCCAACTCGATCGCGGCCTGCTCGAGTCGCAGGTCGTCGACCGACAGGACGCCATTGCGAAATTCCGGCGGAAGTACCTTTTCGACGCTCTGGAGGCTCAAAGGCTGATTGCTAGTCGTGTCGCTCATAGGGACTCTCTGGCGCGCTTGCGGGCCTTGCGATTAGGGAAGATTCAGGTCTTGCCTTCAGGAGCGATCAATCGAGCCAGTCGTTGTCTTTCAATCGCTCGGGGACATACTTTTCGGTCACGTAACTGATGTCGCGGCTGATCAATGCTTCAACCTCCAACTTGAAGTCGTTGGTCAACATTTGCTTGATCTCCGCCTGCCAATGCTTCTTCTCAGAAAACCATGGATACGATGCGATCTGCTTGGCTCGCTTCTTATCCTTGTCGTCGAGTTTGATCGTGACGTCATTCTTGAGTTGGCATCGCTCGAAGTCGGTGCTGCGAAGCCCGATGAACTTGGCTTCGGGAATCGCCATCCGCATGCTCTCAAAAGCCAGGTTGATCGACCCTTGCTTGATGACCGAATAAATGTAGTATCCCCATGGATCATTATCTAGAAGGCAAAACACAGGGAGTTTGTACTCGGAGTGAAGCCGATAGAGCATCCGCCTGACGCCCCGAGAGGGTTGTCCGGCACCATGCGATACAATGCACTTGTGCTTTTGCCAGAACTTGTCCTCGTTGAACCTCTGCCAGACGGTGCCCTTTTCGACGTGCAAAATGAACTTCGCATCGCATCGCTTGATCTTGAGTCGATCGGGCTCGACAATGCTAGGAATGGGATAACCGGCGGCTCCCATCCGCGCTGCATCCAACTCGTTTTCGCCATCGATGACCACCAGCGGGCCCGCTAGATTTCCACGAGGCTCGGCATACAGATGCAACTCCTCTCGCATCGCCCCGGTGATGACTTCCAAGTCTTCGATGATCGTATCGGACTCGCTCTGATCCTCGAACGTGTTCTCCTTGGTCCCCTCGATGTTGTGCTTGAGCATGTAGTACATGCCCCGGATGCTCGTGGATTTGCCCTGACGGATAAGTTTCGAACAACCGCTTCCCACCAAAATCGTCTGCATGTAAGCACGAGCTTGGTTGAGATTGAATAGCTCCCTGCGATTGGTTTTGGCTCCCATCTCAATGAGCCGCTTGCGGCGATTGTATTGGGAGTTTGAGAGAGATCTCGATGGGACCTCCAAATAGGGGTCTCTACGCTTTTTGGCCACTTCGGCCACAGCGGCCGCAAGCCGCTGTAGCTTGGTCATCGTCTCGATGTCCCGACCCTTGATCGGTACCTCTTTGACCTCTTCTACTACCGTCTTTCGCTGCGCTCGTTTTGCCATCTTTTTCCCCATGAATGTTCGTCAAGAACCCAAGTTTTACTGATCTTTTGCGTTCCTGGCTAGCACCATGCACCCCTCCTGTGATTTAATCACACTTTAGGCCGTCCCCAACCAACTGATTCCCATCTCATGATGCTCCCAGGCTTGTTTCGATTCTTGAAGTGCCTTGCCCAAACCCAACTCGCCGGTTGGATCCGCTGCTCTTGCTTGACATCGATTCTTCCTCTGCTGTGCATTCAAGCTTGCTCGGCCCAAGATCCTAGCAAGGAGCGTTTTGCCCAATGGATCGAACAAGCCCCCCCAGGAATCAAACGCTTGATCGATATCGGCCAGGTCGCCTTCGATACCAACGATCCTTTGCTTGCTGCTAACCAAAAACAAGGCTTAACGCGTTTTCAGTTTGAGTACCAGTATCGATATCGCTTCAATGAACCTGTCTCGCTTAGCCCAAACATTGGGCAATCTCAAAACCTGCTCGTCTCGGTCAACATCCAGGTTTCCGAGGTGAAACTGCTTCACCAAGTCATTTTGAAAACTGACTATCAACCAGAAAAGCCCTGGACCTCACGCCTCCTGCAGCACGAATTCGACCACGTTTCGATCAGCACCGACCCACGACTTAGAGTCCTTTTGAAAAAATGCCTCGGTGCTCCTCTCCGATTCGAAATCCCAGCCCAGCCACCCACCGACCCTCTTGCCCAAGACCCGTCGGCTTTGCCGTTAGATAAACGCATCGCTCGAAAGGTCCAGGAGTCGATGGACCAACGGGTCAAGGAACTTGAACGTATCACCCAAGCCTTGAATGACCGATTCGATCGAGAGTCTGCCCAAGGCACCGAGAGTATCACCGCGAGAGATTCGTTTTTCTCAGATTTTTTCACTCGCGACCAGCTCCAAAAATCTGAATTCAAATTCCCGGAGATTCTCGATGATTATGCCAAGTCCATCGCCAAGGCCGATTGGCAGGAACACTACCGTTGGAATGCACCCCCCTGATTTTCTGGATAGACTTGTCGCTCTCGCCTGAAACCGTTTGCATCTTGCTTGGACCTCGGAACGAACTAGCCTCTGACCGCTCTTACCGGCGTTTCTTTTTTGAATGGACTCAAATCACTCTGCCCTACATCGCCCCGCCGGATGGCTGCAAACTAGCGGTGCGTTTTTCCTGCACTTTCTTTCCCTAGGTTTTGCTGTCTTCCCTCTGCAAACCCATTTGCGACAAGTCCATTCGCCACCGACGGCGAGCCTGATCGCAAGCGTGATCCCTGTCGCCGGACTCCTGACCTTTTTTATGTTCGGATTCGCGGAACGACGAAGCTGGACGAAATACCCTGGACGGCTTTTGCTCGGGGCCGCGATCGCCGCCGGGATCCTTCAATGCACCCTCGGTTGGCAGCTTGCAAACACCCTCTCGGGTCGCAATATTCTGCCCGGTTTCCTCGAGACCGCTTTGTGCTTATTGGCCCTGGCTTGCGCCCATGCCTGTTGCATGAACCTGCTGAATCATCTTGCACTGGCCAACCTCGGAAGCCATGCTTACTCGGCTCGAGCCGCCGGCAGCGCTGGCTACATGGTCGCGATTCTAGCGACCGCAGCGCTGCTTTCCGACGAGCAAATGGTTGTCGCATACCACCTGTTTCTCGCCGCCGCCTGCGCTACGGCTCACATCCTTTTTGTTGCGGCCATTCTTCTAACTGATCGACAACCCAACGCCTCAGAACTCTCCTCGAATCGATCTGTAGCACTCGCTTCAGCACCCGCTTCGGCCTCCGACCGATTACCAAAACATGAAGT
>Ga0114972_10003461_pt1 | contig 11799 bp, 4 predicted proteins | sample M_140807_EF_Meta_FD_87354 | JGI IMG/M metagenome (GOLD analysis project Ga0114972, IMG submission 87354) | Freshwater microbial communities from Lake Montjoie, Canada to study carbon cycling - M_140807_EF_MetaG | ecosystem: Environmental > Aquatic > Freshwater > Lake | place: Lake Montjoie... | reverse complement strand
GGCAAGTTCTAGCATCTGAATCGGTGAAATAAGGTCAATCCAGCCTCAGATTCGCGATAATTGTTCAAACGATACAAATTGCGGCCTTGGGTGCTCTTCTGTGGCTCGTTGCCCAGAGGTTCCTTAGATCCATCGTATACGTGAACATGAATTCCCTTCTCTTGGGGCCTATTTGCCGTCCACAGAACTGCAGGGGTGGACGACCATACATCAAACTCATAGCCTTCGTACTCATCAAGATTTAGCTGCCGATCAGGATAAACATACGAGTTGCTGTTATTGAACTGATCGTGCATCGGCTTTAATGGGGTAGATGCTATTGGCCCTTTACTCCAAATGCTGTCATTGCCGCAGTTGCCGCAAAAATGCTTCTTGTGAGGCTTTAGGGCAAAGTCACCGAGGTCTAAATGCGGATAACCGCATCTCTTGCAAGTAACACACGACATCTCACGGCCTTCTTCTAGAGATCTGACAAACTCAAAGGCGGCAGGCGGTGTTATTTGGATTTGTGTTATCTGAGGATTATGGAAGAGGCTGAGTTCTTGATTGTAAGCACAGACTATGGCGTCAAAGTCTTTGTCGACCACCTTTTTGTCGGCTCCAGAGAATCTCTTATGAACATGAATCTTTGGGGCACGAGCCTGGATTGGCTTTGATGATAACGCTTCGGGAAGCGAACACCAAATACCAATCTCCTCGAATTCCGTGAAATCGACTACAAGGGGCTTGACTGTGTAGCTCATTCCAATTGTGTGGTTGCTGCATCTGACCTCGCCTGAATCAGTAACCGATGCGTAGTCGGCCTTAATGCCCCAATGAACCTGATGAGTTTTGCAATACCAGCGGGGAGCCCCATTCCTAAACTTGCCGCACGGAATGATTTGACAAGGAAGAATAGCGTCCGACCCAGATTTATCCGCAAATTGACCAAGAACCTCATCGCTATCGACGGCTATGTTCCCAATGGTTCGACCAGGAGCCCAGCAAACAGCTGATGCTGCCTCAAAGTTCTCTTCAGGCAAATCAAGATCACCTTCATCCCCAAGCTTCCGTAGATACTCCTTTCGCGCCATCCCTGAACCCTTATTTGAATATTCGCATTCCCAAATCTCGACGAAGCCAGTCTCACGATTAAGTCGCCTGGATCGAAACATAAACACAGCACCTCAACTCATGAGTGAATTCTAGCCTCGTGGTCAGGTCCGTCGAACGTTCGCCATCACCAGGCCGCATGAACACTGGATCTAGAAAATGATTGTGTGGTGGCGGCCCTGGTGCATGGTGGTGTTATACGGTAGGATTATAGGGGCTTTAAGCTCTAGTGCAGGCACCTCATGCTGCAATCAGCATTGTGTTATCTAGGACCCAAGCGAAGTGACACATGGGCCACATCATTCTAGAAATAGCTATCGCACTGGCTGCATAGGAAAAACATCGGGAAGGCGCTACCCGTTGCCTCCTTACGAGTTTAGAGATTCTCACGCGACGATGCATGCTCTACGAGAAAAGAAATGACAAGACTACTGCCTGCTGCTTATGCTCTTGAGATGTTCTACCAGTTTCCTGGTCTCAGCCTCAGCATTCTCGAACCAGTCAGTTGACCAGATCCGGTATATCTCCCACCCAAGATTTTCCAGAACTGACTGCCTGTACTTATCGCGATCACGAGCAGCCCTGGCCGAGTGATAGGTAGCTCCATCGCACTCCACCCCAAGTAGATAGAGATCGGGCTGCTTCGGATGGACTACGGCCAGATCGATAAAATAGTTCGCCACTCCTACTTGGCATTCGACCTGATAGCCATTGCGCTCAAGAGCCTCGGCAACCACGACCTCGAAATCACTGTCGGGAGGGCGACCGGTTTGGCGGCCCGTATCCAGGCTCCTTGTTTCCACATACCTGAGGTAGTCCTTCAGAGCATGCACGCCAAGACTGGAGGTGGTCGTGGGGTGGATCTGGCTGGACTCCATGGAAGTGACCAGTTCAATGCCGTGCTTGGCACGGGTGAATAGCACGTTGAGGCGCCGGTGACCACCGCCTTGGTTGATTGGGCCAAAGCGCATCGCTAATGGACCACCCGGTTCCGCCGGGCCATAGGTGGTTGAAATGACGATGGTGTCTCGTTCGTCACCCTGCACCTTTTCAAGCGCCTTGACGAACAGCTCTTCGCTGCTGTCAGAAAGGTCAAGGCGCCGGCGCAGTTCCTCGTGGTGAATGGAGAGCGTCTCGAGTTGCTCGGCAATCTCTTCGGCCTGGGACTCATTCATGGCCACCACCCCCAAAGTGCGTTCTGGATGCAGCTCCAACTGCTCCAGCACCACATCACACAACAGGGCTACTTCCGGCAGGTTGATGCTTCTCACGTAGCGGGGGGCTTCCACCAGGTGACGGTTGATGGCAAAGTCCCGATCACAGGAGGGGAAGACAACCAGCTGGTTGTTGTAAAACTGTCGATTCGAGAAAGCAATCAGACTGCCATGGCGAGAGCGGTAGTGCCACTTCAGTCTCCTCACGGGCTTGAAGCTCTTAGTACAGAGGTCGAGAATCGACTCTTCATCAAGAGCCTCGGTATCCACTTCTTCTGACTCTTCCGAATCTTCTGAGGAGGAGCTCCGTTGAAAAAAACTGGTTGGAGGTAGCTGCTTGGGGTCTCCGACCACGACGCATTGCTTAGAGCGACTGATCAACCCAAAGGCTCGTTCTGGTGGCATCTGAGAAGCCTCGTCCACAATCACCAGATCGAACTGTTCGATCGCTTCCCGCGGCACCAAAGAGGCCACGGTGGAGGGTGACATTATCCAGCAGGGTTTCAAGCCCCGCAGAGCATTTCCGGCGTAGTGGAAGAGGTGACGCAGAGGGCGGTGCCGCTTTTGCTTGTTGGTTTCGTTATCAATCAATCCCAACTCTGTGAACTCACCTCTTCGGCCCTGGTTAATGCCACTCGGTAGCTCGTAGCGATCGCGGTGAATCTTTGCAATCACTTCAGCGCGATCGAGTTGCATAAGCTGCTCTTCCGTTTGGTGAAATCGCTTGCGTCGGTTTACCTGATCAACAGCTTGAAGACCCTTGAGAGCAGGACTGGCGTCTGCGATTTCTCCCAATTTGCTGCGCACTACATTCCAGTAGTAGATGGTGCTCCAGTGTGTGGATTGGACGTTTCTGTCCATCAGCGCCTGAACCAGTCGTCGGTCTGCTTTACCTGGTAAGGCATCCATCAATTGATGAAAACGAACCCACTGCGGAAAGACTTCCCGTAAGGAAAGGGCCGACTCCAACCAGAAGGTCAACTCCTCATGGAGCAATGACTCCAACTCCTTCACTGATTCGTCACCTACATACTGCGGACTGAACTCAGCCACGGCGGCGAACTGCATGGCTGCCTGCTCCTCTTGCTCGACTGCGCTGACCAGATCCGAGCCTCGGGCGCGTTGCGAACTGATGTACTGAGCTGATCCCTGCTCCAAGCATCGCTGCTCCATCGCCAAAGGAAGACGCAGTTCCCGGAGCTGGCCAATCCAGGCCAACACAGCCTTCAACGTTCCTGGCGCAGTTCCGGCAAGATCAGGACCCAGCTGCTGATGTAGATCGGAGGACGCACTGATCACCGCAGCCTGTCGACGGCTATGGAGTTCGAGATCCAGAGGTGCTTCGATCAAGGCACTGCTCGACAAGCCATCCTGCAGAGCGAGGGCTGCCCAGTCGTTGAGCAGCTGGTGATAGCTAGCGATGGCCTCTTGAACCGAGGCCAGCAACGCCCCGATCGGTTGTTGTTCCCCTCCTGTAGGGATGACCTTTTCTTCTGCCAGCAGTTGTCCCAGGCGAGGCATTAGCTGGCGTCCGACCAGCCCGCTAAGTCGCTCCAGTTCAGGCTTGGCAAGGCCAAGAAATAGGGGGTCCAGGTTCCCCAATCCGCCGGCACTCAACAGTCCCTTGTAGGTCGTTGCTGCCGTCACCACCTCCTGAACCCGTTGTAGATCAGGGGATGGGCCAACGATGGCCTCAAGCTCAGGAAGGGGGAAGAGGGACTCCAGCTCCTGGAACCGCAAGACATTCTCGAACCAACCCGCCATCTCGGCCCCGTCAATGATGCCTGCAGCCACGGCCCATGCCGCATAGGGCGTCGCCTGTTCCAACAGTTCTTGGTCCCTATGACTTGTTTGAAGCTGACTGCGAAGCTCCGCCAAGGTCAAACCCACAATGCTCCTGCCTGCCCACAACTCATGGGTAGCCAGCGCTTGAAGATCCCCGTTCAGGCCTCCTTCAAACACCGCCAGCACCGCCAGGACATCAGTTACGGATGCGGTTCGTGCCAAAGCAATAAAGGCGGCTGTCGCCGGCTGACCACTGATGTGACCCTTGTAAGAAGCCAGCTCCTGGGCCACGGAAACGGCTTCCCTCAGGTTCAGGCCGTCTGAACACCATTTCGCCTCACGCTCGGCTGGATACCTCGCTTGCTGATCCAGAAAATCAGCAAGCCGCCGCAAGCCTAGCGGTCCTTGCGCTTCCTCCTTTATCCCTAGTTTCCTAGCCAGTTCAGATGCTCGCTTGTAGGAGCCGGCCAAGCTGCTGAGCAACTTGTGGAGGCCCTTCCTCGTTTCCAGGACCTCAGCCTCCTGCCGCAGCTTCTGGGCATCGACATCGGTGGGGATGCTCAGGCCATCACGCTCCATCTCACTACGGGTTTGCTCTAAATCATTCTTGGCTTGAAGGGTAGAGACCATGGCCGCCAATGGTGCCTCCCAAAACTGGCCACTCCGATGCTTTGCCGCGTTGGGAGTCAGGGCGGCTACGCCGCGCAGCACGGTTGGCAACGCCTGCAGATGCTCAAGCGTGAAGCTGCTCAGGCTGTGACCGGCGATGCCTTGCTCAACGGCGATGTGGATCCGATCCAACAACGCCCGAACCCCCGAAATCCTTAAGCCCCACTCCTTGGCCGCCGAGGAACTCGGGAGCTGCGCCGCCATTCCTCGCTCGCAAGACTGCCTGAGAACTTCGGAGGCTTGCTTGAGTTGAGCCGTGGAGCAGGTTTTGGGCAACGGTGCCTTGCTCAAGCCCAACGATTCCCGCTGATCTTGCAGCGAGGTATAGCGGGTCAGCAAATCCTGCAACCGATGGGAATCGGCCTTCCAGATCGGTTGGTCTCGCAGCTCCAACACCCATCCAGGCAGAACGTTCAGATGGTCAAGAACTGCAGCAAGGGCACTCACGGAGGAACGGCTGAACTGATCAACCCCGAGGCCAGAACCCGTGGCATCACAGGCCACCTGGACTCCTTCCGCCTGACCACCCAAGCGTTCAAGGCGTTGGCTCAAGAGTTCCCGATCAGCGGCGGTCTTCGGCATTGCCAACTGACCTAAGGACCACCCGTTCCACCGAGCCACGAAATCACTGATCTGAGCTGTTGCTGGTAGTGGATCTGGAATCCGAACAAAGCTGGAGGACAGCTTGTCTGCACTGGCTTGCTCCGCCCTTAGAGCCTGAAACAAACCCTGCGCGACGGCGGAAACCTCAGAGCTGGAAAGCAAGGGCAGCAGTGATTCCTGCTCGATAGGCAGCGGATCGGGAAGCTTCACAACGGCTGCCGCGTCGTCTCGGGCACGCTGGCGTACATCTTTGAGTGATATGCCCGTTAGGTCTTCCCCTTGGCTCGTTAGTTCCGATAGTTCCTTGAAAGCATCAGCCCATCGCTGAGTCAGATCAAACAATTGATCACGGCCAAGCGGATCCCCAGGGCGGACTCCAATGGGCATGAAGGCGAAAAGGATCTCATCGAAATTCACCGATGAGACGAGATCGGCCAATTCAGCATGAACTTGAGCTATCTGCTCAACTTGTGGACGGGTATAGGTCGTTGCTGCTGGTAAGTCCACCTTGAATCCAGTTAGCTCAAGCCCAGCGGCCAGCAACTGCTTTTTCAGCTTGACCTCGGACCAAAGCAGCTCTTGGTGGCTTTCCTCCTCTGCTCCATGGCTTTGGTTGAGAAGCTGGGAAAAGGTATTAAGCTGGTCACGCAGTTGGTTGAATTCACCTAGGGCAGCATCCCGCCGAGGGGGCCTGGGTCGAGGCAGTAGGAGGCGCTCTCCCAACTCGTCATAGACCTCTCGCTTATTCGTCTTATCAGAAGCAATTCGAAGGCAATAGGGTTTGAGCCCAGCCTCTGCCAGACGGGTGTAGACCACATCGAGGGCAACCTTCTTCTCCGCCACAAAGAGTACGCGCTTGCCCGCATAGAGAGCGTTGGCAATGATGTTGGTAATGGTCTGACTCTTGCCGGTGCCTGGAGGGCCCTCAATCACCATCGAACGCCCACTCATCACATCGGCGATGCTGGCGAATTGACTGGCATCGGCTTGGGTGATCAAAATCGGAACCTTTTGAGCAATCGAGGGTTGATCAACATGGACGTCCTCTGCCACAATCTCAGCCTCACGGCCTTGCTCTTCTGCCGTCAGCTCTGCGGCCAGCAATTGCTTCACCAGCACTGATGATTGGACGATCTGGGGATCAAGATCCTCATAGAGACCCAGACCACTGAAATTCAGCAGGGCAAGATTCAGGTTTGGGCGTACTGCCCAGCCTTCCACCTCGGCAACAGCCCTAGCAACCTGTTCAAAGTAAGCCTTCAAGTCCCCACCGTCCTCAGTCAGGTTCGGCAGCGGGAAATCAATTAAAAAGTCACGCCGCAAGCGTTCCTTCAAGGTGACATTGCCAACAGGAGCATCTTCTGTCCCCCTCAAGGAGAAGCTCTTGGCTCCTCCACGGGTGGAGGATTTGATCAGTTCGACGGGTAACAGAATCAGGGGAGCAAAAAACGACTTGTTCTTCTCCGACCACTCCAGGCAACCAAAGGCCAGGTAGAGGATGTTGTTTCCCGTTTCTTCGATCGAACTGCGTGCGTTCTTGCGCAAGCCCTCTGCCAGGCGTTCCAGGCGTTGCGCCAAGAGCAACACTTGTAACGTACCGTTTTTGCCAGGAGGAGTCGTTTCTGAGAAGGACAGGTCGTAACTGGGATTGATTCCTTGCTTCTCTGCCCATTTGACCAAATTCTTCGTCGCACTGCTTTTGCCTCCTTGCTCAAATTCTTCTCTCACCTTGGAACGCACTCGATCTTCTGCTTGGGCCAACGCTGGACTGAAGTTCTTGTCACCTGAACTGTCGGCAAGAACCTGCTGATAGAGGGGATCCTGCTCCCGAGCACGATCAAGAGCAGCCTTGAAGTCTTCTCCTTCCAGCTTTTTCTCTTCCTCTTCTGGAGGATCGGGAAGCGGCTTGAGTTCGAGTGTGGAGCCTGAGCAGAGAGTGTTCAGAACTGCTTGAGGGTCACAAGCGACAAAGCGCATCAGCCTTGCTGTTCTCGAGCTCGTGAGCGAAAGGTTGAGAAGATTATTCCTGGACGACAAATCCAGAAGTTTGTTGCGAAACCCCTCAAGGGTGGGCAGAAGGTAGCTGTTGACATCCTTTGATGTGAACACCATCCGCTGCTGCTCCTTGGGTTACCGAATGATTGCTATGTTCACTGTAACACAGGGAAACATGCATCGTATTTCGTAATGGTGACTTCGCCCCATTGATCATCCGTATAACGCTTGCCATCACCTGGCCGCAGAGAGACTGAGGCGAATAAGGGAATCGTTTGGAGGCGGCTCAGGTGCATGGCATTGTTGGGCTGTTGTCATAACGCAAACCAAGATCTCTCATTGAGACGTAGTGGAGCCGGCGCAGACGTTCTGAACGGGTTGGACTGGCCAAAATCTTGGCGTTAGGGAATTCCCCATAGATCTTCCCATCGAGATCTCGGCCAGCAACCTTCTTATTTCTACCGCCCCACTGCTTGAAAAAGAAGCGTGTCCCCTTCGCAATACATTGATCTCGTATGCTGCGAACCCACTCGGGAGACATTGGGCGAGCTTTGGCGCCGCTCTCACCACCAACAATCACCCAATCAATTCCCTCAAGATCCAATTCTCCAAGGTTCTCTAGAAGTGGCTCGATAGATAGAAATCGAGTTGATGCGGGAGTTGATCTTAAATAATTAATCCGCGGCAAACCTTGAGATCGGTTCTCAACACTGACCCCAAGCCAGATATTCTGGCAGTCGATTAAGCCTCGAAGCTCAGTACTGGCAAGGCGCAAGAGCCTCTCTGGCCTCTTAGTTAGCAATTGAAAGACATGCCAATTAGCAGCCTGCATCACCCGAAAGACTCTATAGATGTAAGCGTCAGGGACATCATCATGAAACAAGTCGCTCATGGAATTAACAAAGACCATTCGCGATCTTGCCCAAGTGAGTGGCTCGAATAGCTTCTCCTCAACTAGACGAAGGTCGAAGCCATACTCGTATGGATGCCCCTTGGTTCCTCGCCATCTCTCGGCAAACGCTTCTGCATAACAGTTCATACAGCCAGCGCTTATCTTGGTGCAACCTCGAACAGGATTCCAAGTTGCGTCCGTCCATTCGATTCCAGTGTGAATGCTCATTAATCAGGTTTCCTCAACTGAATTGTGTGAGTCTTGCTGAGCGTAGGCTCGCCACGGTTCTTCTTGCGGGTGGCTGCGCTAGTAGCAGTGCCGGTTGAATTTAGGACTACGATCTTACCTTCATTCTCAAGCTCCAAGAGTGCTTGGCGATAGGCGGGTTCACAAAACAAGTTTTCAGCTTGACCAGGGAGAATCTCGTAAAAATAGCTAGCCAGCCTTGGCTTGGCAAGATCACTTAAAATGCTGACCTTGAATGAATCCCACTCAGGATCAAATAGCGAATGACCGCTCTGAATGCTCTTTTGCATCAAGGCCAATCCTCCTCTCCCGCCCTCAGTTCTGCCAACACCCCACATTACGCTCTTCATTAGGCGGAAGCCAAGATCGTGTTTGGTAATATGAATTAGGTAATGCGATACGGCACGCTTCGTTTCCTTCTCTATTCTGAAACCAGTAATGAACTTGGCTCCAGTGCCTTGCCTGACGATATCGAAGTATCTTGCGACGATCGCGTTCTCTTTCTCATCAGGGGACATGCCTTCTATAACTTGAACAAGGTTAGCGGCTTCTTGTTCGGATCCCAAGAATTCTGGCAAAGTTGATCCACGTGCTTCACCAAGACCGAGAATTCGTTTCAGACCATCAATGTTGAAGAATAAGAATATTTCACTGCTACATGCATTCAGCAGCCTCTCTAGTGTAGAGAAGTACACTCCGCTGACGCCGCAAGGGTCTACAAAGAGAAATGTCGGCGCAAGAGTAATTCCTTTACCCTCAAGCTGATCAAGAATGGACTCCATCCCTTCCCTAAATTCAGCATTGATCAGTATTGGCTCCCGAATCCCAGGGTTGTTACCATAGAATCGATTCGCCTCTTCCTCTAATGACGAAAAGAGCTGCCGATCCTTTTCGATAAAGATCGTTGAAACTCGCTTGGTTAGATCAGCACTGTCGGCTACAAGCTGCAGTGCCCGAATGGGTGATCCTGGTTGAGTCGAGCCATTGTCTTTGTAGGCTCCGGGACCTGCAAAGCCATCAATAAATAGAAGGTTATTGTTCCACTTTTTTCGCACATTAAAATATATCCACAAATACTTCTCAAGTATTTCATGCTTGACACGCGTTTGCTCACGATACTCAACGAAGTGGCTGCGATCATTGCTCATTGCTTTACTCCAGTTCGATGTTGAATAAGGCAGAGTGTCTCAAGCTGTCTGACATCATGAAGCTGCCACTCCATCCACCTAGACCCATAGGGAGGCGCAAGGCTTTGCCCCAAATGTTTGGATTGAATTGCCTGGTAACTTTCCAGTGAGTAAGCCATGATGAACCCTTTATGTTTAAGGCGCGCCTACAGTCATATCGCTTCATAGGGAAATGTCAATGTCTAGGGCGAGTATCGGTGGCCGATCAGCCCAACTCTTTATTGGAAGGTTCCGAGAACCAAGCCCGCTTCCTCTGGCCCTTCTGCAAACCACACCCAAAGATGCTCTGATCCTTCGACTGAACCCAGCGACAGCATAGGGTTTGGGGTAAAGGGACGCCAACAATACAAGTGGTTTGCGGGTCCGCGAACCACTTGTTCGTGCTGCTACACAAGATCGGCAGGGCTGCTCACCCCGAGCGGGCCGCGGTTGAGCACATGGATGTCGATCATGGTGGTCTTCCCGTCCTTGTGGCCCAGCAACTCCTGAATGGTGCGGATAGTCCTGGCCCTACCCCACCCCCCCCTACAAATCCAGCCCCAACTGAATCACCCCCTGGTTTGCCTGCGCCTGCGCCCCCGCCCCCCCCTTACCCTTCCGCCGCCGCCCCCCACCGCTCGCTGCCATACCCGAACGCCGCGAGCCATGGCGCTCCACGATGGCGTCTGATTGCTCCCGAAACCCCGGCTGACGCCGCCGGGCCCAGAGGCGATCGCGGGCCTGGCGGGCGGCGGCGACGGGATCGACGATTGGCGTGGGATAGTCCACCCCCAGCGTCCAGCCCAGGCGCATTTGGGTGAGGGGCGGCATGGCCCAGGGTTCATGCAGATGCACCAGGGGTACGGCCTCCAGTTCCGGTAGCCAGCGGCGCATGAAAACACCATCGGGGTCGTGTTCCTGGCCCTGCTTGATCGGGTTGTAGATGCGAATCGTGTTGATGCCGGTGGTGCCGGATTGCATCTGGCATTGGCTCCAGTGGATGCCGGGTTCGTAGTCCACAAACAAGCGCGCCAGATGCAAGCCGCTCTGGCGCCAGGGCAGCTCCAGGTGGTGGCTGGCCACCGACATCAACATCGCTCTCATGCGGAAGTTGATCCAGCCGGTGGCAATCAGGGATCGCATGCAGGCATCCACAAATGGCAAACCCGTGCGCCCTTCGGCCCAGGCCGCCAATCGCTCCGCATCGGTGGCCTCCGCGTTAACGGCAGTGAGGGGATGGAGCTCGCGGAACTCCAGATTCGGCTGGCTTTCCAGCTTCTGGATGAAATGGCAATGCCAGTGCAGCCGCCCATCAAAGCCCCGCAACGCCCTTAACCAGTCGCCCCGCTGGGCCTCGGGCAGCATCTTGATTTGATCGCGGCGCTGGCGGCCGCGCTGCACCACCTCCCGCATCGACAGGGTGCCCCAGGCCAGGTGGGGCGACAGGCGCGAACAACTGGCCACGGCGCTGTTGGGGCTGGAGAGTTCGCGGTGATAGCGGGCCCCCCGCGCCATCAAAAAACTCTCCAGCACGGCCAGGCCCTCCTGGCGTCCGCCCCGCTGGCGGCCCGGGCAGGGATCCGCCTCCAGGCCCAGATCGTGGGCGGTGGGGATGGGGCCCGGATCCAGGCCCTGCAGGGGCATCAGGGCCTCGGGTGGCGGCGCGAGCGGCTCGGCCATGCGTTCCTCCCAGCGGCGCGCCCAGCCCTGGCGGCTGCCCAGCCGGCGGATCACCCCGAACTGCGCGATCTCCATCCAGGCGATGCCGTGCTGGCGGGCCCATTGAGCCACCCGCAGATCGCGGGCATAGGTCCAGCCGTTGCCCGTTTCCTCGTGGCTCCACAGCCCGGCGATGCCGAAGCGGCGGCGGGCCCGCTCCAGCACCTCCTCCACCACTCCCACCCGCACCACCAGGGGCTGGCCCAAGCGAGCCAGATCCCGGCGCAGCTCCTCCAGGCCCTCGGCGCAGAACTCCCACTGGCGGGCCGAGGCATCGGGCTGCTGCCACAGCTGGGGCTCCACCACCACCAGGGGCAGCACCGGCCCCTGCTGGCAGGCCTGCAGCAGGGGCCGGTGATCCACCAGCCGCAGATCCCGCTTGAACCAGACGATCTGCAGCGGATCCATGGCGGCAGAT
>Ga0114972_10003458_pt1 | contig 11802 bp, 1 predicted proteins | sample M_140807_EF_Meta_FD_87354 | JGI IMG/M metagenome (GOLD analysis project Ga0114972, IMG submission 87354) | Freshwater microbial communities from Lake Montjoie, Canada to study carbon cycling - M_140807_EF_MetaG | ecosystem: Environmental > Aquatic > Freshwater > Lake | place: Lake Montjoie... | reverse complement strand
CTGTTTCTGGTAGTACAGTTGCATGGAATGGAACTGTATTTGTAGCTGGTGGAACAGGAACAAATCAAATTATAACATCAACAACTGGAGTATCATGGGTAGCAAATTCATCTGGTAATGCAATATTTACAACTGAATGTACATGTGTTGCTTGGAATGGATCAATTTGGCTTGCTGGAGCAACTACTGGAGGAAATAATACTTTAGCTTATTCTATATCATCTTCAGCAACAACATGGGTCGGTTTAGGATTAAATTTATTTCCATTAGGTTGCTCTGCTATTGCATGGATAGGTGATAAATGGATTGCATCAGGTCCTGCTGCATCTGGTTCTGGAGTTCAAGTTGCATATTCATACAACGGAACTGCATGGTTTACATCAACTTCCGGATCATCTTTAGTTACAACATCAGTAGGAGCAATCGCCTCTAAACGTATTCTACCATTAATAAATCCTACAATAAATGCTAAAATAAATGAACCATTAACTGAAAATTTTATTGTTTGTGCTGGAAGTAATAATCAAAATAGTGTTTATAAAATGGGGTATTCATATGATGGATTATCTTGGTATGTATCAACATCTGCATTTAATATATTTACCACACAGTGTAACGCAGTTGCATTTAATGGTCAAATGTGGGTAGCAGTAGGATCAGGAACTAATAGTATAGCATATTCAAATGATGGTATTAATTGGTTTGGAGTATTTAATTCAACTAATTTACTATTTACTACTGGTTTTGCAGTTGCTTGGGGCTCAAACATGTGGGTTGCTACTGGTAATTCAAGTTTTAATGCATATTCATATGATGGTATTAATTGGTTACAATCAGGAGTTACTGGAGTAACAAGTCCAATATATGCATTAACATGGAGTGGTTCTATGTGGTTAATGGGTGGTGGTAATACTGGAACATATATTTATTATTCATATGATGGAATAAATTGGACTATTATAAATTCAAATTCTAATTCAAACTTTTTTAATATATCTGGTGTTCGTAGTATTGCATGGAATGGACAAGTATGGGTTGCTGGTGGTAGTGGTCAAACTAATACTCAATTATCAGGTTTAATTTATTCTTACAATGGTATTAACTGGATGACATGCGGTAATACATATATTCAAAATGGTATTATATATGCAATTACATGGAATGGTCAAATGTTTGTAGCAGGTGGATCAAATGTAAATAATATAGCAATTATTTATTCATATGATGGAATTAATTGGCAACCATCTTATTCATCTGGATCATTAATAAGTCAAGTTAATAGTATTACATGGAATGGTACTTATTGGATTGCTTGTGGTAATGGTAGTAATACAATGATTAGTTCTACAGACGGTATTAATTGGAATGTAGTATTAGGAGGCAATTCATTATTTAATTCAAATATGACAGCAGTTGCAACTAGAAGATATTATACTCCATCAATTTCAAATATAGTTGCTAAAATAAATACAAATACACCTGAATCATTTACTGTAGCATGTGGTAATGGAAATAGTGTAATGGCTTATTCTTTAAATGGTTTAACTTGGTCTATTGGTAGTTTAAATATATTTGCAACTCAAGGATTTTGTGCTGCTTGGAATGGATATTATTGGATTGCTGGTGGTGGTAATGCAGGAACTAATACACTCGCATATTCTGCAAATGGAACAGGTTGGACAGGTATGGGAGTTACAATATTTGCAACTCAATGTAATACATTAGTATGGAATGGTCGTATTTGGATTGGTGGTGGTGCAGGAACAAATTCTTTAGCATATTCATTAATACCAAATGCAATTTCATCTGCAAATTGGGTTGGATTAGGAACAAGTATCTTTTCAACATCTTGTAATATTTTAGCAACTAATAATTATGTTACATATGCAGGAGGATCTGGAACAGCAAATACTTTAGCATATACATTTGATGGAATAAATTGGATTGGACAAGGTAAATTAATTTTTGCTACAGGATGTAATGCATTAGTATGTAGTCCTCTCTATTGGATTGCTGGTGGTGCAGGAACTAACACCTTAGCTTATTCAGCAGTAATCGGAAGTGGTGTTCAAACATGGACTGGTATAGGTAGTTCCATATTTTCTACTCAATGCAATTCTATTGCTTGGAATGGTTTAATTTTTGTAGCTGGTGGTTCTGGAACTAATACATTAGCATATTCAGTTAATGGAACAACTTGGATTGGATTAGGATCAACTATTTTTACAACAAGTTGTAGATCAGTTACATGGAATGGTTCTATATGGATTGCTGGAGGTTCTGGTTCAAATCAAATTGCATACAGTTCTAATGGTATTAATTGGTTTCCATCAACAAATGGAAATTCTATTTTTACATCAAATGTATATGGTCTTTCTACTAGAAATATTAATCCTATTTCTACAGTCAAAGCTCCTGCAAAGATTCAAGAACCATTAACTGAAAATTTTATGGTAGCATGTGGAACAACTCCATATCCATTAATATATACCTTCAACGGATTAACATGGTATGCATCAACCAATAGTTCATCATTATTTATTACTCAATGTAATGGAGTAGCCTTTAATGGTAATATGTGGGTAGCTGTTGGAACAGGAGTTAATTCAATTGGTTATTCTTATAATGGTATTGATTGGACTCCAGTTCAAAATTCAGCATCATTAATTGGAACAATTGGATATTCTATAGCATGGAATGGCAATATGTGGATTGCTGGAACATCATCAGGGTCAGCATATTCATTTAATGGAATTCAATGGATTCAAAATCCTATTTCAACATTAACAAATGTATATGCATTAGCATGGAATGGTAATATCTGGACTGCTGGTGGTTTTAATTCAAATTTTATATTTTATTCATCAGATGGTATTAATTGGATTCAAGGTTCTACTTCTATTTTTAATTCAAATGTATATGTGATTATTTGGAATGGTAATTATTTTATTGCTGGTGGAAATGCAGGATCAAATACAATTGCATATTCTTATAATGGTATTAATTGGATTGGAATAGGAAATAGTATATTTTCAACTGGATGTCGTGCAATAGCATGGAATGGAAGTATTTATGTTGCTGGTGGAAATGGAACAAATCAACTTGCATATTCTTACAATGGTCTTCAATGGTTTGCATCAACATCTGGTAATATTTTAATGACATCTATATGTTATTCAGTATCATGGAATGGAACATATTGGATTGCAGGTGGAAGTGGTAACAATGTATTAATTTATTCAACTGATGGTATAAATTGGCTTCCAAGTTCAGCAAATACATTATTTCCAACAAATTGTTTTGGAATTACATCAAGAAAATATAATTCTCCAACTCAAACAAGTATAATCGAAAATTTAAATACATCAACTCCAAATACATTTCAAATAGCAATGGGTTCAGGAAACAGTAATATTGCATATTCATTAAACGGTACTATTTGGACTCAAGCAGATAATAGTATATTTACTGAAGGAAATTGTGCATTTTGGAATGGATCAATATGGCAAGCTGGTGGATCTGGAATATTAAGTACACAAGCATATTCAACTAATGGAACAACTTGGACTGGAATTGGTAATTCTATTTTTTCAACTGCTTGTTCTTCACTAATATGGGCAAATAATATTTGGATTGCAGGTGGATCAGGAACTAATACTTTAGCTTATTCTTCAAATAATATGCCAACATCAACTACTGCTTGGATAGGATTAGGAACATCAGTCTTTAGCACATCATGTAATGCAATAGCTTGGAATGGAAGTAACTTATATGTTGCAGGTGGATCAGGAACAAATCAACTTGTGTATTCATCTAATGGAACAAGTTGGACTACATCTATAGTAGGAAATGCAGTATTTTCAACAAGAGTTAATACAATTGTTTGGAATGGTTCAGTCTTTTTAGCTGGTGGTTCTGGAACAAATCAATTAGCTACATCAACCAATGGAATATCATGGACTCAATCTACATCAGGAAATTCAGTATTTACAATTCAAGTAAATTCAGTTGCATGGAATGGACAAATATGGATTGCTGGAGGATCAGGTATAAATACATTAGCATATTCAACATCACCTACTGCAACAACATGGATTGGATTAGGTAAAACAATTTTTTCAACAACATGCACTGCAGTTTCATGGAATGGTAAAATATGGACTGCTGGAGGATCTGGAACTAATACTGTCGCATATAGTTATAATGGAATAAATTGGTTCTCTACTCAAACTCCTTCAGTATTTACAACTCAAGTTTTTGGTATTGCAAATAAAAATTCCCTACCTCAAATAACTAATAGTTCTATAACAAAAGTAAATCAACCATTAACTAATAATTTTACTGTATTAGGTGGTTCAACTCAATATAAATTAGGTTATTCATATGATGGATTAACATGGTATGCTTCCGCAACTGGAAATAGTATTTTTAGCACTCAAGTAAATATTATATCATACAACTCAAATACAGGAATGTGGATTGCAGGAGGAAGTGGATCTTCAAATATTAATAGTATGGCATACTCTTATAATGGTATTGATTGGGTTGGATTAGGAGCTGTCACATTTAATTCTTGCACTGCAATTGCTAATAATGGTTCTATATGGATAGCATCAGGTAGTGGTAATTATACTAATGCATATTCAACAAATGGTCTCCTATGGATTCCTAATAGTGTAGCTCAATTTAATACTATTTTTTGGAATGGACAATATTGGTTAGCAGGAGCATCAAATTTATATTACTCTACAGATGGTATTAATTGGGCAATTCAATATAATACAAATGGAATGACAACTTGGAATACCTTACATTATAATAATTCAATGTGGGTTGCTGGAGGAACTGGAACTACATCATTAGTATATTCATATGATGGAATTAATTGGACTACAATTGGATATAGTATCATGACAACTGTTCGTTCTATTTCATGTAATGGATCTATCTGGGTTGCAGGAGGAACGGGTGGTAATCAATTGTTATATTCTAATGATGGAATTGGATGGTTTCCATCAACATCTGGTAATAATATAGTAACTAATTCAAACGTATGTTTTGCAATTACATGGAATGAAACATATTGGATAGCATCTATTAATGCGGCACCATATTTAATTTATTCAGTAGATGGAATAAACTGGACAATTAATTCTGGAGCATCATTAATTACAAATACTTGTTTTACTTTAGTTTCTAAATCTTCAGCTTCCTCCCCAAGTTCCTCCTCTTCCTCCTCCTCTTCCTCCCTTTCAGCTACTAATATATCATCCCAAATAACATCTAATACATTTACAGTAGCAGTAGGAAGTGGAACTACTAATATAACATATTCATTTAATGGAATTGATTGGACAAGTGTAGGAGCAACATTTTCAGTTCAAGGTAATTGTGTTGCATATAATGGTTATGGATGGATTGCTGGTGGTTCATCAACTAATACTATAGCATATTCTACAAATGGAACAACTTGGACTGGAATAGGAGCTACAATATTTTCAACATCTGGAAATGCAATTTGTTGGACTGGCACCAATTGGATTATGGGTGGTGCTGGAACAAATTCATTAGCTTATTCATCATCTAATATTCCAACTGCAGCAAGTCAATGGACTGGAATAGGCACATCTATATTTTCCACAAGTTGTTTAGCATTAGCTACAGGAAATGGATCAATTGTTGGAGTTGGTGCAGGAGTTAATACAATTGCATATGCTACAACAACAAATCCATCATCATGGACTGGATTAGGTCCACTTATATTTTCTACTCAAGGAAATTGTGTAGCTTATAATGGAACTGTGTTTATAGCTGGTGGATCCGGAACAAATACAATGGTTAGTTCAACATTAGGAACTGGATCTTGGAATCCAATTACATCAGGTAATTCAACATTTACAACTCAAGTAAATTCAATTGCTTGGAACGGATCTATGTGGGTTGCTGGTGGATCTGGAACTAATACATTAGCATATTCTTTATCAAAGTCAGGAACAACATGGGTTGGTTTAGGAACATCAATCTTTTCAACAACTTGCACATCAGTTACATGGAATGGTTCTCTTTGGATTGCTGGTGGATCAGGAACTAATATTATGGCATATTCTTACAATGGTATTAACTGGACAGCTGTTACAACACCTAGATTTTCAACTCAAGTATTTGGTCTTGCTGGTAAATATTTACTTCCTCAATGTAACTCTACTCCCAATACCACTTCTACTACTACAAAACAACAAATAACAACTAATTTTTCAGTTGCAACATTTTCAAATCCAAATCGTATATGTTATACTTATGATCAAGTCAATTGGGAACCATCAGCTTCAGCAAATAATTTATTCTCAACTGGTGCAAATTGTGTAGGATTTAATGGAACAATGTGGGTTGTTGGTGGAACAAGTGCTTCTGCAGCAGCTTATACTTTAGGTTATTCATATGATGGAATTAATTGGATTGGTATTTCCACATCTTATGCATCAATATTTACATCATGTTTCGGAATAGCAACAAATGGAACAATATGGGTTGCAGTCGGTCAAGGATCATGTCAAACTGCATATTCTTATGATGGAATTAATTGGAATCCAAATGGAACAGGTGCAGCAGGAGCAAGTCCAACACAAACAATAGTATGGAATGGAAGTTTATTTATTGCAACAAATGCAAATGCATTAACAAATAATATAACTTATTCATCTGATGGAATTAATTGGTCAGCAACAAGTTTAGCAGCAACAGGTCTATATGGATTAGCTTCAAATGGTCAAACTACTGTTGCTGTTGGAGATAATGGAACTGATAATACTATTTCATATTCTTTAGATGGAGGATTAACATGGACAGGATTAGGATTAGCAATATTTAGTGAAACTGGATATGGAGTTGCAACTAATGGATCTATATGGGTTTCTGTTGGACAAAATACAGATGATACAAATATAATTGCATATTCATTTAATGGAGTAAATTGGTTTATAGCACCTAATAATCCTCTCTTTTCACAAATAACTAATACTCAATTTTATATATCATGGACAGGCAGTATGTTTTTAATAGGAGCATCAACAAAAGTATTATATTCATATGATGGTATTAATTGGAATATATATCCTAATTTGTCAGAAATAAATAGTAATTTAAGACAAGTCGCATCAAGAAATTTACTACCATATGGCCAATCTCAAATCTCAAAATTACAACCAGCACTTACAGATAATTTTATAGTTGGATTATCTAATGGTTCGTCCAGTATTGGATATTCTTATGATGGATTAGTTTGGAATTCATCATTATCAGGATCATCATTATTTACAACCAAAGGTAATGTAGCAGCATGGAATGGTCAATTGTGGGTAGCAGGTGGACAAGGAACAAATAATACAGCATATTCAAAAGATGGTATTATCTGGTATACAAGCAGTGGTCCTTTTACATCATGTAATGCAATAGCATGGAATGGAAATCTTTGGGTTGCTGGTGGAACTAATATATCAAATACTTTAGCCTACAGTTATAATGGAACATCTTGGACATCAAATGGTAATACTATATTTTCAACTCAATGTAATGGAATAGCTTGGAATGGGTTTGTATTTATTGCTGTTGGTTCTGGAACTAATACTATAGCATTTTCATATGATGGAATAAACTGGACAGGATTAGGAACATCAATCTTCTCAACAAGTGGAAATTGTATAGCGTGGAATGGTCAAAACTGGTTAGCAGGAGGATCAGGAACAAATACTTATGCATTTTCAACAACTGGTATAACATCTGGATCATGGACAGGTGCTTCATCAACAATTACAACACAAGTAAATGCAATTGCATGGAATGGATTTAGATGGATAGCAGTAGGAACAGGAACAAATACAATTGCATATACATCAAATTCAAATGGAACATCTTGGACAGGTAATAATACTATGTTTACAACATCAGGTAATTCAGTTGCTTGGAATGGATCATATTGGATTTTAGGTGGAACAGGAACTAATACAGTTGTAACAACTAAAGATCCTGCAACATATGGATATACTGCTTCTAAATCTGGTAATAATATTTTTAAAACTACAAGTATATTAAATGGATTAGCATCAAGAAGAATTTTACCACAAATAGGATATACACCAGTATCGAGAAGAACATTATATGGATCTGACACAACAAGCTCAGGCACATTAAATATAACATTTAGCCCATCTCAATATTTTGCTGGAATACCAAGTGTAACAGCAACAATTACAGGGGCTACAGCAGGATTTATAACTGTAACATCTATTACAGCAAGTGGATTTACAGTTAATACATTTAATATTGCAGGAACATTAACAAATTATTCATTTAATTGGCAAGCAGTTCTATAAAAAAAATTATAAACATAAAAAGATATTTATATAATATTTTATATAAATGACTTTTTCTTTCGTTACAGCATATTTTGAATTTGATAATTCTAAAAATGACTTTTATTTCGGTCAATTTCAAAAATTAATAGATACTGGATTTCCAATTATTTTATATTTGGATAAAAAATTAACTTCTAAGATTGTTGAATTATCGAATTATAAAAATTTAAAGGTTATATTTTATGATTGGAATGATTTATATATAAACACACTTTATAATCAAGATCAGCTATCTAATTTTCAAATTCCTAAATCTAATTCTAAGGATAATATTAAATTTTTAACTTTAATGAATTCTAAATCATATATTCTTAATTTAGCACTAGAACAAATTAATCAATCAAAGACTAAGCAATTAGTTTGGATTGATTTTGGAATCTTTAAAATAACAGATGATATTGAACATTTTAAATATAATTTTAGTAAATTACAATTACAGGATAAAGTTATGATTCCAGGAGGATTTAAACAAAAGAAACTTTTATCAGAATTTGAATTAGTAGATTCAGTATATTGGAGATTTTTAGGAGGACTTGTTATTGCACCAGTTAATTTAGTAAAAGAATTTAACGATGCTAATAATATTGAATTATTAAAATTACTTAAGAATGAAAAGATGACATGGGAAGTTAATATTTGGGCAAATGTAGAAATAAACAATCAAAATTTAATTAAATATTTTAGAGCAGATCATAATAAAACAATGTTTGGATTTTATGATAAAAAGATTATTTTTCTATCAATGATTAAGAATGAAGAAAGAATTATTCGTAGATGTGTAGAATCAGTTAAAATTATATGTGATGCAATTTGTATTACTGATACAGGATCAACTGATAATACAGTTCAAATAGTAAATGAAATATGTAATGAATTAAATAATACAAATGTTCCATGCAAATTATATCAAACAAAATTTACAGATTTTGGTGCAACTAGAACAATATCTTATAATAATACAGTTGATTTCTGTAATGAATTAGGATGGGATCCAGAATCAACCTGGGGACTTCTTCTTGATGCTGATATGAAATTAATAGTAAATTCTAAATTTAATAAGAATAATTTATCTCACAATGGATATAAAATGATTCAAGATACAGGTAATTTAGATTATCATAATACTCGATTTGTAAAATTAAATGGTAGTTGGAAGTGTGTAGGAGTAACTCATGAATATTGGGATGGTCCAAATCTAGGAGATCTATCAAAAGATACAATTTATATTCAAGATATTGGAGATGGTGGATGTAAAGATGATAAGTTTGCTAGAGATATGAGATTATTAGTTAAAGGAATAGAAGATGAACCTAAAAACGGGCGTTATCATTTTTACTTGGCTCAAACCTTAAAAGATTCTGGAAGACATCAAGAAGCAATTAAGATGTATAAAAAAAGAATTGAAATTGGAGGATGGGATGAAGAGATATGGTATTCTCATTATATGATTTGTAAGAGTTATATTTCTTTGGGTAATCATTTCAAAGCTGAATCATGGGGTAATAAAGCATATGAAATGCGTAAGAGCAGAGCTGAACCATTAGCAACATTAGCGACATTATTTAGAGAAAGAGGAGATAATTATAAGGCATATCATTATTATAAATTAGGAAAAGAGATACCAATGTCAGGAGATTTATTATTTATTGAAAAGAATGCATATGGATATATGTTAGATTACGAGAATACAATTCTTCATTATTATATTTTTCCAAATGATAGAATAGATGGATGTAAAGCATCAGTAAATTATTTAAATAGTTATAATCATCATGAAAATAATGTATCTTCAAATATTGAATTTTATTATACACGTTTAGCAAATGAAGGAAATTTAAAAGTTTTGGAAATGCCTATTTTAAGTGATTTTTGTGCATCTTCTCCATCACTACTAAGAAAAGATGGTCAATTAATAATGAATGCAAGATATGTTAATTATAGAATTCAACCAGATGGATCATATATGATGTATCAAAATAATACATTTTCTCATAATAATGATGTTATTACAAAAAATGCTGTTATTTATTTAGATAATAATTATAATTTTATTACACCAGTTACAAGTGAAAAATTATTTAAAAATGAATCTGTTAATGATATAAATCCTGTTCCTAGTAGAATTAAGGGATTAGAAGATTTAAGATTATTTTCATTTCAAAATAAGATATATTATACGGCAACAACTCAAGAATTTTCATATACAAATACAAATCGTATTGTTATGGGTATATATGATATTGATACATTAAGTTATATTAATAATAAAACATTGCGTCCACCACATGAAACAGATTGTGAGAAGAATTGGATTCCAGTAAATTATAGAGATGAAAAGATTTTATTTATTTACAAATGGCATCCATTACAAGTAGGTGAATTAGATTCAAACAATAAATTAAATATTACAATTACTAATGAAACACCAAAGTTTTTTAGAAATTATAGAGGATCGTCAAATGTATGTGAATACAACGGTCAATTATGGTGTATTACACATGGAGTTAAATTTACAACACCCCGTAAGTATTACCATCAAATAGTTATTTTAGAGAAGGATACATTTAAAGTAGTTAAATATTCAGTTCCCTTTTATTTTAATAATTTTTCAATTGAGTATTGTGTTGGAATGCAAATATTCAATAATGAAATAGCTATAATGTTTTCACAAAATGATATGAATCCATGCCTATTAAGAATAGGAATTGATAAATTAATTAAATACTTTGTCTAAATTATATTTTCACGTTACCGCCAAATACTTAATCTAAGTATTTGGAGCTGGCATCATATATCTAAACGAAATTAACGGTATATGATTTTACTTAAGAATTCCAGTTTCAGCATTCCAATTATATAATTCACGAATATATACATATGCTGATTTATAAAAATAAGCTGTAATGGTTTTTTCATTTTCACGATATTTTTTTGGAATTGATAATCCTAAATCATTTGGATTAGTAAAACGAGACATATTACATAAGTTTGTAGAAGTTAATTTTTGAAAAATAAAATCATCATTAAAAGTAGATAATTTATCTCTACTGTGTGGAAAAACTTCACAAAATGTTTCATGAATTAAAAGAAAAATAATAAATTTAATTGAATATATTTCTTCTGATGGCATTGATTTTGTTTTACAATAATTATAAAATGATTTAATATTTTCTTGAGATTGAGATAATCTATCAAAACAAATATCAACATAATTATTCCCATGAGTAATATCATGTTCAAGAAACTCAAATGGAGTTAAATATCGACCATCAGCATATGTATAATTAGAAGTTACGCCACAAAATACTTTATTATTTAAAAAAGATTCAATAATTTCAGTAATAGTAAAATATTTTAAAATAGTTATAAAAAAAGTTAATTTTTGATCTTT
>Ga0114972_10003453_pt1 | contig 11805 bp, 7 predicted proteins | sample M_140807_EF_Meta_FD_87354 | JGI IMG/M metagenome (GOLD analysis project Ga0114972, IMG submission 87354) | Freshwater microbial communities from Lake Montjoie, Canada to study carbon cycling - M_140807_EF_MetaG | ecosystem: Environmental > Aquatic > Freshwater > Lake | place: Lake Montjoie... | reverse complement strand
CGGAGCTCACGTCCGCCTTCGTGCTCGTCGCGGCGCCCCTCGTCCTCGCGTGGCGGCCCGCCTCCCGATGGAACCGCATCGCCGCAGGAGTGATTTTTGGTCTCGGAACGCTCGTGCGTCCGCAGACGATCCTGTGCGCCCCAGCGGCGTTGCTGTTGCTCGAGCCAGCAGCCCGCACCCGCGCTCGGCTCGCGGCTGCGAGCCTCGTCACCGCCGTTGCCCTCGTCGTCGTCGCGCCATGGACCGCGCGCAACTGCTCGGTGATGGACGGCTGCGCGTTCGTCTCCACGAACGGCGGCTGGAACCTCGCCATCGGTTCCTTTCCGCGTGCCACCGGCCGCTTCGAGACGCTCCGCGGCAGCGACGGTTGCACCGTGGTCACCGGCCAGGTTCAACAGGACCGCTGCTGGTCTCAGCGTGCCGTCGAGTGGATCGGGAGCGACCCCGTTCGATGGCTCTCGCTCATCCCGAAAAAGCTCGGCTTCACGTTCGACCATGAGTCGTTCGCGGTGGGGTATCTCGGCGAAGCCGATCCGACGGCCTGGCCTGAAGCCCGCAAAGAAAGTGCCCGACAACTCCTCAGTACGGTGCATCGCTTGCTGATGCTCACGGCCACGCTTGCCTTCGTATCGCGGCCCAGCCGCCGTCGTCCCGCCGCGCTGCTTGGCAGCGTTGGCGTCGGATTGGTCGGTTGGTTCGCTGCGACGACGGACGAGCACCCTTTCTGGTGGCTCGCCATCGTGGTGCTCGCGTTGGGTGCCCTACGCTTTCGCGAGTTTGGTCGGGTTCGTGGCCTCGCGTACGCCGCGTGGGCGGTGGGAACGCTGGTGTTCGTGCATGCGGTGTTCTTCGGCGAGGACCGCTACCACGTCGTCGTTACCCCGCTTTTTTGCTTGCTGGCCGCGTTTGCATGGCGGGACGACGCCCGTGAGCGCTCGCACTCAGGGGCGCTTGGCGAAGCCGAAAAAGCGCCGGACGGCGTCGAGCAGCCGGGCCTGCTCCGCCTCGGCGGGAACGACGGCGTCGCTGCGGTTTGAGTGAAGCACCCGCTGCCGAGACGCAACCAACAGCGCGACCTCGTCCGCGAGCGCGGGCCGGTCGGCGAGCACGGCGTGAAACGCCTCTTTGTCGAGGCGGTAGCTTTCGACGCGTGACCTCGCGACGATCGAGGCGGCGCGCGGCTCGCCCGTCATGAGTCCCATTTCGCCGACGACGTCCGGCCCTTCGATGGCCGCAATGGCCGCCTGGCCTTCCGCGCTCGCGACCATCACGTCGGCGGTACCGGAGACGACGATGTAGAGCCAGTCCGCGCGGTCGCCTTCCCGCGTGAGCGCTTCCCCCGCGACGAACGGGCAATACTGAAGACGTTGGGCGAGCGTGTCGATCTCGGTGTCGTGCAGCGGCGTGAGAAACCCGAGCGAGCGGAGGGCGTTGCGCCTTCGGTCGAGCTCGCTCGAGGCCTTGCGCGCGCGACGCTCGTCGTTGTCCTGTTCAATCCAGAGGTGCGTGGCCGGCGAGGCGAGCGGGATGTTGGCGCGCTTGAGCGCCGTGTAGATGCGGGTGCGGACGCGCGAGTTCGTCCCCTCGTCTTGGGCGAGGTCGGTCAACCAGTAGCGAAGGGCGTAGACGGCCATCGACGCGCGCTGCTCGCTTGCGAGATCCAAGCAGATGCACGCGGGAGAGGGCGTGGCGGCGACGTTCTCGATGGGCGAGGCGCGGAGGGCCCCTTCGACCACGGCAATGACGTCGTCGGGTGCATGGCGCAAGTCCACGCCGAACGGGATGCTCATGCGTCGTTTGGTTTCTTCGCCGGCTCGTCGTCCGAGGAGCGTGAAGCTCGAGGCGAGCAGCACGGCGTTCGGAACAATCAGGGTGTCCCAGTCGCGCGTCTCGAACACGGTATGGCGCCAGCGAATCTGTCGAACGAGTCCTTGCCGGCCGCTTTCGAGCTGGACCCAATCGCCAACGCGCAGCGACTGTTCGAGTTGAAGGGCGAGTCCCCCGATCACATTGCCGAGCGTCGCTTGGAGCGACAGCGCGAGGATACCGGTGACGACCGCGCTCGTTGTGACGATGCTCGCCGGGTGGAATCCAAAGCGCTTCATGGCGCCAAGGCCCGTCAGGACGTAACACACCGCCATCACGAGTTCGTACACGAGCGTCGGTGGTCGCGTGTTGACGGCGGGGAGGGCGAGATCGAAGAGCACCACGCCCCCTGTCGCGACGATGACGAAGTAGAGGACCGTCTCCGTCACGTCGCTGGCAATCCCGCGTGCGTTCGGCGCGTCGGTTGCCTCGAAGAGCGCGACCGCGACACGCGCGACGACGAACAGCGCCAGGAGCACCAGCAGCCGCATGCTGTGCCGCCGCGTCTCAAAGCCGGCGCGATGGACGAGGGTGGCGGTAACGACGACCGCAGCGACGACCACCGCAACGGCCGGAAGGGTCAGCAGGAAAGGGAGCGCTTGCATGCGAGCAAAAGCCTCCATCCTTCTCCTCGTGAACACAAGCATCGAACTCGTCCGGAGCGGCCATCGCGCGAGGGATGCGCTATCGTCTGTCTCGATGCGTCCCTGGGTCCTCGCGCTGTGGTGCCTCGCCGGTTGTTGTCCTCGGGAGGCCGCTCACTTCCGGAGCGCCGGAGCGCCCCCCGCGCCAAGTGCGCATGCCGTCGGCGCTTCGGGTGGCGACGGGCACGCGGTTGGCGCCATCCGCGCCGACGTCGCGTGGCTGGCTGCGCCCGAACGTGACGGGCGCGGCGTGGGCGGCGCCGGGATTGAATCGGCGGCCAATTACATTGAAAGACGCTTCTCCGAGCTCGGCCTTACGGCGGCTTCACCGCGTGGTTTTCGCCAGCCCTTCGAGGTGGTCACGGGGGTCGTGCGGAGCGGCGCGGACGAGGTGATGTTCGACCGCATCCATCTCGAGCGTGCGGCCTATTCACCGCTCGGATTCTCGAGCGGCGGAAAACTAGAAGGCGCCGCGATTTTTGCGGGCTTCGGTGTCGTCGCCGAGTCGCAGGGGCTCGACGATTATCGCGGCCTCGACGTGAAGGGACGCGTCGTTGTCGTGAAGCGGTTCGTGCCGAAGGACCGCATCAGCGCACCCGCCGAGCGCGCGCGGCACGGCGATCTTCGGCGCAAGGCGTGGCTCGCGCGCGAGCGTGGCGCGGCGGCCCTGGTCGTCGTCGATGCGCCGGAAGGCAACGAAGCCGAAGAAGCGTTTCCGTAACTCGAAGCGGACGGCGAGCAGGACGCGGGGATCCCCGCAATCGTCGTGAGTCGAACGGCGTTTCAGCCGTTTCTCGAGCGGCTTCAAGGTGCGAAGACCGAGGAGGTCCGGGCTCTGCTCGACGTGCGGCTCGTTCGCGCGACGGCCAAGGCGCAGAACCTGATCGCGCGCCTGCCTGCGAACGCACCGGCGAACGAGCGGCTCGCCGGCGTCGTCGTCGTCGGGGCGCACTACGACCATCTCGGCCATGGCGGCTCTGCCTCGCTCGCACCCGATAGCCGCGAGGCGCACCTTGGTGCCGACGACAACGCCTCGGGAGTGGCCGGGCTGCTCGAGACGGCGCGGCTCCTTGCCCGTGTTCCGAACCGGCGCCGCGAGATCGTCTTTGCGGCATTCTCGGCCGAGGAGCTCGGCGTGCTGGGCTCGGCGCACTTCGTGAAGTCGCCGCTCCCGGGACTTGCTCCGAGCGACATCGTCGCGATGCTGAACCTCGACATGGTCGGTCGATTGCGCGAGGACAAGCTCGACGTCCTCGGTGGAGAGTCCGCGACAGAGTGGCCGAGCCTCGTCGGTCCCGCGTGCACCACGGCGCGGCTCTCGTGCACCATCGCTGGCTCCGGTCACGGACCGAGCGATCACGCGGCCTTCTTCGCCGCGGGGGTTCCCGTGCTTCACTTCTTCACGGGCTCGCACGCGGACTACCATCGCCCGAGCGACGTCGCCGAGAAGGTGAACGCCGAGGGCATCGAGCGCATCGCCTCCGTCGTGGCGGCTACCGCGAGCGCGATGGCAAGCAGACCTGCGCCGCTGACGTACCAGAAAGGCGCGCCTCTCGTTCCCGTCGGAGACGTCCGCAGCACCCGCGCATCGCTCGGAACCGTGCCGGACTACGGCGGCCCTCCGAATGGGCAGAAGGGCGTCCTGCTCTCGGGCGTGCGCGCTGGCGGCCCGGCAGAACTCGCCGGCCTTCGTCGGGGCGACGTGCTCATTGGCCTCGGCGCGCACACCATCGGCGACGTTCGTGACTTGATGTTCGCGCTCGGGGAGCTTCACCCAGGCGATGTGCTCAAAGCGAAGGTGGTGCGTGACGGCAAGACCCTCGAACTCGACGTCACCCTGGGGCGTGCCGGCGCTCACCGCTGATCAGGCGCGTGAACGGCGCGGCCGCCTGCGCGTGGGGCGGCGGGTCGCGAGCTTCTCCGCCCGCGCGATCACGGCGTCGGCGATGTTGACCTCGGTGGCCTGCTCGATCCCTTCGAGCCCCGGCGAGCAGTTGACCTCGATCACGAGAGGCGTCCCATCCGCGTCGAGGATGTCGACGCCGGCGATCTCGAGGTCGATCGCCGCGGCGGCGCGCAACGCCGTCGTCGTGAAGCGTCGGTTGAGCGTGACGGCCTCGCCGGTACCACCGCGGTGAATGTTCGAGCGAAACTCCCCCGGCGCCGCCGTTCGCAGCATCGCCGCCACCACCTTGCCTCCGACCACGAACGCCCGGATGTCGCGTCCGCGCGCGGCCTTCACGAACTCTTGCAAGACCAGTTGTTGTCCGAGCGCCGCGAGTGTTTCGCACAGTGAAAAAAGGCCTTTTTCGCTCTCGGCGAGCATCGTTCCCACCCCGTGCGTGCCGTTTTGGAGCTTAACGACGACCGGGCAACCGCCGACGAGCGCGAGCGCTTCCTGCAGGCCCCCGAGCGAGCGGAGCGCGACCGTCCGAGGCACCTTCACGCGGTGGGCTGCCAGTCGTTGCAGCGAGCGCAGCTTGTCCCGCGCCAAAAGGATTCCATCCGCGCCGTTCAGGACGGGCAGGCCCAATTCGGTAAGGGCCGCCACGGCCGTCGCGCCATAGCTCGTCATGCTCGCTCCGATGCGCGGCAGGACGACGTCGTACTTCGGTAACGGGCTGCCATCGACGAGCACGCCGGGCATCCCGGGTAGCGCGGCGAACTGCAACGACACCGGGTCGAGGACGTCGACCTCGTGTCCGCGCGCACGGGCGGCGCGGATCAGGCGGGCGGTCGAATACAGCGCGGCGTTGCGCGACAAGACGAGCATGCGCATACCCGACACCCTACGCCGCTTCGGTCGAGGAATCCCCCTGTCGTCGCCTGGACGTCGGTAATTCTTTCGTGTACGAACCTTCTGCACGCAAACCCCTTCGAGGACGACCGACCATGTGGCAGCCATTCACCGAAGAACATCAGCACTTCCGCAAGCTCGTTCGCGACTACGTCGAAAAGGACCTCGTCCCCAACGCCAGCGAGTGGGAGGCGTCCGGCTGCTTTCCGAACGCTGTCTTCAAACGAGCGGGTGAACTTGGCATTCTCGGTGCGCACTACCCCGAGGAGCATGGCGGCTCGGGGGGGGACTACTGGTACAGCGTCGCGAAGGCTCAGGAACTCGCGCGATGCCACTCGGCCGGCGTCTCGATGGGGTTGCTCGTGCAGAGCGACATGGCGACCCCGGCGATAAGCGAGCTGGGGACGCCGGAGCAAATCGACGAGTTCTTGAAGCCGGCGCTCGCCGGAGACAAGGTCGCTTCGCTCGGCATAAGCGAGCCCGCCGCGGGCAGCGACGTGGCCGGCATTCTCACGACGGCGAAGCGGGACGGTGGCGACTACGTCATCAACGGCCAGAAGACCTTCATCACCAACGGCACGCGCGCCGACTTCGTGACCTTGCTTGCGAAGACCGCGCCTGAGAAGGGCGCCTACGGCTGCACCTTCTTCCTCGTGCCGACGAACCTGAAGGGCTTTCAGGTGTCGCGCAAGCTCGATAAAATCGGCAACCTCGCCTCCGACACCGCGGAGCTCTTCTTCGAGGATGTGCGCGTTCCCGAGCGCTACCGCCTCGGAGAGGAGGATCAGGGCTTTATGTACCTGATGCAGAACTTCCAGTCCGAGCGGCTGATCGGTGGGGTCGGTGCGCTCGCTGGCGCGCGTCACGCGATCGAGTTCTCCGAGCAGTATGGCCGCGAACGCCACGCCTTCGGAAAGCCGATCCTTTCCCGCGAGCTGTGGAAACACAAGTTCGTCGACATGCACATCAAAGTCGAGGCAGCCGAAGCGTTTCTCTACAAGTGCGTCGATGTGTTCAACGAGGATCGCTACGTGAAGAAGGGCCCCATCAGCCTCGAGACGGTGAAACTCATCAGCATGTCGAAGGTGCTCGTCGGTGATGTCGTCAGCGAGGTGATGGACACCTGCTTGCAGTTCCACGGAGGCTGGGGATACATCGAGGAGTACCCGATCGCGCGCGCGTGGCGTGACTCGCGACTCTTCCGCATCGGCGGGGGTACGACCGAGACGATGCGCTATTACGTTGCGAAGCTGCTCGGTTACTGACGGGAGCTCGCGTGAGCGCTCGTCCGCGTTGCATCGTCGTGGTGGGTGCGGGCACGAACGTCGGCAAGACGCACGTGGCCTGCGCACTCGCGTCGGCACTCGTCCGTCGAGGCGAGCCGGTGACGGCGAAGAAGCCGATTGAATCCGGTTACGAAGCCGAGGGCAGCGATGCGGCACGCCTCGCAGCCGCGGCAGGCCATCCGCTCATTGCCCCTCGCTACGCGCTCGCCGAGCCCGTCTCTCCTCACCGTGCGGCACGGCACGAGGGGCTCTCTCTCGAAAAGGTTGAGCTCGTCCGCTTTTGCGCGAGTGCGACGGATACCCTCGTCGAGACCGCAGGCGGTTTGCTGTCGCCGCTCAGCCCCTCGCTGACCAATCTCGACCTCACCGTGGCGCTCGCGCCGACCCGGGTGGTGCTCGTGGCAGCAAACCGGCTTGGCGCGCTTCACGACGTCCGTGCGTGCCAGCTCGCACTCGCGGCGCGTGCTCTGACGGCCTTCGTCGTGCTCAGCGCCCCGCCGGTAGCGGACGAGGCCACGCACCACAACGGAGCCGAGCTCGCCCTGCTCGGCTGGGCGCCGCGCGTCTTTGAGTTTCCGCGTGCCGAGGCGCATTCGCCCGCGACGCTCGCTGCGGCAGATGCCTTGGCGGCCGCGCTGTAGGCCTTCGCAAGGGAAGCGCTACTTCGCCGAGCGTCGCTGCCGAAGCACGAGCGCCGCCGGCAAGAGCAGCAGGGCCGTAGCAATGCACGCGAACTCTCCGGCCGCTGCGGCGATGCCGAAGCTGCGTATCGCGAGGTTCACCGACAAGGTCAGCGCGACGTAACCGAGCATCGTCGTGAGCGAACAAAGCACGACGGCGCCACCGGTCTCGACGACGGCCGTCACGATGTCCTTCTCGCCGTCCTGCTCGAACCGCTTCATCACGTTGACGGCGTAGTCGGAGCCGACCCCGAGTGTGATGGGCAGCGCGATGAAATTCAGGAAGTTAAGCTTGGACGCCGCCATGTGAAAGCCGCCCGGTTGCCACGGCCAGTTCGAGCGGGCGACGGCGAGTACGGCCACGGTCCACACAAAACCAATGAGCAGCGAGCCCACGACCCAAGCCGCCCCTGAGCGTCCGCGGAACGCGAGCACGACGAGGAGCATCGTGAGCAGAAGCGACGTCGCGATGGCCTTCGGTGCATCTTCGACGACCGCGAGGATCATGTCGGCGAAGATGACGCTGCGGCCACTGCCTTCGACCTTCGAGCCATCGGGAAGCTCGGTGACGCGGAAGCTCTCTGCCCACTCGATGAGGTAGTGCGCATCCCATACGCTCCGTCCCTTCGCGGGCTCGAGGTAGACGAGCTTTCCGCGCGAACCGTCGGCCTCGGTGAACGGCCGCGCGACCGCGTCTGGCAACTCGGCAATGCCGATGGGTTTGAGCCCCCGCTTTGGAAACAGCGCCTCGAGGCGCTGCCACTCTGGTTCTTTGAGAAAGCCCTTGTCATGGGCGTGCTCGAGGGTTCTGCGGACTTCGGTGAGCTTGGCGAGCTTCGTCTCTTGCTCCGTCGGAAGGAGCGAGAAAATCGTCACCACCCGACCGAACGGTGGCGTTTTCGCCGCGTCGCGCTTTTTCTCGAGGGCCGCCGCGAGCGGCTTCACTTGGTCGAGGCGCTCGACCGCAAGGGCGATCCCATCGAGTCCGAGACTCGGCAGGAGCCTGTTCGCGACGCCCATCAGCCGCCGCGCCTCCGAAGGCTTGTCGACCGGGGAATTGTCGACGTTCTTCATGTCGTATTCCATCGGGTCGTTCGCGAGAAACCGGTACGCGAGGACCGAGGACGCGAGCGTCACGAGGAGGCCGATGGCGAGAATGGCGCGAGGCGCTTTGGTCACGAGCCACGCGAAAGGCCTGCCGTAGAGCGCGTTGCCTTTGGCCGCGATCCCGCTCGTCGCGTCGATGGGCGCGATTCTCTCCGAGAGGACGAGCAGTGGCGGCATGAAGCAGAACGTGGCGAGCCAACACATCAGCATGCCGACGCCGCCAATCATCCCGAAGTGTTTGAAACCGCGAAAATCGGTGATCGCGAGGGAGCCGTAGGCGGCTGTTGCGGCAGCGGCCGCCGTTAGCGTTCCGGCCCAGGTGCCGTGGTGCGCCTGCCGAAGGCTCTCGGCCATCGCCTTGGTGCGCCGCTCTTCGAGGAAACGCGCCATGTAAATGATGCCGAAGTTGATCCCGTTTCCGACGACGATGCTGAACGAGAACCCCGTCGATTGATCGAGGTACCCAATCAAGAGGTACGCGATGCCGAAGGTGAAACTTGCACCTGCCGCGACGGTGAGGCCCATCACGACGAGCGCTCGAATCCGCAGGAAATAGAGCAGAACGACGCCGAGGACGAGCGCGACGCCCCACAAGCCAACGTGCTTCGAGTCGCTGACGATCTGTTCGTGAAGCTCCGCAGAGGTGAGCAAATCGCCGGTAAATCCGACGCGAATGCTTGGGTCGAACGACGTCGGGTTCGTCTTGTCGATGGCGTCCCGGGCGAGGCGCTGAAGCGTCGCGGACGCGTCGACGTCGCCCGAAGAAACGGGCGTCAGCATCCGGATGGCGACGACGTGCTTCTCCGGGTCGAGGTAGTAGCCTCCGGGGTACTTCGCGGCGGGGCTGTCGGCTTTGCCGACCTTTGCCTCGATGCGCTTTTTGATCGAGGCTTCGTCGATCTCCGGTGGTGCTTCGTCGTCGTCGAGCCATGAGCCGCTACGCACCGCGACTTCGTACTCGTACCGCTCTTCGATCTCGCGGTGAGCATCGTCGATGAGGTCCGCTGGCGCGTAGAGGAGTCGATTTTCTTCGAAGAAAGCCTGGGTTGCTTGCACCCCGGCATCGACCGACGTGACGAACTCTTTCGGGAGCTTCGCGAGTTCGGGTGCCGCGGCATCGACGAAACGCTTCAAGCCTTCGTCGCTCGAGCCCTCCGCGACAAGGATGAAGGTGGACGTCGACGTGAGACGCGTCTTCACCACCTCGGCGACGATCACGCTGCGTTTCCCGCTCGGTAAGAGGTCGCCGAGGCCGGTTTTCAGCGTGAGTTTGGTCGCGAACCCGAGGCAAACGAGCACGAGGAGGAGCGCCGTGCCGAGGAAGCGTACGGGCTGCGCAACCTGGAGGTCGGCGAGGCGCGTGAGGGCACGCGTGACGAGGCCGTTGTTTCGGCTCATCGGTGGGTCACCAGACCGAGCAGGTGCTCTTCGGGTGCATGGCGGAGCCTTCCTTGCACTGGAATGCTTCGGCGAACGCCGGCAGGTTGCGGACCGAGCCATTCACGCGCCAGCGTGGCTGAGAATGCGGGTCGGTGGCGGCCCGAAGCTTCGTCAATTCGTCGGTCGCCTTGCTGCACCAGACCTGTCCGGCCGACAGGAAGAGCTGCTGTTGTTCGTTGAAGCCTTCGGCGACGAGCTGCTCTTTCGCGTTCGCGCGGAGCGCCGCGAGCGCCTGGTAGGCGAGCATCAGCCCGGCGTTGTCGGCGATGTTCTCGCCGAGGGTGAGCTTGCCGTTCTGCTTTACGCCAGGCAGCACCTCGTAATTGCCATACTGGTCGGCGATGCACGCGGCGTGCTGGTCGAACTTCGTGCGGACTTCAGGCGTCCACCAGCTCTTGAGGTTGCCGTCACCATCGTACTGCGAACCTGCGTCGTCGAAGCCGTGGGTGAGTTCGTGGCCGACCACCATGCCAATCGAGCCAAGGTTCACCGCATCGGAAGCCGCCGCGGAGAAGAAGGGCGGCTGCAGAATGCCGGCCGGGAAGACCATCTGGTTCTTGTTGCCGTCGTAGTACGCGTTGACCGTCTGCGGGGACATGTACCACTCGGTGCGATCGACCGGGCTTTCCACTTTCGCGAGGTGCCGTTCGAATTCGTACACGCTCGCACGGAGCAGATTCCCGGCGTAGCTCGAGCGGTCGATGCGGAACGGGTAGGCCTGCCACTTGTCGGGATACCCGATGAGGTCCTCCATCTTCGCGATTTTCTGCTTCGCCTGCGCACGCGTCGCGTCGTCCATCCACGCGAGCTCGGGCAGGCGATGCTCGAGCGCTTCGCGGATCGCTTTCAGCATCCTGCGGACCGCTTCCTTGCTCTCGGGGAGAAAGCGCTTTGCCACGTAGGACTGCCCGAGCAACTCGCCGAGCGCGCCGTCCGTCGATGCGACGCAGCGCTTCCAGCGCGGCTTCTGCTCCTTTTGGCCTGTGATCTTCTGGACGAGCTTGAAATTCTCTTCGTCAAACGCCTTCGGTAGCGCGGACGACGTCGCGTGCAGAATGTGCCACGACAAATAGTTCGCCAGCGCTTCCGGCGTCGCCTCGCCGAGCACGTCGCTCAGCTTCGCGAAGAACGTCGTGCTCGTTACGTTGATCTTCGAGAACGGCTTGAGGCCGAGCGTCGGGTTCTGCGCTTGGCCGACCAGCGCGGTCAGGTACGCTTCGTAGTCGAGGCGCCCGCGAAGACCCTTCAAGCCAGCGAGGTCGATTCGGTTGTACATCCCTTGCGGGTCGCGGCGCTCGACGCGGGTCTTCGAGATTTCGGCGATGCGCTTCTCGAGCGTGACGATTTGGTCGGCCGCACGCTTTGCGTCGGTGTCCGCGAGGCCGCTGAGCTTCATCATCTCCGCGACGTGTCCCTGGTAGTAGGCCAGCAGGTCGGCGTACTTGGGATCGAGGTAATAGTCGCGATCCGGCAGGCCTAGCCCGGCTTGATCGAACTGCGCGATGATGGTCGTGGCGTCTTTGTCGTCGGGCCCGCTGCCAACGTTGAACAGCGGGTTGATTCCGGCGCGATGGAGGTCGGCAAGCAGTTGTTCGAGGGTCTCGGTCTTCGGTTCCGCGGTCGCTTTGGAATCGCTTGGCGTGGCTTTGGCATCGCTCTTCGCGTGCGTGTGTTTTGCGTTCGCGTCGGGGGAGTGGACGTTTCTTCCGTGGGCCGCGGTGTCGTTGGGCTTCGCGGGGGAGGTCTTCTCAAGGGAAGCGCGCAGGGCTGCGACGCGTCCGAGGAGACCCTTCACCTCGCCAAGCCCCGCCTTCTCGACCGCGGCTTCGTCGACGCACGACGCGTAGTAATCGCCGAGTTTCTGTTCTTCCGGGCTCTTTTGCGACGCCGCCCCTGCGAGCGCGTCGAGGATCGCCTTGAGGTCCTCTTCGTTGCGCTTTTGGATCTCGCTGAAGCTCCGCATCCAGCGCGACTGGTCTCCAGGG
>Ga0114972_10003452_pt1 | contig 11806 bp, 19 predicted proteins | sample M_140807_EF_Meta_FD_87354 | JGI IMG/M metagenome (GOLD analysis project Ga0114972, IMG submission 87354) | Freshwater microbial communities from Lake Montjoie, Canada to study carbon cycling - M_140807_EF_MetaG | ecosystem: Environmental > Aquatic > Freshwater > Lake | place: Lake Montjoie... | reverse complement strand
TGTACTACGGCCATATAATTATCCCCTTGTAGGATATTTATCAGATGTTCGAATAGTATTCTTCTAGTCTATTGAACCAACGATCAGTCCAATAATCAAAATGCTCTGGCAACAATCTAAACTCTTGATACTCAGGCTCACCCCACTGCCCTGGTGCAATCTCTGGTGGCTTAACACACATCATGATAACACCTTTGCGTATATTAGTACCATGCACTTGATTATGTGCTAGAGCATAGGCAGTGAGTTGAAGAAAGTAATCGTCAATCCACTCTATCTTCTTCGGCTTGTTAGTCTGTTTAAAGTCCAATATACTTTCTTCACCCTGATGTAGGCCCACACAATCGGTAGTACCTGCATACAATTCAGGATAGTACAACGGCACTTCGCTACCCCATATTTCTGTAATATGTCCAAAGCCTTTCTCAATGACCTTTTTGGCCATTACCAAACTTTGTTGTGCATAAGGATTAGAAACCGTGTCTTTAATGCCTTCGCCCTTGACATAACGTTCAAGGAAAGTGTGCATACGAGTTCCACGATTGGCTGCTTCAGTAGTGATCTGTTGAGCCTTGGCTTCACCTACACTACGTCGCCAATTGAGTAGTGCTTGTTTGGCTTCTTCTGGTTTGGTTTTATCTAGTACAGTGGTAACGCTGGGAACTTTGGTTCCGTCTGGGCAAGCGTATAAACGCTTGCCTGTGCTGTCATCTCTGGATAATTTGGTATATTGATATCGTTCTATTAGTAAAGTCATTCCGTATTATACTACAGAGTTAAAGATTTGTCAACCTATTCTTTTTGCCGTTGCTTTTTTAGCCATTTGGCTCACTGTGCTCTTGCCCGTTTCACCACCACTTTGTTGACTGGCTGTTTCCTTACTGGTCTTTAACTTGACTCCTTGCGGATCAAAACTACATATTTCTTTGAAACTGGGATTGGCATCGAACCTAGGAGCAAACTTGTCTACACTATCAATGCGCTGTCCTATGGCATTTTGTGTTTCATTACCAAGAGCTCTCCAACTAATAATTTCTGGATTGCCTCTACTATCGGCGGCATTTTTCTTTGCCACCAATAGGTCAAATAACTTATCAGTGGCTTCTGTTACTTTTTTTTTTGGAAGTTAGGATAGTGGCCAACTTGCGGCTGTACATACTTTCTCTCATGGCACGGCCAGCTGCTCCACCTTCTGGGGCTGCACCTGCTGCCTCCTCTGGAGGACCTTCTTCAGCACCCATGCCACCCATGCCACCTGCTAGTCCAGGACCAGCACCCATGCCACTTGGAGCTGGGCCACCTGTGCCTGTTAAGATGCCAACAGCCTGTGCTAGTGCCTGACGATTCTTTTCAAGTGCCAAATAGATTTCATCCAATGCTGGACGAACTGTCTGCTCAAATTGTGTACTGGTGTCGCTGCCCATTTCATCTCTTATAGAGTCTAATAAATCTAACATAGCTTCTGATTTCATTGAAGCAATATCTTCTAACCAGCCTGTAATACGATCAACCATGTCCTTACTGGCCATGATTAGTTCTGCCTTTTCCTCTTCGCCTTCTGTAATAATTAAATCTCTTACAACACTCTTAGCTGTGGTCTCGTCTAGATCATAACGTACGATTAGTTCGCTAACAACTTCCTCATCAGCATCACGTTCCATCATTAAACGTTGTCTTGCGTTCTGAACCCAGCCTCTATTTAATCCATGTCCTTGTAGACGACGCATGGCATTGTGATATTCTTTTAGATTCTTCATCTTTTTCTTCTTACCTCTAGTACCCTCTTCCACATCATCTTCTTCACGTGTTTCACGCTCGGCAATTTCTTGATTGATCACATCAAGAAACATTTTGTTCTTTTGATACTTGTGACTGCTTAATACACTGTCATAACTCTCATTAGTTTCAAATTGACTCTGAGCAGTTCTTAGCTTGTTTCTTGCATCATGCAATTGCTCTGTGGTAAAGCGCTCGAGGTTAATGCTGTATCCAAACTTTTGGGATAAACTTTCATTAAGTTGTCTACTGGTAAGTGGTTTATGAAGATCTTTGATATTCATACTGGGTTCCTAAATATTTAAGTTATTTATCTAAATGACGTAGCAAACGCATTGCTTATTTTATCACGATAGTAGTCTGCTCGATCTCTAGTCAATTCGCCTCGCCATAAGTATAAATCTCTTTTGACTAGGTCTTTGGTTTTCTTATATAGCTCTTTAAAAGTCAAATGATCGTTGTAATTGGCCCAATAGTGCTCGTCTAGTATTTTAGTTTCAATTAATAGATCAATTCTATTTGTTCTATGATAGTTAGCTGCCAGCAATGCGCTACTTTTTAAGTTAAAGTCGTCTATGAATACTTTGCTTTGATTCTGTATTCTACTCAGTGTCCAGCTGGCATCTTTGTTCTTTTTAATAACATAGTTCTTGTAGGCCACACTGCCATCTGGCAGTATAGTCAATGGCATTATGTCATTGACTTCTTCCAAAAACTTTTCTAATTTCTTAGCGACTTGCTTGATAGTCATTGGCTACAACCTTTGGATCCTTATGCCCTATCTTGATCAACAAGTGCTTACGTATCATTACTTCGGCTATTTGTTGTTCGCGTTGGGGCATAGTACTTAGCAAAGTAGGCCTAGTTAGTTTGTCTAATAAGGCACGTTCCTCGTTAGTAGTATAGATTTCAAAACTCTTTATCAGTTCGTTGATTTTCATCTAAGTCCTGCAATACGTAGCATAGCTGTTAACTCTGAGCTTTCTTTAACTGCTGGATTTTGTTTTTGAAAAGCTGCAAATTTTTTAGGATCAACGCCTGTTCGCTCTGCACTAGCATCCACACCAACAATAGAATCAGCAGCTGAACCCTGTGCAGTCATTGTCTTAACACCAATTGGGCTTTGTTGAACTCTAGCAGTAGTGTCGCCTATTGTGGCTGTTGTGTCTGAAGATCCATCTTTGTTCTTTCTCATAGTTAAGGGACCTTGACGATAGGTCATGTCGCCGTTGTCGTGTTGTGTCACACCGTTAAATGAGATATCCTCATCCGTCAAGTCAGAAAGAGATTTTTCTGCTTCTTTTAAATAGTGCTTAAATGTTTTCATCTAAGTCCTGCAATACGTAGCATAGCTGTGAGTTCTGGATCTTCTCTAAGTCTACTTTCACCTGTTGTAGTGTAATCAAAAGCACCTTGCTGAGGTGGTGCTGCTTCTGGTTTTGCTGCTCCTGGTGGGGGTTGGAATCCGCCTGGTTTTTGATATTGACCTTTGTTTGATAACCAATTTAGACCTTTGTTTATTAAACCTTGATTTTTTGGCAAATTAGGATTACTTCCAGGCATGATTTGTTTACCATCTGGGCCAATTACCATTGAACTGCCATCTGGTTTAGTTATTGTTGTATTACCTTCATCGTCACCTACAGTTTGCATACCTGCCGGTGCTGGTGCTGGTGTTGGTGCTGGTTTATTCTTAGGAAGATTAGGATTACTTCCTGGCACATATGGAGTACCGTCATCATTAGTTGCTGCAACACCGCCTGGCCCTGTAGTAAGTTTACTACCATCACCCATGTCTTGTGTAGTAGTTTTGTTCTTAGGAAGATTAGGATTGCTTCCTGGTATGTATGGATTACCATCGCTATCAGTTGCAGCTACAGCACCTGTTTTGGGATCAGTAGTAAGTTGACTACCGTCGCCCATATTTTGTGTATTTGCTGCTGGAGCAGGTGTTGGTCCAGGTCCTGGCGGAGTAACTGGTCCTGGCGGAGTAACTGGTCCTGGCGGAGTAACTGGTCCTGGCGGAGTAACTGGTCCTGATGGTTTATTTAAATCTACTGCTGTGCTTAAAAGTTCGCCTGTTCCAGGATCTCTCGGACCGTCTTTAGCCATGTCCGATGCTACCTGTTGCTTGGCCATTGCTACTTTTAAGGCCGCTGTTGTTTTTGGTCCAATTTGTCCGTCTGGATTTAATCCTTGATTCTTTTGAAAGTTTTTAATAGCCTGTGCATCCATTTTCATTTGTTGTGCCAAGGCCACACCTGCTGGATCTGGTACAAATGGTTTCTTAGTTCCTGCTGGCTGTGTTGCTACTGGTGGTTTTGTTGTTGGTTTTGCTTGATTAGCTGGATTCTCTAACCCACCAGTTGGTATAGCGGTAGCTGCATTTGTTGTTCCAGAGGGTTTGAGAGCCGCACTGCTTGTTGGTGCTGGTGCTTTTGGTGTACCATCAGGATTATGTGTAGCACCGTACTTCTGAATCCAATCTTTCCTTGCCTGCTCTGCTGATCTTCCACCATAACCATCTGGCATTTTCGGTACCGATGCTGGTGCTGCTGGTGCTGCTCCTGGTATTTTTAGTGTACCATCTGGATTTCTTGGAGTTTGGCCGTTACCCTCTGCCACCATCTTGATCATATGCATAGTTTTTGGATCTGGCTGTCCAGTTTGATCCAACCCCATATACTTTTGAAAGATACTAATTGCCCTAGCAGTATCTGCATGTTTATCATTGACTGATTCTTTTAGACCAGATAGTTGTCTTACTCTAGCTACTTCGATTTGCTCCAATAGAGCCTTGGCAAAGATTTGTATATTATTCATTTTAGATTCCTGCTAATTTTTTTAAATTTAAAACATCCTGGTTCACAGTTTGTTTGTTCAGTACACTTACTCCAGCTACACGATGTGCTAGTTTGGTTATATAGGCTGATTCATCTAAAGGTTCATTTAGACTTTTGAATTCTTTTTCTAAGTTGGCTATGGGATCTTCTTCACCAAAATTCTCTGTGGTTGGTGCAGCTTGTTGACCACCTTGCTCTGGAGGAGTACCTGCAGGGGGTTGTGTTGCACCGTTAGTTGGTGTAGGATTAGGACTCATGGCCCCTGGAGCACCTGCTACCTTAACCTGTGCTCCTGGCTTAAGAGCATCTGCAGGGTTAGGCGCATTAGCCTGGGTGGCATTGGGATTTACTACAGTATCACCTGTTTCTGGATTAACCGATACTACTCCTGGCTTGATCGGCACTTTGATCTCAGGACTTGCCGGATTTTTAGGATCTTGCTTGTAAGTTACTTCTGTATTACTGGCATTGACCACTGTGGCAGGCATCAATTCTGGCATATTTTCGCCAAGTATTTCTTTAATTTTCATATTGTTGTTCCAAACTTAATCTTTCGGCCTCTATATTACTTATGTGATTTCTAAGTTTTTCTATGTGACCTTTGGCTCGTAACACTTTAAACGCTATGTTTTCTGCACTGAGCTCGCCACCTGTGCTTAACCCATGTTGACGCAATCTTTTAATACTGTCCAATACTTCTTTAACACTATCCAAATCATCACTGCGTAAGGCCACACGTACCTTGCCTACAAACTGTTTATACTTTTCTTTTACTGCGGCTCTGTCCACAGTGTCTTCTATAGTCTCTGGGATCTTTAACCAACGATCATCTAATACAGAATATATACCTGCACTAGTGTGTGGCTGCTGGCTGTCTTGTACATATAGTTCTACATCTATACCTTTAATCTGTATGCTGTGCTGAAAGTTATATTGATTCTTCTTTGCATCAAACAACTGTTTGAGCAGTATCTTCTTGTCTTCGGGTATGTCTACTACAAGATGCAAGTCAATATCACTATTCCTACTATAGGTATATCCAGCATTACTGCCACTTAAGGTAATGTCTTGTAAGTGTAATTGATCAATGCCAATATACGTTACAAAGTTTTTAGCTATCTTCAATAATGTATAACGCACTATAGGCTTGAGTACTCCCTTACGCCATAATTTGGCATTAAGGTGTCGATGAAAGATAACTGCTGTGCTGACAAGGTCTTCTTGCATGCCATATTTATCTTAACATTTCGAAACTAATATTGACGCCAGGTCTAAACACACTGGGTTTGGTCTTTATAGTCTCTGTCAATCCTGGTATATATGGCACTAGATCAAAGTCCTTTTTTAATAAAGCTACGTCGTCTCCGTCTTCTACAAATACAAACTCTAATTCAACGTGCCAATCAAACACCCAGATGTTACATAAATCTTTGCCCTTCATGCCATACTTTTCTGGAGCATCTATGATTACTTTAGGAGGGTAATCATAGTAAAGGTTACTACGCATGCCAACCGTCTGTATTACAGTGTCGAAATTCTGCTGTTGGCTACGTGCTTGTTGTTTGTGATCATCATTGCGATATTGACCAGTATTGGTAATATCCACAAGAGTGTATATTGTGTAACGCATTAGCTATTTAATGCGTAGTTAATGGTTAACGAATTATTTGCCTAAAACTCGGACTATATCGTTTAGATGACCTGCTACAAATCCTATTACTATGGCGGCACCCGTAATGATATAGGCCCATTTGTTTTTAAAATTTTCTAAGTTGTTTAACTTTTCAAGGACCTTACTGTTGTTTTTATCGGCTTCTTCTTTGTTTTCTTCTAGTCGTTCGTAATAGTCATCACGATTGGTCTTATAGGTATCCAACATTTTATCCAACTTCTTATCCATGTCATCACTGATTTGGGTTATTGCCCCATGGACATTCTTTACATCACTTTTTAAGTCGTCGATTTTTTCACCTAAAAACTCTACTTTAGTTTCTACTACACCCACACGCTCTTCAATAGTAGCCATTATCATAGTCCTATATATAAAAATATTTATTTTTGTGTGAAAATAAGTTATACTATAATATAAGTGGCAAAAAAGGACACCGAAATGTCCTTAATTGCCTTCCCATCCCGATTGAGAATTAAGAGATGCCGTATAGGCTTGTTAGTTGTGTTACTGTAACAGTGGATGTTGTACCAGAACCTGTTAGTGTACCAGCGCCGCCTAGAGCCTTGTCTGCTCTAACTGCTACGATGTCGATGTCTAATGCATGTCCGTCACCAACAAAAACCATTGATGTACCGTCACTCTTTACTTGGAAAAGAGCACCAGTTGTACCAAACTCTTGTGCTAGGCTTGTGGCCTTACTGTATAAACCATCACTGTATGTGCCTGGAGCAGTGTGATCACTCTGTCCTGAATCAACATCAGTAATTGTGCTATATGCAATCTTAAATACTTTTAGCTGTAATGTGCTGTATAATATACCCTTGGCGATATACGCTGGGTTGGCTTTAAAAACTTGTGGCATAATATTCTCCTCGTTGCCTTAACCCGCTAACTCTACGGGTTGTGTAAAAGTATTTACCAAATTTTAAAAAATTGGGTAACTTACACCCAAATTTGGTTAGATTGAACCTTTACTATTTTTACGACTTTCGTGTACTTTGTTCATGCCACGTTTGAACTTGTCCCCGTCACTGGTGCGTATGGCGTTAATAAACCTACGCTCTAATTCACCAGCAGTCTCTACATCATAATGTTCTTTGATTAATTTCAGTAAGTTAGAAGCACTGGCAATTAGGTTTGCACCCTTAGTTTCAATAAGGTGGTCTTTATTACGGATCAAACTGATCTCGTTTAGCTCTTCAAGAATGCTTCTAGTGCTTTTCTTCATATCCGTTCCCGTCAAACTATTTATAGTGTCTTGGTCAAGTTGTTTAGTAAGCTGATAATGGTTGTGGATACTTTAGTTGTTGCAATGCCAGGTAAATCCTGTTATGCTAGCATAAATACTCAGTAGAAACCATGAGTATCTACTTAACCAAAAGGAAACACAAAATGTTTATTTTCGCAGTATTTGACAAGTTTGTCAGCTTATTGGATCGTTTTAGCAGTCATCAAACAGATTTGGAAAGATTTATCATTGCCCACAACCCATGTCATGGTGGTGATGTGGATAATCTTATCAAACAGTTCACATACGGACGCAAGGATGCATTATGAAATACATCCATAAATTTTATGAATTTTTAATAACTTGGTCTGAAGCTGTTTACGCTTATCGTGAACACAATAAACAACATAGCTACTACTAAAGGAGTTATTATGGACTTACTAAATTTTATCGTTGCAATAAGATATTTTTTAAAGTGGGATACTAACAATTTTGAAGTGCATCCATAAAGGTAGTTACAACTAAATTTCCCAGAAAGATTTAAATAAACATATACTTTAAAGGTAAGATTATGTCTACTAAATTTTCTCATTCCAAAGCCTCCGAAGCTGAATTCAAAAGCGGAGGACTACGTGACTTTTTTTTATATAGAGATTTAGGAGTAGCAGACGCTACACACGGTAGAGTAGTTGCACATATAACCAAGGCCAATATGCCACCCGAACAAGGCACTGGATGGCATATCCACGTGGCAGACTTTCAAATAGTTTACATGTTGAAAGGTTGGGCCAAGTTTATGTATGAGGATAAGGAAACACTAGTGCAGGCTGGTGACTGTATACATCAACGTCCTGGTATTGTACACTATTTGTTTGACTATAGCGAGGATATGGAGTATTTGGAAATTGTTGGTCCAGCTGACTTTGGCAGCGTTGATGCCAAAGCCCCTTGTGCAGTACCACCAGTAACCCCTTGGAGCCGGTAATGAAGCTGGTATACATACACGGTGCCAGTGCTACCAGTGACAGCTTTAACTATATCCGCAGTAAAGTAGGCAAGGGCGTAGACATTAATTACGACAGCCGCAAAGGATTTGAAAACAATCTAAGTGACATGTTAGAACGACTAGCCACTGTGGATGACATATTCTTTGTGGCACACAGCCTGGGCGGCATTTATAGCCTACACCTTGCCAATGCTATTCCTAAACGAGTACTTGGTGCTGTTACACTGAGCACTCCATACGGTGGTGCAGAAGTTGCCGATGTACTAACATTCTTCATGCCATTCAGTAGACTCATGCGTGACATAGGGCCTAGCAGTTGGGCTATGCGTCGAGCAGACTCCATCAAGATACAACATCCATGGACCAATGTGGTCACTATGAAAGGGCAGAGTCCTTTTATTCCTGAGGACAATGATGGGATAGTCACAATCAGTAGTATGAAACATCACATTGACATGGAGTTAGTTGAAGTTAACTTCAATCACTATGAAGTAGTATTGAGCGATGAAGTAGTAAAAATTATTAAAGAACGGATAGATAGAGTAAGGAAATAACTTGCTCTTATCTATTATAGCCTGTATAATAAATACATAGGCAGCAGGGTTGTTGCTTATACAGACATACACACAAGGAGAATATTATGTCAGACTTTACACCAAAACTTCCAGACGTGAAGTTCAACAAGAACGGATATGAAATCCGCACAGACATCCTCGATATGGCTAAAAGCCTTATGATGGAGGAATACCACGCTAAATTCCACGGTTGGGAAATCTCGGCACAGCGTGATGAAAAATCAGGACAGGTTATTACCACAGTTGGCATGCCACAGTTTCCTGGACTTGAGCAAGTGCTATCTACAGCAGAAAAAATGTACGGCTTTGTTAATCAAGGCACCAAGTCACGTTAATAGTTAGTGCCTAGCACTGTAGGGCCTTAGGGCCCTATTTTTATATCCAATCCTTAGGCTTTAGATAACGTTCGTATAACGTAGCTTCTGGAGTGTTGGGCTCTGGTCTGTAGTCATAACTCCAAGAGACATTGGGCGGCATGCTCATTAGAATACTTTCTGTACGGCCTCCACTCTGTAGTCCAAACAATGTGCCACGGTCCCATACTAGATTAAACTCCACATATCTACCACGGCGATAGGCTTGCCATGCTCTTTGCTCTGGACCATATGCTGTGTCACGTCTACGCTGTGCAATAGGCAACCATGCAGTTAAAAAGTTATCACCCACTGCTCTAGTTAATGCAAATGCTGTTTCAAAGTCTGGTGTGTCTAAATCATCAAAGAATATGCCGCCTATGCCTCTAGGTTCATTTCGATGTTTGAGGTAAAAGTATTCATCACAGGCCTTTTTATAGTTGGTATAGACATCCTCACCGTATGGTCGTAGTGCATCGCTACAAGTACGATGAAAGTGTTCAGCATCATCATCAAAACCATAGTATGGTGTTAGGTCCATACCACCACCAAACCACCAAGTTGCTGGTTCATTGTTAGTGGCCTGTGCCACAAAGAAGCGCACATTTAAATGTACAGTTGGTACATATGGGTTGAGTGGATGAAACACTAGACTCATTCCCATTGCTTCCCACTTTCTGCCTATTAGGTGTGGGCGTGCTGCTGTGGCTGATGGTGGTAGTTGATTACCAGTTACATGACTAAATCCAACCCCACCTCTCTCAAGTAGTTCTCCGCCTTCAAGTATGCAAGTTATACCATTACCAGATGGCTTGCTCCATTCGTCTGCTTTGAATTTGGCATCACTTTCGTTCATTTCCAACATATAAACTATGTTCTGTTGTAGTCCAAGTAACCAAGTTTTAACTGCTTTTGAATCAATCATGCTTGTTCCTTCCTCTACGCATGTTAGCTTGCCATCTGGCTAATTGTGCTTTACGCCCTGATCCATGACCTATCTTATCCAATGAACTCAAGCTGGCTTTTTTAGGTATACCATGTCTAGCACTATCGCCTTTGTCTTGGGGATTACGTCCATCAGCAAAATTCTCATTGGTCCGTTGATACTCTGATGTTTCACCATCATGATCAACATGCCAAGCATAAAACTTAGTATGTGGGTAGACTTTTTTAAGATTAATAAAACTATCTAAATTTGGTACGCTGTCATCATACATGATAACTTTATTGAAACTATTCTGATCCATTAAATTTCTAATGATGGCAGCTTTCTTTTCATCTATTGCTATTGATCTTGTATCATTACCTGCACGATACACATGCACTTTGTCCATGTCTACCTGCCATTGTTTAAAAGTATTTAGGAAAGTATCTCTGTCATCAAAATCTGCACGGGCTGTGATCATAACAACTTTATTACCAGTAGCAATGTCATCACGCAACTGTTGTATCATAGGCACAATTGGTTTGGCATTATCAAAAAACTCTCGAGCATTTCTAAATGCACCAAAGTCAAACTGTTCGCCTGGGCCTAATTTATAATGCGTAAATTCATGACTGTTTAATTGTTTAACTACTTTATTATCCCTAACCACCTTGACTCTAGTATTGGTATGAACTAGTGTATCATCAATGTCAAAGATCACTAATTTGTTTACTTGGCCATGTCGCTCATCCAACCTATCTAAATAGTTTTTCATTTTGAATAAACCATCCTGATCTAGGTCATCCAAATATCTATGTCCAGCAACGCGTCTAGTTAGTTTTAAAAAGGCTGGCTCATCGTCCCATTTAATACCTTTCTTATCTGCTATTTTATGTATACTCTTTGGTGTTAGTTTTTTCTTTTGGCTCTCTGCCAATATGGTAGCGTGTTGGAATAGTTCAGGATTCATCTTAGCCCATAGACGCATGACCACAGCAGCTTTGGCATTGGCTTCATTCTCTTCATCACTGCCATCTCGGCCACTGTCTGGTTTTAATTGTCCATTGATGTCCTGTTTGAAGTGTACCATTTCATGTGCTAGAGTACGTAGCACATCCATAATATGTCTATTACCAATGTTGATCTCTATGCCTTGTCCTGGCATGTATCCACCAAAGCTGCGACGTTGACTGGCCAGCTTGGGGTTTCTATGTAGTTTAATTTTAGGTGGCTCTTTCAAGCCTAGTTTTTGACTGGTAAACTTCACAAAGGCCTTGATGATAGGTTCACTACCATCATCTGGGCGAGGCTTGTCAGTCAATTCAAAAAATTTCATATAAAACGTGTGCTTTTAGGTTGTTGATCAGGATGTGTACCTTCCATACGGGCCACACAATTAGGACATTCGCAAGTGGCGCATTCACATTC